>Ga0105100_10000407_pt1 | contig 25604 bp, 23 predicted proteins | sample PPLLak12cMay2015_2_FD_87033 | JGI IMG/M metagenome (GOLD analysis project Ga0105100, IMG submission 87033) | Freshwater sediment microbial communities from Prairie Pothole Lake near Jamestown, North Dakota, USA - PPLs Lake P8 Core (1) Depth... | ecosystem: Environmental > Aquatic > Freshwater >... | reverse complement strand
CCCCTCGCCGCGCGAGCCGCCGTACGGTGGCCGAGCCGATGGGGCAGGAACAGGTCGCCGAGGGCGCTGAGCTGTTCGCGCGGTACGCGTACCCGCCGAGCGCACTCGGCTACTGCGGCCCCGAGGGCGCGCCGCCGCTGCTGGCGCACCGAGCATGGGGGACGGACGCCGAGTCGCTCCCGCGCGTCCACGGGGCCGTCGGGACCGACGTGAGGTTCCGCGGGGTGGCGCAGGCGTTCGAGGGCGCCTGGCCCTACCTCGAGCTGCTCGCCGGCGTCCTCGGCGCGGACCCGCTCGACCCCGCCGTCGTCGAGACGTACTGGATCGGCGGTCCCGGGCTCGACCGGGTCGAGGCCTCCACGTTCGGTCCCTTCCTCGCCGAGCGCTTCGGCGCGCAGCCCGGCGTCGACTGGCCGCTCGTACGTGCCCTCGTCGCAGCGGGCGCCGTGCCGCATCACAGCTTCCACGTGCTCGCGATCTACCCGTGGCTCGGGCTGCTGCGCGCCGGGCACGAGGGCCGCCCGCTCGAGGTCCTCGACCGGTGCCGGATCCGGTGGGGCAGGGTCATCAGGATCGACGGCGATGACGCGTTGGTCCGCGGCCGGCCGCTCGCGTGGGACGGGCGGTCGCTCGGCCTCGGCGAGCCTCGGGAGGAGCGGGTGGACGCGGCGATCGAGGGTCACACGACCGTGGCTGGGCTCGCGCCCGGCGACCGGGTCGCGATGCACTGGCACTGGATCTGCGGCCGCCTCGGCCAGGAGCAGGTCGTGCGCCTCCGCGCGGCCACGGCGTGGCACCTCGGCCTGGTGAACGCCTCGTAGCGTCAGCCGCCGGCAGCGGTCACGATCGCCTGCGCGAGGTCCGCCGGTCCGAGCCCCGGGGACCGCAGGTCCAGCTGCCGATAGACCCTCGACAGGACGTCCGCCAGCGCCACGCGGTCCACGGCCTGCCCGCGCGCCGCCTCCTCGAGCGCCCCGAGCCCGTCGGCCGGCAGGAGCGTGAAGTCGCCCGAGAGCGCCAGGTCGTCGATCCGGTGGTCGTGGAGCGTCGCCGTGACGCGGACGAGCCCACCCGGCGCCTTGAAGGCCCCCTCCACCACGCGGACGTCCTCGTGGATCTTCACCGCCGGCCCGCGCCGGCGTCCGCGCTGCTCGAGCCACTCGGCGGTGAGGAACCGCTCGTCCAGACGGCGCGCCACGGCCTCCTCCTCTGGCGTCCAGTGCCCGCGGACGAGCTCGGCGCCGAGCGCCTCCGCGCAGCGCTCCACGTACAGCGCCAGGACCTTGTCGCGGGCGGGGAGGTGGGGGAGCTGCGCGCGCATCGTCGTCATGTACTCCTCGAGCCCGGCGAAGACCTTGTCCCGCATCTTCTCGGACGGGACCTTGAGGACGCGCGCCATCGTGTGCTTGTCGAAGTCGAACATGAAGCTCCCGACGAGCACGCGGGCGATCCCGATCTGCGCGGCGCCGGTCCCGCCGATCTTCTTGCCGGCGACGTGGACGTCGTTCACGGGGCGCAGCGCGGCCGGGATCCCGAGCGCGCGGTACGTCTCGACGAGCGGGTAGACGTAGAGCGCGAACTGCTCCTCGAGCGTGGGAGGCAGGCTCTCCTCGTGGAACACCCACTGCACGAACACCTGCCCGGCGTCCAGGTACACGGCGCCGCCGCCGACCTCGCGGCGGAGGACCGGCAGCCCGTGCTTGGCGCAGTAGGCGAGGTCGACCTCCTGCTGAGGGTCCTGGTGGAACCCCACGCACACGTACGGCTCCGAGGGGCTCACGACGATGATCGTGTCGTGCGAGTCCGGGCCCATCGCGCGCGCGGCCGCGTGGTAGATCGTCTGCGACCGGACGGCCGGCACGCTGCCGGCGTCGAGGAGCCGGACCCTCCTCACGTCCCGTCGTCCCCGACGGTCGGCAGGTCGAGCCCCGACAGGTCGTGGATCCGCGCCAGCGCATCGAACGTCGCCAGCGCCTCCGTTCCGCTCAGGCGGCGGACGGCGAAGCCGAGGGACGCCACCACGTAGTCCCCCACCTGGACGTCCGGGAGGTAGTCGACGCGCAGGGTCCGCTCGACGCCGCCGACGTCGACGGCCGCCGTCGCGAGCCCCGCCGTCCGGGAGATCGAGACCACCCGACCGGGGACCGCGAGGCACATCAGCCCGCACCTCCCACCGGAACCGTTGCATCCCAGCGGGTGAGGAGCTCGGCGGCGCGTCCGACGATCCGCGGGACCGCGCCGGCCACGGACGGGCTGAGCTCGAGGCCGATCGCGAGGTCGGCCGGCTGTGCGCCGAGCAGGTGGAGCGTCGGGGGCAGCCTGCCACGGACGCTGGCGAGTCCGAGCACGTCCTGGAACGTCACCTGGTGCTCCGAGAGCTTCACCCCGCAAAGCAGCGGGATCTCGTCGCGCCCGAGCTCGATCACCGTCCCCGGCGTCCGGCCGGCGTCGATCGCGTCGAGCACGAGCAGGTGGCTCGAGGCCTCGACGAGAGGCAGGAGGTTCAGGCCCAGCACCCCACCGTCGACGAGCTCGACACCCCGGTCGGCGCCGAGCCGGTCCTCGAGCGCCCGGAGCGCGTGCACGCCGAGCCCCTCGTCGCGGTTCAGCAGGTTGCCCAGGCCGAGCACGACCCGCCGAGCGCCGAGGCCCGAGCCGTCATCCATCCGCGTACACGTGCAGACCGGCGCCGACCTCGGCGACGAGATCGCCGTTCGCGTCCACCATGTGGATCGCGCACGCCATGCACGGGTCGAAGGAGTGGATCGTCCGCAGGATCTCGAGAGGCGCGTCGGGCTGGGCGAGGGTCGTGCCGACGAGCGCGGCCTCGTAGGCGCCGGGGTTGCCCTCGGCGTCGCGCGGCGACGCGTTCCAGGTGGTCGGGACGACGAGCTGATAATTGTCGATCCTGCCGTCCTCGATGACCACCCAGTGCCCGAGCGCACCTCGCGGGGCCTCCGTGAAGCCGAAGCCGCGCGCGCTGTCCGGCCACGAGCGCGGCTCCCACCGCTCGTCGTCGAACGTCCGCGTGTCGCCCGCCGCGATCGTGGCCTGCAGCTCCCCGTACAGCGTCCGGAGGTGATCGGCGAACACCTTGGTCTCGATCGCGCGAGCCGCGGTCCGGCCGAGCGTCGAGAACAGCGCCTCGACCGGCGCGCCGAGCGTCGCGAGCACCGAGTCCACGAGCTCGACCGTCTGCTCGTGCCCCGACGCGTACATCGCGAGGACGCGGGCGAGCGGGCCGACCTCGACCGGGGTGCCCTTCCAGCGCGGGGCCTTCAGCCACGTGTACTTGCCCTCGACGTCGAGCTCCTCGAACGGTGGCTCGGGGCCGGTCTCCTCGAAGACGGTCTCGCCCTCCCACGGGTGCAGGCCCTGCTGGTTCCCGCCCTCGTACCGGTACCACGAGTGCGTCACGAACTCCTGCAGCGCAGCCATGTCGCGCGGGTCGGGCTCGGTCACGCCCGCCAGGTCCCGGCCCAGGATCAGCGCTCGCGGGACGAGGAACGCCGAGGTGTCCGTCGGGTCGACGTCCGGGAACTCGCCCCACGTCAGGAAGTTGCCGAGGCCCTCGCCCCGCCCCGCGTAGTCGAGGTATGCGGGCGCGATCGCGAGCAGGTCCGGCAGGTACACCTGGTCGACGAACTCCGTGATGCGGTCGATCGAGTCTCCGATGATCGACAGGCGCTCGGCGTTCAGCGCCGTGTCGCTGTCGAGGTCGATCGGCATCGGCACGCCACCGACGACGAAATTCGGATGCGGGTTCTTCCCGCCGAAGATCGTGTGGATCTTCGTGACGTGGGACTGCCAGTCGAGCGCCTCCAGGTAGTGGGCGACCGCGAGCAGGTTCACCTCGGGCGGGAGCGCGTACGCGGGGTGTCCCCAGTAGCCGTTCGCGAAGATCGAGAGCTGCCCGCTGTCGACGATCGCCTGCACCTTCGCCTGCACGTCGGCGAAGTAGCCCGGCGACGAGTTCCGCCAATCGGAGATGCTCTGCTGGATCGCCGAGGTCTCGGCCGGGTCGGCCGACAGGCACGACACCACGTCCACCCAGTCGAGCGCGTGCAGGTGATAGAAGTGCATCACGTGGTCGTGCGCGTACTGCTGCGCGATCATCATGTTGCGCATCAGGTTCGCGGCCTTCGGGATCCGGATCTGGAGGGCGTCCTCCACCGCCCGGATCGACGCGAACGAGTGCACGGTCGTGCACACGCCGCATGCGCGCTGGGCGAACGCCCAGGCATCGCGCGGGTCCCGGCCCCGGAGGATGATCTCGATGCCGCGCACCATCGTCCCGGAGGAGTACGCCTGCGTGATCGTGTTCGAGCCGTCCAGCTCGGCCTCGATCCGCAGGTGGCCCTCGATCCTGGTGATCGGGTCGACGACGAGTCTGGTCACGAGGTCCTCCCTTCGTCGGAGGCCTCGAGGCCCTCGGCGACCATCTCCGAGAGCCCGCGGACCTTCAGGTCCGAGCCGAAGTGCTGCACGCCGTCCAGGAACTGGAGTCGGCAGTTCGAGCAGGCCATCACGACGGTGCCGGCCTCGGCCGCGCGGATCTGGTCGAGCTTGAGCCCGAACGCCGCGTACCGGTTCGGGTCCGCCTCCTTGATCGCGATCACCCCGCCCCCGCCGCCGCAGCAGATCGCGGCCTCGCGGTTCGGCGTCATCTCGCGGAAGGACTCGGCCGCAAGGATCTTGAGGAGTCGCCGCGGTTCCTCGATGTGCCCGCCGCGCCGCTGGATCTTGCATGCGTCATGGAACGTCACGCCGCCGTCGCCGTCCGCGGTGCCGGTCCGCAGCCGGATCCGGCCGTCCCGCACGAGCGCGTCGAGCACCGCCACGATGTGGGTGATCTCGAGGCCCTCGGGCATCTCGACCAGGTTCGGGGCCGTCCAGCGGAGCGCGTCGTACGCGTGGCCGCACTCGGTCACCATGACGCGCTTGACGCCGAGCGCCTTCGCGGCGTCGAGCACCCGGCTGATGAAGATCGCGGTGTGCTCGGCGCTCCCCTCGTAGAACCCGAAGTTCACGACCTCGCGGCCCGCCGTGCTGAGCGTCCACGACTCGCCGGCCGCGTTCAGGATCCTCGCGATGTCCGCGATGTTCTCGGGGAACTTCATGATCTCGATCGAGGAGAAGACGACGAGCGTCTCGGCGCCCTCGCGGTCGAGCGGGATGTCGACGTCCCACTCGTCGCTCACCCAGTCGATCCGCTGCTCGAAGACCTCGTCGGTCACGCCGAGCGGGCTCCCCTCCTCGAGCTGCTTGTTCACCGCGGCCATGAGGTCGTCGGGGACCATCCCCGCCGCGGCGAGACCCGCTCGGACGTCGTGGATCAGCGGCCCGAGCTGGATCCCCATCGGGCAGACCATCGCGCACTTGTTGCACACGGTGCAGGCCTCGTAGACGAGCTTGCTCCAGGCGACGAGGTCCTCGTCGGTGATCCGCCTGCGGATCCCGAGCGCCGTCAGGATCCGCCCGGCCACGGTGAAGCGCTGCTCGTAGGCCCGGCGGAGCAGCTCGACCTTCCACACCGGGGCGAAGTCCGGGTTGCCGGTCGCCTGGTAGAAGTGGCAGGCGGCGGCGCAGATCCCGCACCGCGTGCACGCCTCGAGCTGCGAGGCGATCCACCCGCCGGTCTCCTCGACGAACGTGTCGATGGCCTCCGCCGTGCGCGTCGTCGTCTGGCTCATGGGGTCACCGCCCTCCGCCCGAACTGCGAACCGTGGATCGTCCGGGAGAAGAAGTAGAAGGCGAAGTGGGGGATCAGGCTGAACGGGATCCAGATCAGCAGCACGTCCACGGTGAGCATGTGCAGGCTGAAGAGGACCTCGTACCGGAAGAACATGTGGTGGGTCATCATGTAGCCGGTCAGCATCGGCAGGAACACGAAGATCCAGTTCGCCATCTCGGCCGGCCCGGTCAACTTGCGCACCACCGGCTGCGTGAACCGGTTGATCAGCAGCGCGATCATCGCGACGATCGCGCCAGCGGCCAGGAAGTCGACGATCGGCAGCGGCAGGGTCGGCCACCCGAAACCGAGCAGGCTCTTCCACACGAGCATGTGTGCCGTCCCGAGGAGGATGACGACGAACAGCCCGAGGTGGAACAGCCCGCCCGCGAGGAACGTCACCGCGTTGCCGCGGAACGCGTCCTTCACCCACGGGATGAACGGCCAGATGCCGATGCCCTTCGCGTACGACGTGACGACGCCGCCGGCGCGACTGCCCATCGCGGGCGCGCGCTCCCGCCGCCACCCGAGCGCCACGACGCGGAAGATCCGGTAGGCGAGCCCGGCCGCGAACACGAGCAGGGCGACCTCGAACAGCGGACCGCGGAGGAACCGCAGGAACTCGTGCCAGCTCATGGCTCACCCCCGCTCTCGGCAGGGGCGGTCGGCGCCGTCGGCGCCGGCTTCCTCCTCCTCGCCCGGTTCGCGGCCGCGACGCCCGCTCCCACCACTGCGCCGGCGCCGGCCACGAGCCCGATCGTGGTCAGCCCCGGCGGGCCGATAGGCGCCGACTGTCCCTGATAGAAGCCGCCGCCGTCCCAGAAGTCCGGCTCCGAGCAGCCCAGGCACGGGTGCCCGGACTGGATCGGGAACGACAGGCCGCCGTCCCATTTCAGCGTGGCGCACGCGTTGTACGTCGTCGGACCCTTGCAGCCCAGCTTGTACAGGCAGTAGCCCCTCCTGGCCCCCTCGTCGTCGAACGACCCGGCGAACTTGCCCGCGTCGTAGAACGGGCGGCGCTGGCACCGGTCGTGGATCGTCGTGCCGTAGAACGTCTTCGGGCGGTTCAGCGCGTCGAGCTCGGGGAGCTTCCCGAAGACGAGGAAGTGTGCGAGCGTGCCGGTCGTGACCTCGGGGATCGCAGGACAGCCCGGGATGTTCACGACGGGCTTGTCCTCCACGATCTCCCACACGCCCTTGGCGCCGGTCGGGTTCGGGCTCGCCTTCGGCAGGCCGCCGAACGCCGCGCAGTTGCCGGTCGCGATGATCGCCGCGGCGCCCGCGGCGGCCTCGTCCAGGATGTCCGTCGCGCTCCGGCCGCCGATCGTGCAGAACAGGCCTCGGCCGCCGGTGGGGACGCTGCCCTCGACGACGAGGACGTACCGGCCGGCGTAGGTCTCCATCGCCTGCAGACGGGCCTCCTCGGCCGCCGTGCCGGCGGCCGCGAACAGCGTCTCGTGGTAGTCGATCGAGACCTCGTTGAGCACGAGGTCGACGAGGGTCGGCGACTGCGAGCGCGTGAGCGCCTCCGTGCAGCCGGCGCAGTCCTGGAACTCGAGCCAGATGATCGGCAGGCGCGGGCTCGTCTCGAGCGCCTGCACGACCCGGTCGAGCAGGGCCCGGCGTCCGAGATCCGGCGACCCGTGGAGGCCGGACGGCAGGGCGGTCAGCCCGAGCGACCCGGCGAGGATCCCGCAATACTGGATGAACTCGCGCCGCGTGACACCCTCGGCGCGGAGGTGTTCGGAGATGGTCTGCTCGCCCATCGTGGCCCCCTTCCGGGCGTGGTCAGCCGCAGGAGATGCCCTCCGCCTCGAGCTTGGCCGCGTAGGCGGTGACGCCCTCGGCCCCGGTCGCGAGCCCTGCCACCTCGGCCTCCCAGTTCGTGGCCTCGACCTCGGCGATCCACCCCTCGCCGTAGGGGTCGGTGGCCGCGATGTTCGGCTCGGCCTCGAGTCGCTCGTTGCCCCGCACGAGGACCCCGCTCACCGGCGCGGGGACGGGACCGACGAACTTGCTGCTCTCGAGGGTCGCCACGCTCTTGCCCTGGGCCACCTCCTGGCCCACCTTGCGGGCGCTCACGGTGACGGCGTTCAACCCGCCGCCCGCGAGCTTCGCGGCGACCGAGGTCATGCCGAGCCGCACGAGGCTCCCCTCGAGCCTGCGGACCCAGACGTGCTTGTCGATCAGGTAGAAGAGGTCCTCCGGTAGGTCGCAGCCGCGGACCGTTGCCATGCCAACCTCCAGTCAGAACGTGAGGACGACCGAGCTCTCGGCCGCCCACTGCATGAGCGCAGCTCCGCCGGCCATCTCGACCCCTTCGACGAGGTCGTCCGTGGTCATGTCGTGGAGCTCGAGCGCGGGGCTGCACCCGTACAGCTTCACGCCGGCGTCGAGCGCCTCCTGCATGAACTCGGAGATGTACTTCCCGCCCTCGCGCGCGAACAGCTGCTCGGCGACGCCCTGCTTGAGCAGCAGGATGCCGTCGATCGTGAAGATCATCCGCACCTCCTGCTCCATGACGGCCGCGAGCGTGGCGAGGAAGAATGGGGTGGCGCACCGCTGTGGGGTGTTGGGTCCGCTCGTCATGACGATGAGGACCTGGCCCTCGTCCATGCCGGGCTCCTTCCGGTCGAGGTGAGCGGAGGAGCGAGGCGCCCCTTCCACGTCCCGCAACAGATACCGTCCGGGCGTGGAGGTCTTGAGTGCCGAAGGCCCTAGGGCCTTGAGGTCGAGGGGCCGCGACCCATCTCGGGCACCGCGGCGGCGGCCGGCCGTGGCAGGATGGTCAGCCGGAGGAACGGATGGGACCCGTCGAGGGCACCGAGATCCTCACCTACGCCGACGCCGCAGAGTGGGAGACCTGGCTGGCCGATCACCACGAACGGTCGAACGGTGTCTGGCTGCTGATCGCGAAGAAGGGCTCGGACGCGGCGTCGGTCACGATCGGCGACGTGCTCGACGTCGCCCTGTGCTACGGCTGGATCGACAGCCAGCGGAAGGGCTACGACGCAGATCACTACCTGCAGCGGTACTCGCCCCGACGGCCGAGGAGCCCGTGGTCCAAGCTGAACGTGGAGCGAACCGAAGGCCTGATCGCCGCGGGACGCATGCGAGCACCCGGCATGGCCGAGGTCGCGGCCGCCCGGGCGGACGGACGGTGGGCGGCAGCATACGCATCGCAGCGCACCGCCGGCCTCCCGCCCGATCTCGAGGCCGCGCTGGAAGGCAACGAGCGGGCCATGGCGGCCTTCGAGCGGCTCGACAAGACCGGCCGATACGCCATCATCCTGCCCCTGTTGAAGGCCACCACTCCGAAGATCCGTGCGGGTCGGCTCGAGAAGGCGATCGCCGAGCTGGAGAGGACGTGAGAGGCGTGGTGGACGTGCCGGAGGCTACGAGTAGAACTCGATGATGAGCCGCTCCTCGATCGGGACCGGGAGCGGGATCTCGTCGCGCTCGGGGTACCGGGAGAGCGTGCCCTGGAGCTGGTCCTTGTTCACGTAGATGTACGGCGGGGGCTCGGGCGCGAGCTCGAGGGCCTCGCGCACGTAGACGAAGCTCTTCGCCTTGTCCGAGATCTCGACCGTCTGCCCGGGCTTGACCTGGGCGCTCGGTACGTCGACGCGGCGGCCGTCGACCTTCACGTGACCGTGGCTGACGAGCTGGCGCCCCTGGCGCTGGGTCAGCGCGAAGCCCATCCGTAGGACGACGGCGTCCAGGCGGGTCTCGAGCTGGCGGATCAGCTCCTCGCCCGTCACGGCGGTATGCCGGCTGGCGCGCTCGTAGTACCGGCGCATCTGGCGCTCGCCCACGCCGTAGATCGCGCGGAGCTTCTGCTTCTCGAGCAGTCGGACCTGGTACTCCGAGAAGCGCTTGCGGCCGCGGCCGTGCTGGCCGGGCGGATAGGGGCGCTTGACCGACGGGCAGTTGGCCTGCCCGCAGAGAGGTTGGCCGACGCGTCGGCACATGCGGTGACGAGGTCCGATCTTGTCCATGCGGGCGACTAGGGTACCAAGGCCACGACTGCGCTGACCTGTAGCATCCCGGCCGATGGACCTCGCGGAGCGGGTCGTGGGGTGTGCGCTCGGCGCGGCGCTGGGCGATGCGCTCGGGGCGCCGTTCGAGTTCCTGCGCGCCGCGAACGTCCCGAGCCCGATCCCGGCGCTCGAGCTCCCGTGGATGGGCGAGCCCCCGGGCTCGACCACCGACGACACGGCGATGGCGCGGAACCTCATGCGCAGCCTCGCCGAGCGCGGGACGCTCGACCTCGAGGACCTCGTCCGGAGGCACCTCGAGTGGCTCGCGTCCGACCCGCCGGACGTCGGGTCCCTCACGGGGCGGGTGCTCCGTCGCGTCGCGAGGGGCGGCGACCCCCAGACCGAAGCCCGGGCCGTCTTGCAGGAGCGCGGCCCCGAGGTCAGCGCGGGCAACGGCTCCGTGATGTACTGCGCGCCGCTCGGTCTCGCGTACGCCCACCGCCCCGCCGAGCTGCACACGCTCGCGCCCGAGCTCTCGGCCCTGACCCACTTCGACGGGCGGTGTCGGACGGCCGTGCTCGCGGTCGCGCTCGCGGTGGCCGCGCTCGTGCGCGGGGTCGCCGACGCCGACGCCGCGACCGGGGCGCTCGGAGCCGTCGAGGACCTGGAGGGCGGCGAGGAGCTCGAGTTCCTCGTCGAGGCGGCCGGCCGGTCCCGCCCCGTCGACGGTCCGGACCAGGGCTTCTGCCTGTTCACGGCCGGGCTCGCGTTCCAAGCGCTGCTCGGTGGCGGGGACGTCGAGACCGAGCTCCGGCGGGTCGTCGCGCTCGGGGGCGACGCCGACACGAACGCCGCCGTCGCGGGGGCGCTGCTCGGCGCTCGGGACGGCGCGAGCGGCCTCCCGGCCGAGTGGCTCGCGCGGCTGCGCGAGGCCCCCGCGATCCGCGCCGAGGCCGAGGCCCTGGTGCCCCTCGCCGTTACGCCGCCGGCCGCGGGACAATGACCCGCATGTCCGGGACCCGCGACACGCCCAGGTCGGACGAGCGACGGGTCGTCACGGCGATGTTCGCCGACCTCGTGGGCTCGACCGCGCTCGCCGAGCGGCTGGACCCCGAGGACCTCAAGCTCGTCGTGAACGACGCGGTCACCCGGATCATCGGTGCGGTTGAGGCGTACGGCGGCACGGTGAAGGACCTCGCGGGCGACGGCGTGCTCGCGCTCTTCGGGGCGCCGCAGGCGCACGAGGACGACCCGGAGCGCGCCGTGCGGGCGGCGCTCCAGGCGGTCGCCGACATCGCCGAGTACGCGGACGAGGTCGAGCGTGCGTTCGGGATCGAGCGCTTCGGCGTCCGGGTGGGCGTCGCGACCGGCATGGCCGTCGTCGGCGCCGTCGGGGCCGGGAGCCGGGTCGAGCTCGGGGCGCTCGGGGACGCCGTCAACGTCGCGGCGCGGCTCCAGGCGCACGCGGAGCCCGGCGCCGTGCTCGTTGGCTCCCAGACGCGGCGGCGCGTCGCCGGGATCTTCGAGTGGGGCGAGCCCACGGACCTCGAGCTCAAGGGCAAGCGCCAGCCCGTGAGCGCCTCGACGGTCCTCGGGCTCCGCGCGGTCCCCGTCCGCGTGCGTGGCCTCGCCGACGTGCAGGCGCCGCTCGTCGGGCGCCAGGCGGAGATGGCGGTCGCGCGCCAGGTGGTCGAGGCGGCGCTCGCGGGCTCGGGCGGGATCCTGCTCGTGACCGGCGAGCCCGGCATCGGCAAGACCCGGCTGCTCGCCGAGCTGCGCGAGCACGTCTCGGGCGCGAGCGTCCCGCACGGGCGCGCGCTGTGGATCGAAGGGCGGTGCGTCTCGTACGGGGAGGCGATGCCGTACTGGCCGCTCCGGGACCTGCTGCGCTCGTGGCTCGGGGTCCTGGCCGACGAGCCCGACCTGCGCGTGCGGGTGGCGCTCCGTCGGAGCCTCGACCGGCTGTTCGGCGACCGCGTGCTCGAGGTGTACCCATATCTCGGCGCGATGCTCGGGCTGGCGCTCGAGCCGGAGGCCCAGGAGCGGCTCGAGGAGCTGTCGCCCGAAGCCCTCCAGTACCGGACGTTCGAGGTGGTGCGCTCGTTGCTCGCCCGGCTCGGGCAGGACGGGCCGGTCGTCGCGGTAGTCGAGGACCTCCATTGGTCGGACCCGACCTCGCTCCAGCTGCTCGAGCGCCTCCTGTCCGAGACCGAGGAGGCGGCGCTCCTCCTCGTCCTCACGGGCCGGCCGGAGCCCGACCACCCCTCGTGGGACCTGCGCGAGACCGCCGCCCGGGCGCTCCCGCACCGGACGCGCGAGATCGCGCTCGAGTCGCTCCGCGGCGACGCCGGTCGAGAGCTCCTGCACGCGCTCGTCGGCGAGGGGACGCTGCCGCCCGACATGGAGGAGCGGATCCTCGGGCCGGCCGAGGGCAACCCGTTCTTCCTCGAGGAGCTCGTTCGGGCGCTCGTCGACGCGGGCGCGCTCGTGCGCGAGGGCGACGGCTGGCGGTTCGACCACGCGGTCGAGGTCGAGGTGCCGCCGACCGTCGAGAAGGTGATCCTCGCGCGGATCGATCGGCTCGAGCCCGAGGCCCGGTCGGCGCTGCTCGCGGCCTCGGTGCTCGGCCGCCAGTTCGGGCTGCCGCTGCTCGAGGCCGTCTGCGAGCCGGGCGTCGAGGCACGGCGCTCGCTCACGGACCTCCAGCGGCTCGACATGCTGCGCGAGGGCCGCCGATGGCCCGAGCCCGAGTTCCGGTTCAAGCACGCGTTGATCCAGGAGGCCGCGTACCGGACGATGCTGCTCGACGAGCGACGTCGGCTGCACACGAAGGCGGCGGTGTGGCTCCAGACCGCCTACGAGGGCCGCGAGCACGAGGTCGCCGGGCTCCTCGCCCACCACTGGCTCGGCGCGGACGACGAGGAGCGTGCGGCCGCCTACCTCGCGAAGGCGGGGGACCGGGCGCGGCAGGAGTATGCGCTCGACGAGGCGATCGGCTACTACCGCGAGCTGCTGCCGATCCTCGAGCGGCGGGGCGAGCGTCGGGAGGTCGCGCTGGTCCTGTTCAAGCTCGCGCTGGCCCTGCACATGTCGCTGCGGTTCGCGGAGGCGAACGACACGTACCAGCGCGCCTTCGGGTTCTGGACCCCGCCCGAGCCGCCGGCCGAGGCACCGACGGCCGTCCTCCGGGTCGCGACGAGCTTCCTGCCGAACGACCCCGACCCGCGCTCCGCGATCGCGTGGCCGAACATCCAGCTCTGCATGCAGCTGTTCGACCGGCTCGTCGAGGCGTGGCCCGAGCGCACGATCGTCCCCTCGCTCGCCGAGCGCTGGGAGATCGCCCCGGACGGCCTCCGGTACGTCTTCCATCTCCGCGACGGGTTGCGCTGGTCCGACGGCACGCCGCTCACCGCCCACGACGTCGAGTTCGGCATCAAGCGGGTGCTGAACCCCGAGGCCCCGGGCTCCTCGGTCGCGATCTACTTCGTGCTCGAGAACGGGCAGGACTACTACCTCCGACGGAACGCCGACGCCGATGCGATCGGCGTGCGCGCGCTGGACGACCGCACGGTCGAGTTCCGGCTCTCGGCGCCCGCGCCGTACTTCATGAGCGTGATGAACCGCCCCGACGGCGGACCGCAACCGCGGCACGCGATCGAGCGCGAGGGCGACGGGTGGACCAAGACGGGTCGGCAGGTGGTGAGCGGGCCGTTCCAGGTGGCCGAGCGGACGGAGCGTGAGCTCGTCCTTCGGCGCCGAGAGGGATACCGGAGCCCGCGCCGCGGCAACGTCGGCGAGGTCCGGTTCCTGCGCTCCAGCATCGTGGACGCGCTCGCCCCGTACGAACACGGCGAGCTCGACCTGATCCTCGTGCGGTACACGCCGCGCCTGGCGGACCTGATGCCCTCGGCCGTCCCGCCCGACGCGAAGCTCGGGGCGGCCGCGTGGTCGGCGTACCTCCGCTTCGACCACAACGACCCGGTGACGGGCAACCTCGAGCTCCGGCGTGCGCTCGCGCACGCGATCGACCGCGCGGCGCTCGCGGAGGTCTGCCCCGCGAACCTGGTCGTCGCGACGGGAGGCGTGGTGCCGCCCGCGCTGCAGGGGCACACGCCCGACATCGCGCTCCGCTTCGATCCGGATCTCGCGCGCGAGCACATGGCCCGGTCCGGGTTCCGGGGAGAGCTGGAGCTCGCCGCGATGGAGGTCTGGGGCGAGGTCCTCCCATGCATCGCGGGCTCGTGGCGGTCGGTGTTCGGCCGCGACGTCTCCGTCCGAACGTGGTCCTGGGCGGCCGAGGAGGCGATGCAGGTCGGCGGTCGTCCCGACACCGCGAAGATCCGGATCACGGGCTGGTTCCCGGGCTACGCCGACCCCGAGTACTTCCTGCGCCTGCTGTTCCAGTCCGACAGCCGGACGAACGAGGGCGGCTTCTCGTACCCGCCCTTCGACGCGCTGATCGAGCGTGCCCGCCAGGAGCGGAGCGATCGCGGGCGGCTCGAGCTGTTCCACGAGGCCGACCGCATGGCGGTCGCGGACCGGGTGGCGTGCATCCCGCTCGTGTACGGCCGTAACGTCGCCTATATGAAGCCGTGGCTCCGCGGCTGGTGGGAGTTCGGGAAGTCGTCCTCGAGCTTCGCCGACCTGTCGGTCCTGCCACCCGGCGCGTGACGCCGGCGATCAGTCCTCGATCAGGACCGCTCGGGCGGGGCCGCCGTCGCCGCCGACGAGCCGCAGCGGCAGCACGGCCAAGGTGTAGCCGCCTGGCTCGACCGCCGACAGGTCCAGCCCCTCGACGATGACGACGCCGGCGCCCAGCAGCGTCGTGTGGACGGGGTGTCCCGGCGCTCCCCGAGCCTCGATCGACAGGAAGTCCGTGCCGACCAGGCGCACGCCCGCGCGGACGAGGAACTCGGCGCCCTCGGGCGAGAGCGACGTGTAGGCGGACGGGAAGGCGACCGGCGGCGTCCGCCACAGCTCCGAGTTGTCGGTGCGCAGGAGCATGCGCTCGACGCCGGGAGCGAGGAGCGACTCGAGCTCGTAGGGGCCGAGGGCTCCGGGCGATCCTCGGGCGTCCACGACCTCGCACGGGCCGACGAGCGCGTCGAGCGGCACGGCGTCGATCCCCGCGGCGCCCTCGAGGAAGTGCACAGGCGGGTCGACGTGCGTGCCGGTGTGCGTGCCGAGACGGAGTTCGGAGACGTTCGCGGCGTCGCCGTCGGCGATCCGCTGATTGGGCAGGATCTCGACCGGCGGGTTCCCCGGCCAGATGAGCAGGTCGGAGCCGATCGGCAGCGAGACGTCGTGGATCCTCACGTCCCACCTCGAACGTGCCAGCGACGTGGCGCGATGAGCTCGTCGGCCTCGACCGGCCCCCACGTGCCGGGCTCGTACGTGCACAGGGGGCCCGGGCGCTCGAGCATCGGCGTGACGACCTCCCACGCGCGCTCGACGCCGTCGGCCCTGGTGAACAGCGTGTGGTCGCCGTCCATCGCGTCGTGCAGGAGCCGCTCGTACGCCTCCGCAGGCTCGTGCATGAACGAGCGGTCGTAGTCGAAGTCCATGCGGACGGTCTGGAGCTCGTACCCGGGTCCGGGGCGCTTGGCCTGGAACGCGAGCGAGATGCCCTCGTCGGGCTGGATCTGGATCGAGAGATGGTCCGCGGGCAACGTCGACAGGCCGAGCTCCCCGAACAGGTAGTCGGGCGCGCCGCGGAACCCGACGTCGATCTCGGTCGCGCGTCGGGCCAGCCGCTTGCCGTGCCGGACGTAGAACGGCACGCCCTCCCACCGCCAGTTGTCGATGTGGAGCCTGGCGGCGACGTAGGTCTCGGTCTCGCTCGCCGGGTCGACGTCCGGCTCGTCCCGGTAGCTCGCGTACTGCCCTCGGACGGTCTCGTCGGGGTCGATCGGACGCATCGTCCGCAGGACCTTCACCTTCTCGTCGCGAAGGGCCTCGGGCTCGAGCGACCGCGGCGGCTCCATCGTGAGGAACGCGAGCATCTGGAGGATGTGGTTCTGCAGCAGGTCCCGCGTCGCGCCGGCGCCCTCGTAGTAGTCGCCCCGCCCCCCGACGCCGACCGTCTCCGCGACGGTGAGCTGGACGTGGTCGATCACGTCGCGGTTCCACAGCCGCTCGAACGTCGAGTTGGCGAACCGCAGCACGACGATGTTCTGCACCGTCTCCTTGCCGAGGTAGTGGTCGATGCGGAAGATGCGCCGCTCGTCGAACACCGCCTGCAGGCGCTCGGTGAGCTCGCGCGCCGAGGCGAGCGACAGGCCGAACGGCTTCTCGACGATGATGCGACTGCGCTCGGTCGCCTGGCCGGCCGCGCCGATGCCCTCGGCGATCGGCGCGAAGAACGCGGGCGGCGTCGCCAGGTAGTAGAGCCTTCCGGCATCGCACCCGAGGGCGTCCATCTCGTCGAGCACCGCCGCCAGGCGCGCGAACCCGTCCCCGCCGTCGAAGACCCCCTGCACGTACCGCAGCGAGCCCTCGAGCCGCTTCCACACGTCCTCGTCGAGCGGGGTGCGCGCGTGCTCCTCGACGGCCTCTCGCGCCAACGCCCGGAACCCGCCGTCGCCGAGGTCCGAGCGCGCGTACCCGACCACGGCGTGGTGCTCGGGAAGCAGGCCGTCGCGGCACAGGTGGTAGAGCGCCGGGAGGATCTTGCGCCGTGAGAGATCGCCGGTCACGCCGAAGATCACGATGACCTGGGGAGCGGGGGCCTCGAGCGGCACGGGTCACACCTCCCGGCCGCGGAGGCGGCGGTACCGGCGGATCAACGCGACCGTCGAGGCGTCGTGCTCGAGCGCCGGTGGGGGGTCGGCCGTCAGCTCGGGGGCGATGCGGCCGGCGAGGGTCTTCCCGAGCTCGACGCCCCACTGGTCGAAGGGGTCGACGTCCCAGAGCGCCGCCTGCGTGAACACCTTGTGCTCGTACAGCGCGATGAGCTGGCCGAGCACCGACGGCGTGAGCTCGGTGGCGAGGATCGTCGTCGTCGGGTGGTCGCCGGGGAACGTCCGGTGCGGGACCTGCGGGGGCGGTACGCCGTCCTCGGCCACCTCCGTGGCCGTCCGGCCGAACGCGAGCGCCTCGGCCTGGGCGAGCAGGTTCGCGACGAGCAGGTCGTGGTGCTCGCCGACGTCGTGGCTCGGCCGCGCGACGCCGATCAGGTCGACCGGCACGAGCTTCGTCCCCTGGTGCAGGAGCTGGAAGTACGCGTGCTGCCCGTTCGTCCCGGGAGTCCCCCACACGACGGCGCCTGTCTGGAACGGGACGGGCGCCCCGTCCTGGTCGACGGACTTGCCGAGCGACTCCATGTCGAGCTGCTGCAGGTACGCCGGGAAGCGCTCGAGGTGCTGGGCGTACGGGATCACGGCGTGCGTGTCGGCGCCGAGGAACGTGCCGTACCACGTCCAGAGCAGGCCGAGGAGCACGGGCAGGTTGCGCTCGAGGGGCGCGTCGCGCAGATGGTCGTCGATCAGTCGGAACCCGCCGAGGAACGCGCGGAAGCGCTCGGGGCCGATCGCGAGCATGAGCGCCAGGCCGATCGCCGAGTCCACCGAGTACCGGCCGCCGACCCAGTCCCAGAAGCCGAACATGTTCGCAGGGTCGATCCCGAAAGCCGAGACGGCGTCCGCGTTGGTCGAGACGGCGACGAAGTGACGGGCCACCGCCTCCTCGCCGAGCGCGTCGACGAGCCACGCCCGCGCGGTGCGTGCGTTCGTGAGCGTCTCGAGCGTCGTGAACGTCTTGGACGAGACCACGAAGAGCGTCGTCGCAGGGTCGAGGTCGTGGGTCGCCTCCCACACGTCGGTCGCGTCCACGTTCGAGACGAACCGGACGATCCGCGAGCGGTCGCTGAAGTCCTTCAGCGCCTCGTACGCCATCGCGGGGCCCAGGTCCGAGCCGCCGATCCCGACGTTCACGACCGCGCGGATCGGCTCCCCGGTCGCCCCCCGCCACGCCTCCGAGCGCACCGCGTCCGCGAACGCGCTCATCCGGTCGAGGACCTCGTGCACGTCGCGGACGACGTCGCGGCCGTCGACCACGATCGTCTCACCCTCGGGCGCGCGAAGGGCCGTGTGGAGGGCCGCCCGGCCCTCGGTCGCGTTCACGACGTCGCCGCGCAGCATCGCGGCGATCCGCTCGCGCAGGCCGGCGGCCTCGGCGAGGCGGACGAGCCCGTGCATCGTCTCGTCGGTCACGAGGTTCTTCGACCAGTCCACGAACAGGTCGCCGACCTCGAGCGTCATGCGCTCGGCGCGACCGGGGTCGTCGCGGAAGATCTCGCGGAGAGTCAGGCGGGACCACACGCGGCGGTGGGCCTCGAGCGCGCCCCATGCGGGCATCGCGGAGATCCCCGTCCGCGCGCGCCTCATCCCCTGGCCCCCTCCACGTGCCCGCCGAACTCCTGCCGCATCGCCGAGAGCGCCCGGCTCGCGAAGTCGGCCCCGCCGCGCGAGGCGAACCGGTCGAACAGCGCCGCCGAGAGCACGTGCGCCGGCACCCCCTCGTCGACGGCCGCCTGGACGGTCCACCGTCCCTCGCCCGAATCTGACACGCGACCCTCGAACCCCTCGAGCTCGGGGTCGCGGAGCAGGGCGGCCGCGGTCAGGTCGAGCAGCCAGGAGCTCACGACGCTCCCACGACGCCATACCTCCGCGATCTGGGGCACGTCGAGGTCGTAGCGGTAGGCCTCCGCGTCGCGCAGGGGCGCGATCTCGGCGTCCGCCGGTCGTCGGCGCGTCCCGGCGTCCGCGTGCTTCAGGACGTTGAGGCCCTCGGCGTACGCGGCCATCAGGCCGTACTCGATGCCGTTGTGGACCATCTTCACGAAGTGCCCGGCGCCGGCCGGCCCGCAGTGCAGGTAGCCGGCCTCTGCTGGACTCGGGCCGCCGGCTCGCCCGGGGGTGCGCTCGGCGGCGTGGACACCGGGTGCGAGCGCCGCGAAGATCGGGTCTAGACGCTCCACCACGTCGGGCTCGCCACCGATCATGAGGCAGAAGCCGCGCTCGAGACCGTGGACGCCCCCGCTCGTGCCGACGTCGACATAGCGGATCCCGCGCGCGCCGTAGCGCTCGGCGCGCTCGACGTCGTCGCGGTAGTAGGAGTTGCCGCCGTCGACGATGACGTCGCCCGGCTCCATCGCCTCCGCGAGCGCGTCGGCGACGGCGCCGGCGGCCGCGGCCGGGATCATGACCCAGACCGTCCGGGGCGTCTGGAGCGCCGCGAGGAGGTCCCCGAGCGAGGCGGCCGGGATCGCACCCTCGCGCTCGAGCGACGCGACGGCCCCGGCGTCGGCGTCGAACGCCACGACCTCGTGCCCGTGCCGCATCAGCCGCCGGGTGAGGTTCGACCCCATCCGTCCGAGGCCCACCATCCCGATCCGCATCGCTCGCTCCCTCCGGACGTCCGGCCGTATCCTGCGGGCGACCCTATCGCGCCGGGCGCGGGTCGTTCGAGTCGGTCGGTGGCGGGCGGTGAGGAGGGACATGGAGCCGCAGGAGATCTTCGAGCTCATCGTGAAGGCGGACGAGAAGCTGAAGTACACGACGTCCTCACGCGAGGACGTCCGTCGGCGACAGGCCCGCGAGCTGCTCGAGCAGGCCCGCGACGCCGCGCGGGAGATCGGCAACGACCCCCTCGTGCAGCAGGCCGAGCTCCGGCTGGCCGATCTGGGCGACGCGGGGACGTAGCGCGGGGTGTCAGACGGGGCGCGCGGCCCCGACGAAGTGCTCCCAGTAGACCGACACGACCGACACGACGCTGCCGGTGTGCGGCGAATGGATCATGTTGTTGCCGCCGACGTAGATCGAGACGTGGCTGATCGGCGAGTAGAAGAAGAGCAGGTCCCCGGGCTGCAGGTCGGCGCGATCGACGTGCGGGAGCGAGGAGTACTGCGCGGCCGATGAGTGCGGGAGCGAGACGCCCGCGTGGGCCCACGCCCACATCGTGAAGCCGGAACAGTCGAACCCCGTCTCGGGCGAGGTCCCGCCCCACTGGTACGGCGTGCCGATGACGGAGTACGCCGCGTTCAGCACGGCCTGGACGCCGCCGTTCGGCGCCGGCGGCGCGGACGACGCGCTCGGTCCCGACGCCTCCTTGGCCGCCTCGAGCTGCGCGAGGTAGTTCCGGTACTTGCGGCTCAGCTCCTCGTAGTACGCGCGCGCCTCCGCGGCGGCCTCGCGGATCTCGGACTCCTTCGCCTTCAGCTTGTCGACGAGCGCCTGCTGCTCCTCGAGCGCGGCGCGCAGCTCCTGGGCGCTCCACCGCGCCTCCTGCTCGGCCTGCGCGGCGTCGGTCGCGAGGTCGGAGTCCGCCTGGGCCATGCTGCCGATGAACTCGAGGCGGTCGCTGAAGTCGGCGAGCGACTCGGCCTCGAGCAGCGCCGCGAACTGCGACCCCACGCCCTGATACGCGATCGAGGCGTTGCGGTTCAGGCTCTGGACAGCGCGGTCGGCCTCGGTCTGCGCGCGCTGGGCGGCGGTCCGCGCGTCGGCGAGCCGGGCTTGCACCGCCTCCAGCCGCATGTGCGCCTGGTTGTACTCCTCGACCAGCAGCGACACGCGCGCGTTCATACGGTCGAGCTCGGTCTTCGCGCGCTCGACGTCCTGACGGCTCGGAGTGGCGGAGGAGAGCGGCGGTGCGAGGACAGAGGTGGAGACCACGACGAGGGCGGCGATCGCGAACCGCACCGCGAGCGTGCTTCGTGTCGTCGTCGTCCGTTCTTCCATACGGTGGGCTGCTGACGCGGCCCGCGCAGAGGCTACCGGCGTGCTTCGGGGGCCGTCAAACACCAGATGCGCGGTGGCGCAACCGCCCGCCGCATCCTTCGAGGTCGGTCGGGACGGCGGGATTTGAACCCGCGACCTCAGCGTCCCGAACGCTGCGCGCTACCAAACTGCGCTACGTCCCGTGCCGCACGAGTGTAGCGGCTCGGAAGCCCCGCGGCCCGGTACGCTTGCGCCCGCAGGCATGTGCCCCGTCCACCCCGGTGATCGAAGGAGGATGTCGTGAGGATCGCCCAGCTGTGCCCGCCGTGGCTCGCCGTGCCCCCCAAGGGCTACGGAGGCATCGAGTGGGTCGTCGCGCTGCTCGCGGACGGACTCGTCGAGGCCGGTCACGACGTCACCTTGTTCGCCACCGGGGACTCGGAGACGAAGGCGCACCTCGAGTACGTGTTCGAGGAGGCGCCCGGCTCGAAGGCGATCAACGACATCGTCCTCGACACGACGCACACGCTGTTCTCGCTCCGCGACGCCCGCGAGCGCTTCGACGTCCTGCACGTCCACTCGCCGTACTCGGCGCTCGCCGCGAGCGTCGAGACGGGCATCCCGGCGGTGCACACGATCCACGGCTCGTTCTCGCCGGAGATCGCACGGCTCTACTCGTTCGTGGCCGACCGAGCCTGGTTCGTCGCGATCAGCGAGGCGCAGAGGCGGTTCAACGAGTCCCTCCGATACGGCGGCGTCGTCTACAACGGCATCGACATGGACTTCTACGCGATGCAGGAGGAGAAGGAGGACTTCGTCCTGTTCCTCGGTCGCGCCGCCCCGGAGAAGGGGTGGCTCCGCGCGATCGAGACGGCGAAGCTCGCCGGCGAGCATCTCGTCTCGGCGGTGAAGATCGCGCACTGGACCGAGGAGGAGGAGTGGGAGCAGCACATCAAGCCGGCGCTCCCGTCCGACTTCGAGGTGATGGGCGAGATCGGCCAGGAGGAGAAGCTCGATCTCCTGCGCCGGGCGAAGGCCGTCCTGTTCCCGATCGACTGGCCCGAGCCGTTCGGCCTGGTGATGACCGAGGCGATGGCCTGCGGCACCCCGGTCATCGCGACGCCCAGCGGCTCGGTGCCAGAGGTGATCGAGGACGGCAGGACCGGCTGGATCGTGAGCGTGGAGGACTACGCGACCGAGGCCGCCGAACGTCTCGGCCACCTCTCCGAGATCGATCCCCACGTCTGCCGCGAGCGGGTGCAGCGACTGTTCTCCAAGGAGGCCATGGTCGCCGGCTACGAGCGCGTCTTCGAGCGCGTCGTCGCTCCCGCGTAGCGCCGCCGGCGGAACCCGCTCGACCGGGTTGTGCGTCGGTACCGCGAGGGTCAGGATGGCCCTCACGCTCGCCGGTCGGAAGGGAGAGGCTCATGGGGAGGTCGCGCCGCACGCTGGCCGCAGCGCTCGGCATCGCGGTCCTGTCATCCGTCGTCTCGAGCGCGGGACCCGCGGCCGCGGCGGACCCTCCCTCGATCCGGATGCTCGCGTCGTCCACCACCCTCACGGTCGAGCGCGGGCGTCGCGACTTCGTCTGGGTCGATCCCGGCGCCTGGATCGCCTCGGTGGGCGGGGCGTTCGAGCTGCGCGCCACGCGCGCCGACTACGACTCGCCGGTGGTGCTCGAGCAGGTGGACGCGACCACCGGCGATCCGCTCCGGAGCCTTCCGGCTGACCTGCTCGACGGCTGGTACGGGCTGGCCGACTTCGTGCACGTGAGCGTCCGGCACGGCGACGACCGACCGGTCCTGCGGTCCTCGACGTCCTTCTGTCCGAACACCTGGGACCGGCAGCGGCTGAACGACGAGGGCCCCGTCAACGCACGCTACCCGACGTTCTGCGCAGGCGGGCCGTTCACGCGCGGCATGGTCTGGGGGATCGACGACGGCTGGGCCGTCCCGAGCCTGGGCGACGTGTACTACGGCCTCGGTTGGAAGGCCGAGCGCAACCGCTATCGGATCCGCGTGTGGCTCGACCCCGCGTACCGCCCGCTACTAGGCATCTCAGACGCGGATGCAGAGATCGTCGTACGGGTGCGGGTGGCACGCGGGACGAGCGCGCGCCGCGCGACCGAGCGACCCGGCCCGGCCTACGCCCCGGCGGCGAACGTCCCGGACGTCACCGACCCGGCCCCCGAGACGCTCCCGGACCTCGTCGCGCTGCCGGCGTGGAGCATCGACCCGTACCACGACCGCAGGAGCGGCCGCGACGTCCTGCGCTTCAACGCCACGGAGTGGAACGCTGGCCCCGGCACCTTGGTCGTCGAGGGGTTCCGCGACACCGACGAGACCGAGATGGACGCGTACCAGTACTTCTACTCGGGCGACGATCCCGTGGGCCGGACGAACATCGGCGCCCTCGAGTACCACGCGGGGGGCGGTCACGACCACTGGCACTTCGAGGAGTTCACGGCGTATTCGCTGCTCGACGCGTCGAAGGAGCTCGTCGCGCCCTCGGACAAGCAGTCGTGGTGCCTGGCAAACACCGACGCGATCGACCTCGCGGTGCCGAACGCGAACTGGGTCGCCTACGGCGGCGACCTGTTCACCGCGTGCGGCGGTCCCTCCGCCCTGTGGGTTCGCGAGGTGCTCGACGTCGGCTGGGGCGACACGTACTCGCAGTACGTCGCCGGCCAGGCCTTCGACATCACGGACCTGCCGAACGGCACGTACTACGTCCGCGTGCACGTGAACCCGACCGGCGCGATGCTCGAGAGCACCGACGCGAACAACGTCGAGGACCGCCTCGTCATCTTGAAGGGGAGGCCGGGCAACCGGCGCGTCGAGGTCCCGCCGTGGCACGGGATCGACACCGAGGGGTGTTGCCCGGGCCCCGTGGGCTAGGGCGACCTGCGGAGCTCGAGCCACATCGCCGTCGGCCGGCACCAGAACCGGAACGGCGCGTACTTGCTGGTGCCGAGCCCCGGCGAGAGGCTGAGCCACGACCCGGCCATGCGGATGAGGCCGCTCGCCAGCCGGGTCGGCAGCGCGCTGTTGGTGACGAGCGCGCCGACGAGCGGCAGGCGGACCTGGCCGCCGTGCGTGTGCCCGGCGACGACCAGGTCGTAGCCGCAGGCCGCCGCCTCCGGGGCCGAGTCCGGCGAGTGCATCACGGCGATCCCGAAGCGCTCGGGGTCCCGGCGCGGCAGCATCCGCAGGTCGGCGCGGTCGATATGGGCGTCGTGCAGCCCGGCGAGCTCGACCGGCATGCCGTCGAGCTCGACCAGGCAGCGGGCGTTGTCCAGGTCCCGCCAGCCGTCCGCCGTGAGCTGGGCCACGAGGTCCGCGGATCGGCCGCGGCGGGTGCGCCGGCGCCGGCGAGACGACGGCGGCACGAAGTACAGGAGGGGGTTCAGCGGCCGCGGCACGAACAGGTCGTTCGAGCCGAGCACGAACCAGGACGCGAGCCGCCCGCGGACCGGGCGCACGGTCGCCACGGCGGTCTCGACGGCCTCGGGCTCGGCGAGGAAGTCCCCGGTGACGACGACGACGTCCGGCTGCGGCAGGCGGGCGATGAACGACGCGAGGCGTCGCTCGTCCTTCACGACGTGCAGGTCCGAGAGGTGGAGCACGTCGATCGCCGCCGGGCCGCCCGCCGGTAGGATGTCCAGGCGGTGCCGGGCCACCCGGTACCAGCGCCGCTCGACGAGCACGCCGTACGCGACGCAGAGCGCGCCGAGCACGGCGACGCCGAACGAGAGCCACGGGAGCACGGGAGGAGTCTACGGTGAGCGCCCCCACCCTCAAGGAGCGGATCCGCAGCGAGCTCACGGCCGCGATGAAGTCCGGCGATAAGCTCAAGGTCGGGACGCTCCGGATGCTCACGACCGCGATCGTGAACCGAGAGAAGGAGGTCCTGCACGAGCTCTCGGACGACGAGGTCCGGGACGTCGCGGCCCGCGAGGTCAAACGGCGCTCGGAGTCGATCGAGGCATTCGAACGCGGCGACCGTCCCGACCTGGTCGCGGTGGAGACCGCCGAGCGCGACCTGCTCGCGCCCTACGCGCCGGAGCAGCTGTCGGAGGCGCAGGTCGACGCGCTCGTCGACGAGGCGATCGCGACGACCGGCGCGACGACGGTCAAGGATCTCGGCAGGGTCATGGGCGCCGTGATGGCGAAGGCGAAGGGCGCGGTCGACGGCGCCGCCGTCCAGGCGAAGGTCCGGGCCCGGCTGGGCGGCTGAGCGGCCGCTTCAGGGCGATCGGCGCCCGATCGCGTTCGGCGGGCCACCGCCGCCGTCCCCGCCACCACCACCGTTCCCGCCGCCCGGCGGCGCGACGCCGATCCAGATCGTGACCTTCGTCCCGACGTCGACCACCTTGTTCCCGTGCGGCGACTGCGAGACCACGCGGTTCGCGAGCGTCTCGTCCTTCACCTCGCTGAACTGAACGATCGGGACGAGCCCAACCTTCTCGAGGGCCTGCACGGCCGCGACCTTGCCCAGACCGATGACGCGGGGGACCACCACGGGCTCGCCCTTGCCATCCGAGACCCTGAGCTTCACCGCCGAGCCGAGCTCCATCGTCGCGCCCCCTCGCGGCGCCTGGCCGATCACGGTGCCCTTGGGTTCGCTCGAGCTCACCATCTCGGACAGCGGGGTGAAGTTCGCCTTCGCGAGGACGCGCTCGGCCTCCTCCACCATGAGCCCGACCACGTCCGGGACCTGGCCGCTCTCGGGCTTCGGCGGCGCCTCGAACCCCTCGACCGGCATGCCGGCCGTCGCCTTGCGCATGAACGCGTTCCAGATCGGCGCGGCGAGCGTGCCGCCGAACACGGACTGCCCGTAGTACGCGTTCATCGGCTTCTGGCCCTCGGGGAACCCCACCCAGACGGCGGTCGCGACCTGCGGCGTGTAGCCGGCGAAGTACACGTTCGTGTAGTCCTGCGCGGTGCCGGTCTTGCCGGCCACCGGCCGGCCCATGCCGTCGTCGGCGACCGTGCCGGTCCCGCAGCACACCACGCGCTGCAGCATGGCGGTGACGAGATGCGCGATGTCGGCCTCGATCGCCTGCTTGCAGTGGCGCTTGTGTCGGTAGAGGCGCTCCCAGCCGCCTCCGTCCTTCGGCTGCTCGACCCGCGCGACCGCGAACGGCTCGCAGCGGACGCCGTCGTTCGCGAGCGT
>Ga0105100_10000406_pt1 | contig 25640 bp, 31 predicted proteins | sample PPLLak12cMay2015_2_FD_87033 | JGI IMG/M metagenome (GOLD analysis project Ga0105100, IMG submission 87033) | Freshwater sediment microbial communities from Prairie Pothole Lake near Jamestown, North Dakota, USA - PPLs Lake P8 Core (1) Depth... | ecosystem: Environmental > Aquatic > Freshwater >... | reverse complement strand
GGGCAGTGGCCGTCATGGAGCTGGGCGCGCTCGTCTGCACGGCGCGCGCGCCGCGCTGTGCCGAGTGTCCGGTGGCGGCGGTGTGCGCGTGGCGGGCGGCCGGGCACCCGCCCGGGGGCCCTGGCTCGGCGCTGCCACCTCGCTCCCCCCTTGCGGGTGGTGAGCCCCGACCTCCACCTTTTGTTCGATCCCGTCCCTCGAAAGTCGCCCGGACTACCCTCAACCGCCGAGCCCTCGGCCTAGGCCGCAGACCGCCCGGCTGCCGGATGTGCCCGGGGGCCGTTCCGCGGTTTACTCGATTCAGTACAAGGCCAGAAGGGCACAGTCAGGATGCAGCAGTGTGCCCTTCCGAGAACGAAGAGGAGTTGAACCATGAGCGCAGAGAATTCCCCCGTCATCGAGACGCACGGTCTGGCCAAGACGTACAAGGGCGTGCAGGCCTTGCGTCCGTTGGACCTGCGGGTCCAGCCGAACTCGATCTGCGGCTTCCTGGGTCCCAACGGCGCCGGCAAGACCACGACGATCAAGCTGCTGCTGGGCCTGTCCCGGCCGACCGGCGGCAGCGCCCGGGTCTTCGGCATGGACATCCAGCACCAGGGCGACGAGATCAGGCGCAGGATCGGCTACCTGTCCCAGGATCCGCGCTACTACGAGTACATGACGGCCCGCGAGACGCTGCGCTTCACGGCGAAGTTCTTCTACGAAGGGCCGCGGGCCGAGATCGAACGCCGCATCGCTGAGACCCTCGATCTGGTGGGCTTGGCGGACAAGGCCGACCGCCCGATCAAGGGCTTTTCCGGCGGCGAGCGCCAACGCCTCGGCATCGCCCAGGCCCAGGTCAACTATCCCGACCTGCTGATCCTGGACGAACCGGCCGCCGCGCTCGACCCGATCGGGCGCCGCGATGTCCTGGAAGTGCTGTGCAGGCTGCGCAAGCACAGCACCGTCTTCTACTCGACCCACATCCTGGAGGATGTCCAGCGCGTCAGTGACACGGTGGTCATCCTGAACAAGGGTGCCCTCGTGGCACACGGCCCCATCGAAGACGTGCTGGCCAGCCGCCAGGGGGCGGCCTTCTTACTGACCGTCAAGGGCGACTGCGCCGCGGCGGAGACGCGCCTGCGCAGCCAGCCCTGGGTGACCGGGCTGCAGGTGATGTCGAAGAACGGCAGGGTCAGCTGGCAGATCCGCGTCAGCGATCCGGACGTGGCCGAAGCCCAGTTGGTGCCTTTGGCACTGGCCGGCGGGGGCGTCACAGTCTGCGAGTTCGGGCGCAAGGCCCAGAACCTGGAAGACGTCTTTCTGAGCATCGTCGAGGAGAGCAACCATGAACGCTAGTTCAGTTTCACTGATCCCAAGCCGGGAGCGAGGCTGGAGGATGGGCTTGGCCAATATGCTGGCCAAGGAGAATGTTGCCTGGTGGCGCACGCGCCGCTGGTGGGTCCAATGTCTCATCGCGCTATTCTTTCTGAACTTCTTCATGGCGCTGAACCTATCGATTGGAGGCCTAAGCAACGCTGTCAACAGCTTCCTGTTTATCGCAGGGGTTGTTGCGCCTGTTGCCGCCATCATCATGGGCCAGGATACCATCCAAGGGGAAAGACTCTCTGGAACAGCCGCCTGGGTGCTCTCGAAGCCGATCCAGCGGCCGGCCTTCATCCTGGCGAAGCTGATCGCCCATGGAGTGGGCTTGCTGGCGACGTGGGTCGTGCTCCCGGGAGTCGTTGCTATTCTCGAGTGCACGGTTCTCTTCAAGGTTCATCTACCGGTACCTGGCTTCGCCGGGGCGCTGGGGTTGGCCTACCTCAACCTGCTCTTCTACCTGACGCTGGCGCTGATGCTTGCCACGTTGTTCCAGGGTCGAGGCCCCGTGTTGGGGATCCCGCTCTTCGTGGTGTGGGGATTCATGATCACCCCCCTTGGCGTCTTGCTGGCGGATGTCATGCCCTGGAGACTGCTGAACGATCTCGGTAGAAACGGAGCCATTCCAGGCCTTGGCGGGCACCTGTTGCAGGGCGTCCCGCTGCTTACGGTGTCCCCGATCATCGCGACCGTATTGTGGTGCGTGCTGTTCACCGGCGTGGCCATCTGGCGCACGAGCCGGGAGGAGTTCTAGCCCATCGGCCAGAAGGTCGTCATGAGCCCTGGGGCATATTGATGACCTTCTCCGATTTGTAGCACACGCGGCGACCTCTCGGCCGCCAGGAGGAATCCACGATGTCCAGCTCGGCGCATCGCATCGCGATCTTCGGGGTCTTGCTGGCGGTGAGCGCTTGCTCGCCCCGGGCGACGCCGGCCGTGGCGGCTGACGCCGCACCCACGCAAGTGCCCGCGGCCACACCGGCCTCGCTTCAGCAACCCAGAGTCGAGGAGATCACCTTCCAGTCAGGCTCGTTCACCCTGGTGGGTAGCCTGTGGCTACCTGGAGGGTCGGGGCCCTATCCCGTCATCCTGCTCAATCAGGGTAGCGGGATGGATGCGCGCGCCGACAACGGCTTCGGGCTGCCGATCATAGAGCGGATGCTGCGAGCCGGATATGCAGCCTTCTCCTGGGACAAGCCCGGCGTTGGTGCTTCGATGGGTCACCTTAGCGATACGCGAGTGCTGCATGAACGAGCGCAGATACTCCTGGACGCCATCGAGGTCATGATGGCGCGCCCCGACATCGACCCGCAGCGTATTGGCCTGGAGGGCGGCAGCCAGGCCGGTTACGTGATGTCCCTGGTGCTGTCGATGAGCGAGGACATCGCCTTCATGATCTGCGAGTCGTGCCCGGGGATGTCCGGCGTCGATCAGAGCACCTACCAGTCCTTGGCCCTGGCGCTTTGCACGGGAACAGCGGAGGCCAGGTCGAGCGGCGGGCGGCGCTTCTGGCCGAGCTCGACGCCGCCCGCAGCTACGCGACCTACAGCCAGTACGCGCACTACCGTGAGGTGATCGAGGACCTGTTTGGCACCGCTGCGAGTGTGCCCCGGGGCTACGGATTCGAGGTGGTGCCCGAGGCGGCCTGGCATCTGAACGACCCCGAGCGTGAGACCTGGTGGGATCCCATCCAGGTCATCCGGCACAGCACAATTCCGGTCTTGGTGCTCCTCGGCGACATGGACTGGCAGATGGACCCGCTCCAGGCGGAGTATGCCTGGAGGACGGCCCTCCAGGCAGCGGGGAACCCACACTCCCAGGTGGAGCTCTTCGCCGGTGCAAACCACGACCTCGCCGCCCCGGCGACCGGATGCCCAGACGGCGACATGCAGATGTTTGCAGCGTATGTCCAGAGCCTGGGATACGAGTCGCTGGAGACCGCGATGGCGGCGGTCCAGGAGCACCCCGAGCTGATGAGCCAATTCCCGTTTGCGCCGGGCTACCTGGATACGATCGAGGCATGGCTGCGGGAGCTTTACCCATGACCTCGCCCACCAAGTTCGCGGCGAGAAGCGGACCAACCGGGCGCGGGTGTGGTTGCCGGTTAACGATCAGACCGCGGACAAGGGCTCCGGAGCACAAACATGGAGGCCCCGGCCCTGTCCCGGCGGGCTAGGGTCGCGAGGTGGATGATGGAAACACAACGGGAGATCGAATTCATCGTTGGCTTGCAAGAGGTCGGACCCTCGGACCGAGTTCTTCCGCTCCACCGGGTGCACAACCCGTGGGGGGCCTGGTCCCTTGTGCCCCATCCATCCCTGAGCCGGGCGCACCGCCGGCGTCTCGCCGCCGCAGCACACCGCGCAACGCTGTGCGTAGTCCTGCTGGCTGTCCTGCTGCTCCTCCCGGCCTGCGCAAGGCAGCCCCAGCCGGCCACGATCGAGGAAATCACCTTCCATTCCGGCCAGTTCACGCTTGTCGGCGACCTCCGAACGCCTGCTGGAACCGGACCTTTCCCGGTCGTTCTGTTCGTACATGGCTCTGGGGACGCTGACCGCACCTCTTTCGGAATGTACCTACCGCTCATGGAGCGGATGCTGCGGGCCGGCTACGCGGTCTTCTCCTGGGATAAGCCGGGCTATGGCGAATCCACGGGGAGCCTCAACCCGGATCGCGTGGTCTCCGAGAGAGCGCAGATCGTCCTGGATGCGATCGAGGTCATGAAGGTGCACTCCGACATTGACCCGGAGCGGATCGGCCTGTGGGGGGCCAGCCAGGGCGGCTATGTGATGCCCCTCGTGCTCTCGATGAGCCAGGATGTTGCTTTCATGATCTGCGTTTCGTGCTTCGGCGTGGCCGGTGATGACCAATTGGCTTACCAGATCATATCTCAAGCCGTCTGTGATGGAATCCCTGAAGGGAACGATGCTGAGCTGAGGCGTCTCCTTGCAGAACTCGACACGGCGCGGACCTTCGAAACGTACGATGAGTACCTGCACTACAGGGAGGTGCTCGATGCGTTTGCGGACATCAGCCCGAACCGCCAGGAGCTGCTCGATTTTTTGGCAGAGCTCGGCGTCTCAGCTGTCATCCCTGAGGAAGCATGGCTGGAGAACGATCCTGAAATCGAGGACTGGTGGAACCCGATCGAGGTGATCGAGCAAGCCAGGATCCCGATGCTGGCTATCAATGGTGACAAGGACACAAATGGCGATCCGATCCAGGGAGCGTATGCCTGGAGGAGAGCCCTGGAGCATGCTGGTAACCAGGACTCCCGCGTGGAGCTCCTCCCGGGCGTCAATCACTTCATGACTGTGTCGGAGTCCACCTGCATAGATGAACAAATAGAGACGTTTGACCAGGTGCTGCAAGAACAGGGGTACGGACCACTGGACGAATCGCTGGCGTTATTCCAGCGAGAACCCGGGCAGCACACACCGCTGAGCGCCTGGCCCTACGCGCCGGGGTACCTGGACCTGATCGAGGAATGGCTCCGTGGGCTGGGGTCGTAGCTCGCGGAAAGGATCGGACATGAACGCGCGAACCGAGTGGCTCAAGGCTGGTCAAGGAGCGGGCGTCAACAGACACTCCCATGGCAGGAGCTCCTCCATCGCGCGGCTCGTGGTTTGCGGAGCCGTTCTGGGTCTGATGTTGGCGGCGTGCTCGTCGCCAACCGCAATGCCCCCATCGCCCCTCCCGACCCCCGGCCGTTCGGGCACGGAAGCCTCGGCGGAGGTGCCCGGACAAACCCTGCAGCCCACGATCGAGGAGATCACCTTCCAGTCCGGCGAGTTCACGCTCGTCGGCGACCTCCGCACGCCTGCCGGCCGAAGGGGCCCGTTCCCGGTTGTCCTGTTCGTGCATGGCGACGCGCCAGCCAACCGCACAATGCTTGGCATATACCTCCCGATCATGGAGCGAATGCTGCGAGCCGGCTACGCGAGCTTCTCCTGGGACAACCCCGGGGTCGGTGAATCGACGGGTACGACCAACCGTGGTCAGATCATTCAGCAGCAGGCGCAGATCGTCATGGACGCGATCGAGGTCATGAAGGCCCACCCCGACATCGACCCGGGACGCATTGGCCTGTGGGGAGTCAGCATGGCAGGCTGGGTGATGCCGCGCGTGCTCATGGCGGGCAACGACGTCGCCTTCATGATCTGTCAAAGCTGTGGGAGCATGTCAGGACAGGACGAGTCTGTCTATCTGACTGTCACGCAGGGCTACTGCGGGGGGGTCCCAGAGGAGGCTACCGACCAGCTGGGGATCCTGCTCGCCGAGCTCAACGAGGCGCGGACCTTCGATACGTATGAGGGCTACCTGCACTACCGGGAGATCCTGGATGAACTGGCCGCCTTGGGGTCGGTGACAGTTCCCAATCCGGTCGTATCCGAGGCGGCCTGGCTGGCGAACGATCCCGCCTATCAATCGACGTGGTCTCCAATGGAGGTGATTGAGCAGGTCCGGATCCCGGTGCTGGCCATCTGGGGCGAGCGGGACACGCAGATCGATCCGATCCGGGCTGCCTACGCCTACCGGGAGGCGCTGGAACAGGCGGGCAACCCGAACTACCGGGTCGAGGTCATCCCAGGCGCTGACCATACCCTCGCTCCATCGGAGACCGGCTGCACGTCCGAAACAGGACAAACGGCGGAGCGGGCAATAGGTCTTACCCCGGAAGACCTGGATGCATTGGACCCGCAAGACCCGATGCTGTTCACGCTGGCGAGCGCCTGGCCCTACGCGCCCGCGTACCTGGACCTGATCGAGGAATGGCTCAAGGGGCTACCGGCCTGACCTGCCCGTCGGGCCCCGGCCATCCTCTCACCGAAGCCCTCGCCTCAGGGTGAGGGCAAAGGAGGAGCATGATGACGACGATCGAGACCCAACTCGCGGATGCTTTCCGCTGCCCCAAGTGCAGCCACCAAGGCGCGCACGTTGAGAAGCTGGCGATGTCCGGTACCGGCATCTCACGCCTGCTCGAAGTCCAGCCCTACCGCTACCTGTTCGCCTCGTGCAACCACTGCGGCTACACCGAGACCTACAACTTGACAACGCTGCAGGGCAAGGACGACCTGGGTAGCTTGTTGGATATTCTGTTCGCCGACTGAGGCCTTCGCGCACCGCTGCCGGCAAGCGGAGGGGAGCGTACATCATGGAGAACATCACACCTCTGCGGCCGATCCCGGTCCTCGCCAGCCGCCCTGCCAGATGGCTGGCCTCGCTAGTGCTGCTGGCCGTCCCGCTCGCCATGACCGTCCCAATCTACGCCGGCTGGCTGTCGGGCGGCGCAGGGCGGGACTTCCGGTTCGCCCTGGCGCTGCTCTGGGGAGTGTTGGCGCTGGCAGCTGCGGCTGGCGCGCGCACGAAGCCCTATGTACCGCTTGTGCTCGGCCTGTTCGGCATCTCGCTGGGCTTCGCCTTCGCCTATCTCGCGGGCAACTCCTCGCTTTCCGGCCTTGGGGGGCGCTGGAGTACGCCGAAGGGCGCGGCGTTCGACAAGATCCTCACCGAGGTCATCCCGGTCAGCGCCGCGATCTTCCTCTCCGCCCGGCTCTCGCAACGGAGGCTTGAGTCGCTCGGGCTGCGCGGCGGAAAGGCGTGGCAGAGTCTCGGGCTCGGCCTGCTGGGGACCCTGCCGTTGGTGGCGCTGTTCGCCATCGATCCTTCGGGCGGCAGGGATGCGGTGCTGCGCACGCCCGTCGCGCGCTCGGCTCCTGGCTTCCCTGGATCGTGCTGTTCTCCGCGGCAAACGGTTTCATGGAGGAGCTCTGGTTCCGCGGCCTGTGGCTCGGAGGCTTCAAGCCGGTGCTCGGCCAGTCCGCAGCGATCCACGTCACCAGCGTGGCCTTTGCCCTCATGCATGTCATCGTCTATCTGCCTGACCTCGCGACCGTCGCCGTCCTCACACCCGCCTGGCTGTTCATGGGATACGCCTACGCGCTGATCATGCGCAGGACCGGATCGCTGTGGGGCCCGGTGCTTGCCCACACGCTCGCGGATGTCCTCTTCCTGCTGGCCGCCTTCAGCGCCGGGAAGATGTGAGGCAAGGAGGAAAGGAGTTGATCATGGATACTCATCGCGGCAACCGACGGCGTTTGCGACGCCTCTGCCGCCTGCTGATTTGCGCCATCTCCGGCCTGACTGCCGCCGGCTGCGCCGGTCAGGCCACGCCGGCGTCGACGCCGACACGCACGCCCCATCCGCCGCTTGTCATTGAGACGCGCCTGACCGCCACCGAACGCCGGGTCATCTTCGACACGGTCTGGCAGACGATCAACGACGAGTACTTCGACCCCACCTTCGGCGGGCGGGATTGGCAGGCCATCGGCGAGGAATACCGCCAGAGGCTTGCGTCGGTGACCGACGACAACACCTTCTGGGTGGACGTGCTGAATCCGATGCTTTGGGAGCTGGGCGCGTCGCACATGGTGGCCCTGCCGCCCGAGCTGGCCACGCTGATTGACCCGATGACCTTCGCCAGCGGTTCTCTGGGCGTGGACGTGCGCCCGATCGACGGCACGGCCGTCGTTACCGATGTGGTCGAAGGCTCGCCAGCCGATGAGGCCGGAATCCGGTCCGGATTTGTGATCACGTCGGTGGGCGGGTGGACGTTGGAGGACCTCTCCGCCTGGTCCAGGTCGAGCCCGCCCTATAATGAGCGTCACGAACGAGCCGCGCCGGTCCAGGAGCTGCGCTCACGGTTGTATGGCGAACCAGGCGACGAGATCCTCATCGAGTACCTGGACGCCGACGACCGGCTGCAGCGGACTTCCTTGACCTATGCGGAGCGACCGGGCCTGGCCTGCACCGAGCTCGATCCAAACACTCCCCCGGCCTGCGCCGAGCTCGAGGTCAGGAGACTGGAGGACGGCATCGGGTACCTGCGCTTCTCCGGCTTCCTTGCAGGCATCCTGGATGGCGTGCTCGGGGCCTTGGAGGACCTGCGAGACGCCCCGGCGTTGATCATCGACCTGCGCGGCAACCCGGGCGGCGTGTTCTTCGTGCGCACCACCATCGCCAGCCATCTCGTGGGGTCAGCGGAACTCTGGATGAGGTATCAGTACCGCGACCACCTCGAGGAGGTCTTTCTCGATCCAGTCGCTGACGCCTATGCCGGCGAAGTGGTCATCCTGGTCGATGAATTGAGCGCCTCGTCCAGCGAGGAGTTTGCCGGCAGCCTGCAAGCGCTGGGGCGCGCCACGGTCATCGGCAACCAGACGCCCGGCATGTGCCTCACCGCCAACATCGTGCCACTGCCGAATGGCGCCCTTCTGGTGTATCCCTTCAGCCAGGCGATCACGCCGGCCGGGCGAGTCCTGGAGAACAACGGTGTCTTGCCGGACATCCTCGTCAGTCTGGACCGGCAGGCGCTCCTGCAGGGCCTGGACGGCCAGCTCGAGGCCGCGCTGGAGTACTTGGCTGAGCAGCTCAGGGAGTAGGCCTTCCGAGTGGTGGGACATCCGAACCGAGGAGAACCGGCGCGAGTAGCCATAGAGCTTCCGATCGCCCCGATGGCGCGAACCTGCGGTCGGATTGGATGCATGCTGCCCTCGCAGCGAAGGAGCCTAAGGATGACGATCAAGACATGCATGCGCTCGATGATACCGCTGGTGATGTTGGTCGCTACGGCCTGTGGTCAGGCGCCCGACCCCACGCCCGCCGCCAGCGAGGCCGGCCTGCCCAATCCGGCTTCCGTCTTCTGCGAAGAGCAGGGTGGCGTCCTGGAAATCCGCACAGACGAGACCGGTGCGCAAACCGGCTACTGCCTGTTCCCCGACGGCAGCGAGTGCGAGGAGTGGGCCTTCTTCCGCAATGAGTGTCAGCCGGGCGCGGGGAATGTGACGTCGCCCACCGCCGCCCCGTCCCCCATCACAGAGCCGACTGTGACCGTGCCGGAGGGCTGGGTGCTCTACACCCACCCGACGCTGGGGTACTCCTTCGTGTATCCGTCCGGCAGCACGATCGAGACGGACGATGTCGGGCGCAACATCTGGGTCGTGGGGCCGCTTGACAACAACGAGCACTGGCCCTGGTTCGGCGTGGCCCACCCCGACGAGGCGGACTACCACCCACCGGCCGACGCCGATCTACGAACCTGGCTGGCCGAACGAAACCGCCTGCCCGGTGAAGTGGTGGGCACGCGGACCATCGCCGGGGCGGTCGCCATCCATATCCGCAACGACTTCGGTCCGCAGGCCTACGACGACGACCGTTTCTATCTTGTCCACAATGGGCAGGTCTACGAGATCACGATCATGCACGCCGGCAAGGAGGATTGGGCCGTCTATGACGTCTTCCTGGACAGCTTCCGATTCTAGGCCGCGCGGCCGCCGTAGGGGCTGACGGCCGCACAGGACGCCCCGGCGTATTCGACGCCGCCGCGGCCCCCGCGCTCGCCCTTCACCGTGAGTGGGGGGCACGGCCGGTGAGGCCCGCGACGATCGCAGCGCCAGCCGTCAACACGGTTGGCGCTGCGATCCGAAGTCAGGGCGACAGATCTTTGACCGCCTTCTCCAGGCGGGCTACTTCACTTTGTCGAGCGAAATGCCAAGCGCTTCGGCCACGCCTCGGCCGTAGGCCGGGTCGGCCTTCAGGCAGTTGCCGATGTGGCGGACCTTGATGAACTCGGGGGCATCGCCCATCGCTCGGGCGGTATTGTCGAACAGGGCCTGCTGCTGTGCTTTGTTCATCAAGCGGAAGAGCTTTCCCGGCTGGGTGTAGTAGTCCGCATCGTCCTCGCGGAAGTTCCACTGGTCGGCGGCGCCGGAGAGATCCAGGGGCGGATCGCGGTACTCGGGCTGCTCCTGCCACTCGCCAAAGCTGTTTGGCTCGTAGCCGGGGGCGGCACCGTGGTTGCCGTCCACGCGCATCTGGCCGTCCCGATGGGAGGCGTGCGCCCCGGAGCTCTTGGGGCTGTTGACCGGGATCTGGTGGTGGTTCACCCCCAGCCGGTAGCGCTGCGCATCGCCGTACGAGAACAGCCGGCCCTGCAGCATCTTGTCCGGTGAGAAGCTGATGCCCGGCACGACCGCCGCCGGATTGAAGGCTGCCTGCTCCACAGCCTGGAAGTAGTTCTCCGGGTTGCGGTTCAGCTCGAGCACGCCGACCTCGATCAGGGGGAACTCCTTGTGGTACCAGACCTTGGTCAGGTCAAAGGGGTTGTAGGGCATCTTGGCGGCCTGTTCCTGGGTCATCACCTGGATCTGCACCGTCCAGCGAGGGAACTCGCCCTTGGCGATGCTGTCAAACAGGTCGCGCTGATGGCTCTCGCGGTCCTTGGCAACGATCGCCTCCGCCTCCTGGTCGGTCAGGTTCTTGATCCCCTGCTGTGTGCGCAGGTGGAACTTGACCCACACGCGCTCGTTCTTGGCGTTGATCAGGCTGAAGGTGTGGCTTCCGAAGCCGTGCATGTGGCGGTAGGAGCGCGGGATGCCGCGGTCACTCATGGTGATGGTGACCTGATGAAGCGCCTCGGGCAGCGAGGTCCAGAAGTCCCAGTTGTTGGTGGCGGAGCGCAGGTTGGTCTTTGGATCGCGCTTGACCGCCCGATTGAGGTCGGGGAACTTGTGCGGATCGCGCAGGAAGAAGACCGGCGTGTTGTTGCCGACCAGGTCCCAGTTGCCTTCCTCGGTGTAGAACTTCATGGCGAAGCCGCGGATGTCGCGCTCGGCATCGGCCGCGCCGCGCTCGCCAGCGACGGTCGAGAAGCGCAGGAAGACCTCGGTCTCCTTGCCGATCTCGGAGAAGACCTTGGCCTTGGTGTAGCGGGTGATGTCGTGGGTCACAGTGAACTTGCCGAACGCGCCGGACCCCTTGGCGTGCATGCGGCGCTCGGGGATCACTTCGCGATCGAAGTGGGCCAGCTTCTCCAGGTACCAGACGTCCTGCAGCAGCATCGGCCCGCGCGGGCCGGCTGTCATGGCGTTCTGGTTGTCGGGTACAGGCGCCCCCGCGGCGGTGGTCAGTTTCTTGTTTTCGGTCATTGGCGGCTCGGCCTCCTTAATGGGCGAGAGGATCGAACAGGCGGCTGGGTCTCGTGCGGTGGTAGGCGCCTCCCTGAGTGGTTCGACCTCCTTTTGAGAATCTCTACTATCGGATAATAACTATCCGATACCGACAAAAAAAGAGAGCCTTCACGCGCCGCCCCGGCTGCAGTCCATACACAGCCCGTAGAGCGTCAACTGCGGACGGATGATGCGGTAGCCTGAGGCCTGCTCCAGCTTCTTGATCCTGGAAGGGCTGAGCTCAAGCTCACCATCCATGATCTTGCCGCAGCCGGTGCAGACCAGGTGGGCGTGCGGCGCCGGCCGGTTGCCGTCATAGTGGCGGTCGTCGCGCAGGTCGAGCTCCAGCACCTGATCCATGTCCCGAAGCAGGGCCAGGGTCTTGTAAACGGTCGCCTGGCTCATGGTTGGGAAACGCTTCTTGATACGGGCGTACAGCTGCGCCGCGCTGGGATGCCCCTGGCTGGCGGCGATCAGGCGCACCAGCTCCACCCGCTGGGGGGTCAGCCGGAACTCGCGCTCTCGCAGTGCCGCGATCAACTCGTCGAAGCGGGCTTGCGGGTCAGGCATGGCGGCAGATTTTGAGAATCCTTCTCCATTGAGAATTTCTATCCACAAGCATAGCGCGCCAACCCGGTTCTGGCAAGGCGCCCGGCGTCTGTGGCGCCCATGGCCCGGATCTCAAGGCGCTCTCGGGCAGCCGGGCCGTCCTCTGCCAGGCGGCGTCGGCCCCGCCCGCCGACCGCGCAGCTCAGAACCACTCGGCCCGGGCGGCCAGGGTGTCCATGACGCCGCCGCGCAGCCGGCGCCGGGCCGCCAACCAGGCGGCTCCGCCCGAGAGTAACGGCGCGGCAACCAGGGCAAGCAAGCCGCGCCCCAGGGCCGTCTGCAACGAGGCCCAACCTGCCTCCCAAACGGGGAAGTCGGCAAAGCCGAAGGCGCTTCCGCCGGTGGCGACGATATAGATCAGCACCAGTCCGGCCCCGGCCAGGGCGCCCGCCCCCGCCCCGACCAAGCCCACCAGTGCCCCTTCCAGGATCACGATTCCTTGAACATGGGCGCGGCTGGCGCCGACCGCGCGCAGGACGCCGAACTCCAGCCGGCGCTCACTCAGCCCGATGGCGGCCGTGTTGAGCACGCCCAGCGCGGCGGTGATGATCGCCAGCAGGAGCATGCCGCCCATCAGAGAGCGAACCGATTCCATGGCCTTGTGCTGCATGTCGGTGATCTGGCTGACTTCCAACAGCCAGACTTGCGGGTAGCGGGCGGCGATCTCCTCCAGCGCCGACTCGACGGCCGCGCGCGCCCCTGCCGAGTGCGGGAACACCATCACCGCCAGCGGGGCTTCAACCCCGAAGGCGCCGGCCGAGCCCGAGTCGATGATCGACGCCCCGACGAAGGTCGGCCCGATCCCGGCCACCGTGCACTCCAGAGGGCCCGCCGGCGTCTGCAGCGTGAGCGCCTCGTGCAGGTCGACGTTGTTCCTGTCGGCGACGCTCGGCGTGATCAGCAGCGCGCAGCCCTGGGCGTCGATAGCCAGCGCCTGCTCCCAGTCACCCTGCCCGAACTCGAAATACAGTCCCCCCGAGTCACGTACGGCGGTGAAGTCCAGGATGAAGGAGAAGTAGCGCTCGCCCAGAAAAGAAAGCTCCGGCGCCAGGACGAAGGCTGTCGGCGACACGGACGCCTGCCCGGCCACCGCCGCTTCGACCTCCCCGACCAACTGCGGCGGCATCTGCAGCACCGGCGATTGCTGATAGGCCTGCAGGCCGGCCTCCACATCCAGCGGAAAGAAGCCCAGCCCCGGGTTCTCCTCAAAGGCGCGGTGCGCCGTGCGAAAGAACAGCTCATCGAACCAGAAGGACATGTAGGCCGTCACGGCGACGACCATGGCCACGCCAACAGCCAGCGTGAGCACCGAGAAGGTCACTCGCCGGCGGGCCCGGCGCAGATTGTCAGCCGCCAGGCGGCCGACAGGGCCGAACAGGAAAGTCAACGGGCATCGGCCGACACGTCCGGTCAGGTCGACCCACGCCGGGAGGCTCAGCCCCAGACAGACCAGCCACACCAGGATGCACACCACCGTCACCACATTCGACCAGGGCGGGCTCAACCAGCGCCCCGGCGAGGCCAACGCCAATCCGCCCCACAGCACCGCACAGACCAGCAGGCAGATGGCGGCCGTACGCAGGGAGGCGGCCACCGCCCCTCCGGCGACCGTCGGCCGGAGTGCCGCCAGGGGTGAGACCTGCGCCGCTTGCCATGCGGGCCAGGCGGCCGCCAGCGCGCTGATCAGCACGCCGGCCGCGGCCGCGATCAGCATGCGCTCGACGGACAGCGGCGCCCGGCCGAGCGCATTCATCATCTCGCTGGTCTCTTGTATCAGCTGCACCAGCGAGCGCGCGCCGAGCACGCCCATAGCCAGCCCAAACGCACTGCCGGCGGTTCCGATCAGGAGCGCCTCAACCAAGACCATCGACAGCGCTTGCGCGCGCGTCATGCCCACCGCCCGAAGCCGGCCCAGATCCTCGCGGCGTTGGGCGACGGCCATGCTGAAGGCGTTGAAGAGCAGGAATCCGGCGCCGGCGGCGATGACCCACCCGACCGTGCTCAGCCCGACGTTCAGCTGCTCGCTGATGAAGCCTGTCAGCGTCTCGGCTTCCGCGTTGCGAGCGATCTCCTCGGTTACCGAGCGGCTGATCAGATCCGCCGCCACGAGAGTGGCCACGCCGACCGCCACCGAGGCGCCGGTGACGGCCGCCCGCACCCAGCCGCGCCGCAGCTGGCTCCAGGCCAGGCCCAGCACCGGGCGCAAACCGGTCATGCGGGCACGTCCGGGCGGGCGGCCTGCCTGTCTACGATTCGCGCCGCGCTCAAGCCGGGTCCGCGGAGCTCGTCCACAATTCGTCCGTCTTGCAGGAAGACCACCCGATCGGCGTGTGCCGCCGCGGCGGGGTCGTGGGTCACCATCAGCACCGTCTGACCCTGGCGAGCGGCCCGCTGCAAGACCTCCAGCACTTGCGTGCCTGAGGCGCTGTCCAGGTTGCCGGTCGGCTCGTCCGCCAGCAGCAGCGCCGGCCGCGCGATCAGGGCACGCGCGATAGCCACCCGTTGTTGTTCGCCGCCCGACAGCTGGTGCGGCAATCGCCCGGACTGTTCGGCCAGCCCGACCGCCGCCAACTCCTCCACTGCCCGGGCCCGGCAGGTCTGCGCCGGCTGCCCGTCCAGCAGCAGCGGCAGGGCGACGTTCTCCGCGGCCGTCATCGTCGGCAGCAGGTTGTAGAACTGGAAGACCACCCCCACCCGCCGCCTGCGCAGGCGCGTCAGCTCCTGATCATCCAGCGTGGTCAACGACTGGCCAGACAGAACCACCGTTCCGCCAGACGGTTGATCGAGCCCGCCGACCAGGTGCAGCAGGGTCGATTTGCCCGACCCCGAGGGGCCCATGATGGCCACGAACTCCCCCTGCTGAACCCGAAACTCGACGGCGCGCAGCGCCTCGACCCCGGATCCCGCGGTCTCGTAGCGCTTGGATAGCTTGCTCGCGTTGAGGATGATCTCCATCGAGCCTCCCTGCAAGGCGGCTGATTATAGGTCAGCGGGCGCGCGGCCACCTCAGGCTGGAGTGCCCGTGCTTTGACGACTCCTTCTGGGGTGGAATGGGGTACTTGGCGCCTCGGTCGCCCTCGGCGCACGGAGCGAGAGGCGGGGGTGCGGGTGCCTACTCGCCGAACGATGCGGCCTGGCCTCTGCGATCGTCCTCCAGCAGCACGCCGCAATCGCAGTCGCGCCCTTCAGCGCAGTCCAGACAGCAATGCCGGCGGTCGTCGCGCACGACCGGCGCGCCGACGATCTCCGCCCCGCACCGATCACAGTACAAGATTTCCTCGATGTCTGTCATGCGCGCTGCCCCTGCTCCAATCCTACCACAGCCTCATGCGCCGCCCGTCACGGGCGAAAAGCGAGCGGCCGGGCGCTGCCCGGCCGCGTGTCTCACGCCTGTAGATCCAGGTCGCCCGGATCCTCATCGGACTCGTCGTCCACCTCGAGTTCGATTTCCGCCTCGTTCAGATCCAGGCGCACCCACAGCATCAGCATCTGGCCCTCATCCACCTCAAGCCAGCGTGCGGCGATGATCGGCGCCTCCTGCGTGCTGCCGTCCTCGCTGCGGTACTCGAGGGTTACACCCTGGCCGTCGCGCCAGGCGCGGAAGCAGCGCTCCACCAGGGCCGCCCCGTTGAAAGTGCGCAGGCGGCAGAGCGCGGCCTGGGCGGGCACCGCCCCCTCGACCAGCCCATGCAGCCAGCTCTCGGCTGCCACCTCGAAGGTCGGGGGCGGTCCCTCAATGATGGTGATCTTCTGAGGTTCGGCCATCGGCATCATCGGCGCTCTCGGGCGAAATCATACCACAGCGGGCCGGCCGGCCAGGAAGCCGTGGTCGGCATACCATGTCATGGCGTCGCGCAGCGTATCTTCGACTGGGCGATTCTGCAGCCCCAGTTGGGCGACGGCCTTGGCGCAGTCGTAGCCCTGCCATTCGCGGACGGCGCGCAGGTGATTGCCCAGGACGTCCACCACAGGCAGGCGGTCGCCGAGCCAGACCAGGGCATCGAGTGCACGCAATGGGATTCCCCAGCGGGGGGCGCGCACGCCGAGCACCGCCGCGGCGCGCAGCATCAGTTCGCGCACCGGCAGGTTGTGGCCGCCCAGGATGTAGCGCTCGCCGATCCGTCCGACCTCCGCCGCCCGCAGGTGCGCCAGCGCGACATCGCGAACGTCGACTACGTTGGTGACGCCCGGCACCCAGGCCACACCCCAGCCGCGTGCCAGAGCCAGCAACACCCGGCCGAGCGACATGTTCACGTCCCCCGGCCCGAGGACGGCGGTCGGGTTGACCACTACGGCCGGCACCCGCCCGCAGGCCCGCAGCACCTCGCTCTCCATGGCGTACTTGCACTCGTAGTAAGCGGAGCGGGCAAGGTGGCCCGGCGTGTACAGATCCCGCTCATCGGCCAGACGATCCTCCCCCTCGGGAACAGGGCCGATGGTCGTCAGCGACGAGGTGTAGACCAGCCGCCGCACGCCGGCCTTCTCCGCCGCCTGAAGCACGACCCGCACCTGGCGAACGGCTTGTTCCACCTGCGCGGCGACCCCTGCGCTGGTGTGTGGGTAGTAAGCCGCGGCATGGAACACAATCTCCACCCCGTCGAAGGCGGCGGTCAGGCTGGCCGGCTCCTGCAGGTCCCCATCGAACCAGGCCAGCGGCGCCGATCCAAGATGCCCTGTCGCAGCCGGTCTTCGGCGCAGCCCGCGCACCTGCCAGCCGCGCCCAAGCGCAGCCTGCGCGATATGGCCGCCGATGAAACCCGTCGCCCCGAGCACAAGGACCCGTGTCATCCGATCTCACGCTCAGTTGGTGCGGGGAACTTCGCCCCGGGCTCAGGCCGCCGTCAGTGAGCGGCGCACGTCTCGGCAGCGTTCGCAGTCGGCGCGATCGCACAACAGCGCCTGCACATCCTGACGCAGCCAGGCCGAGGCGACATGGAGCAGATCGCGCACCGGGATGGCTTCGATCACCGACCCGCCGATTTCCGTGCGCCGGACCACGCCACGCAGGTGTGGCTCGATCGCCTGGAATCCATCGCTACATCCGGGCGAGTTCGGGCAGGTCACCACACCCTGGTGAGTCAGCGCCCAGCGTAGGAATGTCTTGCGGCCGGCGATCTTCTCGGCGTAATGCAGGCTGACGTCGGCGCGGTGGTCGACGCCCATCAAGACCACGTCCCCGTCGTCTTCCGCCAGGCGCGCGATCGGAGCGAGCGGATCAAGCAGCGTCTGCGCCTCCAGGTACTCGTCCGCCCGGACGCCGACGAAGGAGTAGATCGGGTGCGCCGACCGGCGCGCCTCCGGACGGCGGCGAAGCATTTCGACCAATTCGCCCATGGCCGCGTCCGCAGGCGTCTCCGGCCCGAAAGGCTCGACGGCGCGGTTGTCGCCTCCGTAGCTCATCCCGTTATCGGCCGGTCCGAGCGGCGGGGTGACCATCGTCCGCAGGGTGAAGGCCGGCATGATCAGCGACTCGCTGGCCGCCAGCAGTGCGCCGAGCACGGCCTCCTCTCCGCCGACCACCGGCTCAAAGCCGGAAAGCGAGGCGTGGGCCAAAACGCGGCTGCCGCGGTCCAGGCCCAGGCTGCGCAGGCCGTTGACGAGCTCGCGGTAGGTCAGCATGGGCGGCCGGCGGACGGGGCCGCCGTCATTGCCCCTTCCAGGCCGGCTTGCGCTTTTCGGCGAATGCGCGCATGCCTTCCTTCTGGTCTTCCGTCGAGAACAGGAAGTAGAACGACCGGCGTTCGTCGGCAATCCCGTCGGCCATGAAGGAATCGAAGGCGTGCAGCACGGCCTCCTTGGCCAGTCGGATCGCCAGCGGTGCACGCGCGGCCAGTTCGCCGGCCAGCTTGAGCGCCTCATCCAGATAGGCCTCGACGGGCACGACGCGATTGATCAGGCCGTGCGCCAGAGCCTCCTGCGCGCTGAGTGTGCGGTTGTTCAGGATCATCTCCATGGCGATGGCCTTGCCCACCGCCCGCGTCAGCCGTTGTGTCCCGCCTGCGCCGGGCAGTACGCCGATGTTGATCTCCGGCTGTCCGAACTTAGCCGTCTCCGAAGCGATGATCATGTCGCAGGCCATCGCCAGCTCGTTGCCGCCTCCCAGGCACCAGCCCGAGACCGCGGCGATGACCGGCTTGCGCGCGCGCTGCAGGCGATCGAAATTGGAGATCCAGTCGGCGGTCAGCATCTCGACCGGCGTGGCAGACGCCATTTCCTTGATGTCCGCCCCGGCGGCGAAGGCTTTGTCGCTGCCGGTGAGAACGATCGCGCCGACGTCGGCGTCGCTGTCGAAGGCCTCCAGCGCCTGGCCCAGCTCGTTCAGCAGCGTCGCGTTGAGCGCGTTCAGGGCTTCCGGCCGGTTCAGGCGGATCAGCCCGACCCGCTCCCGCTTCTCGACCAGGACCTGTGTGTATGCCATCTCGATCTCCTCCCGCCGAACGGCGCGACGCCGCTCAGCGAAGCCGCTCTCGCAGCTGCAGTATGTGCCCGGCATGATCGCGCTCGTGCCACAGGGTCCGGCGCATGACCTTGCGCGACGACCAGGTCTCTCCGCCGACTGTGACCACGCTGATGCGCTTGACCAGCCCCGGCAGTGAGGCGAGCAGGTGCGCCCGCACCTGCTCCAGGCGATCGAACGGGTCCTCGGGCAGCTCGCTGCGCGGGAAAGCCAGCCCGAGCCGGTCCAGGTACCACCACTCGCTGTTGGCCACATGCCCAAGAATCCCTGCGATCGGCCAGCGCTCCTCGGGGAACTCCTTGAGCAGCGCGCGCGCGTCGAGGCCCTCGGCGGCGGCCAGGAGGTCGGATCGGGTGGCCCGCAGCAATTGCTCGTGCTCGGGAAGCTCGTCCTGCATCAGCGGCGGCCGGTCGGAGGCGAAGAACGCGTTCACCTCCTCATTGTCGTCATACGCCCAGGCACGGATGACCTCATCCACGATCATCGGCCCGGAGATGCCGGTGACGCGCAAGCCGTGACGGGCGCACCAGGCGATGTAGTCCTCAATCGCGGCCGGGATGGTGCCGATGGCCTGCTCGCGATCCCGGTGGGCGGAAAAGCAGCCGGGCAGGTCCGGGACATAGGCCACCCAGCGGCGCTCGCTCTCTTCGGCGCAGACGATATAGGGCATCCTCGCGGCACCTCGCATTGCCGTGAGCGCGCGGCCGGGCCGGGCGTGCATGCGGCCGGTCTCGGCCCGCTATTATACGTTCGGCCGGCTATCCCGGCCGCGCCGCGATCGTCGGCAACCGGCCGCGCCTTTCAATCAGGGCACACGGCGATCCCATCGCCGATGCGCCCGGCATTTCCCTCAATGCCGAAATACGGGGAGGGATCCAGCGTGTTGGCGATCTCGAGTTCGTTGCGGAAGCTACCCTGACCGTCGTCCAGGACCATGGAGATGTGCAAATGCATGCCGGTCGGGTTGTCGGGATCAGCCGAGTAGTTGCCCTGATAACCGATCAGCGTGCCCGCGGGGACGAACACTTCGGCTGTTCCGGGCGGGTAGTCCGCGGCGATGTACGACGCGCCGGCGGCGTCGGCCATGTGTGTGTAGTAGACCCAAATCTGTCGGCCCGGCTCGAGCGGGTCGCTCGGGATGCGCAGGATGATCGACGAACGCCAGTCCGGCAGGCGGGTGAGGTAACCGTCGTGCACGGCCACAACGGGCGTCTGCCCCAGCCCATCCGGGCCGGAGACGCCGAAGATATCCAGCCCTTGATGACGGTGTCCGGGGCGGAAGGAATCGCCCCAGAAGAACCCGATGTAGCCGGTGGTCGGCAGCAGGAACGGCGACCGGCCGCAGCGCTGGCCGGCCTGGATCGTCCAATCGGCATGGGCGGCGGGGTCGGACCAGAACGCCCGCAGGCGCATGATGCGGGTCGAGGCGGGGCGGACCTGCCGAAAGAGCACCAGCCCGGCCAGGGCCATTGCCAGCAGCACGAGAAGCGCAACACCAAGGGCCCTGGTCTTCCGCGGCCGGAGCGAGATGCCCGTCAATGCCCGACCTCGCCTGAGACGAATTGGCTCAGGTCGACGATCTCGCCCTGGCTGACGCGGACGATTTCGTGCGGGGAGAGGCGCACCAAGGTCCGGTCCGATCCGCCTCCGGCGAAAACCAGCCTGCGCCCGAGCACGCGGCGGTCGATCACGGTCGGCAGGCGCTGGCTGTGGCCGAAGGGCGGCAGCCCGCCGACCGGGTAGCCGGTGAGGCTCAGGACAACCTCCGCCTCCGCCAGCTTCACGTGCTTCCGCCCGACGCCGAATCGGGCGGCCAGCGCGCGCGCGTCGATGCGGCCTCGGCCGCAGGTGATCGCCACGACCGGACGCCCGTCGACGAGGAAGAGCAGCGACTTGACGATATCGTCGGACTCGGCGCCGACGGCCGCGGCCGCCAGTTCGACGGTCGGAGTCAGGGCAGGCAAGCGCAGCAGCTCGGCATCGATCCGCTGATCGTGCAGATACGCTTCCAGGTCGCCGTCGTCCAGGGGCCGGGGTTGCATGGCTACGCGTGCCGCTCTTCTTCCAGATGCTCGGCGAAGGAGATGGCGACGTTTCCCCCGGCCAGGCTCATCAACGCGCGGCCGGCGGCCTGGCCCTGCACTGAAGACATGGCCTGCCTGGCCGCCGCCAGATCCTCGAACAGGAATTCGTGCACCAGGTACAGGTCGGCCGCACCGCTCAATTGCTCGACGACGCGGCTTACAATCACCTTACGGATTCCGGGCATCTTCTCCGCTTGCGGGACGAATTCGCGGCTCCAGCCATCCTCAAACGCGCTCGCATCAACGGGGCGCATGAAGGTCAGGGTCAGTTTGTGCACGCCGATCCGCCTCCCCGCCTGGTTCGCTGGTCACCCTGCTCAAGGGCTACCCCCAGGGACCTATTGGCCGATGGGGTGGCATACCCTATACTCATGTCAGATTATCTGTTTTCCGATTCGGGGGCATTTATGCTTCGTTATTTCCCCCGGGGTCAGAGCCTGATGGAGTACGCGCTGGTGCTTGTCCTGGTCAGCGTGGCGATCATCATTATGCTGGCTCTGTTCGGCTCAGGGGTGGGGAACATGTTCAGCAACATCATCGCCAACTTCTGAGCGAGTTCCCTGCGATTCCCCCCCGGGGTTCATCAGCAATTCGTTGATGCAATCCGCGACCGCGCGGGCGGCGCCCGGCCGGGCTGCTTCCCGGCAGCGGCGGGCAGCGTCCGCCAGCGCCTCGGGTTGCGCCAGCCAGCGGCTCACGGCCGCGGCGGTTCGCTCCGGCCCCGGCGCCCAGACCCCCACTCCCTTCTCGACCACGTAGCGGACGTTGCCATCCTCCTGGCCCGGCAGGCGGCTGTACAGCACCATCGGCAGGCCGGCATTGAGCGCCTCACTGATCGTCCCTGGGCCGGCCTTGGTCACCAGCAGCGTCGCCGCCTGCATCATCTCCGGAATGCGCCGTTCGAAGCCGTAGATGAAGGCCGGGAGAGGCCAGGCCAAGGCCTGCAGCTCGGCACGCAAACGCTCGTTCCTTCCAGCGATCACTGCCAGCCCGAACTCGCCGCCGCGCCGGGCGAGGGCGTGAGCCGTCTCCGCCAGCGGCCCCATGCCCTCACCGCCCCCGACCAGCATCACCATCGGCCGATCGAGCGGCCAGCCAAGGGAGCGGCGCACTCGGGCAGCGTCCGCCGGCGGGCCGCAGAACCGCTGACTGACCGGCAAGCCGACCACCCGCACACGTTCCGGATTGACACCGTAGCGCACCGCCCGCCGCCGGGCCGCCTCGGTCGGGACCAGGCACAGGCGCACGCGCCGGTCGTACCAGAGGGCGTGCGTGCTCACCAGGTCGGTCACCACGGTGACAAACGCCGTCGCCGCGCGCCGGCCCATGGCCTGGATCACCGGCGTGGTCAACAGCGGGTGCACCGAGACAACGATCTCCGCCGGCCGCTCGCGCAGCAGGCGCCGGACCGCGCGCCGGACATACGGCCAGGCGGCAGCTTTCATGACGCGCGCCCGCCGCGGGCCGTCCGAGAGACGGAAGCCCGCCCCCCAGGCCTGCGGCACACGCACCATGTAGGGATACCACTCGGTGAGGCGGTCGAGCGGCGCCGGCGCGTACTCGCGCAGCGCGTCGACCGTGTCGATGCGGTAGCGCCCCGGGTATTGCAGCTCCAGCGCCTCGGCGATTGCCTCGGCCGCGCTGCGGTGGCCCCCGCCGGTGTCGGAGAACAGGACCAGGACGCGGGCCCGCTCACTCATCCGCTGAGGTCTTCGCTTCTGGGAGCGCGGCGCCTTTCAGGCGCCGCTTGAGCTCACGCCGCGAGAGCAGAATGCGCCGGCCGCAGCCGAGGCACTTGAGGCCGATATCCGCCCCCAGACGGACCACGACCCAATCCGTTCCCCCGCACGGATGCGGTTTGCGTAAGCGCAGCACCTCATCCATCTTCAGATCGGGCAGCATCGGCGCGCCCCTCCGGACTGTCGGCGCGCATTATATCATCCGCCCGAATGGTATAATGCGCGCGCCATGCTCGGATTGAGTCTGCCATCCCTCGTCACGCGCATCATTACGCTGGTCATCGCCTTCACCGTCCACGAATTCTCGCACGCGTGGACGGCCGACCGTCTGGGTGACAACACCCCGCGCCTTAACGGCCGCCTGACGCTCAACCCGCTGGCGCACCTCGATCCCGTCGGTTCGCTGCTGCTGCTGGTGAGCGGCTTCGGTTGGGCCAAACCCGTCCCGGTGAATCCGTATGCGCTCCAGCAGCGGACGCCGGCCGGCATGATGCTCGTGTCTCTGGCCGGCCCATTCTCCAATCTGGTGTTGGCCATTCTGGCGGCCATCCCGTTTCGCGCCGGCTGGATCGATCCGTATGGCGCGGCCGGCGCGCTGCTGCCTTCGCCGGCCGGCTTCCTGCTCGAGTTCATCTTCATCAACCTGATCCTGATGATCTTCAATCTGCTGCCGTTGGCGCCTCTCGACGGCGACAAAGTGGCGGACTACCTGCTCCCTCCGCGCGGGCAGCAGATCCTCGAACGCATCCGTCCCTACGGGCCGATGATCCTGCTGGCGCTGCTGATGGTCGGGCGCATCGGCGGTTTCGATCCCATGGGCGCCCTGATCAGCGGCCCGGCGCTGCGCCTGCTCGATCTGCTGGTCTCGTAGATGGGCCTGGCCTATCGCTCGGCCCAGTTCTTGCGGGCCCTGACAGCCCGGCCGGGCGCGGAGGATCTGGCCCTGGCGGATGAGTTCCTGCCGGCCGGCCTGCGGCCCCTCTTTCGACAACTCCCCCGCGCCGATCAGGCGCACGGCCTGGTGGTCCTGCGCCGCCTGCTCGCCCAGGGTGAACGCAGCCCGGACCTCCTGGCGGCCGGCCTCCTGCACGATCTCGGCAAGGCGCGCTATCCGCTGCATCTGTGGGAACGGGTGGTCATCGTGATTGCCGCCCGCCTGGCGCCGCGCGCCGCCCGACGTTGGGGGCAAGGCGCGGCGCGGGGTTGGCGCCGTCCCTTCGTCATCACCGCCCAGCACCCCGCCTGGGGCGCTGAGACGGTCCGCCTGGCCGGGGGCCGGCCGGCCCTGGTGAACCTGATCCTGCATCACCAGGTAGAATCGTCGCAGGCGGACGCGCCCTCCGATCCGCGCCTGATCGCGCTGCAACGGGCGGACGGCGACTCCTGAGGTGACGACATGATCGAGGACACTTTGATCGTCGGACTTCAGTCGCTCGGCGCCTCGCTCGGCCTGGCTCTTGGCGCCGAGGGGTTCAGCCGCAGCCGGACAGGCTACGACATCGACAACGAGCGCGTGCGCGCCGCCCGCAAGTCGGGGGCCGTCGAACGCCAGGCCATCAACCTGGAGCGCGCCGCGCAGCAAGCTGATCTGATCCTGCTGGCCGTACCGGCCGGCGATGCGCAGCGCTACCTGGAGGTCATCGTCCCTCGGCTGAAGGCGGGCGCGCTGCTCCTCGACCTGGCCAGCCGCAAGAGTGAAAGCAGCCGCTGGATCGCCTCCAATTTGCCCGAAGCGAGCGCGTATATTGGCGCGGCGCTGGCGGTCAACCCCGAGTTGCTGCACGCCGGAGCGGCGGCCGACGCCCCGCGTGCCGATTTGTTCCGCGGCGGATTGCTGGCGCTGGCCATCCCGCCGCGCACCCCGGGCCCGGCGGTCGATCTGGCTTTGCGGCTGGCTCAGCACCTGGGCGCCGCGCCGTTCTTTCTCGACCCCGGCGAGATCGACGCCGTCCTGGCCACGGTCGAGGACTTGCCCACGCTGCTTGGCGCGGCGCTGGTGCGCGTGGCCGTCGGCACCCCCAGTTGGCGCGAGGCGCGCCGGCTGGCCGGCGGTCCGTTCGCGGCGCTGGCCGCTGCCGGCGCGGTTACGCCCGCCAAGCAACTGCAGGCGGCGCTATTCCTGAACCGGCTGAACGTCCTCGACCGCCTGGATGCTCTGATCGATGAACTGCAGGTGCTGCGCCGGATGATCGGCGATGAGGCGCTGCAAGAAGAGCTGGCCGCGCGGTTGGACGAAGCCATCGAGGCCCACGGCCTGTGGCTGACGGCGCGCACGCGCGCGGAGTGGGCGGAGGAAGAGCGCGGCCGGGTCGAGCTGCCCGAGCGGGGGGCGATGGTGGATCGGCTGCTGGGCCTCGGTCAAACCCTGCGGCCGAAGGACCGCCGCTGAGCGGCGCCCGCGCCTAGAGCAGGGCGATCAGCAACAGACCCAGGCCTCCAAGCAACGAAATCGTCCCAACAACGAAGCCGAGCGTGACCGCCAGCATCACGTCGCGTGACCGCGGCGGCGGCGGCGCGACCGGCGTCTTGCGCACGAAAACCGACCACGGCAAAGGCGCCTTACCGGCCAGGGCGCGCAGCCCGTAGGCGATCGCCGCCAATCCGATCAGCAGCAACGATGAAGCACACAGCACCTGCGTGGCCCACACGGGTCGCCTCCACCAGCCCACCGGGCGAATCCCTGCCCCGGCCTCGCGGCAATCATACCGGATTCGCCCGACCTGGTGTGGCCCAGTCCGGCGGCCGACCCGTGCAGGTCAGGGCGTATAATTCGCCCGTGCCCGAGTACTACTGCTACATCCTGCGCTGCTCGGACGGCTCGTTCTACACGGGCTGGACGACTGATCCGGAGCGCCGGCTGCGGCAGCACAACGCCGGCCGCGGCGCCCGCTACACCCGTGCCCGGCGGCCGGTCTGCCTGGCCTACCTCGAACCCCAACCGAGCCGCACCGAGGCCATGCGCCGCGAGCGCCGTCTCAAGGCGCTGGCGCGCCCGCGCAAGCTGGCCTTGATCGCCAGCCTGGAAATTCCGCAGCCCAACTGAGGTCCAAGATGCCAACCTCCACGCGCGTGCAATGGATCGCCGACGAGATCACCAGCCTGCGACAGTCCGGATTGTTCAACACCATCCGCACACTGACGTCGCCTCAGGGCGCCTGGCTTGTGGTGGACGGCAAACGCGTTCTCAACTTCTGCTCGAACAACTACCTCGGCCTGGCCAACCACCCGCGGCTGGCCGCGGCCGCCAAGGGTGCCATCGATCAATACGGCATCGGGCCCGCCGCCGTTCGCTCGATCGCCGGCACGCTGGGCTTGCACCTCGAGCTCGAGCGCCGCATGGCGCAGTTCAAGGGCGTCGAGGCGGCGGTCACTTTCCAGTCCG
>Ga0105100_10000403_pt1 | contig 25697 bp, 23 predicted proteins | sample PPLLak12cMay2015_2_FD_87033 | JGI IMG/M metagenome (GOLD analysis project Ga0105100, IMG submission 87033) | Freshwater sediment microbial communities from Prairie Pothole Lake near Jamestown, North Dakota, USA - PPLs Lake P8 Core (1) Depth... | ecosystem: Environmental > Aquatic > Freshwater >... | reverse complement strand
TGCGCGAGCAACTGAAGAGCGACCGCCTGGAGCATGGCGAGGCTCCCTACTGCGTAGCCGCAGTGAGCTACGTGTACAACCATCACGCACGGGATCTGGCGGAACGCCTCACCACCCTGCAGCACCAGCATCATCACCTGGTGCTGTCCTCCATGCATGTGCACCTCGACCACGACAACTGCCTCGAGACGCTGATGCTGCGTGGGCGCACCAGCGAAGTCGCCACTTTCGCCAACGCGCTGATCGCCGAACCCCAGGTCAAACACGGACGCGTCAACCTGGTGCCGGTCGAGATGGACGAGCACGGGCACGGCCAGCATCACCACCTGCACTATCGCCCGCTGACCTAGCACCCGACCGATTCCGGCCCGGGTTCGCGTACCAGGCCGCCCGGACCAGGCGGTTGATCTGTACCCCCCAGACCAGGCATCTGTTATTCGACACTCGGCACACAAGCACCCCGCACTCAATCCTTGGCACTCAGTAGACCACACGCGAATCCCATGCCGGCTCAACCCTTGTTGTTCACCCCTCTGACCCTGCGCGGCCTGACACTCAAGAACCGCGTCGTCATCTCCCCCATGTGCCAGTACTCCGCGGTGGAAGGCATGCCTAACGACTGGCACCTGGTGCATCTGGGCAAGCTCGCGAGCGGCGGTGCGGGCCTGCTGTTCACCGAGGCTGCCGCGGTCGACCGCGATGGCCGCATCACCCACGGTGATCTGGGCATCTGGAGCGACGCGCACATCGAGCCGCTCAAGCGCATCGCCGCGTTCATCAAGGCGAGTGGTGCAGTGCCTGCGATGCAGCTGGCGCACGCCGGCCGCAAGGCCAGCATGCAGCGCCCGTGGCACGGCAACGGCCCGCTCGACGACAGCGACCGTGCGCGTGGCGAGGATGTCTGGCCGGTGGTCGCGCCGAGCGCGCTGCCCATGGACGAAGGCTGGCTGGTGCCGCACGAGCTCACGCTCAAGGAGATCGGGCGGCTCAAGGAGCACTGGCGTGCCGCGACCCGGCGTGCGCTTGCCGCAGGGATCGAGGTCGTGGAGGTGCACGGCGCCCACGGATACCTGCTGCACGAGTTCCTCTCCCCCATCAGCAACAAGCGCACCGACGCCTATGGCGGCGACCGCACAGGTCGCATGCGTCTCCCCCTGGAGATCGCGCAGATCGTGCGCGACATCTGGCCTGACGATTACCCGGTTTTCTTCCGCGTCTCCTCCACCGACGGCATTGAGGGCGGGTGGGCGCTGGACGACACGGTGGCGCTGGCGCGCGAGTTGAAAGACATCGGCATCGACGTGATCGACTGCTCGTCGGGCGGTCTGGCCGGTTCGGCCACCGCCGCCAAGGTCAAGCGCACCCTCGGCTTTCAGGTGCCGTTCGCCGAGCGCGTGCGGCGCGAAGCGGATATCCCCACCATGGCCGTCGGGCTGATCCTCGAACCGCATCAAGCCGAACAGGTCCTGCAATCGGGTCAGGCCGATCTCATTGCGATCGGCCGCCAGGCATTGTTCAATCCGAACTGGGCGCTGCATGCCCAGATCGCCATGGGCATCGACCCGGATTTCGCCGCCTGGCCAGTGCAGTACGGGTGGTGGCTCACGAGGCGTCAGCGGTCGCTCTCGCAGGCAGACGCCGACGCGGCGGTAAGAGTCGCCGGCATGTCCTGACGCAAGAAGACCGAGATGAAACTGGTTCTACAGGTATTCGTCGCTGCCGCCTGGCTGGCCGCCAGCGCCACCATCTCGGCCGCGAGCCCCGAGGAATTCATGAAGCTTTACGCCGAGCAGGCGAAGCTGGCGGACCCAGACTTTTCCGGCTTCTCCGCTGAGCGCGGCCGCGAGCTGTATATGAGACAGCATCCGGTGGAAGGCAACGGCATGCTGAGCTGCGCCTCCTGCCACCATGCCGACCCGACCAAGGCCACCCAGGCGCACGTGGACCAGATTCCCTGCCGGGCCTGCCACATCCTGTTCTCGCGGCAGCCGGAGTCGCACCGGCCCACCAGGCGCGAGATCCCACCTCTCGCGCCGGCGGTCAATCCCTACCGCTTCACCAACGAGTGGAAGGTCGAGCACTGGTTCGACTTCAACTGCAAGCTGCTGCTGAAGCGCGCCTGCACGCCGGTGGAGAAGGGAGACCTCATCACGTGGCTGCTGACGGTCAGATGATCATTCGAGTGACGAAGCTCAGCCGGCGAGCGCGCGTTGCTTCAGACCAGCTGAGGTTCGTCGCAAATCACTGCGCGGAGCACATATGCCTATCGTCGGTATGAACCACTTCACGGTCCTGGCCAAAGACCTGGAGGCCACCAAGGCGTTCTACATGGACCTTCTGGGACTCGAGGAAGGCTTCCGACCGGATCTCGGCTTCCCCGGCTCCTGGCTGTACTGCGGTGACGAGGCGGTACTGCACATCATCGCCGGTCGCGCCCTGCCGCCCGATCCGCGCGGCGTGCTGGATCACATGGCGTTCACCGCCAAGGATCTCCTCGCTGTGGTCGCCAAGCTGAAGGCCAACGGCATCAAATACGACCTGCGGCGCCAGAATGAATCCGGAACGTGGCAGTTGTTTTGCTTCGATCCCAACGGCGCGCGCGTGGAGCTGGATTTCGATGCCGGCGAGAAGGGGCCCTGATCAGGTCGCGGGCGCGCACTGCGCGCAGCGGTCGCTGGCGGCCGGCGCCCTCAGGTCCCTCGGCTTCGGATAGGCGCTTGGCTTGGCCGCCCAAGCCCTGTACACCGCCTTCTGCTTCTCGACGCCCACCCGCTCGGTGATCTCGTCCCAGCGCTTGGCAACCTCGTCCAGGATGGTCTTGGGGTCGTCGCCGGCCCAAAGACGGCTCAATCCCATGCGCACAGCCTCCTCGTACTTGTCCGTCTGAATCAACGACAGGTCGAGCAAGCCCACCTCCGACGCGGCCTTGAGCGTCCGCAGATAGTCTTTCGCATCCACCCAGCGCGAGAGGTACTCGGGGCTCGAGTAGTGAGAGGCGCGGAAAGGGTCGCGCAGCGTAAAAGGCAGCTGTACGCGCTTGAGGCTGATCTCCTCGCTGTTCAGCCACTGGATGAACAGGTAAGCCGCTTCCTTGTTCTTGCTCGCCGAGGAGACAGCGAGGGCGTGACCGATCGCCAACTCGGGCCGGCCTCCCGGGGGCAACGCATAGCCGACCTTCCCCGCGATCTTCGACTTCGGGACGAAAGCCAGTGCCTTTTCCTCCGTCCCGTACCCGGCGGCCCAGCGGCCTACCGGGGGCCAGGAGACGGTCATCGCCGCGCTGCCATCGAGAAACGCCGCCAGATTCTGAGCGAACCCGAAAGCCTCCACCCCGGGTGGCATGAAACGGTTTTCGTCGCGCATCTCGCGCAGTACGCGAATCCCTACGGGGCTGTTCACTGTCGCCTTCATGGTCGCCGCGTCGAAGAAGAAACCGCCTTCATTGCGAAAGCGTTCCTCGAACATATACACGCTCAACGCCGGGTCGCGCTGCAATGTCGCGCCATAGATCCCGCGGCTTTTGAGCTGTTCGGTGAGAAAGCTCCCGATCTCCGAGAACTCCTTCCAGCTGCCGGGCGGCGCCAGATCGTACCCGAACCTCGACCGGAACGCAGTCCTCAGCGCGGGGTCTGCGAACAGGTCCTTCCGGTAATAGAGCAGCAGAACGTCGCCATCGTCGGGTAGTGCATAGACCTTGCTGTCCACCGCCATGTGATTGTCGCGGTATACCGGCGCGATCTTCGCCAGCTCCTCGCGGTAACCGTAGCGATCGATATATGCGTCCAGGGGCTCCAGCGCGCCAGCCTGCACCAAGTCCGGCGTCCACGCCGGGACGACGTCTACGACGTCGTAGACGCCGGTGCGCGCGCGGTGCTCCTGCATGATCTTGGTGTAGACCTCGGCCAGCGGGACTTCGACGACCTTGATCTTGATGCCCGTGAGCTTCTCCCACAGCGGCCCGGAGTAGTTGAGTGGATCGAGCGCCTGCAGGCCCGCCTGCCACTCCACGGTGATGGTCTGTCCGGCGTACTGCCTCGCGGCCTCGACCGCTCGCGCCGCCGCCCCCTGTGCAAATGCGTGTGCCGGCAGTATCGCGGCGCATGTCATGGTGAAGACCGCGGCATTGCGGGCCTCGGCAAATCCAAGCCAGGCTCCCCTCATGTCCCCTCCCCCCACCCGGCTCGGCCTTCGCCTATGCAGGCGCTCTGCTGTCTCGCCGGTGCAGGCATGATACCAGCGCCGATATCGGGTTGGACCCGCTGGTTCCATGATTGCGCCGCAGCAAACACCGCCTCTTCCCTGACCGCAGCGTCGATTCCCGAGGCGCTTGCCCTCAAGGCCACGGACGCGCGCTGCGACCGGTTTACCGTCCTCTTGACACCCCCAAGATGGCGTACCTATTATGAGGTAGTCGGGCTCCTGCCATTATTCCGATTACATCGCCAGCGAGAGGGTGTCCATGCAGTGCCCGAAGTGCCAGCAGGACAACCCGGCCAACGCCCGGTTTTGCCTCCAGTGCGGCAGTAGTGTCCTGCTCAGCTGCACGAAGTGCGGGACCGAGCTCCCCGCCAATTCGCGCTTCTGCTTTTCTTGCGGCAACCCTGTCGCCCAGACTATCCCGCCTGCCTCGGCGTCGCCCAACAGCTACACACCACGCCACCTGGCAGAGAAGATTCTGATCTCCAAGGGTGTGATCGAGGGCGAACGCAAGCAGGTCACCGTCCTGTTTGCCGACCTGAAGAGCTCCCTGGAGTTGTTGGCCGATCGCGACCCGGAGGAGGCACGCAGGCTCATCGATCCCGTTCTCGATCTGATGATGGAGGCGGTCCATCGCTACGAGGGCACGGTGAACCAGGTGCTCGGCGATGGGATCATGGCCCTGTTCGGCGCCCCTCTCGCGCATGAGGACCATGCTGTTCGCGCGTGCTATGCGGCGCTCGCCATCCAGTCCTCGATCAAGCACTACAGCCAGGAGTTGCGGCGCTCGCACGGGCTGGAGATGCAGACGCGCGTCGGGTTGAACTCGGGTGAGGTCGTGGTGCGCACCATCGGCAACGACCTGTCGATGGAGTACAGCGCCATCGGTCAGACCACGCACCTCGCGGCCAGAATGGAGCAGCTCGCGACCCCTGGGACCGTCCGCCTCACGGCCGAGACCACCCGGCTGGCCGAAGGCTTCATTCAAGTCGTGCCGCTCGGGCCCGTCCCGGTGAAAGGGCTGGCCGACCCCATCGAAGTGTTCGAGCTGACGGGCGCGCTCGCGCTGCGCACCCGCATGCAAGCCTCCGCGGCGCGCGGTCTGACGCGGTTCGTGGGCCGCCACACCGAGCTCAGCGTGCTGTCGGAGACGCTCAAGCGAGCGGAGTTGGGACGCGGCGAGATCGTCGCGTTGGTGGGCGAGCCCGGGGTGGGGAAATCGCGCCTGGTCTGGGAGTTCACCCACTCCCACCGCACGCAGGGCTGGCTGGTGTTGGAGGCCGGTTCGGTCTCATACGGCAAGGCCAGCGCGTATCGGCCCATCATCGATCTGCTCAAGGGCTACTTCCAGATCGAGGACCGCGACGACGCACGCAGAATCCGCGAGAAGGTCGCCGGCAAGCTTGTCACGCTCGAGCGCTCTCTCGAGTCCACACTACCTGCCTTCCTTTCGTTGCTGAACGTGCCGTTCGAAGATGCGGACTGGGCTGCGCTGCATCCCTCCCAGCGCCGGCAGAAGATTCTGGAAACCTGCAAGCGGCTGGTGCTGCGGGAGAGCCAGGTCCAGCCGCTGGTGCTGGTGTTCGAGGATCTGCACTGGATCGACGAGGAGACCCAGGCGTTCCTCGACAGCCTGGTCGAGAGCCTGCCCACCGCGCGCCTGCTCCTGCTGGTGAACTACCGCCCGGAGTACGAGCACGGATGGGGCAGGAAAACCTTCTACCGCAACCTGCGCATCGACCCGCTGCCCACAGAGAGTGCGGCAGAACTCCTGGTCGGGTTGCTCGGCGCCGATGCGCAGCTGCAACCGCTGCGCACTCTGCTGATCGAGCGCACCGAGGGCAATCCGTTCTTCATCGAAGAGAGCGTGCGCACTCTTGTCGAGACCAACGTGCTGCGGGGCGAGCGCGGTCAGTACCGCCTGGCGAGCCCACTCTCCAGCGTCCAGGTGCCTAGCCGCGTGCAGTCGGTGATCGCGGCACGTATCGACAGGCTTCCGCCGGAGCACAAGCAGCTGCTGCAGATGGCGGCCGTCATCGGCAAGGATGTGCCTTATGCCTTGCTGCGTGCGATTTCCGAGGGTTCCGAATCGGAACTGCGCCTGGGTTTGACGCACCTGCAGTCGGGCGAGTTTCTGTACGAGACGGCCCTGTTCCCCGACTTGGAATATACCTTCAAGCACGCTCTCACCCATGAAGTTGCGTACTCCGGAATCCTCCAGGAGCGCCGCCGCGCGGTCCACGGACGCATCACCGAAGCCATCGAGACGGTGTACAGAGAGCGCGTCGGCGAGCACCTGGAGCGGCTTTGCTACCACGCTGTGCGCGGGGAGCTGTGGGACAAGGCGCACTGCTACCTCGAGCAGGCCGGACTCAAGGCGTTAGCACGGTCGGCCAACCGCGATGCCGCGCATTGCTTCGAGCAGGCACTCGAGGCTCTGCAGCAGCTGCCCGCTTCGCGGGAAGTCACCGAACGCGGCATCGACCTGCGGCTCGAGCTGCGCAGCGCGCTGCATCCGCTTGGCGAGTTCGATCAGGTGTTCGACACACTGCGCAAAGCGGCGGAGCTGGCCGAAGAGATCGGGGATGAGCGTCGGCAGGGGCGCGTACTCAGCTACCTGGCGCAGTCCTTCCGGCTGGTAGGAGACTATCCGCGCTCCATCGAGGCCGGCGAGCGCGCGCTGGCGATCAGCCGGGTCTTCGGCGATTTCGGCATCCTGGCGCCAGCGAATTTCCACCTCGGGCAGGCCTTCTTCCACCTCGGAGATCACCGGCGCGCGGCCGAGTTTCACTTCAGCAATATCCAGGCGCTCGACGGCAAGCTCGCCAGAGACCGCTTGGGCATGGCGGGTATCCCCCTGGTGTTTTCGCGCGGCCACCTGTCCTGGTCGTTCGCGGAGCTGGGCCGCTTCAGCGAGGGCGTCGCTGCGTGGCAGGAGGCGATGAAGCTCGCCGAAGAAGTGAAGCATCCATTCAGTGAAGCTTTCGCGCGCTACTGCGGCGGCTTCTTGTATATCCGCAAAGGCGAGGTCGAGCGGGCCATCACGCACCTGGAGCCCGGCCTGGCCATGTGCCGGTCCATGAACATTCGGCTCGACCTCCCTTTTGTCGCATCGTTCCTCGGTCTTGCCTACGCCTTCGACGGTCGCCCCAGCGACGGTGTCCCGCTGTTGGAGGAAGCCGTCGAGGAAGCGACCACGCTGAAGCTTCGGTCCGGGCAGTCCTGGCTGCTCGGGATGCTGGCGTATGGCTATATGTTCGCAGACCGACTGCGCGATGCGGATGAGCTGGCGCAACGGGCGATCGCCGTGGCGCAGGAGCACTCGGAGCGCAGCTGGATGGCGTGGGCATGGTACTTCCTGGGGCAGATCCGCCTGGCGAACGGGAACGCCGATCTGGACGCGGCACGTGTGGCGTACGAAACCGGTTTGGCCGAAGCCCGCGCCCTGGAGTTGCGGCCGCTGGTGGCGCGCTTCGAGCTGGGCCTCGGGCAGCTGCACCGGCACACACGCGACAACGACGCGGCCCATGCCTATCTAAGCAGCGCCGTGCGCGGTTTGCGCGAGATGCAGATGCCGCACTGGCTGCACAAGGCGGAGGCCGAGCTGCAACGACTGCAGGTCGAGGCCTGAGAAGCCGACACACGGCGTGCTTAGCTGGGCCATGCAATCGCTGCTGCCGCGTACGGCGGCCTCCGGAGCGTCGCAGGTGCAGACTGTGCTCACCGACCTCACGCGGCCCCCAGCATGCAACGACTGGAGAAGCAGCTTTTCGTCGGGACGACGGTGGCATTCTTCCTCGTCGTGAACTACATCAAGCTGGTGCCCTACTACTTCCTGGGTCAACTACGCGCCGACAGCCTGTGGACGTCGCTAATCCTGCTTCCCCTGGCCCCGGCGGGGATCTATCTGGGCGTCTGGCTGCAGAGGCGGATCGAGACCGACACGTTGTATCGGGCTGCCAACGTGCTGCTGTTCCTGACGGGATCGAAGTTAATCTTCGACGCAGTCCGTGCGTTAGTGCTGCATGCGTGATCGCAGGGAAGGCTGGTGTACTTCCGGTACATCAGCGCGCGAATGGCACTGCTACTATCTTCAACAAGCACTTGGAGGACCAAACAGGTAAATCCGTAATGATTCTGTATGTGGCTGTGAAGTAAGCTGGTGGTGGGCTGGGCGTGCCGTGCAAGCATCAGGTGCTCGCGCCAGGGTGCCCCGGTTCGGGCCCCGAGCTCAGGACGCTTGATTGCCGCTCGGTGCACCTGCTCGAGGGTATCTGCTATCAATCAACAAGGGACAAATGATGAGAAGACCTTACGTATTCCTCGCAGCATCCTGTCTGTCAGTCGCACTCACAAGCGCCCTCCCCGCCCATGCTGCGGGGGGCCTGGACGCGTCCATGGTGGCATGCCCGCAGGACGGCACCGCCATCGGGGGAGTGAATTCCTGCGGCAAGATCTGGAACATCAAGTCCGGCAAAGCTGAGCTCGACAAGAGCGGTAAGCTCGAGATCGAGGTCAAAGGCTTGGTGCTCAACGATCCGACGCTTCCGGCGGACGTCAACGGGACGGCAGACGGCGTCACGGAAGTGGTGGGCAGCGTCGTGTGCAGCGGCGGCGGCACATCCAAGGTGGTGGCCGAGACCACCCGGTTTCCGCTGAGCAAGTCGGGGGATGCGAAGATCAAGGCCAAAGTGGATCTGCCCAAGAGTTGTGCGGCCCCGATCATCCTGGTGCGCGAGATTTGGGAGGGCAAGGTAGGCGGCTGGCTGGCCGCAACCGGATTCTGACGCAGCACCCGTTCGCCAGGCCGGCATCGAGCTTCTCGATAGCCGGCCTGTTCGCGCCTGCGCGTGCCAGCTAGGCAGCGTTCAACACCGGAATCCTGCGGAACTCCTCCTGCAGGAAATCGATGAACGCGCGCACCTTCGCCGACAGCAACCGGTTCGAGGGATAGACCGCGTTGATGTCGAGCGCCTTCGGTGCGTAATCGGGCAGGATCGCCTTGATCTCACCGGTGGCGAGCCGGTCGTGCATGAGCCAATCCGGCCCCATCGCGATGCCCACCCCCGCGCGCACGGCTTCGGCCAGCGCATACCCGTTGTTCGACTTGAAGCTCCCTGATACACGCACGTTTATCGCTCCCTCAGGACCGTGAAACTGCCACTCGTTGCCGGTCGACAGATAGCTGTAGAGCAGGCAGTTGTGACTGGTGAGATCCAGCGGGTGCTGTGGCGTGCCGCGCTCGAGCAGGTAGGCGGGCGTGGCAACGGTAATGCGCCGCGTGGATCCGATCCGGCGCGCCACCAGACTCGAGTCGGTCAGACGCCCAATTCGCAACGCCACATCCACACCCTCTTCCACCAGATCAATGTAGCGATCGTTCATCGACAGCTCCACGGACAGCCCCGGGTAGCGCTGCTGGAACTGCAGGACCAGCGGGGTGAGGAACATCTCGCCGAAGGCGATGGAAGAGTTGACGTGCAGGCTTCCGGACAGCGAGGTCTGCAGCTTTCCGAGGGTGCCTTCGGCCTCGCGTACCTCGTCCACGATGCGCTTGCAGCGCTCGTAGTAGGACTGTCCTGACTCGGTCAGGCTCAGCTTGCGGGTGCTGCGCTGGAGCAGCCTTGCACCCAACCGCTTCTCCAGCGCGGTGAGGTGCTTGCTTACAGTGGGCTGCGTCGTGCCCATCTGCCGGGCGACGGCTGAGAAGCTCCCCGTCTCCACGATGCGCACGAACATCTCCATGGCATCTAGCCGATCCATGCGTTCTCCTGTCCTAAGGGCTCGGTGCCCGAGTCGAACTGGTGCATTGCATCATACGGCAAGTGAAGTCGCTCCGCCCCAAAGCCGCCACCTTTTAAGCGTTATACAACGACATAGATCGCATCTGGTCACTTTCAGGAATAGCACTTATTCATGTGCAAGTAGCACCGCTGCAACGCAGCATCGGTATAGTCGGCACATGGTCAGGAGCGGGGAGGCTCCTGGCGCCTCGATCCACAGCTGTCATCGAAAGAAGGTTGCCATGAACCTGAAGACCATCATTGCCGCTGCGCTGCTCACCGCGTCGTCCACTGCCGGGGCGGCGACCTGGGAAATGGTCGGATCCTCGACCGACGAGGTCCTGTTCCTGGACCAGTCGAGTGTCCACACCGACAACGGCGTCGCCAAGGCGCGCGTTCTCCTCAACTACAACCAGATCACTCACCTCGGCGACGACATGTACCCGCACAAGTCCAAGCTCATGCTGTATGAGCTCGATTGCGCGCGGCGCGAGTTGGGCTACGCGCAGTGGAGCCTGCATGCGCTCGATCTGGGTAGCGGGGAGACGATCTGGGCCGACGGTGCGAACGGTGTGGCCATGTTCAGGCCGACCACAGGCTCTCCCGAAGGCCGCCTGCTGGACCGCGTGTGCGGCACGCCGCTCGCGCAGCACTGACGGACCACAGAACCTGTCGAGGGCCGAGGCCGCCCGGCCCTCCTCTGGCTTCTCGCGGTCAGCGCTTTGAATCGGGTTCGCCGCCAACAGTCCCGTCGGCCGGCGGCGGAGCGTGGTCCGGCCGTGGCGCAGGCGCCTGCATGCCACGCTCGCGCTGGTAATACCTCAACCACTGCGAAACATCGCCCTCCTGCACTGCCTCGGCTGCGTCGCGGGGCCGCTCTTGTCCTTCGTTCTCCGCAGCGAACGCGGTCGCCGCAATCGCCAGCAGCGCAGTCGCGAGCGCACGCGAGATCACAGCTCCCGGCCCGCCATGCACGCCGTGTAGGCCTCGTCGCCGAAATCCTGCTCGGACACGACGCGCTCCGGACGGTCGCGCTTCAGCGTATCGGCGCGGGTGTACGCGGCGTCTATCGTGCGGGTGACGAAGTCGATCTCGTTCTGCGTCTCGTTGCCGTGCCAATGGATCTTCACCTCCTGGCGTGGCGTTCCCCGCAGGTAATAGTAATAACCTGCCACGTAGAGCTTCGCCGTATAGACGCAACGTTCGGTCCGATTCAGTTCGGTGATGCGGTCGGCAAGCGCAGTGGACGATGCCGCTGCGAGCAGCAGAACAAGGCCGGTTCGCATCATCGCAGACTCCGGGTCGTTCGCAGGCACGCCCAGTCTAGCAGAGGCGCCCGCCGAAGCGCTCACTCCTGCATGCGCGCCGCGAATGCTCTGCGGTACGCGTCGAATATGGCCTGTGAGAAGCAGACCAGATGCACGCGCTGCAAGGCCGGTGCGCCGGCAAGGAAATCAGCCACCGTGTTGACGGCGACCGCAGCCGCTTCGTCGACTGGATAGCCGTATGCACCGCAGCTGATCGCCGGGAATGCGAGCGTGCGCAGGCCGTGCGCCAGCGCCAGCTCGAGGCTTCGGCGGTAGCACGACGCGAGCGTCTGCGCTTCGCCCCGCTCGCCGCCATGCCATACCGGGCCGACCGCGTGGATCACGTGGCGCGCCTTGAGCCGATAGCCTCGGGTGATCTTGGCGTCGCCTGCAGCACAGCCGTTCAGTGTGCGGCACTCGGCAAGCAGCTCGGGGCCCGCCGCACGGTGAATGGCGCCGTCCACCCCGCCGCCACCCAACAGCGAGCTGTTCGCGGCATTCACGATGGCATCGACGTCGTACGCGACGAGATTGCCCTGCTCGATCAGCAGCCGCGCCGACAGGTCGTCTGGTGTCGTCATCGGCCCCTCCCGTTGGTCCGCTGCCGTGTCCGCTTGCGCACGCTCGTGTGCACGCGTGCCCGGCAGTGGCGTTGATTATAATCTTGCCGTCTGGTTCGAACCCGTGCGCCGGATCCCAGGAGAAATCACATGCGCTTCCGTATCGCTTTCGCACTCATGCTCGCCGCGTTGCTCGCCGCCTGCTCCAGCACGCCGGTTACCGGCCGTAAGCAGTTTATGCTCGTTTCCGAGGACAGTGCCATCGCAGCCTCCCAGCAGGCTTATGCGCAAACTATTCAGCCCCTGCAAAAGGAGGGCAAGATCAACACCGACCCGGCGCTCAAGGCGCGGATCGACCTGATCACCGGCCGACTGGTGGCGCAGGCCATCAAGTTTCGCCCCGAGACCGAGGCGTGGGACTGGCAGGTGGTCGTGATCGACGATCCGAAGACCCTCAACGCATGGGCGATGGCCGGCGGCAAGATGGCCATCTACACCGGCATAATCAACCAGCTCAAGCTGTCCGACGACGAGATCGCCCAGATCATGGGGCATGAGATCGGACACGCGCTCGCGAAGCACACGGCGGAGCGCATGTCGATGGCCATGGCGTCGCAGACCGCGCTCGCGGTCGGCGCCGCCATCCTGGGTACCGGCAGTGTACAAAGCCAGGCGGCGCTGCAGGCGGCGGCAATTGCCACCACCGTGGGAGTGCAGCTCCCCAACAGCCGCCAGCAGGAAGCGGAGGCCGACCGCATCGGCATCGAGCTCGCTGCCAAAGCCGGCTACAACCCCAGCGCCGCGGTGTCGCTGTGGCAGAAGATGATCGAGGCCACCGGACAGAAGGGCAAATTCGACTTTCTGAGCACGCACCCTGCTGGAGAGAAGCGCATCGAGTCGTTGTCCGCGCTCATCCCGCAGATGACACCCTACTACGAGGACAAATCGCCCCGGCCTGTGCACAAGATGCGCGCACGCATCATGACCCCGCTACTGGCGATGGTGCTGTTAGGCGCGCTGCACACGGATGGCGACGACTGATTGCGTTCCGGCGATTCGCGGGCTCTCCGCAGTCCATCACCAGGCAACCGCGCAGCGCCTCTCACGCGGCGCCGCTCGGCGCCGCGATCCACAGATCTTGTGGATAACTTTGTGCGTAACCGGCTCCCGACAGCGCGCAGCCCCCGCAAATCGGGCGCTCCCTTGCCCCCGCTCAAACTTTACGCAACTGTTAATCTGCCAGAGAAAACAAGGCGTTGGCAGAAGCCGCGCAGGTGGCCCCTGGTTTGGCCGCAAACTTCAAGCATTACTTGAACTTGTGTGCATAAATCGGCCTTGACAGCCGCGCGAAGCGGCGTCAAACCTCACGCTGTCGGCGCTAAGCACAAGTAGTCGCAGGAGATTTTTTTCGCGCGCGTGTGTGTTTCGCCGAGGTTCTCTGCGCCTCGTCCTCGCCACATTGTGTTTGGGAGAAGAGCGCCAGGGTCTGTCGACATCGGTTGCGGGTGGCATTCTGCGTCCCGTGGCCTGACCTCGCGTGAACATTGCGCGGCTCATCTGCAGTCACAACAACGAGCTGCCACTCACGCGACTGCATTGCAGGACGACCGCTGAGATCTTCATGGGGCGGTACAGCGAGTGCACCCACTGCGTTGTCGCCTCCGCTCCTGTCTCGGCCGGCGGCATCCACGATCAAGCCTCAGCCCGCGCACGCACCGCCTGCCCCGAAGCGATACGTGCTGTGGGCGCCCAAAACAACAAGGCCCCGGCGATAACCGAGGCCCTTATCGCGAAAGCGCTGCGTGGCTCAGGGGCGCTGATCCAGGCTCGCCCCCATCGACTCGAGCCACGCTGGCGCCCGGTAGGGGGCCGCCGGATCAGTAGCCGCGCGCGAGGCCCAGCCGCGCTCGTACCTGAAGCTGTCGAGCCGCCACTGCTTCATCAGCTCCATGGCCATGGAAAAGTCAGAATAGTTGAGCTGGTACAACTGATTGATGTCGAACTGCTCGCCTGCATCAAGCGACTTGATGAGTGCGCGCAGAGTGCTCGCGGTTGGAGCATCGGGGTCCGCATGGATTTTCTTGATCACGCGATGCAGGATATCCATTTGGCCTCCGTGTGCGTGTGCTTGGACCGGCATGCTATCCATCGTTGTGCGGGGCAGTCAACCACAAGTGGGAAGCAGCTGTTTTTGCTGAAATGATTTCCGCCGCTACTTGATCCCCGCCTGCAGTTTCTGCAGTTCGGGCTGGTTTACAGTGACGGTTGCCTTCCCCAGCAGCGCCTCGATGTAGGCACGCTCTGCCTCCTGGGCCTTGCGCAGTCGCATATTGGCAACGACAGTATCGCGCACCTCGCTCAGCGGGCGGGTCGTGCTCGGCTTGCGATCGATGAGACGTACGATGTGCCAGCCGGTCGTGCTGCGGATGGGCGGGCTGAGCTCGCCTCTTGTCATGCGCACCACGGAGGCGCGGATCTCGGGGATGAGCTGCGTCTCCGGCAGCCAGCCCAGATCGCCGCCCTTGGCCGCACTGTCCTTGTGCTCCGAGCTCTCCCGCGCGATCTTGGCGAAGTCGTTCGGCGCTCGCTTCACCCGCGCCGCCAGGTCCGAGGCCTTCTTCAGCGCAGCGGCAACCGCCACTTTGTCGGACTCGTCCGGCGCCTGTACGAAGATCTGCGCGAGCTGGTACTCGGCAGGTACCGTGAAGCTGGCCTTCGATGCCTCGTAGAAGCCCTTGATCTCGTCTTCGGAGGGGTAGTTGGCCACGGGACGCGCCAGATCGTTGACGTAGGACGTGATCAGCACCTGGTCGCGCGCCCGCTCCATGAGCAGCTGCACGTCGGCTTTTTTGTCCCACTGCTTCTGGCGGGCTTCAGTCAGAATCGCCTGCCGCACCAGCTCGCTTCGCACCAGGCGGTCGAGCGCGCCCAGATCGGTCGCGAGCTGCTTGCGGACCTCCGGCGGCTGCGCATCGATCACACGTTTCAGGTCTTGCGTACGCAGTTGCTGCGAGCCCATCGTGCCAACTGCGTCCTGCGCGAGAAGGGGTGCCGGTGCGGCCAGCGACGCCATCAGGGCGACGCGGGCGCACCACTGCAAGCGTGCTGTGGACAGTGCCATGCCTGAACCTTGAGCAATGCATTGAGTCGTAGACGACGCGGGCAACGGGACGCGCCAGCGAGGAAGTGCCGCAACCGGGCAAGACAGCTCCCGGCAGCACAAATCCATTGTACCCTCAATCCGGACGTGCTTCGTCACAGTAGCTTCTCCGTGCCTTATCGTGCGGCACTCTCGTCCTCGGCGGCCTGCTCGAAGCACTGCCGAAGCTGCTCGTGCCAGTCGGGTGGCTGCACGCCGAAGACCTGCTGCAGTCGGTCCGTGCTGAGCACCGAGCTCGCCGGCCGGCGCGCGGGTAGCGGATAGCCGCTCGTGGGGATCGGGATCAGGCGCGGCCCCTGCGTCGAGCCCGGGCCGTAGCGCAACTCCCGGATCACACTGGCAAACCCGTACCAGCTGGTCGACCCGCCGGCCGTCAGGTGATAGGTGCCGCCCAGCTCCTTCCGAAGACCTCCGCCCGCCAGGCATCGGGCCAGCACCTGTCCGGTCGCCTGCGCAATCCATCGGCACCAAGTGGGCGCACCGATCTGATCGTCCACGACGCGCAGCTCCGCCTTCTCCTCAAACAGACTGAGCATGGTGACGAGGAAATTGCGCCCGCGCTTGCCGTACACCCAGCTCGTGCGCAGTATCAGGTGTGGGATGCCGCTGGCGCGGATGGCCTGCTCGCCCTCGAGCTTGCTGCGGCCATAGGCGTTGAGGGGGTTCGGCCGATCGTTCTCGAAGTACGGACCGCGCTTGGCCCCGTCGAACACATAGTCCGTCGAGTAATGCACCAGCGCCCCGCCGGTCGTCTGCAGCGCCTCGGCCATCACGCGAGGAGCTGTGGCGTTGATCATGAACGCGACCTCGCGCTCGACCTCGGCGCGATCCACGGCCGTATAGGCGGCCGCATTCACCACCAGATCCGGGCGCTCGGTGTGAATCACCTCACGAATCCGCGCGGGATCGGACAAGTCCATCGCGCCTCGATCGACCGCGACGATCTCGCCGAGCGGCGCGAGCGCACGCAGCAGCTCGTAGCCGACCTGGCCGGAGGTGCCGGTGATGAGCAGTCTCAACTGGCTAATGCCTGTTGGTTGGACTGAGCACTGAGTCCTCAGTGCTCACCCATACTGCTTCCCGACCCACGCCCGGTATTGCCCTGTCGTGACGCCCCTCACCCAGTCCTGGTTGTCCAAGTACCACTGCACGGTCTTGCGCAGCCCGCTCTCGAAGCTCTCCTGCGGTTGCCAGCCAAACTCGCGCTCGATCTTCGTGCAGTCGATGGCGTAGCGGCGGTCGTGGCCAGGGCGATCCTTCACGTAGGTAATCAGGTTGGAGTGCGGCGTGAGGGGGGAGCCAGGATGCAATGCATCCAGCAGTGCGCATACGGTGTTCACCACATCGATGTTGCGCTGCTCGCTGCGCCCACCGATATTGTAGGTCTCGCCGGGTGGCCCGCGCTCCAGCACCTGCCGGATAGCTTCGCAGTGGTCTTCCACGTACAGCCAGTCGCGCACGTTCAGCCCGTCGCCATACACAGGCAGCGGCTTGCCTGCGAGCGCGTTGTGGATCATCAACGGGATCAGCTTCTCCGGGAACTGATAGGGCCCGTAGTTGTTGGAGCAGTTGGTGGTAAGCGTGGGTAGGGCGTAGGTGTGGTGATAGGCGCGCACCAGATGGTCTGACGCGGCCTTCGACGCCGAATATGGACTGTTGGGCGCGTATGCGCTGCGCTCAGAGAACGCAGGGTCGTCCGGCGCAAGCGAGCCGTAGACCTCGTCTGTCGACACGTGCAGGAAGCGGAAACTGGGGTTCGAGCTCAGCGTCTCGCGCCAGTACCCCAGCACTTCGTCCAGCAGATGGAAGGTGCTCACCACGTTGGTCTGGATGAAATCCTCCGGCCCGTGGATGGAGCGATCGACGTGGCTCTCGGCAGCGAAATTCACCACTGCCCGCGGCCGGTGCTCGCGAAGCAGCCTGCGCACTAGCTCGTGGTCGCCGATGTCCCCGCGCACAAACAGATGCCGCGCGTCGCCTTCGAGCGCCACCAGGTTCTGCAGATTGCCGGCATAAGTCAGCTTGTCGAGGTTCAGCACCGGGGTGCCCACGTCGCGCAACCACCTGTGCACGAAGTTCGCACCGATGAAGCCGGCCCCGCCGGTGATGATGATCGTTTCGTTCATGATAGGTCGCAGAGGTTCCTAGGGGATCCGCTCGGCCCGCAACAGGGTTCGCAACCCCTCCTGCAGACCGACTGGGCGCAGATCGCCGATCACTTCGCGCAAGCGAGCGGTGCTCGTCGCCGAGTGGCGGATATCTCCAGGCCGGGCACGCTCATGGCGGATCTCCAGCCGCCGACCGCTTGCGTCTCCGAGCAAGCGTGCTACTTCGAGCAGGCTCGCGCTGCGCCCCGTGCCCACGTTGCACACCCCGGTCGCCGGTGCGGCAAGGGCAAGCACATTCGCTCTCGCCACATCCTCGACAAACACGAAATCGCGCGTCTGCTCGCCATCGCCGAATACGCGTAGGGGCCGGCTGGCGCGCATGCAGTCCAGAAACTTGCTGATCACCCCGGCATACGGCGATGCAGGATCCTGGCGCGGCCCATAGACATTGAAGTAGCGCAGCCCCAGGCAATGCATCCCGTACAAGTCGGAGAACAGCGCTGCATACTGGTCGTCGATCGATTTCTCCAGCCCATATGGCGACTGCGGCCGTGCCGGCGCCGACTCGTCCAGCGGCACTTGATCCGGCGCGCCGTACACCGCGGCGCTCGAGGCATACACGAGCCGGCCGATTCCCGCACGCCGTGCCGCATCGAGCACGACCAGAAACCCGCCGACATTCACCGCCCCGGAGGTGACCGGATCCTCGACCGACTTTACCACCGATACTTGCGCAGCCAGATGAAGAACTCTCGTCACGCCACGCATCGCACGGTCGACCACAACCGGGTCACGGACATCGCCATCGACGACTTCGAGCATTACGCTCGCGGGCAGGTTCTCGCGCCGGCCAGTGGAGAAGTTGTCCAGCACACGCACGCGCCCACCCCCGGCGATCAGTGCCTCGACCGTGTGCGACCCGATGAATCCAGCCCCGCCGGTCACCAAAACCATGGCTGCCAACTCTCAGTCTGCATTCTTCTGTGCTTCGATAGGGTTTTCTAGAACGGATTCCGCGGGTCTGACTTGAGTGTTGCACTGTCGTTCGCGCCAATCCTGTCGGGCGCAAGCTCCGGAGAAAACCCGGACCACCCGACCAGTTCGGGATCGCCGCGTCCTCAGGGATGAGGGTTCTGCCGCGAGCCGTCTTTCGGGCCAGCGGGCCAGGGGGACACGACGTCAGGTTGCACTGACCGTCTCAGCCGCATTCTCGATGTACCACCGGTACGCCTTCCTGAACCCTTCTTCCAGCGGCGTCTTCGCCTTCCAGCCCAACGCGGCCAAGCGGCTGACGTCCATCACTTTGCGCGGCGTGCCGTCCGGCTTGGACCGGTCGTAGACGATCTCGCCGTGATAGTCGGCGATCCTGGCAATCAGTTCGGCCAACTCGCGAATCGTGATGTCCGCACCGGTGCCGACATTGACGTGCGACTCGCCGGAGTAGCCCTTCATCAGGAACACCAACGCATCCGCCAGATCGTCCACGAACAGGAATTCCCTGCGCGGGGTGCCCGTACCCCACAGCTCGATATGCGGCACACCCGTGGTCTTGGCGCGATGCACCTTGATCTGGAGCGCAGCCGCAACGTGTCCCTGCTTCAGGTCGTAGTTGTCGCCCGGCCCGTACAGGTTGGTCGGCATGGCTGAGATGAAATTGCAGCCGTACTGCCTGCGGTAGGCTTGGCACAGTTTGATACCTGCGATCTTGGCAATCGCGTACCATTCGTTGGTCGACTCCAGCGGCCCGGTGAGAAGTTGGTCCTCCGACATCGGCTGCTGCGCCAGCCGCGGATAGATGCACGACGACCCGAGGAACAGCAGCTTCTCCACGTTCGTCTTCCAGGCGGCATGGATGATGTTCGTCTCGATGGCGAGATTGTCATAGAGGAACTCAGCTGGCCGCGTAGCATTGGCCATGATCCCTCCCACCGTGGCGGCCGCCAGGAACACCGCCTGCGGCTTCTTCGCCGCCATCCAGGCCTCCACATCCGCCTGCCGGCGCAAGTCAACCTCGGCGCGCGCGACGGTCAGAATCTCGCAGTTCTCCTCCCCCAGCCGACGCACGATAGCCGACCCGGCCATGCCGCGGTGGCCTGCTACCCAGACGCGTTTGCCCGCAAGACTGTATTCAGAAGAAGTGTCGGCCATGTCCGGCCGCGCTGAGCGCGCGTTGTACCCGAGATCGGGGATTCTACGGCACGACCGCCGCTATATCGAGTCTCTGCGGCTGCAAACTTAGTGGAGCCCCCGCATGCCTTTCTGCCCCTAGTCCTTGTCGTCTTCGGAAGCGGGCCCCGGTCCAGCGGCGGGTTGGTCTGCCGGCTGGGGCGCCCCCCATGGATCGCTCGCCGACCCTTGTGACCCGCCAGGCTGCGCCTGCTGCAGGGTGGCGAAGTCGCCCACGTATTCGATCTTGGCCGCCGCACGCAGGCGCTTCATCTCATCCTCAGATAGCTTGAGGCGCTCTTTGTTCTGCAGGAATTGCTCGATGAAGGGTCTGGCCTGCTCTTCGTTCAGCGGCTGGGTCTGCGACGCTGTGAGCTGCGACACCACCACACCCTGCGGTCCCGGCTGGAACAGCAAATCGCCCGCCTTCATCTGGTGATAGCGCGGGAGTGCCTCAATGGGCAGCTGTTCCGCAGCCTGTGTATTCTGCGTGGCGCGGAACTGAAGGTTTTCTTCGCGTAGCCACTCGGCGAGCTGCACGAGGATGCGGCCCTTGTCGGCCTGCCGGTCGAGCTCCTCGAGCTTAGCCCGGATCGCCTGCTGTTTGTCTCCCTGCGCAGCGATGGCCAGCTGCGCGAATCGGTAAATGCGCCGCTCCTGGAACAGCTCGGGGTGCTCTTCGTAGAAGTCCTTGACTGCCTCCTCGGAGCCCTTTGCGGCGCCGCCCATCACCTGCTGGATATAGGCTTGGGCCAAAACCTGACGGCGCGACGCTTCGATGGACGCGATCACCTTCGGATCGCGATCCAGTTTCTTCTCGATCGCCTGCTGCACCAGCAGCTGCTGATCGACCAGTCGATCGAGTACCTGTTTCTGCGCCTGCTTGACCTGTGCCTCCGCCACGTTGCTTAGCCGCTGCATGGCCTGATTGACCTGCTGGACAGTGATCTCGTCCTTGTTTACCTTGGCTGCGACCTTGGTGGGCTCGTTCTCGTCTCCGCCGCCGCAGGCCGAGAGGGCCATGCTGGCGATCATGACGACGTAGAGAGCGTATCGACGGGCAATGGATCTCTGCACTGAAAACCTCTGGGGATTTGTCACGGGAGCGTGCCCGAAGGGAGCCGGCCATTCAAATCCGGCGTTTTGCTGCTCGGTTGCATCACGCGGCGTAACAATAGCCGCCTAACCCTCTGGTGTAAAGCGAGATTGTCAAACCGAACCGGCCTGGGAGTCAGGCGGAAACGGCGGCCGCGACGAAGCGCAGAGACCGGACCTTCCTTGACGCTTCACGCAACCCCTAGCGCTAGTGGACACTGAAGACCGCCTCCGGGTTGCAGGGGCGGTGCCGACTGCTTGCGAGATCACAAGTTGGCACTCCAACGTCACCAGAACTGCCAAGCTCCCGTATAGAGCACCCAGGCACCCAACAGTCCGTTCGTCACGGCATGCGACGCGATCGGGATCCACAGATTGCCAGTGCGCATGTACAGCCAGCCGTACGCCAGGCCGGCCAGCAGGCCTGCGAACCAGAGATGATGCTCCACGGCGAAGAGCGCAGAACTTATCAGCAACGCTCTGAAACCGACCCGCTGCGGATCGACGCTCAGGAGCTCTGGTTTGTGGATCCAACGCAGCACCAGCGAGCGCCAGAACAGCTCCTCCATGACCGGCACCACCAGTGTGGCGCCCGCGAGCCGCGTCAGCGCCAATCCCCAGTCGATCGCACCGTCGGCGCGGGGATCGAAGCCCGGAGCGTCGCCGAAGGTGAGCGGCTTGAAGTTCAAGTTGATCCAGAGCACGAACACTACAATGCCGACCACCACCGAGACCGCCCAATCGACCCTCCGCACGCCGCCAGCGGACTTGAGCTCGACGTAACTGCGCCAGAACCAAGCCAGAAGGACCGTCACGATACCGATCCGGATGGCATACCACCAGCGCGGGTCCATTCCGAGCGACGGCGCGACGCCGTTCAGGGGGATGGCAGCGGCGATGAAGGCAATGAACACCGCGAACGGGAGTACGCGGGGAAGGATCGGATTCATTGCGCATCGACCCTAGGGGACCCGATTACCCGGGGTGGTCGCCCAGGACCAGGAGACGGGGGACGAGCGGAACACGTCGCCACGCGGAACGGACGGAGAGGATAGTTACACGCTCGCTGGAGCCCCTTCAATCGTTCCGCCGCCCATGAATGTCCAGCTTACGCATCTTCTCCCACAGGTTCTTGCGGCTGATGCCCAGCTCCGCGGCGGTCTGCGTCACCCGCCACCCATGCTCGTCGAGCGCCCGCGCGATGAACTCGCGCTCGCAGGCCCGCAGATAGGCATCCAACGTCTCCGACCGCAGCCCTTCTGCCCCAGGCTCGGGATCGGTCTGGAACAGGTCCCACGGTTCGATCAGAGGGCCGCGCGCGAGGATACAGGCGCGGTCGATGCAGTGCTTGAGTTCCCGCGCGTTGCCCGGCCAGCTGTGGCGAAGCAGGGCGGACTGCGCTGCCGGTGACAGCCGGCGTGGTATCGCCCCGCCGGCACGCTCGCTCAGAAAGCGCTCGGCCAGCCATAGCACGTCCTCGCTGCGCTCGCGCAGCGGCGGCACTCGCAGGTGGATGACGTTGATGCGGTAGTAGAGGTCCTCGCGGAAGCCACCTCGCTCCACCAGCGCGCGCAGGTCGCGGTTGGTGGCGCAGACCAGGCGAATGTTGACCGACAGCGGCCGCTCTCCACCGACGCGCGTGATCTGCCGCTCCTGGATCGCGCGCAGCAGCTTGACCTGCATGAGCGGCGGCATGTCGCCGATCTCGTCGAGGAACAAGGTACCGCCCTCGGCCTGCTCGAACAGGCCGCGGCGCTGGCGTACCGCCCCGGTGAAGGCACCACGCTCGTAGCCGAAGAGCTCGGACTCGAGCAGCGTCTCCGGCAACGCGCCGCAGTTGACCGCGACGAACGGCCCATCGCGCACCGGCGAGCGACGGTGTAGCAGCTGCGCCACCCTTTCCTTTCCTGCGCCGGACTCGCCCGTGATCAGCACGGTGTCCGCCTGCTGCGCAATGCGCGGGAGCATCTCCTCCATCCTGCGCATGGCTGGCGATACGCCCAGAGCCAGCTCGCCGTCGGCTTCGCTCGGCAGCGCGCGCCAGGACCCGATCAGGCGGCGGGTCTTGTCGATGAGCTGCTCGATGTCGAAGGGTTTGGTGATGTAATCCGCCGCACCCAGCTTGAGCGCCTCTACCGCGCGGTCGATGGAACCGTACGCGGTGATGAACAGGAACGGTGGCAGCGGTGCGCCATGGCGCGCCAGCAGTCGCCGCAGCAGCTCTTCCCCGTCCACGTCGGGCAGCCGCACGTCGCTGATGATGGCGGCGTAGGGCTCGCGCTCGATGCTGCGCAGGGCGCTGGCGCCGTCGCGGTGCCAGTCGAAGGCAATTCCTTCCAACGCGAATCGGTCGCACAGCGACTCGCCCATCAGCACGTCGTCCTCGATCAGGCACAGCCTTGGTGGCTTGCTCATAGCGGAAAGCTCAGATCGAAGTGCGTGACCGGCGGCCCGTTGCTCACGCGGATCTCGCCACGGAGCTGTTGCACGATCTGATATACGACCCACAGACCCAGCCCGGTGCCGCTGTCGCTCGCGAAGGGCTCGAACAGCCGGTCGAGCTGTTCGGGTGCGAAGTGGCGACCGTCGTTGGAGACCTGCATGCGCAGCGTCCCCTCGGCGACGCGCACGTCGCAGGTCACCAGCCCGCCTGCCGACGCTGCGTTGATCGCGTTCAGCAACAGATTGATCAGGACCTGCCGCACCAGGGTCGAAGGCAGCGCGACGGTCTCCCCAACCCAGTTGTACCAGCGCACCGCGAGCTGCTTCTTGGCGGCCTCATGCGCCACCAGCGTGTGCACGTCCTCCAGATCCTCGCGGGTGAGCGCATGGCTCTCTAGCCGTGCCTCTACCAGCAGGGCGGAGACCGTCTCCTTGATCTGCAGCAGCCCGCGCTCGAGCAGGGAGATGGTGCGGGCCGTGACCGGGTCGGCGCTGCCATGATGCCGGCAGGTGTTGATCGCGTTGAGCATGCCGCCCAGCGGGTTGTTGATCTCGTGGGCGATGCCGGCGGTGAGCCGGCCGATCGAGGCCAGGCGGTCGGACATGATCATCTGCCGCTCGAGCGCCTGCTTGTTCTCCAGCTCGTGCAGCATGGCCTGGAATTGACGTCCGAGCTGGCCGATCTCGTCGCCGCCCAGATAGAGGTCGGCGCCTACACGCGACGGCGGCTCGCTGCCTACGCGGCGCATGGCGCGCGTCAGCCCCAGCAGCGGGATGACCATGCGGTTGCCCGCGTACCAGCCCAGCGGGATGAGCACGGCCAGCACGATCAATGTCGACAGCAGGACCTGTTGCACCGTCTCCCAGAAGCGCGGCAGGAAAAGAGACTCGGCGTAGGTCAGCAGCAGCGTCCCGAGCCGGATGCCGTCGTCGGACAGCACCGGAACCGCGACGACGATCCGGTTCGGCAGCACGCCCTCCACCACGAACGGCGCCCCGGATGCCGACTGCGCCACGATGCGCGCGAGCTCGCCATGACTGTCGCTCACTTCGGCCAGCGGGGTCAGCGCGCGGAACAGCCGGGGATGCGATGAGACGTACACCTGCTGGTGTGCGTCCAGCACGACGACCGTCTTGCGGTCGGATTCGAGATCACCCGGCGCGTCGAAGGGTGTGATGATCGTCTCGTAGGCCTGCCACATCTCGTCGCGCAACAGCGCCGGTGTCAGCGCGCGCGACAAAGTCTTCCCCAGGCTCTCGGCGTTGGCGATCAGGTCCGCGCGCAGGTACTGGTAGGAGTGTACGATCAGCACCGCCGAGACGATGAGTGCCGTCACCAGGATCACCACGCTGACGCTGAACGGGATCTTGAAGCGATAGCTCAAGTCCCGAAACGGAAGCCGGGCGCGGCTGAATCGGCGCAGCCAGGGTGGCTGCCACGCCACAGATACGCGCTGCGCCTCGTTGGCGACCAGTGCGGGGCTGTCGGGAAGAAAGTTGGTCATCGTCCGGGCTCTCCGATCCTGTGCTTGCGGCGGCTCGCGGTCGCGTCTCAGGCGCGGCGGGGCGTGTGCGCCGTCGTCATTGAGGCAACCTCATGCGCGCAGAGACGTACGCGAGCGCCTCGGCAATCCCGTCGAAGGTTTTCGGATCGTCGCGTGCGAACCCATCGAGATTCAGGCGCTTCAGCAGCACCCGTCCCTGTGGATCCGCGCTCATGCCGACCAGCACGTCCTGCATGGCTAAGAAGTCACGCTGGCCGATCGACGCACGCGCAACCAGCGGAGGAAACCCGAACTCCGGCGACTTCACCGCCACCCGCGTCTTGGCGGTCAGCTCCGGGGACAGCAACGCCAGCGTCTCCCACACATAGCCGTCGACCGCGCCGCCGTCCGCGACCCCGGTGGCCACGGCGCTCACCACTTTGCGATGGGCGTAGGTGAAGAAGGTCTTCCGGAACAGCGCTTGCGGATCGAGCCCGTCACGCAGCATCAGGTATTGCGGCACCAGGAAGCCCGAGTTGGAGTTGGGGTCCGAGTACGCAAACAGCTTGCCCGCGAGGTCGGCGTAGCTGCGCGTGACGCCGTCCGAGCGCGGAACGATGAGGTAGGACTGGTACAAAGGCTTACCGTGATACAGCGGCATGGCCAGCAGCCGCATGCTCGCTCGGTTGGCAACATAGGGATAGCCGCACACCCATGCGAAGTCCAGTTCATCGTTGCTGATCAACGCGGTGATTTCCCGATAGCTGCCGCGTTGCACGAAGACAGCACCGCCCTGCAGGCGCTGCTCGAGATAGCGGCGCCAGTCGTCGAGGAAGCTGACCTGATCCTCCAGGATCACCGCCGTCGTGCCGATGCGCACGGTTCGCGCTGCAGCCGCGCTGCGACCCACCCAGGCCGACGTCCCCAGCGCCAACGCAGCCCCCAACATCAGTCTGCGCTGTTTCGCGCGCGCACCCAGCTTGGTGTCGTCTGGCCCCATCCCGCCCCCAGTACCGGTTTTCTCGGAAGGCACGGGCGTAACGGCCGCGTGCCACTCATCCAAACGCAATCCTAAACCTTCGACGAGTGACTCTGAACTGTCATATCAGAGATCTTCATGCTTCTGCGTTACCACTCGGTAACCATGAGAAAAGGATATCAGCTTGCATCCGTTTCGGATCGGTAACGATCCATGCGCAACTGTTGACCAAGTCGCTGATTGTACTCGCGTCACAAAGTTGGTTCGACGTTTGCAGACGCGTGACTCCGGCTGCGCATCGCGCAGCCCACAATCACATTCCAGGAGGAGTCAGACATGGGTTTCGAGCTCACTCGAAGGGAGGTCCTCAAAACAAGCGGCGCAGACGCCGCCACCGGAGTCCCCGTAGTGGGTCC
>Ga0105100_10000402_pt1 | contig 25700 bp, 20 predicted proteins | sample PPLLak12cMay2015_2_FD_87033 | JGI IMG/M metagenome (GOLD analysis project Ga0105100, IMG submission 87033) | Freshwater sediment microbial communities from Prairie Pothole Lake near Jamestown, North Dakota, USA - PPLs Lake P8 Core (1) Depth... | ecosystem: Environmental > Aquatic > Freshwater >... | reverse complement strand
CTTTGGCGGTCCAGCGCCCGGTAGAAGGCTGGTAATCGCGTGCTCCAAAACGCAGCAGCTCGTGCGCCGGATCGCTCATCCCGCCGGCAAAACCGAAAGGCAGGTCAAAGGCCGGGTTGCTGTCCAGGATCAGATTGCCGTAACTATCGTAGTCCAGGCGCCTGATCACGGTCCCATCTGCGTCGATGACCAGGCGCGGGCTGCCCAGAGGGTCGCTGACGATGTGGTAGGTAGCACCACCGCGTACCAGTTTGACCGGTGTAGGCCCGCTGGCGTAGAAGTAAGTTGTGCGCAGATTGCCGCTGCCATCGTACTCAGCCAGGGGTTTCAGCCCCGTGCCATACAACCAGGCGTGGGTGCGTGCGCCGTCTACTGACCGCGTTGCCCGCCGCCCATAGGCATCATACTGGTAGGTGATCAGATGCCCACCGGTTTGTACGCTCGCCAAAGTGCCGTCGCTGTTATAGCTGATTGTAGTGGTAGCGCCCTGGGCAACCGTGTGCAAGCGCCCATCGGCGTCGTAGGTATAAACGACGCTGCCTGCCGCCAGCAGCTTGTGGTCGTCGTCATAGCTGTAGCCGCCGGGCGGGATGCTCACACCGGTCAGATTATTCTCCATCGAGAGACGATCCGCCGCCGAGCTGTAAGTGTAGCTCTCTACAACCACGTCGTCGTAGCTGACGGTAGCCAGCTGCCCAGCTGCATCATAGGTATAGCCCCAGGTATGCGTTGCACCACCCACGGTTTCCACCTTCTCAGACAATCGCCCCAGTGCGTCGTAGCTCAAGGTGGATTGGTACAGCGTGCTGGACTGGCTGAAAGTGCGCGTGGCTGGCTCGCCGTATGGATTGTATGTGAAAGCTGCCTGGAAAGCGCCATCCGACCAGCTGGATAGCAGCCCGTTGTCAGGATCACGCTCCAGGCTGATGCTGCCGATGCCGGTCAGCAGGCGATCATTATCATAGGTCAGTGTCAGGCTTGCTCCTGGATAGTTGAACTGGCTTGGGAGCAGGTTGTTGTTGTAGGTAAACGCCAGGCTTCCCGACACCAGCCCGCTCAGGGTTTGCCCGGTGAATAGCCCACCATCATACGAATAGGCAGCAATCTGACCATCCCGAGAAGCGCTGCCAGACAGCAGCCCGCTGGTCGGGTCGTAACTTAAGGTGTGGTCGCCTTCAGATGTGTGCTGAGCAGCAAGCTGCCCATTTGCATTGTAGAGCCATTCGATGCTCGCTCCAGAGGGCAGTGTGTGCTGTACCAGGCGCCCATCCAGGTCGTAGTCGTACGAATCGGTCCCACCCAGAGGGCTTGTGTAGCTCTCCAGCCTGTCATTTGCAGTGTAGGAAAAGCTGTGATCTGTACTGCCATCCGGCTCCGTCACGCCGATTAAATTGCCATTGGCATCCCAGGTGTATCCCCAGGCGCTGCCGCCAGGCAGAGTGCGGGTGACCAGCCGTCCGCTGGCATCGTACTCGAAGGTCGTGGCTTGCAGCAGGGCGTTGGTTATGCTGGAGAGGTAGCCGGTCTCCAGCTCATACTCCAGGGTCGCCTGGCGGGCATCCCGGCTGATCTGTTGGGTGCGCCCGTAGGAATCATATGTCATCTCGAGCGGTTCCAGGCCGGCTGCGCCGGTCTGGAGCAAGCGACCATATTCGTCCAACAGGGCGGTCGTAACCCTTCCAGTCGGTGAGGTAAATGTCCAGGTCCGGTTGGAAGAAGTATATATAGCAGCATACACTTGCCCGTTCAGAGTCGCCGTCTGGGTCAGCGTTTCCACGCTGAACGGATCGCCGCCCGCTCCCTGGCTGATCTGCATGTCCTGGGTGCGCAGGTAATCTCGCCCGCCCGGGGTGGTCAGGTGCTGCTCAAGAAGATAAGGCGCCTGCAACCCAAAGCGAGGATCGCCTCCCTGTTCCTGGTCTACCTGCATCCCGGTGGCAAATGTTGCCAGCGAGCTCCCATCGGGATCCAGTGATACCTGGTTCTGGGTGCCGTCCGGCAGGCTGGTGGTGCGGTTTTGTCCGCCGTCGCTGCGGAAGATGCTCAAGAAATTGCTCTCCAAACCCATTGTGGTCGTTACAGTAACGCTGGTTTGCCCCGGGCTGTCGGCGTTTTCCAATGCCAGCCAACCTCCGTCCGGGTCCTGGTCTTGAACCAGGCGACCCAGTGCATCATAGCTGTAGCTGTGGGAAAAACCACGCGGGGTCTGCAGGCTGTGCAGCAATCCCCCGGGTTGGTAGCCAAGGGTGAAACTGTTGCCATCTGGATCGGTCACCGTCTCCAGGTAGCCATTCTCGTCCAGGCTCAGTTCGGTGCGCTGACCAAAAGGAGCCACAACGGCATTAGGAAGACCGTCACCATCGCGCTCGATGCTGGTCAGATTGCCAAAGGCATCCTGCACGCCATCCAGGGTCCCGTCTGCGGTGTAGGCGAAGGTGTAGAGTACTGCACCGGTCAGGGTGTTGATTGTGTCCAGGTGGCGTCCGAAGGGGTCGAAGCGATACAGCAGGCTGCCATCTTCAGAGGGGATAGCGATCTGGCTGGCATCGAATGCGGGCATAGGCAGGTATACCTTGCGAATGCGGTGGTGCAATGTATCGCTGACCAGCAGGGCAGAATGCCCGCCGCGCCCGCCAGTGAGCGCCAGGCCCCAGGCATACGCCAGGTTAGAATCTGGCGAGGGCCCGTCATCGCCGAGATTCCCCGTATTGGTGCAGAAAAGGGAGTAGTTGCCGCCTGCTACCAGCCTGGTAACGCCTTCGGGGGTCAGCATGTGCACTTGCCCGGTATTTGAGCCGGAGTAATGGACGTAATAAACCATCCCATCCAGGGCAACGGCTACCTGGGTAACGTAGTCGCTGCCCGCCTGGACAAGGGTGGTCACACTCCCTTCCATGCTGAGCTTGCGCAGGCGGTAGTTCTGGCTGTCGGCGATATAAATGCTTCCATCCGGGCCTGGCACGGCGTCCAGCGGGTATTTCAGCGTGGTCTCGATCCCCGGCAGCCCATCGCCGTTGAAAACGGTACCGCCAGTGCCCACAATAGTCTGGATCATCCCGCTCGGGCTGACCTGACGTACGCGGTGGTGCTCGCTGTCAGCGATGTACAATGTGCCATCAGCTCCTACTGAGATTCCCTGGGGTTTGAGCAGCGCAGCTGCTGTGGCTAAGCCGCCATCTCCCAGCCCATCGGATGGGCTGCCACCGCCTGCCGCGGTGCTGATGATGCCGTCTGGACCAACGCGGCGGATGCGGTTGTTGCCGGTGTCGGCGATATACAGGCTGCCATCTGGACCCAGGGCGACATCATATGGGCTGTTCAGTTTGGCCTGGGTGGCAGGTAGACCATCGCCCAGGCCGTCAGCCGGGTTGCCGCCTCCTGCGACCGTATGGATGTATCCAGCCGCATCCACCCAGCGGATGCGCTGGTTGAAACGGTCGGCAAAGTAATAGCTGCCATCGGCAGCAGAGACGATTCCAGAGGGTTGGGCCAGCTTGGCCTCGGCAGCCAGGATTCGATCGTCGCCGTTGAAGCCACCCATACTGATACAGGCATAAGAGCCATCACCGGCGATCGTGCTCACCGTCTGGTTGATATTATCGACATTGCGCTGTGAGCCGTCTCCATAATACAGGATGCGCCCGACCGGATCGTAGACGTGGTGCGGGCTCAGGCTCCAGCCACCCAGACCAGGGGAGCGCCCATCCCAGCGCGCCAGTACGGCTTCCCACTCCTGCCACATACCGAACTCCATGCGGGCCGGGTCAGTGCTTATGGGCGTGCCGTTGCCGCTGTAGCCAAACGACTGCTGCAGCACAGACGGACTCTGGTAGTAGCCGTCGTAGATATAACCCACCCGCACCAGGGCGCGCCCCGAGCCTGTCACGAGACGCCCGTAGGCGTCCAATCCATCCCAGGTGAATGTGTGCGCCAGGTTGGGTTGTGGGGTGAAGCTCTGAGTGTACTTGTGCCCGGCGACGGATATTTCCAGATCGATCCGCTTCAGGCCGGGCGGCAGCGTATCCAGGCTGAGTGGGATGTTCAAAACGCTATTGACCGTGCGTCCAGGGCTGCGGTAGCTGGTGTAGTGCAGGCTGTAAGGCGCGCCGGTTAACGAAAGCATCTCCCCCAGCGCCTGATCCTGGAGATCTACAATGGATTTATTTACCTGGCAGCGCGGTTCTTTGCAGTAATGCGCCTTCATCAGCTCGATAAGGTTGGTGGGGATCTTGGGCGCTTTTGATCCGGGAGCCGCACCCCAGCTCCAGTTTATGTCCCAGCTCGAAAAATGATCTACGCTGGTCCGCCACAGGCTCTCCCCGGCGCTGTACAGGGTGGCCAATGTTTCGCGCTCGGCCTCTGTAATACCCAGAGCCGGGTCATTATCTGGCAGACCGTCACCATCGGTGTCTAAATCGGCTTTGCCAGCCGTGGTGCTGACAATCTCGACAACTCGCCCGTTATCATTTGGCACCCAGGCCGCGCGCTCATCGTCGTAATATCCTACTGGCACGATCCCCCCGGTGGGGAAATCCAGGAAGTTCTTTTCATAGATGATCACCGGCTGGTTGAAGAGCACATCTTTACCAGCGATCCTGGTCGAAGCTTCGTCAGCCGCAAATTCAACGGCATAGGTATAGCCAGTTACTGCGGGCAGCTCGCCTGGCATTGCCTGCGGGCCCGAATCGCCCACGGTGAACTCGGTCATGCGCACATTCAGGCTGCTCACCGCGCGGGTAGAACCGTCCAGGTTGTACACCAGGGCAGTCGTGCCATCGGAAAAGAGCACAGCCGGTTGGCGTTCTCCGTCGGCGTCGCTCACTGCAGGTCCCCGGGCAGCCTGCATCCCGGGGGCAGTCAGGTCAATAAGGCTGGCTTCAGCGGAGCGGGCGATCATGACCACGTCCGGCACCCAGACGTAATCCTGCCATGGCACCCGCACAGGGCGCTGCACCGGCAGGAGACCTTCCTTGGCAAACTGGACCACCAGCTTTTCCCCGCCATTTACAACCAGGTCAAAATAGCCGTCCAGGCGCGTCAATGTTTGCCCCAGCTCAGGATGGTGTAGTATTGAGATTGTCACCCCGGGAATAGGCACTGCAGCCCGGTCCAACACATGCCCGCGCAGCACTGTCACCCGCTTTGGATCGATTGTGCCAGGATCAACACCGGTCTGGATCGGATTTAGCCCGGTATATAAGAATTCCGTGGCGGAGATCACCGTCGTAGCGACGGTGGGATCCAGCGGCGGTGCGATAATGGAAGGATCGGGGGGAAGCGTGCTGAGCTGCACGATCACCGTGCCGGTATAGAGGGGATTATCCAACAGATAGTACGGGTAAGTGCCAACAGTGGAGAAGGTGTGAGTGTAGGACTCGCCCGGCTGAAGGGTGATAAAGAATTCCTGTTGGTTGACCGTTTTCCCAGTTTGCGGAAGCACAGGCGAAGCCGCGCCGGTTGGGGCTTTATCTTTCACGATGCTTGTCCGTGACGATGGACTGCCGCTGGATATCACCAGGGGAAGGTACGATAGACGCGCCACTCCGCTGACGAGGGTATGTGCCTGGCTGGTGTCATTCTTCCATACCACAGGTGTTCCGAGTGTGATGGTGGTCAGGACCGGATCGAAGCCTGTCGGAGTGATGGAGACTGTGGCAGATGCCGATGCTGGACTGGAGTTCGAAGAGAAATAGGAGTCAGGTTGGAGTGCAGCCGTGCCGCTGGCTGAGGCTAGTAAAGACAGGATTATGATGATCTGGAAGAAAGGCAGACGAGTGTATAGGCGGTCCATGAGTTGTCCTCCCAAGCGTGTACGCACAATCTACTGTTTTCACCGCTAATCCTGTGAAGTAAACCAGCGACCGACCGTTAAAATATCCCCTTATTTAATTCTATATTGTAAAATCCCCTTGTCAAGCAGTGTTCTGGCCCTGTGTTAATCGGAGCACGCCCCTACGGTTGGACTCCTTGGAACAAGCGTATTTTCCAAAGATGAGAAAATGACGAGAGCGCCTCCTGGTCTGTCATTTTTATGCTTTTCTATCGAGCGCTGGCTCTGTGCGGCAACCGCGCTGAGCGCGCTTACCTGCAGCGGCGGCTTGACGAAATGCTAAATCCCGGCGTGTAAGCTCCAGCCGCATGAGAATCTCGGCCCACTATTACCGGCACCCTCAATCGGAGCGGCGGACCTGGCAGAGATACGCACGGTGCGGAACTGAGCCGCTGATCGGGTCAATTGCCCCGTTGCCGATGATAAGATTGAAATTAGCGCCATTGGAATCGAATGGATCGTAGCCGGGCGCACCCAGCTCCGGGCAGGCCTGCCACCAGCCATGCTGACCGCAGACCACATCTGGCTTTAGCGTGTCGTTCAGCCGGGCGCGTGCCCGCACGCTGCCTTCTGGGGTTTCTATGTAGACCCAGTCTCCGGGGCGAATGCCGCGCTCGGCGGCGGTCGTCGGATGCAGCTCGACCTCCGGATCCATGGCTTGCCGTCGCAGGCTGGGCAGTGCCCTGTGCTGGCTCTCGCAAAACAAGGTGTGCTTGGCGCAGGTGAGGATCAAGGGGTATCGCTCGGCCAGATCCGGACGTGTCATTGGACCAACCAGGGGCTCTTCATACTCTGGCAGCGCTGGGTAACCATGTTTTATCATCGTCTCCGAGTACAGTTCGATCTTCCGTGTCGGTGTGTTGAAGCCACGCGGTATGCCGTCTTTCTGCTCAGCGAACTTGCGGTAGCGCGTCTGCTGATGCACCTGCATCCCGCCCGGCTGCTCGCGCAGCGCCTCCAGCGACACGCCGGACGGGCCGAGCTGGTAGCGATAGGCGGCTTCGATATCTCCGTTCCAGAAGTGGACGCCGAGACCCAGGCGGCACGCCAGGTCAAAGATGATCTCGGTGTCTGAGCGGGCTTCTCCCCGCGGCTCGACTACCCGCTGGCGCAGTTGCACCCAAGATTGCGCCTGTGGGCTGACTTCAAAGCCCATCTTGAGCGCCTCGCGTTCGAAGGCGCTCGCCACCGGCAGCACGATGTCAGCCTGTTCGGCAGTCGGGTTCATGAAGAGGTCGGCGTGGACGTAGAAGTCAAGAGCGGCCAATGCCTGGCGCCCACGCCGTCCATCGGCGTGTGATAGCAGCAGGTTGGTGCCGAAACCGACGAGTCCATGCACCCCATAGGGTCGCTGCTCCAGGATCCCACGGTACAGCTCATCCGAGGTGACAAACTGCCACCGGGAGGGGCCCAGCGGGCGCTCCCGTAAGCCGAGGGCCTGTGCGCCGTCTGGGAGCAGTTCTGCACCTTCCACGTCCGGTGTTGGCGCGGCTGGAAACAGCACGTTGCCTCCCCGGGTATCGAAGCTGCCGGTCAGTGTGTACAGCTGGGCGATTGCACGGGCAATCTGGGTGGCGTTGGTCTGCATCTCGACGCCGCTCCAGGCATAGTAAGCCACCGGCCGCCTCTCCCAGAGCATCCTCGCAGCGTCCTCTATCAGGCCGCGCTCGATGCCGCAGATTGCTTCGACACGCTGCGGTGGATAAAGCCGGCAAAGCTCGGTCGTTAGTTCAAATGCCGGCCGGCAGACGATACTGCCGTGCAGCGTCTCGATCCTATATTCCCCAAAAAGGGCCAGCTCATGGGAGTCACCTTCATAGCCTCCGCTAGCGGGGTCATAAAGCACCGCGCGGCCCATCACCTCGCTCCAGGCCAGGTACCTGTCCGGGCTGCCTTGCATAGATAGATCACTTTGAGTTAGCAAACGACCGCTATCGGCGCGCACGAGCAGTGGACCGTTCGTCCAGTCACAGATGAAATCACGGTCGTACCATCCGCGCTCGATCATGACCTGGGCGATGCCGAGCGCCAGGGCGCCGTCGGTGCCAGGTCGCACCTGCAGCCAGATATCGGCTTTTTTGGCAACTCCAGTCCTGCGCGGGTCAACGACGATCAGGTGCGCCCCGCGTTTAAGTGCCTCCACGGTAGCGGTAGCATGCACTAGCCGGGCAAGGTTCGGATTGTAGCCCCAGAACAGGATGCAGCCGGCATTCTCAAGGTCAGGCATATACACCCCGGGAACACTGGCGCCAAAGGTATAGGTTGTTGCCTGATACCGCCCCCACCCGCACAGCTCCATCGCTCCGCACAGGTTTGGACTTCCAAAGGCATACATCAGGCGCTGGATCCAGGCCAACGAATCGCTCGATGCTGATGTGGACGGCGAGGCCGCGCTGAATACGACGCTCTTCGGACCGTGCTCATCAGCGATCCGGCGCAGCTGGGCCGCCGTCAGGTCCAGCGCTTCGTCCCAGGAGATACGCTGCCAGCCCGGATCAGGATCGCCTTTCGGTCGTGTGCGTTTTAACGGATAGAGCAGCCTGTCCGGGTGGTAAACAAGCTCAGGCGCAGCCCGCCCCTTGGCGCACAGCGCCTTGCCGGTCGGGTGCGATGGATCCGGTTCGAGGGCAGTAAAACGACCGTTCTCGATCACGGCGATCGAACCGCAGCGCGAGACACACAGGGCACAGTAGCATTGAATCCGCCCGCTAAATTGCCTGTCAGCCAGCATTGGGATACCTCCTTCAAAGCCAGTCAGGGGCTAGGAGCAAAATATTAGATATATTTTATCCGATTATAATAACATAGATGAGAAATGCGCGTTCATTTCCCAGGCGCGAGTATCGCCTGGGCGGCGCACATACTCCAAAGATGCGCGGATTCTCACCGCCGCTGCTGCGCACCAGCCCGTCGCCGTACTCATCCCAGCCCATGCCAAGATATGTGCTCCAGGTCAGTGCGCCGACAGTCGTAAGCCAACATCACTGCCTGCCCGGCTCACACTAAAGGTGGCATGGCTGGTCTCCGGCAGCGGATCGACGCTGCTTTCCGGCACGTCCAGGTCCAAGGTATTGACCCACTCGGGAGTGTAGTACACAAAACCCTGTCCTTCGGAGGAGTGGATATTGGGAGGCAGGAAGCATGCCAGCGGGTTTTGCGAACCGGTAAACGCTGTGGCGGTGATAGAATCGGTCCACATGTCAGGCAAAAAGGAAAGGGCCCACATGTCAGCCCCCCAACATACACCTTTTTCGGTGACCTGGAACCAGGTGGGTGCCTTTCGGCTCGCCCGACATCATCTCTCGGTGCGCGCTCCGGTGGATGAGCTCATCTCGGTTGTAAGCGACATGACCGGAGCCCAGGCGCAGCTGCTCTCGGCAGCGCAGACCTCGCTTTGGTCGAGAGTCGGGGATTTACGGAGCGCACATATCGAAGAGGCGCTCAGCCAACGTGCCCTGGTCAAGGCTGCGTGCATGCGCCAGACGCTGTTTCTGGTGCCATCTCAGCATCTGGCGGTCTTTGTGCGGGGCTCGGCACGGCGCGCTGAAAAAGAGATCCGCTGGACGCGTGGCAAGGGCGTGCCGGAGCGCCTCATCGATGCAGCCATCGACGCTACCCTCAACGCCCTGAATCGCCCGCTCACGCGGTTGGAGATCGCTGAGCGCGTGAGCCGCGCTCTGGGCGTACAGATGCAGTCTATCCATGGAGGCGGTTGGGGGAGCCGGAGGAAAGTCGCTGCAGTCCCGGTGGGTGATATAACCTTCCCGGTCGTGGACCTGCTTCACCTTGTGGCAGCCCGCGGTGTCGTCTGCTCTGGCCCCGATCGCGGGACCGAGCCGACGTTCGTTCGCGCCGACGCATGGATCCCGCAGTGGCAGGATGTGCCGAAGGAGCAAGCGGAGGAAATCCTCCTGCGTATGTACCTGAGAGCTTTCGGTCCGGCGACAGCCGCAGACTTTGCATTGTGGACCGGCATGACCCTGCGGGAGGCGCGTGAGATCTGGGCGCGCGGACAAGCCGGCTTTGCGCCTGTCCATGTCCAGGGTTGGAGGGCGGAGGTCCTGCGTGAGGATCTGGATGAGCTTGCGGGAGCCAGGGTCGAGCAGCCGCTGGTCCGCCTTTTGCCGTATTTTGATTCTTACCTGCTCGGTCATCGAGATCGGGATCACCTCGTGCCGGAAGAGCGCCGATCGACCGTATACCGTGCACAGGGATGGGTAGCCCCTGTGGTCCTCCTGGACGGCCGCGTCGTCGCAGTCTGGGAGCACGCCCGCCAGGCGGATCGCCTGCTGGTTAAAGTGGCGACGTTTGAACCGCTTTCGCCGCCCATCACCGGCAGCATAATCGCCGAAGCACACCATCTGGCCCGCTTCCTCGAGACCCCCGATGTGGATGTCCAGATCGGTTGAGGCGAGTGAGACTGCGTGACCCCTTCGCCCGGTCGTTCAGGCTCTCACCAGCGCCAGGAACGCAGCCCGTTAGGCTCAACTGCGAAGCGAAGTCGAAATGAAGAGGGGGAGAGCCGGGGCCTGCCCGTATGGAGCCGGCGCGTGGGCAATCCCATCCTGGCGAGCAACATGACGCCTCGCGTGGACTTCGCTCTGTTCATGGTACCGGCCCTGGAGAACGACAAGCTGATCCACGCGGCCCCGGCGATTGTCGGATGCCGCACACCCTCGGCGCTCGCCCTCGCCACGCAAGCCCGCCGCGAGTCAGGCTCCTCGAGGCCATCCGCAACCCCAAATCCCTTTTTAAAGCCCTTGCATGGACAAGCGCCACAGATCACGTGAGAATTGGATATGGTATACAATACATCCATGCTGGAAAGCGACGAGTTTTGGGATTTCTATTGGGAAATTCGCTTGCGCGAGCTGGAGGATTTGGGAAAAAGGGAAGCCATCCTGACCATCTCGAAGCTGGTGCGCAGCCTTTCAGAACGGCCAAGCCAGGCTGTGCGCTTACTCGAATTGGGCTGTGGCGAAGGCCAGATCATTGGTGCATTGGTTAATGCCCATGCCCAGGCGCGCTCGATCGACGCATCCTGCGGGGTGGATTATTCCCTCCGCTTGATCGAAAAGTGCCGCTCCGCCTACCCGGGGATGTCCTTCATTCACGGCGATTTCACGGATCATGATCTGATGGTGGGGCTTGGTCAATTCGAGATCGTGCTGCTGGTCAACTCCCTGCACGAAATATTCTCTGCCACTCACTCAACCAAACTCGGAGAAGTGGATGCCCCAATCGCCAAACAGCGGGTAAGCCAGACGCTTACCCTCGCCGTGGAGCACCTTTCGCCGGGGGGATACATGGCACTATTCGATGGATTAGAAACTCCCGGGGATATCCAGGAACCGCTGCGCATCCGCTTTCGGGATGGGCAGGCCCGTCGCCGCTTCGAAATTTTTGTTCGGGAGTATTGTCCTTTCCGAATTGCGTATCGAGAAACAGGTGACCCTGCTTGTGTGGAACTGTCCCAGCGCGACTTCACCCGCTACATCACAAAATCGATCTTCCTGGAGAAGCAGCTCTGGCAGACTGAACGCCTGGAGAGCTACCAGTACTTCAATGAGGCCGAGTTTCTGGATGTGATCTCTCGCCTGGGACTAACGATTTGCCTGCTGCGTACCTTTTCGGTTAACTACGAGAAGTGGCAAAATGAAGTTGATATTCTTACCCCAGGAGTTGATTTTCCAGCTGAGCATATCTTACTTCTGGCCCGAAAACCAGAATGAACTTGTGATTCCGAACCATCATGTGGTTTGATTCGCTGGAGGCTGTTCGCACCTTTGCAGGCGAAGATTATGAGGTGGCTGTAGTTCCGCCAAAGGCAAAGGAGCTGCTTGCCCGCTTTGATGCCCGCTCGCAGCATTACGAGGTCAAAGAGGAGATGAGGGTATAAGGACCCACTGCCAGGGCAACGCCACCCAGGTGATGGCAGAAACTGGTAATCGGCTCTATGTATTATAGGGTTTTAGACTACTTGCTCTGATTGGGTCTAATCCAATCACCTTGGTCTCCCTTATACCCTCCAGGCAAGGGTCGCCTCGCTGAGCGCTTCGATTTCTTCGGGTGTCAGGGAAAATGAGAGGGCGCCGGCATTATTCTCAGCCTGTTTGCCATTCTTAGCGCCTGGTATGGGAAGCACAAGCGGATTTTCGATCAACCAGCGGAGAGCCACCTGGCTGATCGATCTGGAATACCGCTCACCAATCTGGCGCAGCAGATCAATAACCGGCTGGACTTTATCCATCTGCCTCTGGCTGAAACTGGGCATAAAGCGCCTGAGTCCACCGGCTTTCTTTCCGCCAGAATATTTTCCGGTTAAGGCGCCCATTGCCAGCGGGGAGTAGGCGATCAGAGTGATCCCCAGCTCCCGGCAGGCATCCAGAACGCCGTTCACCTCTGGCTTGCGATGCAGCAGCGAGTACTGCACCTGGTTGGAAGCCAGCGGAATTCCGCGTTCCGCCAGAGCCGCATGGGCGGTGCGCATCTGTTCTGCCGAGTAGTTGCTCACCCCCACTGCCTTAATCTTGCCTGCTTCAACGGCATCAGCCATCCGATCCATCAATTCGGGGATAGAGACTGAGCTTGTAGGGAAGTGGTGCTGGTATAGATCAATTGAACTGCGATCAAGCCGCCTGAGGCTTGCCTCCAGTTCTTTGGGGAAATTTGCCGCGCGGAAACGCAGCATGCCTGGGAACTTGCTGGCGATCAAGACTTCTTCACCGCGCCCCAGCTCCCCCATGCGCCGCTCGGAAGCGCCACCGCTGTACATCGCCGCCGTGTCGAACAAGGTTACACCCGCCACCAGGCTTACCTCGAATGCTTGCTTTTCTTCTTCTGCACCATGAGCTCCGCCGTACGCCAGCTTGGCCGGGGTAAAGCGCGCCAATCCCGTGGGTTGTCCCCAGGTCATCGCTCCCACACCGAGGCGAGGCACTCGCAGAGAACTGCGACCTAAAGTGCTCATGTGTTCCATGTCCTTCTCCTTTGGCTCACCGGTCGATTATTCTGAATACAATGGCTACATGACCACCTGGATATTGAATATCCCTGTACCCAACGCGCTCCATAGCCTCAGCCAAATGGGCAGGTACATTTCTGCGCCCCGCGCGCTGGTGATATCTCCCAAGTCGATGACATGCCGCCAATCAAACCAGGAGGTGAGCCAGCTGACTACCTGCGCCTTGGCCGGGGCATCGTTCCCGCTGACGAATATGACATGCTCTCCACCCGCCAGCTGGCGAGGATTGACCATCAAGCTGGCGGTGACTGTATTGAGCGTTTTGACCACTTTTACCTCAGGAAAAGCCCGCTGAATCTGCTCACCCAGGGAGTCGTTATTGCACACCGAAAGGGTTGGCGGCATGCCCTGAGAAAAGTCAAGCGGATTCGAGATATCGATGAGGATTTTGCCACTTAAATTAGATGCACCTGCCTGGGTAAGGGCATCCAGGGTTCCCACGCCATTGCTGGCATTGATCACAATCTCGCCGTGCCGGGCAGTGTCAGCAAAGCTTCCCAGCTTGACACCCGGATTTTGCTCTTGCCAGACGCTGAACGCCGGAAGGCCATAGGGACCAGGCTCAGTGCGCGCGATGGTCTTGCTCACGTCGCGCGTGCCGACCATCACCTCGTGACCAAGCTCTGCCAGTTTTCCAGTGATCGTTTGCCCTACTACCCCGGTTCCCAAAATACCGATTTTCATTGCTATCTCCTTTGACTGATATTGCGTTTGCCTAAAAAATATGGTACGATACAGATCTGTATCGTGTCAAGAGGCAATTAGGATGAAAACTGAAGTCACCCCCAAAGAGAAGCTCTTCCAGACTGCTGCCCACCTGTTCTATCAACACGGTTACCGGGCAATAGGGGTAGATACGATCGCAGCAGAATCCGGCATTGGAAAGATGACGCTTTATCGTCACTTCCCATCCAAGGACGACCTGATTGTGGCGTATTTACGTGACAGCAACCAGCTTTTCTGGGATCAATTCGAACACATTACCGGAGATGCACCATCCGCCAAAGGTAAACTGCTGGCATTTTTTGCAGCACTGCAAAGCTATGTGCTCTCTCCGGATTGTTATGGTTGTCCGTTCATCAATGTATCGACTGAGTATCCCAGGACGGATTATGCTGGTCACCAGGTAGCATTGGAGCATAAGCACAGCGTACTGAAGCGCTTCCAGCAGTTGGCGGAGGAAGCCGGAGCGCCTCAACAGGAGGCATTGGCAAATGCCCTGTTTTTGTTGATGGATGGCGCGTATGTTACCGCGCGGATGTTTGGCGAATCACCCAATAATCCGGCAACCCACCTGGCTGAGACCGCACGGCAAATCATCGAAGCCAACTGTTGAACGGAATGGCGGTAAGCCAGGCGCGCCCCCACCGGACCGAAATCGTCGATCAGGTTGGCGGGTATACGCGGCGATAATCCCATCTGGCACAACGCTAACGATATCCAGAAAGCGATCATAAAGGGCAGCCGCATCGTGCGCGCGTAATCATCATCGCTGACATTGCAAACCGTCCACGGATGGCCCACTTCGCGGTGGGCTGCGGCGCGGTTGGAAAGCTGCCTGCTGCGGCGACTTCGCGAACCTGGCAGCCATCTGGTACCTTCGGCTCAGGGATTGGCTCATCCAATGAGTGTTGAAGGCGTTCTATTTGACAAACGAACAATAAACACCTATAATATAACAAGAAACAAACATATATTTTGTTCTCTCGAAACAAATCGATCAATTGAATCGTTTACAACTGGAAGGCAGGACCGGGCAACCCTATACTGTGTTGGCTGTAACTGCTTCTGCTATGCTTACGACGGTGCTTGCCCCCCATTGCCAGCCTCAAGAACAGGAGGAGCTGTGATCAAGATCAATCCAGAGCTCAAGATGGAGGTCGCCCAGTCAGGTCCATTGCTCATCGAAAAGGGATTATCACCGGGCCGCGATTTCGGTGACACGAGCTTGCGCGATCGGGAGACCGGGCTCATTTACATCCTGCCGCGCCCTTCCCCCAGGCAGCCCATCTGCGATTGGAATCAAGTCACCGTTGATGATGTAGCCATCATCAATATCAATGGGGAGATCGTTGGCGACCCCGATGTCCTGCCAACCATCGAGACCCCCATGCATTTGCGCATTTACCAGGCACGACCGGAAGTGAACGGCATCGTACACAGCCACGGCGAGTGGTCGTCGATCTTTGCGGCGTTGCGCCTGAGCATTCCCGCAGTGACGCTGGATGCCCTCGAGACAATTGGCGTCGAAGAGATCCGCTGCGCGGCTTATGCCCGCATAGCGACCAAGGAGCTGGGCGATAATGTCGTCGAAGCACTGGGTACAAAATCAAAAGCAGCCCTGATGGCCAATCATGGCGCCGTCTGCATTGGCACAAGCCTGAACGAAGCATTCCTTGTGGCATACCTTCTGGAGAAGCTCAGCATGCAGGTGGCGTTCGGGAAGATTCTGGGCCATCCCATTCCGATTACCTGGAAAGATTTTGGGGACGCTCCGACTTACGAAGACATGGTGCCGCAAACCTGAACATTCCTTGCGATTGACGATCGAACTAAATCTGCTTGTATACAAACAAGATACCATTTTCACCAGTTTCTCGGGACCGATCAAACAATATGGACCTGGTAAACCGGCACAAGGCAATCTTATCAGCAGTCGAGGTGCAAGGCACGGTGCGGGTGTCTGAACTGGCAAAGCAGCTCAGCGTGACCGAGATGACTATTCGCCGCGACCTGAGCCTGCTTGAGCGCCAGGGACTGCTCAAACGTGTTCACGGCGGCGGGATCAGCGCCCGGGGACGCAGCTATGAGCCTACTTTACAATTGCGCAAAACAGTCCACCTGACCGAAAAGCAGCGTATTGCCCGCAGTGCTTATAACCTAGTAAAGGAAGGTGACTTCATCGCATTGGACGTCGGCTCGACCACCTACGAACTGGCATGTCGCCTTGTAGACCGGCAAAACCTGTCTGTAATCACTCCCAGCCTGCTGATCGCCAATGTGCTGGTCAACCTGCCCGGATTGCGCTTGATCCTGCCCGGCGGCATCGTCCGCCCCGGCGAGACGTCCATGATCGGCGAGCTCTCTCACCGGGCGTTTGAGATGTTCCACGTCGACCGCTTATTTCTTGGCGTGGGCGGCATCGACTCGCAGGCAGGTTTGACTGAATACAATTGGGATGATACCTTGATAAAACAGGCCATGCTGAAGACTGCCAAACAGGTGGTGGCCCTTGCCGACAGCAGCAAGTTCGAGCGCATTGCCACAGTCAAGATTGCGCCCCTGGAGTCGTTGGATGTGCTCGTTACAGACCAGGAACCACCCTCAACCCTGCTTGATGCTCTACATAAGGCCGGCGTAAGTATTATTTTAGCCCAGTAACCACACTTTCCAGAGCTCTCCCAATGCAATACTCTCACGGTCTCGATCAAGCACGGATTGGAGCAATCGCTGAAGGATAAAGCACTACATCAACCCATTCAACCGAGGATTAAGGAAGGTTTTTATGAGTCAAGGCGTATTGAAAGAACTCTTTGGGATTGATAAACCCGTCATTGCTATGTCACACTTCCCGCCCTTGCCCGGGACCCCGCTTTACGACGCCAGTAAAGGCGTCGACGGCATGCTGGATGTGATGCGCGAAGATCTGCGCAAGCTGCTGGCGGGCGGGGTGGACGGGATCCTGTTCTGCAACGAGGGAGACCGTCCATATGCGCTGCATGCGGACCTGGAAGCCGCGGCGGCAATGGCGCGTGTCATCACCGAGCTGGCACCGCGCGACCGCACGTTTGGAGTGGATTTCCTGTGGGATCCCAAGCTGCCGTTGGCAGTCGGCCTGGCAACCGGGGCATCCTTCGTGCGCGAGGTATTCACCGGGGTATATGAGAGCGACATGGGGTTGTGGAGTTTGGATGCGGCTGCCACCCTGCGCTACCGCCACCACATCGGAGCAGACCACATCAAGGTTTTTTACAACGTAACGCCTGAATTTGCCTCTTTCCTGGGGACCCGCAGTGTGGGCGAGCGAGCGAAGAGCGCGGTGGTATCTTCTCTAGCGGATGCGATCCTGGTCTCAGGCATGACAGCCGGGATGGAGCCCAAGCTGGACACCCTCAAGGAAGTGAAGGATGCAGTCGGGGATATGGTGCCCGTGCTGCTGAACACCGGCGGCAAGGCGGAGAACATCCAGATGTATTTGACTGTAGCGGATGGCGTCATCGTCGGCTCCAGCCTGAAGGTAGATGGTTACACCTGGAATCCGGTCGACGAGACGCGGGTGAAGAAGTTTATGCAGGCGGTTAAAGCCGCCAGGCGTGGGTAAGCCATGTACTTGATGGGAATCGATGTCGGGACAACCGCCACCAAGATCATCCTGATCGACCTGCAAGGCCGTGTGGTGGCCTCTGTGGAGCAGCCTTCGACGCTGCTATCACAGCGCGCCGGTTGGGCCGAGGAAGATGCAAATCAGTGGTGGCAAAACGTTTGCCGGGGCGTGCCGGAGTGCATACAACAAGCTGGCATCCCTGCTTCCGCGATCGAGGCAATAGGGGTAAGCGGCATGGTGCCAACGATCGTGCTGCTCGACAAGGACGATCAGGTGCTGCGCAACTCTATCCAGCAGAATGATGCCCGCGCCGTGGAGGAAATCGAATACCTGCGCAGCCAGACCGATGCAGCCGATATCCTGAGGCGGACCGGCAGTGCCATCACCCAGCAGACGATCGGGACCAAAATCCTCTGGCTGCGCAAGCATGAGCCGCAGGTGCTCCAGCAAGCTGCCCATTTGATGGGATCTTACGAATTTATCACCCACCGCCTGACAGGTGAATATTATATCGAGCGCAACTGGGCCCTGGAAAGCGGCTATTTTGACCTCTACCGAGAGGATTGGGACGATGAAATCTTGAGCCTCTCGACCATCGACCGCACACTGCTTGCGAAAATACATTGGCCTTCGGATGTGATCGGTAAAGTAACCCCTCAAGCAGCGAAGCTTACCGGATTGGTAAGCGGCACCCCGGTGGTGGCGGGCAGCGCGGACCACATTGCCTCGTCTTTTTCTTCTGGATTGAAAAATCCGGGAGACCTGCTGGTAAAACTTGGTGGCGCCGGTGACATCATGATCAGCATGGATACGATCCTGGTAGATGAGCGCCTGTTCCTGGACTATCATGATATCCCGAAAAAATATATCGCCAGCGGCTGTATGGCCTCCAGCGGCAGTTTGATTAAATGGTTCCGCAACCAGTTCTTCCCGCACAGCGGCTATGAAGAGCTGGACGCATCCGCCGAGGCGATACCTGCCGGCTCAGATGGGCTGATCTTGCTGCCATATTTCCTGGGAGAAAAGACGCCCATCCAGGACCCCCAGGCGCGCGGCACCCTGGTTGGCCTGACACTTACCCACACACCTGCCCATATCTATCGGGCGATCCTGGAGGGTATCTCCTACGGTTTCTACCACCATATGCAAGTGTTTGCCGAGCATGGGCTGACACCAACCCATGCCCGCTGTGCAAACGGAGGTGCACGCTCAGCGCTCTGGAAACAAGTGACTGCCGATGTGCTGGGCATCCGCCTGGAGCAGGTCGCCGACCATCCCGGCTCATCACTCGGAGCGGCCTTCTGTGCGGGTATGGGAGTTGGCGCTTTTACCCGTTGGGATGAGATTGAGCGCTACATCAAGATTTCAACGATAACCCAGCCGGACATGGAGAAGCATGTCCTCTATCAGAACTTGTTCGGCCTGTACAGGGAGATTTATACGTCACTCAAGGACGTGTTCCCGCGCCTGGCACAGGCGGTGGCGCATACATTGAGCAGTGAAGTACCGGGAGATATTTACCCATCCTGATTTCGAAAGCTTCGAAGTGGAGAGCGCGACCAGAGAAGACAAGTAACCACAAATATAGTGAGATTTCATATAGGAGGATTTTATGAGATTACAAGGAAAATTTGCCGGTATAACCGGCGCAGCCATGGGAATGGGCAGGTGCATCGCTGAGACGCTGGCAGCCGAAGGTGCTAAAGTCGCCGTAACCGATCTCAATGGCAAGCTCGCCCAAGAGGTGGCGGATGGTATCTGCAAAAACGGCGGCGATGCGAAAGCCTGGAAATTGGACGTCACCGACCGGGCCGAAATCAAACAGGTGATCAAGGAAATCGCTGAACAGTTCGGGCGGATTGACATCTGGGTGAACAACGCCGGCGTCTCGACCATGGTCCCCTTCCTGCAGCTCAGCGAGCGGGACTGGGACTTCATGCACGACGTCAACGGCAGCGGCGTATTCTTCTGCTCGCAGGCCGTTGCGAGCTACATGATCCAGCAAGGAGGCGGCAAGATCATCAACAACGCATCGATGGCTGGCAAGCGTGGTGGCAACGCCCCATACCTGGCGCACTATGTGTATACTAAGTTTGGAGTGGTCGGTCTGACCCAGGCCATGGCCAAGGAATTGGCCCCCCATAAGATCACGGTCAATGCCGTTTGCCCTGGCTACGTTGCTACCCCTATGCAGTCCCGCGAGCTGGTCTGGGAAGCGCAGCTGCGCGGCATGACGCCTGAGGCAGTCAAGCAGTCCTACATCGATGACACTCCCCTCGGTCGTCTTGAATACCCGGAGGATATAGCCAAAGTGATGTTGTTCCTAGCATCCAGTGATTCCGACTTCATCACCGGTGAGGCGATCAACGTCAACGGTGGCGCCTGGATGGATTAGTCAAAGAAAACCCTGATACCTCAGAACCACTAAACCACATCTCGGATTAGACAAGGAGAAGAAAATGAAGACCAAGCTTAGTATAGCTATCAGCATCCTGTTAGTGCTTGCGTTCCTGCTGGCTGGCTGCGCTGCACCCACAACCCAGGCGCCCGCGCCGGCAGCAACAGAAGCGCCTGCGGCTACTGAAGCGCCCGCGGAACCTGTTGCCGAAGGCTGCGAAGGGGCAGTCACCCTGAATGTGATCATCGAGCAAGTGCCCGACTATGATTTTGTCGCCGAGCTGACCAAGCAGTTTGAAGCCGATAACCCCAACATCAAGGTCACATTCGATGCCATGCCCTACGATGCCATGCGCGACAAGATCTTGACCTCGTTCCTCGCCCCCAAAGGCACCTACGACATCATCATTGTCGACAACCCCTGGATGGACGAGTTCCCGGCGGCGAACTTCCTGACCGACTTGAAAGACTACATTGCCAACACGCCGGGATATAATTTCGAGGACTTCATCGGGCCATTGAGCGACCTGACCAAACAAGGTGACATGATCACGGGCATACCCTACTATAATTACGCTTTGGGCCTGATTGTGCGCCAGGATCTGTTCGACGACCCGGCTATGCAGGAGAAATTCCAGGCCGAGTATAACCGGCCATTAGAAGTCCCTAAGACCCTGGACGAATACCTGGAGGTTGGCAAATTCTTCCAGGCGAACGGCACTGCCGGGGCTGCCATGCAGCCGCAGCGCGGTTATAAGATCTTCGAGGAGTGGAAGAACTGGTTGTATGCCGAAGGCGGCGACATCATGGATGACGCCGGCAAGGCCACTACCAACAGCGAGGCGGGTAAAGCTGCCTTGAATAAATACATCGAGATGTACAACACTGCCGCGCCGGAGAATTCACTGAACTGGGGCTTTGACGATGCCCTTCGCTCCATGGCCAGCGGCGAATCTGCTACCATGATGTCTTACAACTGGATGCTTCCGGCGCTGAATAATCCGGATGGACAGGCCGGCGATCTGGCGGGCAAGTATCAGCTCTATCCGGTACCCGGAGGCAAAGCTGTGCTGGGCGCCTGGTATTGGGCTATTCCACAAAATGCCGCCTGCAAAGATGCCGCCTGGAAGTACATCTCCTGGGTTACTTCACCCGAGATCGACAAGCAGCGCGTGATCATGGGCGGTGCGCCGGTACGCGCCAGCGTCTTGAACGACCCGGAGGTTTGGGAGAAGGGCTATGGGGAGAACTATTACAAGACCGTGTTGGAGATCCTGAGCAATGCCGAGCCGTTGGCACGCGGGATACACGCCGATGAGATCAGTAATGAGGTCGGCACCTTCCTAAATAGTGCCGCGGCAGGCGAGATGAGCGTCGATGAGGCGCTGCAAGGTATTGATGACAAGATCACCGAGATCAACAGTAAGTAGTTTATAAAGGATCTTTCTCTTTGCACCCGGTGGGCTTGTAGCCCACCGGGTGCAAGATGTGCAAACCACTCACGAAACTGACTTGAAGCGTCTGCGAATCCCCTTTAAATATCAGCTCCTTATTCCCATGGTTGTGGTGTTGTTCGCAATCATGATCTTTCCATTGGCATATTCCTTTATTATCTCGCTTCAGGATTTCGAGCTCACCAGAATCGGACAGCAAACCTTCATTGGCGCAGATAATTACATCAAGTTATTTCACAACAAGTCGTACTGGACGGCAATGCGCAACACGATTGTCTTTGTGCTGCTGGCCGTCTCGCTGGAAGTGGTGCTGGGCTTTTGTCTGGCGCTGATGCTGCATAATAAAGCGACTTTCTTGCGGGGTTTCTTCCGTTCCACCTTGCTGACGCCGATGTTCATCACTCCCATTGCAGTGGGACTGATGTTCCGTTTTATGTTGAACTCGCAGCTGGGAGTCATCCCTATCGCCCTCAAATCGATCGGGATCGAAGTAGATTGGTTCAGCCCTCAGCTGGCGCTCATCAGCATCGCCATCATCGACGTATGGCAGTGGACTCCTTTTATGTTGCTCCTGCTCTTGGCAGGCCTGGAATCACTGCCAGAAGAGCCTTTCGAAGCCGCCATTGTCGACGGCGCCAGAGGCTGGAAGATGATCCGTTATGTCACGCTGCCCCTGATGCGCCCCATTATCCTGGCTGCGCTGGTGATACGCATGTTGGACGCTTTCAAGGTATACGAGTACGTTTATGCCATCACGCGCGGCGGTCCTGGCGAGTCGACAGAGACAATCCAATATTATATCTACCGCACAGGTTTCATTTATTTTCGCGCTGGTGAAGCGGCCGCTATGTCATATACCTTGATCGTGGTTATCACGATCTTGGTTGCGATCCTCTTCTATGTGCTTCGCGGGGAGGCGCAGGAGAAATGAGCCATCGCCTCAGGAAGCGGATCACATCCGTTTTCACCTCGCTGGTGTTGATCGTCTCGCTCTTCATCGTGTTCTTTCCATACTTTTGGACGCTGCTGGCATCCTTTAAGGATGCTGCCGCCATCAACCATCCCCTGGATTTTAGCTTCACACCCACCCTGGTAAACTGGCAGGCGGTAATCAGCGCCGGCATCCCGCGCCAGGCCTTGAACAGCCTGATCGTTGGCCTGGTGACAGTTGGAATTTCATTGGCAGTCGGCTCGTTAGCAGCCTATGCGTTCTCACGATTTAACGTCGGCGGCAGCGCCGCACGTTTTTCCACCCTGTTGGCACAGATGCTGCCGCCGGCCGTGTTGATAGTCCCACTCTTCCTGATGGCGTATTATACGAAGATTATCGGATCAGTCTGGGCGGCAGTAATATCTCACCTGACCTTTATCTTGCCATTGGTGACCTGGTTCCTGATCGGCTTTTTCGATGACGTCCCTCGCGAGCTGGAAGAAGCTGCCAAGGTCGACGGCTGCACCAACTGGCAGGCGTTATTCAAGATCGTATTACCAGCGGTGCGCCCAGGGCTGGGAGCAGCCGGCCTGTTTGCGCTCGTCCTTTCCTGGAACGATATGTTTTATGCGCTGTTGCTGACATCCGGTACCCAACGCACGCTGCCGGTCGGAATTGCCGGCTATTGGACCTTTCGCGGCGTCGAGATGGGGCAAATGTCAGCAGCTATCATCCTGGCAATCGTGCCGATGATCTTCTTGTCTTTCTTTGTGCAGCGTTTCTTGCTGCGCGGCCTGGGGGGCGGGGCAATTAAAGGCTAATCCGGACTACTGACAAAGCTTATGACAGAATTAGAAACCGCAATCCACGCCGCCAGGGCAGCCGGGCAGCTGCTGCGCGACAGTTATCAGCTGCCCCATGATATCCGCTATAAGGGTTCGATTAACATCGTAACCGATGTGGACCGGGCGTCAGAGCATTTGATCTACGATGTATTGCAGCGCGCATTCCCGGATTACGGTTTCCTAGGGGAAGAAAGTGTTGCGACGCGCGCCTGCGGTGAGGGGATCTGGATTGTCGATCCCATCGATGGGACAACCAACTATGCGCGCAGCTATCCCCTCTTCTCGGTGTCGATAGCATTGGAGAAAACAGGGCGGACCGTCCTGGGGGTCGTGTACAATCCTGTTCTGGATGAGCTGTTTACAGCCGAGGTGGGCGGCGGCGCGTACTTGAATGGGAAGCCTATTCACGTTTCGGAAACCGGTGAGCTTGGGAAGGCGCTGGTCGCTTCAGGGTTCCCATACGATGCCTGGACGAACCCGGTGGATAACGGGGCCGAGTGGTGGCGCTTTGTGAAAAGCACAGTCTCCGTGCGCTGTGATGGCAGCGCCTCCCTGGACCTGTGCCATGTGGCGGCAGGTCGAGTGGACGGCTACTGGGAGATAGACCTGGAAGCCTGGGACATGGCAGCCGGCGCGTTGATCGTCCAGGAGGCAGGGGGCACGGTGACGTTGACCTCGGGCGCGCCTTATACACCCTACATGCGCAGCGTGCTAGCAGACAATGGGAAAATACATACCGCGATGCTGGCGCTGTTGAAGTAGAGAAAAGGGAGATTTGGGGCATTAACAAAGCCCGAATAAGTGTCCAGTTCGATGGGCCACCACAAGGATCTCCTGGTCCCCCTCCCGTTGACCGCCCTACATGGACGTGCTACAATGCGGGGGTGCCTTCAACCGACCCCACAGCTATCCGCGCCTTGCTGGTGGAGGATAACCTCGAGTACGCCGAGATGCTCCGCCTCCTGCTGCTCAATGCCAACTCGGTCGACGTCGACATCACCCACGCCGTGCGCCTCGACGACGCCTTGCGCCATCTGCGCAACAGCGCCTTCGACGTCATCTTGCTCGATCTCGCCTTGCCCGATAGCCGGGGATTCAACACCTTCGTCGAAGTCGCTGCCCACGCCCCCCATATCCCCCTGATCGTCATGACTGCCCTGGATGATAAAAGCCTGGCCCTGCGCACCGTGCGCGAAGGCGCACAGGATTACATCGTCAAGGGTCAGATGGAAACCGGGCAGCTGGTGCGCGCCATCCAGTTCGCCATCGAGCGCCACCAGGCCCACGAGCAGCTGCGCCTGCTGTCATTGATCGATGAGCTCACTGGCCTTCTCAACCGGCGCGGCTTCTACTCCCTCGGAGCCCAGCGCATCAAGATCGCCGAGCGCGCCAACCGCCAGCTGCTGCTCTTCTATACCGACCTGGATGGGCTCAAGAGCATCAACGACCGCTTTGGACATTACGAAGGCGACCAGGCCCTCAAGAGTACCGCCGCCATCCTGCGCGAGACCTTCCGCTCGTCTGACCTGATTGCCCGCCTAGGGGGCGACGAGTTCACCGTCATAGCTATCGACGCCGACGAAGGTCACGCCGAGAGCATGTTGGCCCGCCTGGAGCACCACCTGGACCAGGTCAACCGCCAGAATTCCCTCTACACCCTGTCTTTGAGCACAGGCTACGCCCGCTTCGATCCCCAGGACGCCCCCGACCTCGAAAACATGCTCGTCGCCGCCGATAACGCCCTGTATCGCTATAAGCACAGCCGCAGCACACACCCCAAATAAAATTCAATTTTCGAATAGATACGAAGCTACTGCGCCCAGCGGGCCAGCAGCGCCACCCAATCCCCCGATTGGCGTTTTTCCGCTGGCTGCAGGTCGTGCCGATAGAGCGCCGCTTCCACATCCGCGCTCTGCTCCGCAAGGATGCCGGATAAGATCAGCACCCCTCCTGGCCTGAGCAGGTCGCCAAGTCCTTCGTCCAACAGCTTGATGATCACCGGCGCCAGGATATTCGCCAGCACTATCTGCCCGCTGCGGATCGAGAACTGCCCCCGTCGCACCTCCTCCACCGAGCCCAAACCCACCTCCAGGCGCTTCTGCACCCCGTTCAGCCCGGCGTTGGCCTGCGTTGCCTGCACCGCCTCTGCATCAATATCCACACCCAGCGCCCGGGTCGCACCCAGCTTCAGCGCCGCCGTAGAAAGGATTCCCGAGCCACAGCCCACGTCAACCACCTCGATCCCGGCCCCTCCGCCCTCCTGGAAAAAGCCCTCCAGCAGCTCCAGGCACAGCTGAGTGGTGGGATGGGTGCCGGTGCCGAACGCCATCCCCGGGTCGATGCGCACTGCTATGCGCTCGGGGTCCGGCGATTCCAGCCATGCGGGCACCACCACCAATCGCTCCCCGATGGTAATCGGACGGTAGGGCTGCTTCCAGGTCTCCGACCAGTCGGCCTGCTGGATGCGCTTGAACTGCGCCTCGGGCAGCGGGCGGATGCGCCCCAAATACCACAGTGCTTCCTCCAGCCGCTGGCGCACCTCCTCAAGTTCATCGTCCACCGGCAGATAGGCACACACCCGCAGCGGCCCCACCGCCTGCCCTTCGCTGTCGTCGGGATTGGCGGTCACCGCAGTTGACTCAATCGCCACCCCGTCCGGAGCGAAGCGCGCCAGCACCTCCGAGACCGCCTCTGCCATCTCGCCATCCACGATTAATGATACTTCCAACCAGGCTGCATCGTCCATCTGTATAACCAAATAGGGAAGCTGTGTAATCGAGTAGGGGGCGGGGACTAACCGCCCCCTCTCACACCACCGGACATGCGGGTCCGCATCCGGCGGTTCATCAAACAAAGCGCAGTTCTTGATACCGAACCTTCAGGCTCTTCAGCCCT
>Ga0105100_10000399_pt1 | contig 25784 bp, 17 predicted proteins | sample PPLLak12cMay2015_2_FD_87033 | JGI IMG/M metagenome (GOLD analysis project Ga0105100, IMG submission 87033) | Freshwater sediment microbial communities from Prairie Pothole Lake near Jamestown, North Dakota, USA - PPLs Lake P8 Core (1) Depth... | ecosystem: Environmental > Aquatic > Freshwater >... | reverse complement strand
TGCTGCTGATGTTCTTTATGGTCTCAACCACCATGAAACAAACATCGATGATGGTTCATATCAGGGCACCCTTTGCAACAGAGATAAAGAAACTTGAAAAGAAGTCGTTGGTTACTTTTGTTTATGTCGGGATACCACAGAACACTAAAATGTATGGGTCTTTGCCCAGGCTTCAGCTGAATGACGCTTTTCAGCCCATTGACAACCTCAGAGAGTTTGTTGAAAAGGAAAGAATGGATTTATCTGAGGACCAGCGCAATAAGATGACCGTATCCATAAAAGCAGATAAAGATATCGAAATGGGTATTATAACTGACGTGAAACAGGAATTGAGAAAGGCCAGTGCGCTTAAAGTCAATTATAGCGCTGCGGTTGGAACACAGCAAGCTGTATTCGGAAATTTATAGCATGCCCGGATGAATATATAAAAAAAGGGAAGACAAAATCTTCCCTTTTTTTTTGTTAGGTTAACGGAGGATTACTCAGTCCAAAGCCCCTTTGTTAACCACCTGACCGTCAAATCTTCAAATTTTCAAACTTTTAATCTTCTGTAACAAACAGCATGGAATCGCTAACCTCTTGCTTTTTCATTCCCGGACCACTGATGGACAAAGCAATATGATCCCCGCCTGACTTTTCAAAAAAAGTAACCAGCAGGGGATGCAGACCTGCCCCAAGGGCAAGGGTCCCTGATTTTTCAACGATACCGTGTTGACCGTTATTATCGATTAGTTTTTCCTGGCCAATATACAGGCAGCTTCCGTCATCGGAAGCCAGGTATAAAGTATATACACCATCGGCAGGAATGGCAAGATAGCCTTTGTATACAATCCCGTAATAGTCAGGTTGTTTTTTGCACGAAAGGTTAAGATTGCTGATCGTTCCTTCTTCAACCGGTGCCAGAACAGCAAAATCGGGGATACTGTCCCAGTTCCCCTCAAAATACCTGTAATGCAGACCTGCTTTGACTTTTTCAATGGTGTGGGAAGGCAAAGGACTGACTTTGGTGATGGTAAGCCGGGCAACGGGACTAACCGGTTTTTCCCCGCGGAATGACCGGACTGAAACAGTAGTGGTTTTATCTATCTCAAACGGCTTCGTATAAAGAGGTGAAGCCAAAACAGGCATGCTGCCGTCGGTGGTATAATGGTTAACAATGTTTTCACGTTCTGTGGTTATTGAAACATCAGTTTGGTCAATAAAGATGGATGCTGAAGCTCTGATTGCCGGTGGCAGATTTACATCCGGCCGTCCTTCAATATCCATAATTACCACAAGATCGTAAGGATCACTGGCTTCCTCCGGAAGGCTTATGATTATGGCATCATCCTGCCGGCTGGTTTCAAGCGGTCTCTTTCCGGCATCCGCCAGCAAAAAAGTATTTCCGGGTTTGTTGTACAGGCCGGGAACGAAAAGTTTTCCGTCTGCAGGTCTGTCAAACACGTGAAAATATAACCGGGTACCGGAAGGGGTATTCATTTGGGTACAACGTCCCCAGTCAAGGTTAGGGAAAGGGCTGGCCCCGGTACCATAAATGGATTCACCGTTTATTTTCATCCATTGTCCGATCTCCCTAAGCCGGTCAATGCTCTCCTGCGGAAATAAGCCTTCAGCTGTAGGGCCTATATTGAGCAGATAATTGCCGCCTTTGGATGCGATATCGGCCAGCATTTGTATGATAGATTGGGTTGATTTCCAGTTCTTGTCATGCTGATTATAACCCCAATGGTCGTTCATGGTCATGCAGGTTTCCCAGGATACACCCGGAAGTCCCGTAGCCGGGATCTGCTGCTCCGGTGTTCCGAAATCACCGCCGAACCCGCCTTCTTTTGTGGATCCTTCCATTCCTTCCCGGGCTGCGCCTACGCGGTTGTTAATGATAATGGAAGGTTGCAGGCTTCTCACATATCCATAGAGTTCTTTTCCATATTTTTCATTCCAGGTGTTTTCCCATTCACCGTCAAACCATAGAACGCCAATCTCGCCGTAATTGCTTAGCAATTCACCCAGCTGGCTTTTCATATAGTCAACATAACGGTCAAAATCGGCGCCTTCTACGGACCGGTCTTTCTCCCAGTCCCTTCTGGGCAGGTAATCCGGATGATGCCAGTCCATGATGGAATGATACCAGCACATTTTTATACCTTCTTTTTTACAGGCTTCTGACAATTCTTTCAGGATATCACGCTGATAGGGTGTTGACATGATATCAAAATCGGTATAGGTTGAATTGAACAGGCAAAAACCATCATGATGCTTGGAGGTGATCACGATATATTTCATTCCGGCGTCTTTGGCCATGCTAACCCATTCACCGGCATTGAACTTAACAGGATTAAACTGTGCCCTGAAGCCGTCGTAGACTTCCAGGGGAATCTGGGCAGTGGTTCGGATCCACTCCGCATGATCCTTTTCACCTTTCCACTCTCCGGCAGGTACGGAATATAATCCCCAATGGATGAACATTCCAAACCGGGCTTCACGCCACCATTGCATGCGTGCATCATAGTCTTCCTGGCTTTCCTGTTGCGACCAGATGTTGTCCGAAAAAGCTAAAACGCAAACCATGGATAACAGGATTATAAAGTGCGGGGGTCTTTTCTTCATATTTCAGCATAATCAGGTGTAAATCAAAGGTACGAAAATTAACGATAGTCCGGGACAAACGGATGCAATTACTGACACATGAATACTATTTGAGGTCTTGATCAAACGGATTACCCTGTTCTGCAAAAGCAACCATATGGTCCAGCCTCAGATCAGCATCTGGTTTTCTTTCCACCAGTTGTACTCCTGGCCGGAAAGCTTTTTGTGATATTGGGCGAACACATTAAAGGCAGGCTTGTGGATCCGTTGCTTTAAATAGGTGAGAAGATCCTGAAACACACTTTCATCAACTTCTTCCCGATTATTTAAAGGAGGCTTCCTGTTATTTTTCCTGGAATTCATTTTTGTTGATGTGAAATATGGATAACAGAATCAAAAAAGATGCCACAACTTCCGTTACTAATTATGCAATCCCCATGGATATTCATTGCGAACTATACAAAATGAACCTGAAGTGTTGACGGCCAGGTCTATACTGATAGTAAATTTTTCCTGGTCCCCGGCATAAAGTTCATTCAAACGAACTGCATATACTTTTTCGCTGATCCCGGTCAGCTTAAACTCCAGGTCATATAAACAAAGGCAGTCACACATTCCGTCTTTCTCAGATTCCTTTATGATGATCGTATCATTTACAAACCTTACATCTCCGTATATCTTTCCGGGGCAACAATTGAAACCTGCATTGACATGCTTTAAAAGCAGCTGGCTGTTTTCAGCATCGTAGGAATATTCAATGCAACTGAAGCTGTCGGCGGTACCCTCCCATGCCGCTGTTGATTTAAATTCCTTGCATTCGGAGATTTGGTCAAGGCTACCGTATGGCAAACCGGTTGATGATTTCTCCTGCTCACAGGTATAAATACCCAACAATAAGGCAAGGCAGGGCAAAATTAACTGAAGGATAGGTTTCATGATGAATGACAATTTGAAAGATTAAAATCTGAAACAATCATAAGATGTATTTCATCTTAAATGGTTGCGCGAAGGATGCAATGGTTTGCTAACGCAATATGGTAATCGTTTTCGCTTCCGGTCCCGTTACCATCAGGTATATACCCAGCGGCAGTTTTGATCCGCTTTCATCCGTTCCATCCCAATAGGAAGGTCCCTGAAACCGGTGGATCAGCCTCCCGTTTTTATTATAGATGTAAACCATGCCTTCATAGGGAATATAAAAGTCATCATCCATACCGTCGCTGTTGGGCGAAAATACAGGATTATCATTAAGGCAGTCTTTCAGGATGATCATTTCCTTCGGCCAGCGGGCAATGCAATTTCTTTGATCAACGGCAAATACACGATAACGGCCTTCCTTTAAAAGGCCATCATACGGAAGGGTCTCCCCCGTTAACAGGTTTTCAAGCCTGAATTCATAATTCCCGACATTGTTAATCACGACGCTGTCCATGAGATTGATATTCCCGGATGTGTAGCAGTCGGCATTCTCCTCGCGGGCATCGAAGGTTTTAATCTCCATTTTTCTTACCTTAATATCCCGGGTTTCCGAAGCGCTGCATTCATTACTGCCGGTTAGATTCACGGTTATCCTCTCATCAGAGGTGAGCGTAATCTGGTCCTGTTTTGAACCCGTTGACCATTCAATGCTTTCTTCCGCATCAAGAAGACGGATCCTCACAGAATCACAGAAATCATCCATTACCCACTGAATAACAGGTTTTGGCTTTACTTTAACCCTCACCGTCCTGTCTGTCTGACAATTACTGTTGTCAATTCTGATAGCATAATCAATGGTTTCGCCGGGTACCACAACTTCCTCAGATATCGCTGATATCCAAACAGAATCATTGCCGGCCGGAACATGATCAATATACTGACCCAATGCCGCCTGAACATCAACACCTTCACAAAGGGTTGTTTCAGCCGGGAATGAAATATCAGGTGCAGGCCTTACAGTGAGGGTTTGTGAAGTTGCAGCCAGGCAATAATCGGATGTAAACTGAATTTCCAGATTTCCTGAAAAGCCTCCGGTGAGGCTGATCTCACCTGTGGTAATATCCACGGGGAAAAGACTGCTCCTGTAAGTGATATTGTATTCTGCCGGAGCAGTTCTTGGGAGGACCATACCCTGGTCGCTGCATAGTTGTGTATCGGTATAGCCAGCCTGATAAGGTTTTCCCGAGAGTTCATAGATTTCCAGTGTGTCAGAGGCTGTAATCGCTGCCGGGGTATCTGTTCTTACCATGATAATTCCTTTCACACTATCGAGGATACAGTTTTGTGACTTTTTCCAGACTTTGAAATAGATACTTTCGTCAGCATATGTTTTATTATCAATAAGGGTATTGTTATATACCGTCAGTATATTTTCAGCATTGTTAGTGCCCCATGTCACCTTCCCACCGCATATGGAATTCCGTTCATCCGCGAAGAATACCCCCAGGATATCGCCGTCTTCCAGAAAAACGGCGGAATCTGAGGTCAGAATCCCGGATCCGATCACCATGGTTTGCCGGTAAGCATCTGTGGTTACCATCCATGCCGGTTGTGCCTGGGTGTTCATCCACAGGGTGAAGCCTGTCCAGAGAATACAAATAATATGTCTGCCAATCCTGCGCATCATTTTTTAAATATACCCTGCGGGGGTGCAAACCCTCGCAGGGTATTAATAAGATCTGCTTCAATGCTGAACCTGGAATTTACCCCGGGTCAGCTTATCACCTGTATTTATACTGTAAAGATACTGACCATTGATTAAGTTTCCAACTCCAACAGTGAAATGGTTCTTGCCGGCCCCAACACCGGTAAATTCAACCTGTTTTACACGGTTGCCCAGCATGTCGTACAAAACCAGGGACACGTCAGCGGCTTTTTCAAGGGTTATCTCAAGGGATACCTCATGGTCGGCCACTGTCGGATATAACTTGTGAAACAGTGAAACCTCATCCTCATCAATCCCTGATATCATACCCTCAGTCAGTATAATGAGCCCGTCATTATCAATATCCTGCTGGCTCAGATCGATGGTATAGGAACTGACCTTGTTATCTTCCTCAACCGTCATCTGTATGATGGTGTAATCGTCGTTTGGCAAATCCCACATGGTCACCGCAAGGTTACCGCCTTCCGCCGTCTCACTGCCGACCAGGATATTATCACCGGCCACGATGCTAACCTTAGCCCCGTCACCAATGCTTAATACATCTCCGGTTATCACCAGGATCCGGTTGTTTTCTATTTCATATTCAGGAATAAACGTGGGTTCAATCCATGTTGATTTGAGATTCTGGCAGCAGAGCCAATTGCTGTCCTGGTCTGCAACCGGGTAAGTAAAGGAACGCACAGGCATTATCAATGAGAACCTGTAGGCAAATCCCGGTTTCATGGCATGGATCTGATCGATACCGTAACGGGGTATGTAATTCAATGCCCTGATCACACCATCAATGTATTCATAAGTTTGTACGTACCTGATGTTCTCCGTGACATACCTCATCATGGATTGTATGGCATATGGATGACTGTAGAAATAGGGCAGGAAATAAGGCCTGCTGCTGCCCGGCAGTGGTATATTCATCTGCGGATTCACAGATTTTCCGGAAACCTTGAGGATGGCATCATCCATTGATTTCACCTTATATCCCTCCAGTACGTTCCAGATTCCATCGGTTATGCCAACATAGGGAAAATATACGATTTCACCTTTGTAGTTCTTTACGATTACCGTCATGTCACCGAATATTTTCCGCATCATCGGATCCACCGGATCCACATTCAGGGAAACCATGTTCCATCCCTTATGCAATTCGATTTCCTGGACATGGCAATTGGAGAAGCCGGTAAGCAGGCTCATACCGTCATTCTTATAATAGCCGCTGTCAGGAAAAACATGGCTGAGGGTATAATAAGCATGTTGAATGTCAATTACCTCATTTTCCCTCCACTTCCATATTTTATACTCAATTTTTTCTCCTTCAAAGAATCCGTTCTTGTAAAAGGGTATCGGAAATATGTCGTTTTCAGCCGTTATCCAGAGTGTGTCATTGCCGCTGGTATTTTCCCATGCTGTCAGAATGCCATTTTGTCCTTCCCACCGGATCATGCCTCCGCACCGCAAACCGCCATGGTAGTCGCGGAAGAACAATCCGATATAGTCACCGCTTTCAAGACCGGTGGCAACGCCGAGTCTTTCGGAAACCACGATGGTATGATTGTCTTCCCCGCCGATAACCGGAACCCACGGCACTTCGGGTTGGGGAGTCCACAGGTAAATGATTTCACAGTATGTGTCCGTGCATCCGGTGGCGGTCATTATGGTCAGGCATACCTGGTAAAAATTCGTATCGTTGGGAGAAGCAAAGATATGATGAGGATTTTGCTCTTCCGATGTAGTTCCGTCGCCAAAGTCCCAATGCCAGCTGATAACATTGCCCATGGACTGGTCATCGAAATAATAGCACAGGCAATCAGCCAGCGAATCCGGGGCATAGGTAAAATGAGCCTTGCATTCCGGCTGCTGGATCTCCCGGATGCAGGTTATATCGGCAAGGATACCGACCATACAAATGGAAGCAGCATCAAGCAGGGGCTGGTAACCCACTGCCACGCGCTGCCCGTCGTAAAATTCAAAGGGATATGGCAGGTGTACCGGCTCCAGTTTGGGGCCGTTGTCAAGTTCTATGATGAAATGGCAGCCATCCAGTCCGGTATAATCCCTCACCGTACCGGTATGGATGCATGCCTGGGGCTCAAACAACACCAGCCGCTGCTGGTAACTGCTTTCACAACCGTATTCGGTGGTTATCTTAAGCGTTACGATGTAGGATCCTTCGTGGTAAATATGGACGGGATGCTGCTCATTAGAAGCTGTGCCATCTCCAAAGTCCCATGACCATAATTTGACATTACCAACGGACAGATCATTGAATTTCACAAGGTATGCCGGATAGGGCATAAAACCGGATGAATCCGAAAGACCAGTCCAGGGAGAAGGCAGGACTTTATAAGTGAAAAAGGCTTTGCAGAAGGAAGGAACAAGAGGTACTGATTTTGTGATCTGGTCCTGGCATTCCTGTGTCAGACCACCCGATATGGTGAGCGTTACCTGAAACACCCCGGTATCAGGAAACTGGTGCACAGGATTTTGTTCATCCGAGGCTGTGCCGTCGCCAAAATTCCAATGCCAGTTATGGATCATGCCCTTTGACTGATCCATGAACCGGATGGTATTCTGGCATCTTTCACCCGAAGAGCATCTGAGATATTCATAACTGAAATCAGCCTTACAACCGGGCTGCGGGTATACGGTGAACGCGAGCCTTTTCAGGTTCATAAAGTTCAGTATGTAATGCCCTGCCTGAAGGCTGCCGATCTGCATGCTGTCGTATGACTGGCAGAGTGCCGTGAGAGATCCTTTCCAATACCGGGCGATGACGTAAATACTGTTGGAAGTACTGTATATCACCTGGTATTCCTTTAATCCGCAAGGTGAAGAAGTCTGCGTGGTGAACGCATGAAGGGTCACCGGCTCACCTTCCCGCGGCATGGCCGGGGTAATGAAAAGTGAATCGATGGAGTAAGGTTCGTCAATGACCGAATCAACGGGTGATTGTGCTGATATACGTCCCGTAAGACTGATCAGCATCAGGGCCAGGGCAAAGAAAAGGTTTTGCTTCAGCACCCTGGTTTGTTGGTTTTTTTGTTGCATAACTCAGTTTTTAGAGGTTGATTTTGCTATACACTGAATAATTACAACTAGAGGGTGAAAAAGTAACCTTCATGGTTCTTTTTCCTCCGGATGAAGTATCCCAGCGAGATCTCCACCGTAGAGGTGTAGATGACCTTCGACCGGATGGGGGTGTTGTAGGTAAGGCCGGCATTCACATAGCCGTTACCCATTATGATATTTTGTATACCGATGCCAAAGGATGCCATTTCCTCCAGGCGGTATGAAAAAGAAGCACTGTAACGCTTATAAAAAAGGATCCTGGTTCCCAGATCAATCCGTAAGTCATCGAAATAAGGATAACAAATGCGGGTGAAGGGTGAAACCTGGAAATTATTGCTGACCGTGAAACGGTTTGATGCACTGAAGGTCACATGCCGGTAAAGAACTATAATTTCCTGCAGCGGTTTAATAAAATTGTTGGCCAGCTGGTTTACGGATATACCGGCATGAAACTTTTCGCTGTAAAAGAGGATCCCGGCATTTCCATCCATAACGTATTCCGAGAGGGAGCCAGTTGACGGTGTACCTTCAATCCTGCTGTGAATGAATCCCAGGTCAATTCCCCCGGCAAAATACAGCCGGTCTTTCAGCCGCGCATGAAAGGAATATACGGCATAAAGCCGGTTTCCGGAAATATATTTCCCTTCATTATAACCGGTAAACCGCAATCCTATGGTGCTGAAAATGCCCGGATTGCTTCTTCCCATGCCAAACCGCACATTCGCGTTAAAGCAGTTGTACATGGCATTGAGGTAGCTGATGTAGCTGTGGTTGCCGGCCTGCAGCTCAATGGGGGCCGTGAGTCCGGAGCCGGCGGGATTATAGAGGGATATGTTCTGAAAGAACTGGTAATATTGAAAGGGATAGCTGATCTGTGCCTGCAGTCGGGATATGACAAATGAAGAAAAAAGAAAGAGAAACAGCAACAGCGGGGTGCTGATTATTCTTTTCGATGGCATTGTATGACAAATGGAACCGGACATGCAGGATTATTTGGTGACGCTTGATATGATAACGCGGGAAATCATTTTATACAAAGGCAACCTCAAATATAATAACTTGCCGTGACTCAACCAGCATTCGTTTTTCCTATCCTCAACCATGCAACCACCCGTTGTAAAAAAATGCAATTTTTGCTACTAAAACACAAAAGCACCAATATATAAAAAAGGTATGCCTGCCACCAGTGAACCAGAAAATAATAATCGGTATGCTGATTTTTTCGTGTTTTGGTGTTTTAGTGGCTAATTTTGTATGTTTTCCCGGTTACCTTTTTTATTGTATATTGTATTACTAATGAAAACAATCCGGATGAAGTATTCGGGCGCAGCCATAATAGAAGCCATTCACAAGGGAACCGACCGCGATCTGCTGAAATTCCTTTACAAAACCATCTTACCGCGGGTCACACGGTACGTTCTTGAGAACAATGGCAGCCGCGAGGATGCTTTTGATATTTTCCAGGATGCGGTTGTTGCCTTTCACCGCTTTGTCAGAGAGAACAAATTCCGTGAAGAGGGTAATCCCGAAACATTCATATTCTGCATATGCAGGAATTTATGGATCAACAAGACGAAAAAGGAGAAAAGACAGGTGAGGATGACAGAAAACTATGATCGGTATCAAGATGAGGCGGCCACTGCACTCGAAGGCATCATAACGGAAGAAAGGGCAGCGATTGTCAGCCTGTTGCTCTCGAAGCTGGGTAAAAAATGCGAGGAATTATTGAAACTATCTATATATGAGGACATGAGCCTGAAAGACATTTGCCTCCGCATGGGATTTACTTCGGAAGACGCCGTAAAGACCCAGAAATACAAATGCAAGCAGAAGCTCATCGGATATATAAAAGAAAACAACAGCCTGATGGAAGGCATAAAGCATAATTGATCAATGAGTATGATCAGCGAAAGGGAAAAATACGAACAATTTGAAAACTACCTGAAGGGTGCATTAAACAATGAAAGCAAAGCTGCATTGGAAGAAAGCCTCAGGAAAGATCCGGAACTGAGTCGCCAGCTGGAGGAATACCGGCAGGCGCACCGGCTGATCTTTGAGGGTGGTTTGCTTGACCTTCGCAAGGAGCTTGGAACATTGCATACGGCGAGGTTAAAGAGAAGCCGCAACTGGCGTAACGGGAGGAACATCCTTTTCCCGGCTGGTATAATAGTGACGGGCATAATGTTGTATGTTTTGCTGAACCGGAACGGGGATACAGAACAGGAAAAGAAAAACCTCAGCGAATCCGTTGCCGGGGTTGATATTACAACTGAGAAGGTAGTCACGGAAAGCGGAGAAAAAAAGTTGCAGGGCACGTCCGGGGAAAATACGGCAGTCCCGGAGTCAACAGCAGACAGCGTAAGCCTGAAGACGGACGGCAGTGCGTCGAAATCAATGCGGGCAGATGGCGATAAGTTCATGCAAGAATTAGTGAAAACAAAAGCCATTATTACCCATGAAAAAAATAAGGAGACTATGACCCTGGACATGTTCATGACGGATAAAAACAACCGGCCGGAGAGCGAACCGCAGGTCAGTGACACAGTGGATGAGGCCATTAACGTCCCTTGTGAAAATGTTCTGATTTCATTTGAATTTGTTGCGGAGAATACCTGTCTGAATCGGTCGCAGGGCCGCATAATGTTTCTCAGCCAAAGCGTGAGGGGAGGAAAGCCGCCGTATGAATTCTCCATAACCGGTGGATCGGCTTTTGAATCACTCCTGTTGTTTGACAACCTGCAGGGCGGCCGTTATTACCTTGTTGTGCGCGATGGCGATCACTGCCTGTCGGAAACCGGTATTGCCGAAATCGGGGAAATCGAATGTGATTTCCGGTTTGCTCCCGACAAGGGAGAGGTATGGGAAATACCAATATTAAACGATAAAGAGGGCAAACTGCTCATTTTTTCAAAAGAAGGAAGCATTCGATACAATGCTAATGTAGGCGCTTCCTCAAATCGTGAATGGGACGGCAGGACTTTGAACGGTGAACCGCTGCCCCTTGGTGTTTACCTTTTCAGGATAGAATTCAATGACGGAAGCCTGTTCAATGGCACGGTAACGATAATTAAATAATAAGGTTTGGGTCCACGCCGAAAAGTAACTTTTCGGTAATTTGTGTCATGCTGGTATTTATAAAAACGTTGATATAATGCATATGAATAATACTGAATTCGTGCATTCGTGGCAAAAAAGACTTTTCGGAGTAACCTCATGTTTAAAACCATTATAATTCAGCTTAACCTGACCCGTTCAGCCTTTTAAGAAATCAGACCTTTATGAAAAAAGCAATATTTGCGCTCTTGTTGACGATCAATATAATTTCTGCATTAAATGGACAAGGCATTAAGAAAACTGATTTGTATGGTGATTGGTATTTGATTTATTCGAAACCGGGAATCATTTCCGATACCATGATTTTTAAAAGAGAAATGATGGATAGTACTTTTAATCAATGGAGGTTTAAAAGAAATGACACCTTATTCATCAGCTCAGGTTATATGTTAGATTTTGAACAAAATCAAAATAACGATAAAAAGGCATGTCTTGTTAAAGCAAGTAGTCTTTATAAATGGTCATTTGAATTTGCTGACAATATAAAAATCTCATCGAAATTATCATGGGACAATAAAACAGATTATTATTCAATATTGTCTCTAGACAATGAAAGTTTAATGATGACATTGGAAAAATCTGTCATGATAACCAGGACAGATGACCCGCCAGAGTCACAAAAGATCAGGTATTATTTTATGCAATCAGGCTATGATTCTGCCGTTTTTAAAATGGATACGCTGACTTTGTCTGTTAAACAAATTGATCCGAAATTTCCGAGGATAGAATTGTATCACGATTCTCTGTTTTGCTTTTTTTATCATGTAATCTGGGATACGATATATGATAAAGAGAAGGGAGTTATTATGGTGGTAGAAAAATCTGATAAAATCAGAGGGTTTGGGAATACAAGGGAAATGGAAAATAGCCTCAATCTGAGGCTCAATGATAACACTACATTACATTATTCAGTTATAAGCAAAGAAGGTTTGCGGTATTTTATAAAAGAAAAGTAATCCGGGTTACGGTCGCCCGTTTCTTTTCCTGATATCTGTCAAAATACAAATATTCCAACAAAATTTACCGGAAATAACCTAATTTAGAGGGATTGAAATACCATTTATTGACTCGATAATATTATTTTCACATCAGCCATAATCTGATCTGTTATAATGTCTAACATTCCCATCGAAAAACACCAGGAAGATATTCAGCGCTTCACCAGGGTTCAGAAATCCTATCAAAAATATGCTGAAATTCTCAGGGAAATCCTCGAGAAGGCAGTATCAGTTTACGCGCCCCTCGGCGTTGTCCAGTTCCGTGCTAAAAGCATCGGGAGTTTTTCCGAAAAAATAATCCGGAAGGACAAATACAGGGATCCGCTTAACGATGTAACCGATCTTTGCGGGGCTAGGGCCATTGTGCATTTTGAAAGTCAGGTAGAGGCGATTTGCCTTTTCATCCGCGAAAACTTCAACATTGATGAGGCCAACAGCGTGGATGTAAAAACACGCCTCAGGGTGAGTGAATTCGGATACCGTTCCGTCCATTATATTGTAACTCCATGCAAACCCGAAATTATGGGAGTTATCATTCCGGATGAAATAAAAAACCTGAAAGCAGAGATCCAGGTCAGGACTTTTAACGAACATGTGTGGGCGGATATATTGCACGACCGGATATATAAGACAAAGATCAACGTCCCGGTCCGCTGGCACCGTGAATCAGCCAGGCTGGCGGCAATGCTCGAAGAGATTGACAACTCCTTCTCTTCCATTAGCACAACCCTTGACCAATATTCGCTGAATTACAGGCCCACTCCCTCGCAGACCAGTCTTAACAGTGAAATAGCCGTACTCAGGACCCTTATCCTTATTAATCCTGAACCTGACAACAAAACGGTGGGCAATTACCTCAAGCTTACTGTGCTTTACAATATGATGGGACTGTGGACTGAAATCATTGACCTGCTGTTGCGGGTTTATAAAAATCAGGGGAAGATCACGGATGAATTGTTGAAGGGAAGGCTGGAATATGAGCTTGGCTATGCAAAATGCATGCTGAAAAGAAAAAGCAGGTCAGGCGATCAGTTCCGCGAAGGAGTTGGGCTTGTCGAAGGAGCACTAAAGCGATTTAAGGATAATCCTGTCTTCAGCCTCGATATAGCCAAGGCTTCATCGTACCTGGCAAAACTTTACGACCTGTCCGGTAAAAAGCAGGAAGTTATTACTGTGCTGACCTCAAAGGCCCGTCGTCAGTCATCCGAAAATCCTTATTATTTATTGAATGCCCTGGTTGAAAATCTTGCCATAAAAAAGGTTATTCATCAGCCCGATATTGATCAGATTGTGCCACAGCTTCAGCTGGTCATCGCCACCTGCAGGGAGCATATTGAAATGGGGATTGAATCGCCGGATGCCTGCGTTGCGATCAGCCTCTGCTGTTTTCTGCTAGGGGATGAGAAAGCCAGCATTGAACATCTGATCCTGTTGCTTCACATGGCCATACGGAAAGAAGTAGTTGTTTCGCCTGAGATCATTTATGACGGAGTGAGGCTTTTTTCCAGGGTGAACGGATACAGAAATGGTTTGGTTCAGGAAGTCTTTCTCCATATGATTGGCTTCAGGGTTTTTAAACTGAAGGAATCGGAAGCAGTGTTGAGATTACTGTATAAAACTCGTCCGGAATTTGCCGACTATGTGATGATCATTGCCGGAAAGTCCTCACCATACAGTGCTGAGGAAACAAAAAAATACATGCCCTTTCTTGAAAAGACACTGGGCAGCTTCAGGGGAACCGTCATTTCAGGCGGCACGGATTCCGGTTTGCCAGGTCTGGTCGGCACGGTTACCGCGAAAATGAAAGCTTCCAAAAGCAAGGAATATAGGCTTGTCGGATATTTACCCGGGAAGGTATCCGGGGGACATCGGAAAAACAAGGCCTATGATACCTTTATTACCACCGGCGGCGGGGATTTCTCATTCCTGGAAGTGCTTGCTTACTGGTCCGATATTATAAACTTTAACAGACTCCCTGCCGAAAATGTATTGTTGCTGGGGATTGACGGAGGGGTCATCTCCGAACTGGAATATAAATTTGCTATCAGCATGGGCGCCCGTGTGGTATTGCTGCAGGATTCCGGAGGTGCAGCAGGTAACGTTTTACTCCAGAGAAGATGGGGAAACCAGCCCAATCTGATTGTCCTTCCTCCTGATCCGGATACACTCTGGGCCCTGGTATGCATGAATGAAGAATCGAAGCTTGATAAGCAAAAAGTCAGAAAACTGGCACGGACGGTGCATGATGCTTACCGGAAACAGCGGCTGAAAAACTTTAATTCCGAAACCAGCGTCATAGATGATCTGAAAGTGGTGATGAAATGGGGGCAGCTTGATCCTAAACTGCAAATCTCCAATATCAGACAGGTTGAATTTTATGAACATCTCCTGAAACGGGCAGGTATAGGAATTCGGGTATCCAAAAAACCGAAGCTGTATCCCATTCATCAGGATAAAAAACGGTTTGACCTGCTGGCCCGCCTTGAGCATTCGCGGTGGAATGCCGAACGGCTGCTGGCCGGATGGCGTTACGGTCCTGTCAAGAGCATCGAAAATAAGATCAATCCCAATATCAGGACATGGGAGGAGCTTGATGAAGGCACAAGGAAATATGATTTTGTCGCCGTGCAGAATATCCCATCCCTCCTCGCCTCTGTCGGATATGAAATCTATAAATTAAGGTAGGATGACCTGACAGGGTCCTTGTGACCTGTCAGGATCAGGTTACTATAACTATAGCTCTCCGACCCTTCCAGGTCGTCCGACCCTGGAAGGTTTAAATCGGTTAAGATCGCCTTTGTTTCATATTGATTATCAATTCTTCAACTGCATCAGCAGAATTCGCATCAATGCATGACGCATATCCAGCGCCAGCTTTTCCTTCACCAGGTGGTAGAACGGCGAATAGGGCACCAGCATTTTCTGGCACAGGGTAAGCTCATGAGCCAGGTAAGTGAGGGTATAATAAGCCCTTTGGGGATTCCTGCTTCCGGCCAGATAACGGATAAAAGGATGGTCGAGGTTCATCCCCAGTAAAAGGTCTGCCTTTTTCTTCCCGGCCCCGGGAAGGGCATTCATTTCATCAGATTCATCAGAGAAATTAGTGATAAAGCTATCCGTAATGGGCTTACCTTCCTTGTCAAAAAGGCCTGATGATATAAGCAATGCATTCTCGCGCAAGGCAAAGAAGACAGGCGTAATGGAATTCAGGGGAAGGTGCAGGTTTGTTCCGATGGTTGCCAGTATGACAGGATCACTGAGAAGGCCTGAAATCTCATTCAGCAATTCCTGGTCATCAGCCTTCAGCTTTGCATCACCAATGATGTTGCATTCCGGTGATAAAGATTCCTTCCGTATGATCCCCGTTTCGACCAGCTCTCTTATTTTTTCCGGATCTTCTTTAATGGTGTCCAGGTTTACCACATCCTTAAAAACAGCACCAAACAGCTTGTCGTAAAAATTGTCTGCCCCGCTACATTCGCTGCATTCATCGGGAATAACGATAAAGTCATGTTTAAAGGCACCGCCCAGCCAGCGAAGATTGGTCCTTTCAGGTGAAAAAAATATAGGAATATCCCTTCGCTTCATTTCAAAGAGTTGAACCAGAGAATAGTATCCGGCCCGTCCGTTAATACGATACAGCCTGCTTTCAGCCAGGAATTTTATGATCTTGTTTTCAGGCCTTAAATACAGGGCTTCATTATCACTGAGAAGCAAGTATGCACACAAATCTTTCCGGAAAATATACTGGTTGGCAAGCAACACTTGTGCCGGGATGCCACTTTCAATTGCCTTTGCCAGATAAATACGGAGGTTATGGTTCAGGATTCGCACCGCCTCGCTGAAGGCGCTGTCGAGATAATAGCTGTCACGGCTGATGGTAACCTTCAGGTTATTGATATTCAGCACCACATCGATGGCCTTGAAATAAGGTGTGCCTTTTACGGCAAAATCGTCCAGGTCATATTTCATATTTTGTCCTCCGGTGACAAATGTCGCCAGGGAACTGGCATAAATGCGCTCATACCGGCACAATATGGTGGCATAATGGTAATTCCTGTTTTCGCTGATTATTCCATGGCAACTGCCTTCGGAAAAGATCATCTTCCCGCCGCCTTTGGAAGTATCCCAGACGGAGGACTGAACTTTACCGTTAATGGTTATGTGGCAGGGAAAGTAACGGAGATGGTTCTTTGCATGTTCAAGGCAGTCATCCACTGAAAATATCCTGCTGAATTCTGTCGTTATCCGGGTGCTGAATTTTATGGTCCCTTCCATCACCCTGAGGGTTATGACAGGCCGCTTTTTAGGATCCTTAACGGTGAAGACCAGCTCAACGGTGTTTCCTTCACATCGGGTTACCACCGTGATGCGTTTGGTTTTCAGTTTAGGATTGAACATGCTCATGAAGCCCATGCCAAACTGGCCTATTTTATCTGCATCCCCGTACTTGTCGGTGCCGCCAAGGGTGGCAAGCAGAGACAGCCGTTTGGTATCCATTCCCTCACCATAATCGGTCATAGAAATCCAGTCATAGCCCGATCGGATCTCTCCATACCGGTTTTTCCATGGTGTTCCGGCGGGGTAACTGTCGATGGCATTCTGCAGCAGTTCGCTGAAGCCCCGTCCCGGATTCCCGCCAAACTGCCTTTCGGTGATCTTGACAAAGCCTTCGTCGAGATCGATATCCAGTCCATGAGGAAGGATTCTTGATTCCAATATCTGTTCCGAAGTTTTCATGCTATAGTATGTTATTCCTGGTTATTCTGTTCCGGCCGGTTGATGCAGTTTTTCAGGAAGTCGATCATATCCCGGGTGAAATCATCATCAATGGTCACTGCGTCCCTGTTGATGATCCCTGCATCAATACGGGCCATGGCGTCAATGAGCATCAGGTCTTCGCGTGCCTCCGGTGTGATATGAGGCAGCAGCTTCTGATCTGAGATGCACATGGCCATGGCCCAATGAGCGGAAAGGTTTGGATTCAAAGAAGCGAGTTCCACAAATTCCCGTATCTCGGGATGATAAAGGTTGAGAATGATCTTTCCGTTTCGGTAAAGAAACTTCCGGCGCTGGCAGGGCGTTACGCCATCACGTTCCACCAGGTAGTTTACCTTCCAGGTTATCTCCGAGAAATCCTTTTCTGCCGTCCTGGCTTCCTCACAGATACCGACATAATCCTCAAGTTCTGACTGCCTGGGGAGTTTCCATGATGAGCCGGCCTTTTTATCCGCGTCCATCAGGCGTTCAATAACCACATTCTTGGGCTGGAAAAAAAGGTACTTTTCAAATTGTTTTTCTTCATCAGTGAGGGGCTTCCCGGCACCCAATGGTTTTTCGAGCACGGCATCCTGGTTATTCAGGTTGATGATGCAGTCTTTGAACTCTTGTAATATTACCTCAGGAGCCCCATTCGGTTGGTCAAAACAAAGCACCGGTGCGTTAAAGGCTTTATAATCGATGCCTTCATTCTTTGCAGCTTCGATAAAGAGAACATGATCATTGATCATTTCGTTTTTAAGCTCATGCAACGACAACCGCCTGCCTCCCACCAGCCTGAACACAGGAAAGCCATACCAGGGTGAGGTATAGGGCATATACTGCAGCAGTCCACAGGCCATTTCTTCAATCTTTTGCCATGTCTCCGCAGCCGATGGTAAAACATCATACTGAAAGTCAGCTGATATAAAATTGAACCAGGCAGTTATGATCCTTTCCCTGATCTCACGGGACAGATCCTTAAGAACTTCTTCATTGCATAGACAATGCCGGCCGAAGGGCAGTTCGAAAGCTTCACTGTCCACCCGGATCATCAGGTTGGGAATATGCATCGGGTTTTTCAGGCCATAAGAGAAAAGATTAAATTTTGAACTGATCAGTACGCGGTTCTGGTAGATCTCATGGCATGATTTTCCCACGCCCAGGATAATTTCATAGTGTTCGCCTTTAATATTGACGTGATACGATTGTCCGTGGCATTCGGGTGCAAATAGCCAGTTACCCTGCACGAGCTGGACGGGCTTTGTAATTTCACCCTGCTGGTTGTTCGGCATCAGAAACCTGACCGTGATGGGAAGGTGCCTGACATATTGATGGAGGATGTCGTGTATTTTTCCTAATAGCACCTGCAGCTTGTCCTCCTTCAGAAAGGTTATCTCAAAGGTGGTTCCGCCGGGAGGCACCGGCTCGATGCGCTCCAGGGTTATGGGTTTTTCGTCAAGCAGTGAATCGGTTTCAAAACGCCAGCACTCACTGCCGGTTGAAGTGGTCACCTTATAGCCGCACAGTCCGGGAATGGCAGCTACACTGAGTTTACCAATGCCATGACGACCGATCGCCTTGATCTGAGGGTCATCTTTCCTCGACCGGTAGATGGTGAGAAAGTCGGTTATCCGTTCCCTGTTCATACCCCGGCCGTTATCGCTGATGATGACAGTAACCGTTTTTTCATCTTCCCTTCCCGATATGTGGCATACCGTGGCAGAAGCATCATAGGCATTCACCACGTATTCACGGGCGAATTCCATGGGATCGGAGAACTGCGAGCACATGTTCCGTTTCAGATGCTGGCGGTCGGCCTGAATACCATTATGGTGGATACTTCTCAGCTTCTCATTCAACTCATTCAGGGGTGTCTTTTTTGGTTCCATAAGGATGTTGATTTTGTTTTCAGTATATCTGGATAAGCCAATCCTGTGCAGTACTTTATAATTAGTTGATTCGTAATGTATTTTATGACTTTATAATAATTGAGTTTAGAAAAGTCAACACCCTTGCTGGGTATAGTTTTCATAACTGCTATTTTTTGTCATCACCTTTTTTGCCCAGATCATCCAGTTTCTTATCCAGTTCATCTTCTGAAAGTAAAAAACTATCCGGTGGATCGATACAATTCATTCTGCTTCTGAGGGTATGGTGTGACAGTCCTTTGAATGACCTTGACAAATCATGCTTGTGAATGTTGACATTAAAAGAGACACCAATCTCTTCGCCCCAGGCATCAATATCGGCACCCAGGAAGATGAACTCCCAGTTATACATTTGTTTCTGATGTGAAACCATATCAAATATTTGTGATCTTGTAAATTCCCTGGAAGCGTTTTCATACCCGTCGGTGATAATGACAAAAATGACCTTTTCGGGCCTGTTTTCTTCAGGCGTATCGGCCAGCCTTTTTCCAGTGTTGGTAATGGTTTTGCCCACCGCGTCGAGAAGAGCCGTTGTATGCGACGGAGTATAGTTATATTCATCAAGGTATGCTACGCGATCCAGCGGTACCGCGTCGTTAACGACCTTGTAATAGTCCGAGAATTTCACCAGGGTAACGTTGACTTCACCCTTTATCCTCTTATGATTTTTAAGGAACTCGTTGACACCTCCGATGGTGTCACTTTTACAGGAACCCATAGAGCCTGATTCATCAAGCACCATGATAATTTCACAGCTATCTTTTTTCATGTATTTGATTTTAAGTTTGTTTTATTGAACACCTGGCCTTGTGCCATAACTGTGCCGAATATTGTAATATCAAGATTACCAAATGTTTATATTTGATTATGAAAGTTGAGTTAAAGGAAGTCAACATACGGGTAATTAGGTAACCACAGTCGGGAGTTACACCCCACACTGGGTGTAGTTTTCAAAACTACACCCCGGTATTAATATTTATTAAAAGCTAAACATAAAAGATAAAGAAGGAAAATGAAAGTGCAGGTGCGTTATCGGTAAACTACACTCAGTGTGGGCAGAAATTATTTCAGTTTACTGCTTCAATAGCTTGAAAGCTGGCGTTGCTGCATAAAAGTAAAACATTTTTTGTTTTTAACGTATAATATCTTACATTTGTAGAATATAATATTATCTTTTACTAAAATAAGATATTCCATGTTGAAAGAAACGCTTAGATCCGTTATCCTGTCTCAGCAGGAATGGCTTTCGGCAGATGACAGGGAAATTGTCCGCTCGTCGATGGAACGCTATATAAAACTACCGCCCTTTACCTATATCCTCACCGGCGTTCGCAGGTCTGGCAAAAGCACTTTTCTCAGGCAGATCATGAGGCTTCACGGAGCAAGCAAATATTTTAATTTTGAAGATGCCCGGGTTACGGATTTCGGGCCGGGTGATCTTCTGTTATTGGAAGAAATGTTCACGGAGCTTTTTGGCAAAAGTCCCGTTTATTTTTTTGATGAGATACAAAATGTACCTGAATGGGAGCGGTTTGTAAGAGATGCCATCGACAGGAAGAAAACGGTTATGATCACTGGTTCGAATGCCAAATTAATGAGCAGGGAACTGGGTACAAAACTTACCGGGCGTCATCTCGATTACGAGATTTTCCCGTTTTCCTATTCGGAGTATCTGGACTATTTCAGGCAAAAACCCTGTGCGGATTCGTTTTCCTCTTACCTCAGGCAGGGAGGATTCCCCGAGTTTCTGAACATCGGGAAAGGAGAAATACTTTCAACGCTGGTATCCGACATTCTTATGCGCGATATTTTTACCCGTTATAACCTGCGAAACCAGGAGGTATACCGGAGGATTGTTCAGTATCTTCTGAGCAATACAGGGAAGGAAATATCGTTCAACAACCTGAAAAATATTTTTGAGATAGGATCAGCCAGTTCGGTCATGGAGTTTATTTATTACCTCGTGGATTCCTACCTATTGTTCCTGGTACCGATGTACGATACATCCCTTAAGGTACAGGCACGCAATCCGCGTAAGGTTTATATCATTGATCCGGGACTGGTAAACTTTTATTCCTTATCTGGTTCGCCTGATTGGGGCAGGTTACTTGAGAATACGATATTTCTGCACCTGAGACGGGCAGGGAAAGAAGTATGGTACTATAAGGGGAAACGTGAATGCGATTTCATCGTTAGCAAAGAAAAAAACCGGTACAGCGCCATTCAGGCAAGCTGGCAGGTAAGCCGGCAAAATGAAAAAAGGGAAGTGGAAGGCTTGCTGGAAGCCATGGATAAATTGCAGCTCAAAGAAGGATATATCATCACCTTTAACCAGGAGGACAAATTGGTGCAGCAAGGAAAAACCATTCATCTGGTACCAGGTTGGAAATGGATAAAATAAATTAATATTCTTCTCCGCCCAGATAGGACATATTTTCCCAGTAGATTGTTCATTGCCGGTATCCGCCGTTCCACGTTTGATTATTGATCCTCCGGGATTATGTGTCTGAATCCAAAAATTTTTGCGGGTCTCTTTTTCATGTGTAAAACATTAGCTTGTTTTTTCTAAAAGCAATGTGTTTAGGCGATTTAGTGCAAAAGCCAATGTTTGTGCAGTTCCTTCACTATAATTACCCAGGTTGAAATATTTCTCTGCCTCTACTTTAACTATATTATTATCTGCAGAGAATTTGTGAGGCCCTGGCAAATGAAATATTTGACTGCCTTGCAGCTTATTATCAAAGATGACATCCAACGTTACGATGATACCTTCATTGTCAGGATCTAATCGAAAATTACATGAATATGCTGAATTTGATAATGTTTTCTTGGCAAGAACAGGAATGTCTCGTATCAGTGTTTCAAGTTCGGACAGCGCAGTATCTCGCAAGAGATTTATAGCACGCAGGTTTGCAAATTCCAAAGAATAAGCAAGTCCGAGTTCGTCGGTGCCGACAAAGTTACCAGAGCGAAGCTTGACCGGATCTAATAATTTACCATCGCGTAGAGCAATGGTAGCATCATCTTTACTTTTCAGCGTTACGAAGCTAATAAGATTCCATGGTATGTTCTGTGTGGCATTCCCTCGTTCGATGATAAGGTAGTCTTTAACAGCATTGGCCAAAATGCTTTTGCTATAAGGATTATATACTATACCAAAATCAATAAGCTTAGTCTTTGTATTCGTTGAATCTGTGATCAACGTGCCAACTATGGGAGCGTATACTTCGGGAGGTGGCCCGCTGAGTGAGGTTTGTTGTGCTTCATCATCATTTTTTATAATTATTTCCTGATTTTCAACCTTCTCTTTTTCTTTTTTATTTTCCGGTGAAGAATTCTTTGGCTTGAGATCAAGTAATCTATAAATTGTATCAGATAACTTTGCAATATGGATATCTAAAGGAGGATACATGGCATCCAGCCAGTGTGTGTTACTCAAGGCATATTCCATTGATTTTGTTGGTAGCACATCTTCAACGCGGAATGGAATAATGATTTTCCCTTTGCTGACTGCACGATCAACTTCTTTTCTTACATGGGTAGAATCATTAGCTTTGGACGAAAAAACCAGTAAAAAAATTCTGCAATCAGCGATAGCATCGACTATTGCTTCGCCAAATTCAATTCCTGGAAGTATGTCTCTTGGTGCTATCCAACATCTAATATTGTTGTTTTCAAGTTTAGCGCAAATTGCATCAGCAATTACCTTATCATGTGATGAATAACTAATAAATATATAATGTTTCATTGAAACCTTATATTAAATAATTCATTAAGAAGTTATAATCAATAGCTTTTTAGCCTTGAATTTACAAATTAATTCACAACCGCATCAAAATATAAGATTTTTAGAAGTATTTTCTATACGTCTTTGGCACAGCGAAAGCCGAAGAAATCACGAATTTCACCGGGATTAACACCGAATATGAATTTTCCATTGCAGAATCTTTCGTCATGCATCCACGATCCGCCCCGCAATACTTTATTGTCTCCCTGAGGGGGTGTTAGATCACCCTTATAGTATCGCTCATAGGTTTCATGCTGAAATCCATCAATGCACCACTCCAATACGTTCCCTGCCATCTGATGCAATCCCCAGATGCTCATTCCCTCCGGATAAGATGAAATACTGCAGGTGGTTTCATTACCTTTATTGTCATTGTTCCTGCACTTGTCTTTATCCCACTCATTTCCCCACGGGTACGTTCTCCCGTCCGTCCCCCGTGCCCCTTTTTCCCATTCAAGTTCCGTGGGCAACCGCATTCCTGCCCACTGACAATAGGCCCGGGCACCATACCAGGTAACCTGAACAACAGGGTGATCGCTTTTATCCCCGTATACTTCATAGCCGCCTGAAGATTTTCTGATAAAACACTTACTATCCAATAATATCCACTTCCTTAGATCCTTGAAATCCGGATCTGCTTCAGCGAGGAACCTGGCATATTGTGCATTCGTCACCGGATGTATAGCCATATAATAAGCTGGAAGGTGCACCGTAAAAGAAGGATAGGATTCCATATTTTGCCCCGGCCAGCCCGCTAAAAAATCACCTTCAGGGATCAGCACCAGCTGAGCTCCTTCCTTTTCATTGGTAAGGATTTTGAGTTCAGGAGCTTTAATGCTTTTTTCTTTTTTAGCGGCCCCACGTGATGATGAGGATGGCGTGATTGCTATATTCTCTCTGCCTGCCGGCTTTGTGACTACTGTTCTATTTTCTGAGGTTGTTTCAGACCGGTCACCCGGAGTTTTAATGTCAAGCAGGCGATGAATGGTTTCCGATAATTTCAAAATATGGGATTCCAAAGGGGGAGTCATGGCATCCAGCCAATGCCTTCTGGCCAGGAACAATTCCATATCGCCGGTCGGGGTCAGGTCTTCAATCCTGAATGGGATAATGATTTTCCCTTTGGACACCGATCTTTCTATTTCGTTAATGACCTGACCGGATGAGTTGGAATGAGCTGAAAAGACAACAATGATCAGACCGCAATCATTTATTCCGTTAATGATAGCTGTGGCCCATGTTTCACCCGGCAGAATATCCCTCGGAGCGATCCAGCAACGTATATTATTATTCTCCAGTCTTGAGCATATTGCATCGGCAATCTTTTTATCATGCGATGAATAGCTGATAAATACATCATGTTTCATATGAAAAAGATACGTGAAACAAGCAGATCAACTTTAAGCTTTCAGCTTTGAATTTACTAATTAATTCATTATGTCATCTGAAGTGCTAAATAATTTCCTGCTTTTGAAAACCCCCTGGCAGGGGGGGTACCCTTTCGGGGTGGGGGTACCCTGGCAGGGTGTATCTACGGATATTCTAAACAACCCGTAACCAGATTACGCCAAAGCCTGGGAGATTCATCACATCCCCATGAAAAGAAATTTCCCTCCTTTGTCTCCAGGACTCCCAGTAATGCCTCAGTATGCCCTTTCAATACGGTGATCGCAATTCCGGTTTTATCCCACAACCGTATGGTCTCATCCATTGACCATGAAAGAATCCTTCCATCCCGTGTTTCCAGGGCCCCTGTTACGGGTTCCGTATGCCCCCTGAATACAGCCAGCAATGAGCCTTTTTTGTCCCAAAGCCTGAGTGTTTTATCGCAGGACCACGAAAGAATTTTTCCATCACTGGTTTCAAGTGCTCCCGAAATCCAATTCGTATGATCTTCAAACAAAGCAAAAGGATTACCGTTTTTGTCCCATAGCCGGAGCGCATTATTCCATGACCATGACAACAGATTACCGTCCCTCAGTTCCAATGCACTCATTACTTCTGGTTCCTTCCTCTGCTTATGAAGTATGGCAACAAGGTCAAGATGTTTATCATATAGTGCAAGTTCAGCGTTCCATAATCCCTCATTTTTGCGTACAACAAAAACTCCGGAACTGGTTTCCAATACTGAAGAAACATAATAATCACCAAATCCCAGCTGTTCAATGGGATTAGCATTATTGCCCCATAATACCATTGTTTTATCGGCTGACCATGAAAGCAAATTGCCATCTCTCGTCTCAAGGGCACCAAGTATTTTATCCGCATGTCCAGTAAAAACAGTAATAACATTTCCGGCATTGTTCCATAATCTAAGGGTGTTGTCCTCGGACCATGAAAGGATACATCCGTCCTTTGTTTCCAGGGCACCAACAATAAAACCGGCATGCCCTTCAAATCCGGAAAACAAATTTCCCGATTTATCCCACAAACGTAAATTATTATCATCTGCCCACGACAATAGTTTTCCGTCCAGGGTTTCCAGAGCACCTTTTACAATGCCTGTATGTCCCCTTAAAACAGCCAGGGGCTTACCGTTTTTATCCCAAAGCCGTAGGGTTTTATCCAGCGACCATGTCAGGAAATTCCCGTCACGGGTCTCCAGAGCTCCGCTTACAACGCTTGTGTGGCCTTCGCAAACTGCGATACAAGGATTATTTAACATAAAATAGGAGATCTTTTCAGATGTTCAATTTAAAAAGGAAAGGGAACATTTTAATATTTTATCTTTTTTAAAATTTTCAATTTTATTTAGATTTGAAATCTCCTCCTGCAATAAACTGATTAATATTAAACTTTTTTCCACACTCCTGGCATTTTACTGAAAGACGCGAATCATCCAGAACTGAATTACCGGATGCCGAATAATGAATCCTTCTCCCGCAAAAAGGACAGGCATA
>Ga0105100_10000398_pt1 | contig 25934 bp, 15 predicted proteins | sample PPLLak12cMay2015_2_FD_87033 | JGI IMG/M metagenome (GOLD analysis project Ga0105100, IMG submission 87033) | Freshwater sediment microbial communities from Prairie Pothole Lake near Jamestown, North Dakota, USA - PPLs Lake P8 Core (1) Depth... | ecosystem: Environmental > Aquatic > Freshwater >... | reverse complement strand
TGAGAGAAAAAGGCATCGAAGGTGACATGCTTCATCTGATCTTCAGCAATAAGTTGTTGTGCGATAGGGATCAGTATTTTTTCAAATTTGGCCCGCATGGTATTCTTCAATTGCAGCCTGCGGCTCCCCTTGGCCAGTTGCACTCTTTCGTCATTGGGCAGGTTGATGGCTATGGTTTTGCTACCGGCATTACAGTCACCGGCATAATAAATTGCATCATAGGCACCCAGATCGGATTCACTTCCTGGCATTTCTTTCCTGTACTTTGCATCAACCGGCAGGCTTTGCTGAAGTTTGGGTAACAGGGTTGCATAGTGGGCCAGCCTGCTGGTCCATTCTTTATCCTTCACCAATACGTAAGCCTCATGAGCGGCTTTATATCCGAAAAGCTGATCTTCATAGGTTTCTATGGGACCAACAACAAAATCAATGGTATTGGTTTTCATCTCCATCCAGGCAATGTCGCTTTCATAATAATTGTCGGAAAGCAAGGCCAGTGCTCTCAGTTCAAGGTACCTTTTCAGGCCCGGATCTTCGGCTAGCAGGGAAGCCTGACTGATCAGTTCGCTTGCCCTGAACACCTGGTCACGGAATGCTTCGCGATAAGGGACTACCAGCAGGTTGCCGGCAGAATCCCTTTTTATTAAGGTATATAAACTCTCTTTGTAGGGAGTAATAAGTTTTTCAAACTCCTCCTTGGTCATATCGGCCGGGTAGAAATAAGCTCCCAATGGTTTCTGTCCATATCCTGTCAGAAAAGGCTGGTTGTTGTTAAGACGTTCCCATGGGCCATAATTGACCATGGCCAGCTTTTTTTCTGAATCGGTTTTCAGGCTGTCAAGCAATGCATTTTTATCACCCCACGCTTCCATCCAGAATATGTCATCCATAATTTTGGCAGTTTCAATCAGCAGGGGGATCATCTGCCTTTCTTTTTCCGTCAGCACACTGAGGTCGGTGGTCAGGCGAAATACGCTGAAGTCATTTAGTTTAACCATAAGTGAATCGGTTGTTACATTACTGCTTTGTGATGCCGGATTTTTACAGGCATTTCCCAGTATAATCAATCCGGATAAAAAAAGTACCGTGGTTTTTATGTTCATAACTGTAGTGATTAAGGTTAAGCAAAAATACTACTTTGCCATTAACAAAACCAATTCGTTTATCATAGAATTTCAATTTGATTTAACGAGTGGCAGAATCAGCAACATCGCCGATAACGCCAGCAGGATAACAACCGTACTCCAGCCGATAATGTTATTGAACGCTTTGTTGGTATATTTTCCCATGATCCTTTTGTTGTTGATCAGCAGCATCATGCAGATAAGCACAACGGGCAGCAATATCCCATTGATGATCTGCGACCAGAGCGATATTTTGATTAGCGGGGCATTTGGGATCAGGATCAGCAATGCGGCGATCGCCAGTATAGAGGTATACAGAATATAAAACTCCCGTGCCTCCTCCCATTTTTTGTCGATCCCGGACTCAAATCCAAAAGCTTCACAAACATAAAATGAAGTGGCAAGGGGCAAAATAGTGGCTGAAAAAATGGAGGCAATAAAAAGTCCGAAGGCAAAGACCTCAGATGCCAGTTCTCCGGCCAGCGGCTTGAGAGCCAGAGCAGCATCCTTGGCTTCATTAATCTGTACCCCGTTTATATGAAGTGTCGATGCACAGGCTACCATGATGAAAAATGCAACAACGACGGTTGCGGTGCAGCCGACTGCTATATCGATGAGTGAGTATTTGTAATGGGTCATTTTAAGCCCCTTTTCAATGACCGACGATTGCATGTAAAACTGCATCCAGGGGGCAATGGTTGTACCGATAATCCCGATAATGAGTGAAACGCTTTTCACATTCATCTCTATTTCAGGATGAATAATGGCTTTGCCTATGTCCCCCCATTGCGGTTTGCCCAGGATGGCCGAAATAACATAGGTCAGCAAACAGACGCTGAAAATCAGAAAAATCCTTTCAGCGATCCTGTAAGTACCCTTCACCACAAGAAACCATACCAGCACTGCCACAAGGGGCACCGAGATATACTTGCTGACGCCTATTACTTCCATGCTTCCGGCAACACCGGCAAATTCAGTGGTGGTGTTCCAGATGTTGGACAGCAAAAGCCCGGTGAAAATAAAAAAGGTCACTTTCACCCCGGCATTTTCACGGATAAGATCGGCCAGACCTTTACCTGTCACCATCCCCATCCTGGCATTCATTTCCTGAACTACCAGCAACACGACAAAGGCAGGAATAAGTGTCCAGAGAAGGTTATATCCAAAAACAGCCCCTGCAACAGAGTAGGTGGTGATCCCTCCGGCATCATTGTCAACACTGCCTGTAATAATTCCGGGACCCAAAATAGCCAGGAATAATACAAACCTTTTAACAAAATGATATCTTTTCTTTAATATCATCTTCATCCGACAGCTTTTTAAGGGTAATTATTTTTCGACCAGCTCTTCAATAATCTGGTCAATCATGACCAGTCCCTGAATTTTGCTGGCGCTGTCAATAACCGGAACAGCCAGCAGATCATATTTGTCAAAGATTTCATAAAGTGCGTCAGTTTTATCGTCATCGAATACGGTGATTACCTGTTTGTCCATTATCTGATGAAGCATTACCGAAGGTTCTGACACAATAAGATCACGTAATGACAGGGATGCCACCAGCCGTTCACGATCATCTACAATCAATATGGAATACAACAAATCGGCTTCGGGCTTTAACCTTCTCAATTCATCAATCGCCTGCCCCACGGTAAGTTTTTTATTAAATGCAATATAATCGCTTGACATCACGCTTCCAACGGTATTCTCTTCATATTCGAGCAGTTCGCGTACATCATCAGAAGACTCCTCTTCCATTTCATTGAGCAGTTCCTCAGCTTTCACAGGCTCAAGCTGGTCCATAATATCAGCGACTTCATGCGCAGGCATTTTTTCAAGCACATCAGCCGCTTTTTCGGTGGATAAAGTCTCAATTACATTAACCTGTGCCTTGTCTTCGAGTTCTTCCAGCACATCGGCGGCTTTTTCTTCATCCATGCCGGCAATGATGTTGACCTGTGACTTCCTGTCCATGTCCTCAATTATATCGGCAAGATCCGAAGGATGCAAGGTATTCAATTTTGCATATGTGCTGGATAAGCGGATACCAGCCCTCATGGCATCGATTGTTTCAACTTCGTCCCAGAGTATATAGTGACTGGATAAAGAAATATTAAACCATGCCAGGAATGTTTTAATCTGATGTGAAATCCCAAGTCTTCTCAGGAGTCCCTCGAGGCCAACATCAACGGCAATTACAAAAACACCGCCCGGTATGATAACAAGGCGGATATCGTTTACCCTAACCAGTTTTCGGCCGTTAATATCAATCAGCTGCTTATCCAGCACACTTTCGGCAAGGAATATAGAATGTGAGTTTTCCGGAATGGTATAATCAATGACCTGATTGCACTTAATGACATATTGTGTGACAGCTTTGACCAGCTCGAAAGCCTTGAAATCAAGAATTCTTTCCTTTCCGTCAATGCTGGCTTTAATGGCAAGTACAACGGGTCTCGAACCTGTCAGCTCAATGAGCATGTCTTTTATTCTTCCCATGGGGTTTCCATCCGGAGAATAAAATCTCTTATTGCGTGTACGGCTAAAATAAAATGTAGTCCGAGTTGTCATAGATGCCTCCTTTCTAATGCATATGATATAAAAAGAAAGGCATCCCGGAAGGATAGACTATCTTTCTATATCGAGGTTTTTATTATGGCTTTCCGCAGGTCCGTCGTCCATTTTCTGTGTAAATAACTATGGCACAAATGTAATTTTTATTCGAATCTATTATACTTTGTTTAAGTTTTTTTAATAAAAAACTGCTATAAATTTTAAAATCTTTTGTTAAACCGGGAATTGGCTGACATAATTTTGAATTAAACAGGCTCTTTTAAAAAATTATTTCATCCTATGCTTTTAAATAAATAATTTGCTCATATTGAATTTTTTTCCCTGCCAATAATCCATTTTCTCCAGGTTTTTCTCAAACCTCAACAATATCTCATCATACCTTGGCCCCCAACGGTTTACGGCAGCATAACGCGGAGGGGTCTCACCCGCGATCCGTTCAATCACAAAGCCCGGATTCAGCCGGATAATATACTCCGCCATAAAGGACAAATATTCATCCGGGGAGAACAATCTGAATTCCCCTGGATTTTCCCTGTATTCTTTCTCCATCTGTGTCCCGCGAAAGATTTGCAATTGATGGAATTTAATTGTCGTCAGCGGAAGCGATGAAAGTACGGATGCGCTGTCGATAATCTGTTCCGGCGTTTCACCCGGCAGTCCGATGATCATATGACATCCGGTCTTTATACCCCGCCTGGCAGTGTCTTTAATGGCATTTACTGAATCGGCAAAGGTATGGCCCCTGTTTATTCGCTGAAGGGTATTGTCATACACCGATTCAACACCATATTCAAGAATAAGATAGGTTTTTTCTGACAATTGTGCGAAATAATCAAGCTTTTCATTGTCAACACAATCAGGCCTTGTCCCGATTACCAGGCCTGCCACCGCATCATGAGCCATGGCTTCATCGTACAACTGCTTTAATCGGGCAAGCGGCAAATAGGTGTTTGAATAGGCCTGGAAATAGGCCAGGTATTGAGTGGCTCTCCTGTACCGTTTCCCGTGGAATTCAATCCCCTCCCTTATCTGTTGACCAATAGGCTTGTCCGGGCTGCAATAGGATGGACTAAAGGCATCGTTAAGGCAAAAAGTACAACCGCCTTTCCCTTTGGTCCCGTCGCGGTTGGGGCAGGTAAATCCTGCATCAAGGGTCACTTTCTGCACCCGGTTCCCGAATATTTTTCTCAGGTAATCGGGGTAGGAATTAAATCGGCGGTTATTTCCCCAGGGATAAAGCATTGATCGATTTGATGATTGGATGACCTGCCTGCCGGCAGGCAGGCTGACAACCGACAACAATTACAATCTTCACAACCTTCATAACAACCATAACCGGTATAACCGTCACAACCCTCACTCATCTACCCTCACCACTTTCTTCAGCATTACATACCACAACCAGGCTTCCGGATTATGGTATCCCATATCCATCAGTAACCGGCAGTATTCCATAACCTGTTTATTATGAGTTTTATCCATAATATTGCCGAATTTGTAATCAATGATAATCGCATTGCCTTCCTTTACAAGCACCCGGTCTGGACGTTTTACGAAGCCTTCAGGAAGGACAAACTCAGTTTCGGTCAGCACCTTCCAGTTACCTGAAAACCAGTTGATCACCTGCTGGTCACCAAAAAGGTTCTGGATAAAAGCGGTCATTCCCACCACCGCTGAAGCTGTAATTTTACCTTCCAGGGCTATCTTGCTCAATACCTTCGGGATATCATCAAGATGAATAATCCTGGAAAAGATCTCATGCATCAGGCTTCCCTCAGAGACAGATCTGCTGATCTCACCGGTTTCAGGTTCGATTGAAATTTTGCCCTGAAAGGCAATTTTCAGATGCTCCCGGGCATCATAGACAGGATACCGGGTTAATAGCAACGGAGTCCTGTCAGGTAAATCCTCTTTCTTGACAGTTTCGGGCAAAGTGCCATATTCAAAAACCTGGTCTGCAGGTCTGTAATACTCATGCATGGCTATCAGTCCGGGCAGTTCTGCCGGTTCATTTTCCCGGGTGACCAGTTTCAACAGCATATCGGAAATATTGATGAGCTGATCTTTGCCAGGCATTGGAGAGAAACCGTAAACTGCTTTTGAAGCTCTTGTGAATGCCACATAAAGCAGATTGATCGCATCGATATATTGCTTAAGAAGTTCCTCGAAATAGTCATTGGCAAAATGGGTCCGGGCCAGTTTAGAAGTGAATTCTACCGGCACTGCGCTGAGCCGGTCAAAAGGAGCGTGTTCCGGTTTGCACCATAATACCGGACGGTTTGTTTGGTCAGCCAGTTTCCAGCTGCAATACGGCAGGATAACGACCGGGAATTCCAGTCCCTTTGCTTTATGTATGGTCAGTACCCGGATAGCATTCTGGTTTCCCGGAAGGATCACCGGCTTTTTGTATCCTCTTTCATCCCAGAATTCAAGAAAGTCAACAACCGATGAAGATTTGCGGTGGGTAAAGTCCAGCATCAGATCCTGTAAAGCCTGCAGGTAAACCGCTTCTCCTTCCCTGTAATTCAGTCTGAAAAGAGCAATAAGCTTTTCCGTTAATTCAAAGAGTGAAAAACTGCCGGCCTCTTCAGCCAGCTGTTGAAATGCTTCAGGAAACACCGCGTCCAGTGAAACATCCGGAAAATCAGTAGTCTCCAGTAATGGCTGGTATTGCTTTGCTGCTGCTTCCGGAAGCAGATAACGGATGTACTCGTTAACGATGAAATATTTATTTACCATGTCCTCCTGATAATAGCAATACCTGATGATACCCATCAGAAAACGCACGGAGGATGAATTAGAGAGGTACAGCGTTTCGTCAGCAATGACATCAAAAGGCTTGCATATTGTATCACCGGAGCTTTTCAGGCGAAGGAAGCAATCGGTTATCGTTTTGGCTTCTTCGTTTTTGCGGGTCAGTATGGCAATGTCCCCTGCTTCATATCCACTGTTTAGCAATTCGTTAATCAATGTGATCAGTTGTCCTTCCAGCACCGTGTCGTAATTGTTTTTCTCAAGAAATGCCAACTGCACCAGCCCGTCCGGTTTTTGAGTCTGCCCCTGCATCTGAATGGCATCAGCATAATTATGGATGACTGATCCGGCGAGGTATTCAGGCAGGGTTATGGCTGCGTTGGCGGCTTGTTTGTCGAAATGGTCCTGGATAAGGCGGGATGCTTCCTTAAAAAGCGTATTGTTAAATTGTATGATATTGCGGCCGCTTCTGTGGTTGTGATGCAGTGTATTGAAGTCCAGGCTTTGATCATAGAACTCATTGCCGACGGCGTTGGCCAGTATTTCCCAATGGCTGTTCCGCCAACGGTAAATGGATTGTTTGACATCCCCAACGATCAGGTTATCATAATGCTGGGATAGGCTGTTGCTGATAAGGGGTTTAAAATTACCCCATTGCAGCAGGGAAGTGTCCTGGAATTCATCAATCATAAAATGATGAAAGTGATTCCCGGTTTTCTCATAAACGAAAGGCGCATCATTGTTATCGATTACCTGATTCAGGAAAGAAGATGCCTCTGATAAAAGAAAAATATTATTTTCCCGGCAATAATCCTGAAGATGGCCGTAAAGGTCAGTCAGAATACCCAATGCATAGATATTCTTCAGGATCAGATCAGCCGTAAGATAATGCTTGCATTCCCGGTCATAATAGGTCACGATATCCTGCAAAACTTTCAGTAAACCATCATGGCATATTTTTTCTATGCTTTCTTTCCGGGGGGAATTTTTCGAATACCAGCCTGTGGATGATTCTGTTGCCTTCCTGACATAGGAATTAGGTTCCGGCAGATTTCCGCCGGTGATCTTCTGCAGGTAACCTGCAGGTCCGCTGTCGCGCTGGAAAAAGTCACCCGTTTCAAGCCCTGCGGAACGTATCTGATCTATACCCTGTAAGGCAAGCTTTTGTATGGTGTTCTCAAACCTTTTTCTGATCCCGTTAAGCTCCCGCTGATAATCAATCATAAAATCCTTGTCCGCAATCCGGCCGGAAAGCACATGACTGAATGTTTTGAATTGTTCATTGAACAGTTGCTGGCCAAGTTTCGCAATGTCTTTTCTGAAATTCCAGCTGTTTCCTTTTTCAATTTTATCGAGTGCAAAATCCGTCAGCCAGCGCAGCAAATGTTTGTTCGTTGAGGTCTCAGCCTGAAGTCTGTCAATGGCTTCATCGAGAACGGATTCGGTATCGAGTTCGATGGAATATCCGCTCTGGATGCCCATTTCACGTGTGAATGAACGAATGATCTGCTGAAAGAAACTGTCGATGGTACCAACAAAAAAACGGGAGTATGTATGCAGAATTTTCTGCAGGATCAGGGATGCCCTTTCCCGTATGACCGGTTCGGGCAACATGAGCGCAGCGCTGAGTTGTCGCAGATGATGGGAAGCCTGTCCCGTCGATAATTTGAACAGTTCACCGATCAGTCGTTTTTTCATCTCGGCCGTTGCCTTATTGGTAAAGGTAACGGCAAGAATATACCGGAAAGAGGCTGCATCGCGAAATGCAAGTTTCAGGTATTCTTCAGTCAGGGTATAGGTTTTACCCGATCCTGCCGAGGCCCGTATGACATGTAGTTTTGCCAGAAGCGGAAAATATTGCCGGAAAATTAAAGCAAATTCGGCAACAATACCAGTAATTAATATTTAAAGTCTTGCAGTCTGGAAGTCTTGCAGTCTTGCAGTCATTTGGCCGTGCCATAGCCTCAATGCCCAAAACCCTGACGGCAAGACTGCAAGACCGCAAGACAATAAAAAAGGACGATCACAAGGATCGCCCCTGCATTTTTATTCCGCCACTATTTCAAAGGGTATTTCTACCTGTACCTCTTTGTGAAGTTTGATCTTTGCGTGGTATTTTCCGACTTCCTTTATCAGGTCTTCCTTAAAGGTGATATTCTTTCTGTCGATTTCGTACCCTTTTTCCTTCAGGGCTTCGGCGATCTGAATGGAATTAACTGAACCAAAGATCTTGCCTTTTGTGCTCGTCTTGGCACCAATGCTAAGGCTGAGAGTCTTCAGTTTCTCCGCTAATCCTTCTGCCTCCTGGCGCACCTTAGCCTCTTTGTGAGCCCGTTGTTTTATGATCTCAGCATGTGCTTTTTTTGCAGATGCAATGGCATTAATTGCCAGCCCTTTTGGGATAAGGTAGTTAACTGCATAGCCGGTCTTTACTTTTATAATATCGTCTTTGTAGCCCAGGTTAGGGATATCTTGCTTTAAAATCACTTCCATTTTGGTAAGCTTTTGATTATTTCATTAAATCGGCAACATAGGGCAGTAATGCCAGGTGTCTTGCCCTTTTCACGGCAACGGCAACTTTTTTCTGATATTTCAGTGAGGTTCCGGTAACCCGGCGCGGCAGTATTTTTCCCTGCTCGTTCAGAAATTTCTTCAGAAATTCAGGATCCTTATAATCAAGATATTTAATCTTGTTCTTTTTGAAACGGCAATATTTCTTTTTCTTGATTTCAACCGTTGGAGGGGTAAGAAATCTTATTTCACTCTGATTAGCGGGTGCTTGTGCATTCATAGGTTAATCCTCCTTTACTTTTTCAGCGTTTTCCTTTTTAGTTCTTCTCTTTTCACTGAATTCCACAGCATACTTATCCATCTTAACGGTCTGGAAACGGATAACACGCTCATCGCGTTTGTATTCTGTTTCCAGCACCTGAATAAGGTTGCCGGGTGCTTTAAAATCAATCAGATAGAAAAACCCGGTTGACTTTTTGTGAATGGGGTAGGCCAGTTTCCTGAGCCCCCAGTTTTCCTCGTGTACAATCTCTCCGCTCTTGTCGACGATCACCTTTCTGAATTTATCAACCGCTTCCTTCATCTGAGCTTCAGATAAAACGGGAGTTACAATGAAAACGGTTTCGTAATGATTCAACATGCTTTAAGTTTTAATTTAAAATTGATTTTTCGGAACGCAAAAGTATTAACTTTTTTTATCTAATCAAATTAATTTTAGGATTTTATATTTTTAGGGTTCCTTTTCACTTTTATTTATATTTGCTACCGAAATATTACCGCATGGAGAATTTTTTGGTATCTGCACGAAAATACAGGCCTGACAATTTTGATACAGTGATCGGCCAGCCGGTTATTACCGCCACGCTGAAAAGTGCCATCCTTTCGGGTCACCTGGCCCATGCATACCTGTTTTGCGGCCCGAGGGGAGTGGGGAAGACAACCTGTGCACGAATCTTTGCCAAGACCATTAACTGCATCAACCTGGGAGCAGATGCTGAACCCTGTAATCAATGTGACTCGTGCAAATCTTTCAATGAGTCGAAATCATTTAATATCCATGAACTTGATGCTGCCTCGAACAATTCGGTCGACGATATGCGGAACCTTATCGAAAGCGTCAGGATCATACCACAGTCAGGCAAGTACAGCGTATACATCATCGATGAAGTGCACATGCTTTCGCAATCGGCCTTCAACGCATTTCTGAAAACCCTGGAGGAGCCTCCATCCCATGCCGTGTTTATCCTGGCTACCACTGAAAAACACAAGATTATCCCTACCATCCTTTCACGTTGTCAGATATATGATTTCAGCAGGATCCGCGTGGAGGACATCGTCGGATACCTGAAGAAAATAGCCGTTAAAGAACACGTAGAAGCGGAGGAGGAGGCTCTTCACGTCATTGCCCTTAAGGCCGATGGCGCCATGCGCGATGCCCTTACCATTTTTGACCAGCTGGTAAGCTTTTCCCAGCACAAGATCACCTATAAAGGGGTTATCGAAAATCTTAATGTACTGGATTATGAATATTTTTTCAGCCTTACCGATTGTTTTATCAGGAAGGATATACCAAAAGCGCTGTTGATTTTCAATGACATACTGCTGAAAGGCTTTGACGGATTAAATTTCATAAGCGGTCTTGCCAGCCATCTCAGGGATATCATGGTATCCCGTGACGCCGTGACCCTGCAGCTGCTGGAGGCCGGTGAATCAATCCGCTCTAGGTACCTTGAACAGGCCAGAAGCTGCGAACCGGAGTTTTTATTTAAAGCCCTCGATATTCTCAATCAATGTGAGATATATTTTAAGTCCAGCAGGAATCAGCGGCTTCATGTTGAAATTGCCCCCATCCGGCTGTGCGGCATTATCGGTGAAAAAAAAAATCCCGACAGGAAATCATCTGAAGAATTGAAAATACCGGCGAAGGAAAAGCAACCGGATGAAACTGTCAAAACCAGCCCATCGGATGACCCGGAAACAATTAAGGATAGCCCCTCCTATTATAATAAGAAGAACGATGAAAATAAAATAAAAGAAGGTAGACCCATAAAAGAGGTGAAAGAGGGGAATCAGCCTTATCCAAAAAACCTGCAGACCGTTTCTATTAAGGATGCACTCCAGGGCCTTGAGAATGGCAACCAGACGGACGCTATGGAAAACAATATTCCCGGAACGGAAGAAGAATTTCACGAAGATAATGAAGCTAAGGGCACCCCAATCGTTGCTGAATTTATGCTTAAATGCTGGAATGCCTATGCCGACTCGATAAAGAATGAAAAACCAAGATTTTCGTCCGCCCTGAAAAGTATTGAACCGGTCATTATGGAAAACCAGGTACTCGGTATTTTTTTCAGCAACCAGGCACAGCTTGATTCATTTAACAGGAACATAAAATCTGACCTCGAACGCTTTCTGCAGCGTGAACTGCAAAAGCCGCGCATCCGCGTTGAAGCCAACATGCTGCCCACGGATGCACAAAACCGGAAGCTGTATACCGCAGAAGAAAAACTGACATACCTCAGCGGGAAAAATCCATGGGTAACAAAACTGGTCCAGGATCTGGGACTTGAATTGGAATGAAATCCGGTAGAAAATTTATCAAAACAACGTTATGAAAGGAAAGGCAATTACAATACAAAATGGCGTACTCAACGTTCCTGATGATCCCATTATCCCCTTTATTGAAGGAGACGGAACCGGGCCGGATATCTGGCATGCTGCTGTCAGGGTTTTTGAAGCAGCTGTAAAAAAGGCATACGGAGATCGCAGGATGATATGCTGGAAAGAGGTGCTGGCCGGTGAAAAGGCTTTCCGGGAAACCGGGGTCTGGCTCCCGGATGAGACGCTTTCCGTGATCCGCGACCACCTGGTAGCCATCAAAGGCCCCCTTACCACACCGGTGGGTGGCGGTATACGATCGATCAACGTTGCCCTTCGCCAGATGCTTGATCTTTATGTGTGCCTCAGGCCGGTCAGGTATTACAGCGGCGTCCCCTCACCAGTAAAAAACCCTGCCGCTACCAATATGGTCATTTTCCGTGAAAATACCGAGGATATCTACGCCGGTATTGAATGGATGAATGGAACTCCGGAAGCAGAAAAGATCCTTTCATTCCTGCAAAATGAAATGGGCGTGAAGAAAATAAGATTTCCTGAAACCAGTTCCATCGGTATCAAACCGGTTTCAAGACAGGGGACTGAACGGCTGGTACGTTCAGCCATCCGGTATGCCGTTGAAAAGGACTTGCCATCGGTTACCCTGGTCCATAAGGGTAACATTATGAAATATACCGAGGGAGCTTTCCGGGATTGGGGTTATAACCTGGCTAAAACTGAATTTGGTGCTGCTGAAATAGACGGCGGTCCCTGGTGCACTTTTAAAAATGCTGTTTCCGGACGGGATATCATGATCAAGGATGTAATCGCTGATGCTTTCCTGCAACAGATCCTTACACGGCCTGCGGAATATGCTGTTATTGCTACCCTCAACCTGAACGGCGATTATATTTCAGATGCGCTGGCGGCTATCGTTGGCGGTATTGGCATAGCGCCGGGGGCCAATATCAACTATGAGACAGGACATGCCGTTTTTGAAGCCACCCACGGCACAGCACCCAAATATGCCGGCAAGGATATGGTGAATCCCGGATCGGTTATCCTTTCAGGGGTGATGATGCTGGAATACCTGGGATGGAATGAAGCAGCCGCGCTGATCGTCAGGGGTCTTGAAGATGCTATTAAAGCCAAACGGGTGACCTATGACTTCGAAAGACAAATGGAGGGAGCCACAAAACTGAAATGTTCGGAATTCGGGGATGAGATTGTCCGGAAAATGGATTAGCCAATTGCCAAAACAAACCCAAGGGATTATAAAACCACAGGGTGTTACTGGATGAAACATATTGAATAATGCAACTTTTTATCCGTATATTTGTTTAGCATTATTCACCTAACAAATAAAACAGCATTTTATGAATAAAAAAGTTGAAGATATTCTGAATCGTCAGGTAGAAAGAGAAGCCTATTCTTCTCAATTGTATCTTGCCATGGCATCATGGGCTGAAGTAAAAGGCCTGCCGGGTATTGCGGCCTGGCTGTATGCCCAGTCTGATGAAGAACGCCTGCACATGCTCAAATTTATTAAATTCATCAATGAAAGGGAAGGTCACGCATTGGTGACTGCCCTCAAGAAACCCGAAAAAGATTTTAAATCGGTGAAACTCATGTTTCAGGAAGTACTGAAGCACGAACAATTTGTTACCGATTCCATCAATGAAATTGTTGATCTCTGTGTAAAGGAAAAAGACTATACCACGCATAACTGGGTTCAGTGGTTTGTTTCGGAACAGATTGAAGAAGAAGCCAACGCACGGGAGATTCTTGATAAGCTCAGCCTGCTGGGTGAAAACCTCTATATCCTTGACCGCGATATTATGTCCCTGCGGGGCAAGGATTAATATGGTAACCGGTAACCGGTAAACGGTAATCGGTAACCGGTAACCGGTCGCGGTTGGCTGCAGAGACGTACGATAATGCGTCTCTGCACTCATTTTCTGGCTCCAGCCTAACCCCCTAAACCGCTAAACAGCTAAACCCCTAAACCGCTACTGCATAATTTTCCCCATGAACCGCATCGACCGCATATCCGCCATACTCATTCAGCTACAGACAAAAAAATATGTTACCGCAGGTGAAATTGCCGATCGGTTTTCCATTAGCAAAAGAACCATATACCGTGACCTGAAAGCGCTGGATGAAGCAGGTATTCCACTGGGTGCAGAAGCCGGCAAGGGTTATTTCCTTGTCGAAGGTTTTCATCTTCCCCCGGTGATGTTCACGCCAAACGAAGCTAACGCCCTGCTGATGGCAGGGAAAATGGTGGAAAAGTTCACCGACAAATCCATTAACCGGCAGTTTGAATCGGCACTTTTTAAGATAAAATCAGTATTGCCTGAAAAGGAAAAGGAATTCCTGAATGACCTGAATTCCACCATACAGGTATTCCATTCCATGGCTCAGGAACCTTCCCCGGGATATCTTTCTGAACTCCAGCTTGCCCTGGCGCAGCGAAGAACATTGACGATTGACTATCGTTCACAATACAAGGAAGAGCATACCAAAAACCGTATTGTTGAACCCCTGGGAATCTGTTTTTACAGTATGCACTGGCACCTTATTGCATATTGCAGGATGCGGGAAGAATACCGCGATTTCAGGATAGACAGGATCAGTACCTTAAAAACCAATGATGAAGTCTTTGTCGCTCAAAAAAGGATAACCCTGCGGGAATATTTCTCGCGGCTGACAGATGAAACGGAACTCACTGAAGTAGTCCTGCGGTTTGATAAACCAACCGCTGCTTTTTTGCAGCATATTAAATTCTACTATGGTTTTGTGAGCGAAGAACAGGTGGAAGACAAGACTGAAATGATTTTTCTGGTCAGTGACCTGAATTATTTTACCCGGTGGCTGATGATGTACGCCGACGGATTTATGGCGCTGAGACCTGAAGCATTGAAAAAACAATTGCATGAACTGGTAAAGAAAATTGAAAAGAAACAGTTTTCTTAGTTACCTCACAACCCTCACAACCTTCACAACAATTACAACCCTGCCTAGCCGGCAGGCAGGCACCACAACCCTGCCTCGCCGGCAGTGCAGGCTTCCTCCTCACCTCTTTCCATTTCTTTTCCTATCTTTACGCCCTGAAACCGATGGTCTGATTGACAACTGTATATTAATATGCCGATATGAGATTGCACAGAAGGATTTTACCATGGTTGTTTGCACTTGCTTATTTGTTCAACGGAATTAATATTTTCGGTCAATCCGGCAATTTCAATTTCACTCACCTGGATATCAATAACGGGTTATCGCATAACCAGGTCAATTGCATCTTTAAGGACAGCCGCGGATTTATGTGGTTCGGCACCATGTCGGGATTGAATCGTTTCGATGGTTATACCTTTAAAATATACCGTCATGATCCGGATGACTCATCCTCCATCAATGACAACTACATAAATGCCATTGCGGAGGATCATCTGGGCCGGCTATGGATCAATACACGTACGGCTTTATCTATCTATGATCCTGCAACGGAGTCGTTTTCAGATGATATTGGCACATACCTCGCAGGTTTGGGTCTTTCTGCCGGCAACGTTTCAGACCTATACCGCGATAACCGGGGAATGATATGGCTGACGCTGACCAATGCAGGAATGCTCGGATTTGATCCCGTCAGCCGGTCGGTCAAAAAGCTGAACCATGAACCTGTTGACAGCGGATCAATTGTTTCGAATGACATATCCTCTTTTATTCAGGATCGTCATGGCGATTATTGGCTGATTACCCATAACGGCATTCTGCAGCGCATTGACGGAAATACACTGAAGCTTGATTATAAGGATTTCAGAATATACCGCGAGAAGGGAGAACACTGGCTGGAATACCAGCTGTTTGCAGATCGTGATAATGACCTGTGGATTTATGCGTCGAGTTACAGCAGTGGTACTTATTTGCTGAATACTGAGTCGGGTACTTTACAACTGATCAGCAAAGAATCGGGCAGGTTCCGGCTTAACAACAATACCATCAAAGGAATTGTTCAGGGTGACAACGGATTGATATGGATCGGGACCGACCATGGAGGGATAAACCTGATTGACAAGAAAGACCTTTCCGTCAGGTACCTTGTATCCAATCCATATGACGACAGAAGCCTGAGCCAGAACAGCATAACATCGCTGTTCAGGGATGATGCAGGTATCATCTGGGCCGGGACCTTTAAGAAAGGAATCAATTACTACCACCCCGATATTATCAGGTTCGGGCTTATCAAGCACCAGTCACTCAACCCTTCGAACCTCGGATATGACGACGTGAATACATTCTGTGAAGATGACAGGGGGAATTTGTGGATCGGGACAAACGGAGGAGGGCTCATCTATTACGACAAATCCGCCGGCACATTTGCACACTACCGGCACGATCCTTCAGATCCCGGCAGCCTGAGCAATGATGTTATCATCAGTCTGTTTATAGACAGCGGTAAAAAGCTTTGGATCGGTACTTTTTATGGTGGTTTAGACTATTACGACGGCAAAAGATTCCATCACTTCCGGCACGATTCCTTTAATCCGGCCAGCCTGGCCGATGACCGTGTATGGGTTATGTACGAGGATGCTGAAAACCGTTTCTGGATTGGGACGTTGGGTGGAGGTCTGGACCTGCTTGACCGGGCAACCGGGAGGTTCAGGCACTACAAAAGCAGTGATGCCAATTCTGTGTTTTCGGATTTCATTGTATCCATCATTGAGGATAAAGAACAAAACCTTTGGATAGGAACTGCGGTAGGAATCAGCATATTGGATAAACAAAGCGGCATATTCAGACATCTGATAAGGGTGCCCGGCGACACGGGAAGTCTGAGCAATAACAATGTTATTGCACTTTTGTGTGACAACAGGGGATGGATGTGGATTGGAACCCGGGAAGGATTGAACCTTTATAACCCGCAGAAATCCTCGTTTACGAAAATCTCCAGGTCGAATGGACTGGCCGGTAACACCATACTGTCCATGCTTGAAGATGAGGAGGGCAATCTTTGGCTGGCCACCTCTCATGGGCTTTCCAACATCATTATAAGTCCCTGGTCGACACCCGACAGCCTGACATACCGCATCATGAACTACGATGAGCCGGACGGATTGCAGGGAAAGGAATTTAATGAAAGGGCAGCCTGCAGGACGCGGGATGGAGAATTGCTGTTCGGAGGAGCAAAAGGATTTAACATTTTCCGGCCACGGGACATCAATATTAACAAACGCAAACCCGGAATCGTTTTTACCGGTCTCGAAATCTATAATACACCGGTGAAGGTAAATGAAAAAATAAATGGAAGGATACTGCTGAAAAAGTCAATCTCCGGCAATGATGAGATTGTCCTGAAGTATAATGAGAACATGTTCTCCATTCAGTTTTCAGCCCTTGACTATTTTCAGCCTTTGAAGAATAAATACAAGTACAAACTGGAAGGTTTTAATGACAGCTGGATGGAAAGTGATGCAACGCTCAGGAAAGCAACCTACACCAACCTGGATCCCGGCGGGTATGTGTTCCGGGTAATAGCCGCCAACAACGACGGAACCTGGAACGAAACGGGTGCCAGCATCAACATAACGATACGGCCTCCGTTCTGGAAAACGAAGTTCGCATTCATGTTTTATTTTATTACCGTGTCGTTGTTGTTGTTTTTATTGCGTTTTGTTGTGCTGGAACGTGAAAGGATGAATTTTCGTGCTCAGCAGGAAAAGCAGGAAGCTGACCGCAGGCATGAGATCGATATGCTCAAGATCAAGTTTATTACCAATATTAGCCATGAATTCAGAACACCTTTGTCGCTGATCATTACTCCGTTGGAGAAGATCCTAAAAAACGCGGAAAAGATTGAGCTTAAAAATCAGTTGCTGTTTGTATACAGGAATGCAAAACGCCTGCTTAACCTGGTGAACCAGTTACTGGATTTCAGGCGTATGGAATACCAGCAGCTGAGGCTTTATCCGGCATTGGGTGATATGGTAAATTTCGCCAGGGAAATAACTTATTCTTTCTCAGACCTGGCCGAAAAGAAAAGCATTGCTTTGGAATTTGAGTCCGGGACTGAAAACCTGCCAACATTATTCGACCATGATAAGGTGGAAAAGATCATTTTTAACCTGCTGTCCAATGCCTTCAAATTTACGCCTGAAAAGGGAAAAATTACCGTATCCCTTTCCCGTCAGTCCAATACAGCCATTGCAGGTGGAAACGGTGACCCTGTGACAGCCTGGGTGCAACTGAGCGTTAAGGATACCGGCATTGGCATTCCAAAAGAAAAACAGGAAAAAGTATTTGAGCAGTTTGTCCAGGACGAAAATTCCCAGATGCAGATCAATCAGGGAACCGGCATCGGACTGTCGCTGGTCAGTGAATTTGTTAAATTGCACAAGGGCAAAATCAGGCTAGAAAGTGAAGTCGGGAAAGGAAGTTGTTTTACGGTATTACTGCCCATATTGACGGAATCGGGGTGGGTTGAACTACATCCTGTGAGTGCCCCGCAGATCACCCCCATTCCTGATCAGGCGGACGAAAACGTTCAAAGCCAGCAGTATAAAGACAAACCGACTATTTTAATTATTGAGGATAATGATGACTTTTTATTTTACCTGAAAGACAACCTGAAAGCCAGGTACACAATTCTTGAAGCTCCGGAGGGTATCAGCGGACTGAAAATTGCAAGGGAAAAAACACCGGACCTCATCGTTAGTGATATCATGATGCCGGGAATGGATGGCATAGAACTGTGCCGCTTGGTAAAAAATGACAAGCATACCTCCCACATACCGGTTATCCTGCTAACAGCCAGGACTTCTGAAACCCAGCGATTGGAAGGATTTGATACAGGAGCAGACGAATATATCACAAAACCCTTTAGTTTTGAGTTGCTGGAATCACGCATCAAAAACCTGATCCACCAGCGGGAATTGGTCAGAAAATCATTTCAGAAAAAATTTGAACTTACTCCTTCGGAGATTCAGGTAACATCACTGGATGAAAAGCTGATCAGGAAAGCTATGTCAATAGTGGAGAAAAACCTGGCCAATCCTGATTTTTCAGTTGACCAGCTGGCCAGGGAGGTAGGAATGAGCAGGGTCCATCTTTACAAGAAACTCACATCACTCACCGGAAAATCACCTATTGAATTCATCCGGATTATCAGGCTTCGCAGAGCAGCCAGCCTGCTTGAAAAAAGTCAGCTGTCTGTTGCTGAAATCGCCTATCAGGTTGGCTTTAACAATCCGAAATATTTCACGCGTTATTTCAAGGAGGAATATAAGATTTTACCTTCGGAATATAGCAGCAGGAATAAAATTAACCTGGCGGATCCTTTTTCTTTTGATACTTCCGGCAAGTAATTTTTTCGGCTCCCTTAACAAACCATACCCTGTTCTGAAAGATTCATGACCCTGGTATTACTGTGAGAAGTCCTATTTTTGGTGATGCTGATTTCAATAATAAAATATATAACACTTGATCCCTCCTGACCCGAAAAGACGTTACCGGCTCATTCTGATGCTGGAAATCATACTGGTAACCATAATAGCTGCAGCCGTTGCGCTGATTATTATTCTTTGATTTGATACCGTGCAGATAATGACAATACCATTTAACTTTGTATGCGTTTTCAATCATGAAACCTGCTAACCATAAATATTAGTGCGTATGAATAAGATGTTGGAACAAAACAGATTAAAAACCAGTCAATCCGCGGGGATCAATAACCGGAAAGTTTTGATCCTGTTTTTCTGCTGGGTATTCCTGGGTGCTGGAATGGCAGAAAATTCACACGGACAGCCGGCTGCCAGGCAGATTACCGGTACTGTCATGGCTTCTGATGATAACAGCCCCATACCGGGAGCCAACGTGGTCATCAAGGGAAGCCAGACAGGAACAGTGACGGATATGAACGGGAAGTTTGTCCTGTCAGCAACCGATGATGATGTGCTGGTATTCTCCTTTATTGGCTATACACTGCAGGAAATTAAGGTGGGCAGACAAACGCTGCTCAATGTGCGCCTGAATACCGAAGTTACCAAACTGGATGAAGTGGTTGTTGTCGGATACGGAACGATGAAACGCAGTGACCTCACCAGCGCGGTTGTGTCGATAACGGCTGATGAAATTAAGCAAACCGTCGGCTCATCCTTTGATCAGGCTCTTCAGGGCAGGGCAGCCGGCGTTTTTGTCACCCAGAACACCGGGGCGCCGGGCGGAGGAGTGTCGGTTCGCATCAGGGGTATTCATACCCTGCAGGGCAATAATGAACCCTTGTACGTGATTGACGGGGTGCAGGTTGAAGGACATACGGGGGATATTACCTATAATAACAGCATTGGCAATATCCTTTCCACCATCAATCCTGCCGATATCGTCGACATGCAGATCCTTAAGGATGCTTCTGCCACTGCTATCTATGGTTCCCGCGCTGCCAACGGCGTTATTATCATTACCACACGGAAGGGCAAGGCGGGGGAATCAAAAATAAGCTATGAAGGATCTTACGGGGTTCAGCAACTGCCTTACTATATACCAACCATGAATCTGCGGGAATTTGCCGAATACCGAAATTCAAAACAGGAAGTGCTTGGGCATGGAAGCAGACCTGAATGGCAGGATCCTTCGATACTGGGCGAAGGAACCGACTGGCAGCAGGAATTGTTCCGGAATGCAGCCATGCAAAGCCATTTGATTTCTGTTTATGGCGGAAGCGAAAAGACCACCTTCGCCATTTCCGGCGGCTATTATGACCAGGACGGGATTGCAACAGGATCGAATTTCAAACGGTTTAATGTGAAATTATCAGTAGAAAATACTACCCGTGACTGGCTTAAAATAGGGACCAATATCCTCGCCAATCAAAGTAAACAGGTTATTACGGTGGAAGACCAGGGTGTAATCAGTACTGCACTGGAACAGACTCCTGATGTGCTGGTAAAAAATCCGGACGGATCCTGGGCCGGACCTGAATCCAATATATACGGCACCTATGTAACCAATCCGATAGCCATTGCCTTGCTGAAAGAAAACGAAAGAAAAAACTCACAAGTCCTGGCCAATGCTTATCTCGATATCACTTTTTTCAAAGATCTTGTTTTAAGGAATGAGGTCGCAGCGAATATTTCCTATTCCAATAGTTACAGTTTCACCCCCACTTATGAATTCGGTGATTATGTGACGAATGTGATCGCCAGTTCATCCAGGGGTGTAAATAACGGGCTTTACTGGAGCTTTTATACCTCCCTCCGGTATAATCACAGATTCTTCGATAAGCATGATCTTTCTGTCATGGTTTTGCATGAAGCTTCTGAAAGCCGATGGGAAGGAATTTCCGGGAGCCGGACCAACTTTTTCACCAATGCCATCCACGAACTGGATGCCGGCGACAGTGAAACGGCAAAAAATAGCGGTTTTAAAGGAAGCAGTGCCCAGGAGTCATACCTCGGGCGGTTGAATTATGCCTTTGCCGATAAATATCTGCTGCAGGCGACCGTCAGAGCCGATGGCTCTTCAAAATTCGGACCTTATAAGAGGTGGGGTGTTTTTCCTTCATTCTCACTGGCATGGAAAATTGGGGATGAAGCATTCCTGGACAACATAGAACAGATCAACAACCTGAAGTTAAGATTCAGCTGGGGACTGATGGGTAATTCCAACAGTCCCGACTATGCCTATGGTTCTCCGCTCGGCAATCGTTCAACGGTGTGGGGAACAGGAGTCCTTCCGCAGCGGCTCAGCAATCCCGATATACAATGGGAGGCAACACGTGAAACCAATATAGGACTTGACCTTTACATGTTCAATAATCGCATTGAGTTTATAGCCGAAGCCTATAAAAAGTATACCGATAATCTATTATTGGAGCTTCCCTTGCCTGCTTATGCCGGTGGGGAGGGAGGCGATTATACCGGAGCCATTGATCCTCCTTATGTGAATATCGGTGCCATGGAAAACAAAGGCATTGAATTCACTTTGAATACGGTCAATATCGAACGGGGAGGATTTCAATGGCAAACCGGTCTTGTTTTCACATTAAATCGCAACAAAGTACTTGAATTAACCACCGATAATGCTGTTGTAGACGGCACGATGGGAACATCCCTGATTACCCGCACGCAGGTTGACAAACCTGTTGGTCTGTTTTATGGATATGTCGTCGAAGGTATGTTTAATTCCGAAGAGGATTTCTACCGGAAGGATGCTTCGGGAAATTTTGTCCTGGATGACTTTGGCAACAAAGTATTGGTTGCTTTGCCTGTAGATGCTTCCAGCGTTAGTGTGAGCCGTGTATGGGTGGGAGATTATAAATTTAAGGATATCAACCAGGATTCAGTCATCGATGAGAATGACCGTGCTTTTATCGGCGACCCTAATCCCGATTTCTCCTTTGGAATAAATTCAAGGTTGTCCTATAAAAATTTTGATCTGTCGGTTAACCTGACCGGTACTTACGGGAACAAGATTTACAACTGGACCCGGATGCGGTTTGAAGATCCCAATACGAATCTCGGCGTTTTCAGATCAGTAAAGGATTATGCCCGTATCGGGGTCTACGATCCTAATATGACAGCCGTTGATCCCGCCACCGGGGAAACCATCCCGGCCAATCAGATTGCCGGCAATGTATACATTATAAATGAAGGGACGGACATCCCCCGTCTGACCAATTATTCAGCCAATGCCAATAACCGTATCTCTGACCGTTTTGTTGAAGACGGATCCTATGTCAGGATAAGAAATCTGGTTTTAGGATATATGATCCCGGCCAAAATATCGGGGAAAGTCAAAATGGAAAGCGTAAGGTTATATGTTAATATTCAGAACCTTTATACCTTCTCAAAATACAGGGGTTATGATCCCGAAGTCGGTTCTATACATCAGAATATGTTGCTTAGCGGCATCGATAACGGGCGCTATCCTTCGCAACGGATCTATTCATTCGGCATAAATGTTAATTTCTAATGTTGGCAACTTATAAATGGAAATAGATATGAAAAATACAATAAAATATCTGATCATCATTTCCCTGGTCTACATGAGTACGGCTTGCAGTAAGGAATTTCTTGAAAGGCCGCCGCTCGACAGGGTGACGGTTGATAATTATTACAAATCCTATGATGAACTGAGAGCCGGAACTTCTGCCTTGTATAATATTGTGTGGTTTGATTATAACGAAAGGGCAGGCTACAGCATTGGTGACATAAGGGGTGGCAATACGCTTTCGAAATATTTCAACGCAGGGTATTACCGTTTTACGGTCAATTCCCTGGATCCCAATCTCTATGAAGCCTGGAGTGCACTGTATAAGGTTGTGGCCCAATCGAATATGGTTATGTATAACATACAGACCAGGGCTGAAAATGTCACCGAAGAGCAAAAAAATGCTTCCATTGCAGAATGCCGCTTTATGCGGGCCTCCGCTTATTTTCACCTGGTACGTGCCTGGGGACCGGTTATGATCATCGAAGACAATGTTGCCCTGGTACAGATGCCTGTTGTGCCGCTCAATCCGGTAGAAGATGTTTACAAATTCATCATCCGTGACCTTACCTGGGCAGCCCGCCATCTTCCCGAAACCGATGTGCCGGGCAGGGTTACGCGATGGTCGGCTGAAGGCCTGCTGGCCAAGGTTTATCTTGCTTTCTCCGGTTATGGAAGTACGGACGGCATGCGGAACCAGGCATTGCTTGACAGCGCCAGATATTATGCTGCTGATGTCTGTGACAACAGCGGCTTAAAATTAATGGATAACTACGCCGACCTCTTTATGTACAAGTCGAATGTCAACCGGGCCGGATCCAACAACCAGGAAAGCCTGTTTTCCTTGCTGTGGGTTCCCCTTGGCGTGTGGGGTTCACAAAACGCAACTTTATCCGACTTCGCATTTAATTCCGACGTGGTCGGAGGCGTTTCGGCCTGGGGCAGCCACCGTGCGTCCTATGATATTCTTGCCTTATACCAGATGGGCGATACCATCCGGCTTGACGCTACTTTTATGACAAACGGTGTGCATTATCCCGAGATCAACAGTGCCGACGGCGGCTACACTTTCAGCGAAACCGGAACCTGTCCCCTGAAGAAGTATGTCCCGGGTGGTCCCGATGATAACGAAGGAGATGTGGCCACCATGAATTCACCCCTTAATTCATATATCCTGCGGCTGGCTGACGTCTACCTGGTATATGCCGAAGCAGCCCTGGGGAATTTAAGAGAGCTGACATCGGGTGACGGACTGGTCTTTTTCAACAAAGTCAGGGCCAGGGCCAAAATGCCTGAACTGGCATCCGTTGATTTTGAAGATATTATGTACGAAAGGCGGATTGAACTGGCCATGGAATACCAATATTGGTATGACCTGGTTTGCTGGTACTATGTTAAGCCGCAATTCATCCTCGACTATTTGAACGGGCAGGAAAGAGGCGCTGAATATGAGCATGTCAGGAATCATGACGGAACCCTGACCCTGACCATAACATCGCGTGAAGATCCTCCAACCTCTGTAACGGCAGCTGATATCTATTTTCCGTATCCTGAATCGGATATGGTTCAAAACCCATACTTTGGTGAGGAACCGGTTCCCTATGATTTTAGTGAGTAAAGAACTTAAAAGCATCATACAATGAAATCCATAGCAAAATATATTTCGGTCACTGCAGGGTCTCTCCTGATATTGATTGCCCTGACGGGTCTGCTTTTCTTTACGAATTCCTGCGAAGAGGAAACCGGTCCCCCTGTCATCACCAACGTCCGCACACCAGATCCGGCAACCGCTGACAGTTCGGTTGAAAGAGCATTCCCCGGCGACTATATCGTCATACAGGGAGAAAACCTGGAAGGGGTTACCCATATTTATTTTAACAATACTGAAGTCCCTTTTAGCCGGATGTATGTAACCAACACCAATATAATCCTGCAGATCCCATCAGAAATTCCGCTGAAAGGCTCCGATCCTTCAGCCCCCAATGAAATAAGGGTCGTGACACCCCAGGGGGAAGCCTCATTCAGTTTTAAATTCCTGTCCCCTCAGCCCTCCATAGGTTTCCTCTTTTTCGATGTGCCTGCATCGGTGGACACCAATATTTATATTTACGGAAGCAATTTCTACGAAGTGATCAAGGTGGTCTTTACCGTAAATGACCAGCAAATTGAGGTGCCGCAATACGAAATCAACGATTACAGCATCATCAATTTCCGGCTGCCGGATGGAGCGCAATACGACGGCACGGTGGTGGTGATTACGGAAAGCGGTTCGGATACCCTGAACTTCATTCCCAATCCTCCTCCCATAATTACCGGCGTAAGCCGCGATCTCACGGTAGTAGGGGATACCTTTACCATTTACGGGCGTGATTTCAGGAACCTTGATAAAGTGGTGTTCCCCGGAGGTGTTGAGGTCGATAAAAGCGGACTTACAATCAATGAATTGAAGACTGAGATCATGCTGACCATGCCCAACGCACCGGCAAGCGGAGACCTGAAAGTGGTGCGGGGAGACGTAGAGGCTGTTTATCCTGACTTTAACGATCGATCCCTGGTGCTGTACGATTTTGACGGCATCGGAAACTGGGTATGGCGCTGGAATACAGATACGGCTCTTACAGGCAACCTGCCTTATGAAGGGAACGGGGTATTCTATCGCTTTGCCTCAACCTGCCCGTCGAATGCCAATACTGGATGGTATGACGAAGGAGCCAACGGCCTGGCCTTTTCTTCCTGGCCCAATATTCCTTCAGCCACCCCGGTGGAAAAACTGGCGGTCAGCATCAATATCAATACCTTGTTGCCATGGACAGACGGATGGATCCAGATTTCATTCTACGCCAACAGTTATGGCTACAAGCTTCAGCCTTATCTTACAGCCGAAGTGCCGCTCAACCAATGGATAACCTATACCATCCCGTTGAAAAGCTTTACCGGTATGAGCTTTGTTACTTATGCTGATATACGGGCACTGGCCCTGGATAATGCTATGATGATTTACATTAACGGCGAAAGTGCCATTCCCTTTGAATATGACTTTTGCTGGGATGACCTGCGGTTTGTAATGCTTGAGTAAGCAAGGAATTGCAGTTCTCGCAAAGCCACAAAGGCGCAAAGAAATATTAACCTGATGCCTTAAACTTTGCGCCTTTTTGATTTACTGCACCCTTATTTTAAAAGCCTTATTGCTATGCACACCGCCGGAGGTAACCGACAGCCTTCCGATATACAGGCCTGACTGACCTTCAGGATCCCAGCTGAATTGGTGTGATCCGGCCTTCATTTGCCCCTGGTTAAGGGTTTGAACCAGTTTGCCTTCCGGTGAGTATATTTCCAGAAATACCAGGGCGGGCTTTACCAGTTCAAACTGAATGGTTGTTTTATCTGTAACCGGAT
>Ga0105100_10000397_pt1 | contig 25954 bp, 19 predicted proteins | sample PPLLak12cMay2015_2_FD_87033 | JGI IMG/M metagenome (GOLD analysis project Ga0105100, IMG submission 87033) | Freshwater sediment microbial communities from Prairie Pothole Lake near Jamestown, North Dakota, USA - PPLs Lake P8 Core (1) Depth... | ecosystem: Environmental > Aquatic > Freshwater >... | reverse complement strand
TCTTGCGGGCCGGGTGGGGTGGTCCAAATGACCCATTGCTCCGCGGTCGCCAGCTGATTTCGATCGGTGAAGTGGATGCTTTCCAAACTTACCGCCTCGCCCCAGATGCCGGTGGAGGGCTCGGCAGCCAGCTCTCTGAGCAGCTCTGCTGGGCGGGGGTGGCGGCGCATATCGCTGATCTCAATTTCAGATGGAACAACCTCGATTGCGGCAGCATCTTCCGGGTGCAGGCGCGCCGCACGCCATTCCACCTGCACATCCAGCTGCCCGCGAAATGTGCTGGTGCGGGCGATATATGCCAGATCGAACTTGCCGGGCGGCAAGGGCAGACCGCCGGAATTCCACCACAAGACCCGTTGGGTGGCGCCGCCAGCATCTGCCACGTTGACAATGCGGTGCTCGGACTCGCGCCCGACCTGGCTGGAGGACTGCACGACAAGGTCGCGCGTCGCCAATGTGAGCGCCGGGCTTCCGGCGCCAAACGGCGCCAGGCGTTCAATCTCCTGCACCCAGGCTAGATTGAGTTCTGGCAAAGGCAGGTAAGCATCGATGCTCAGGCGTGAATCGTAAGGAGTTTTTGCCAACTGTGCCTGCACGGCCTGGGCAAGGCGCTGGCGGAATTCATCCAGTTTGCCGGCTTTGACCTGCATCCCGGCAGCCATGGGATGCCCGCCAAAGCCTTCCAGCAGGTCTGCCTGGGCGGCTATCGCGGCTATGGCTTCCGTGATGTGCACCGGCGGTATGGAGCGCGCCGAACCGCGCCAGGGCCCTTCTTGCGGGCCATTCAGCAGGATCACCGGTTTGGCGTAGCGTTCCACCAGGCGGCTGGCGACGATGCCGATCACTCCCGGAGGCCATTGGGGATGGGCGAGGACCAGGGCGGCGTGCTGCAGCAACTCGGGGTCCTGGTCGAGCTGCGTCTGTGCGCCTTGGAAGATCTGTTCGCTGAGCAGCTTGCGCCGCTCGTTAAGCGCTTCCAACTGCAGCGCAAATACACGCGCCTGGACCAGATCGTCGATGGTCAGGAAATCCACGACCGGGTTGGCGTCCCCCAAACGGCCGATGGCATTCAGGCGCGGGGCGATCACAAAACTGATGTGTTCCTCGCTCATGCCGGCCGGATTGAGCTCGGCGCGTTCGTACAGGGCACGCAGACCGGCGCGTTCAGCGGCGCGCAGGCGCGCCAGACCACGCTGCAGGAGATAACGGCAGTCGCCGTGCAGCAAAGCAACGTCCGCCACGATCCCCAGGGCAACCAGGTCGAGCTGGGCTGCGGCGATCTCAGGCTGTCCGCAGGCTGCGCTCAAGGCGGCGATCAGCTGGTAAGCCACGCCCACGCCAGGCAGGTAAGACAGCGGGTGACCTTCGGGCAAACGGTGGGGGTTGATCACTGCCAGGGCAGCCGGCAGGCTGTCGGATAGGCCGTGGTGGTCGGTGACGATCACATCTACACCGCGGGAATTCGCATAGTCGATAGATGCGTGTGCGCCGATACCGGTATCACAGGTCACCAGCAGGTCCACACCCTCGTCCAGGGCATTCTGCAGAGCAGTTAGCTGGATGCCGTGGCCTTCCGTGGCGCGCAGTGGGATATGGTAGCTTACCACCCCTTCTAGGGGACGCCCTCCCAGGGGACGCCCAACCAATTGGCGCAAGCTATCGACCAGCAGGGTGGTGGAGGTCTGCCCATCCACATCGAAATCGCCCCACACGCAGATGCGCTCGCCATGCTGCAGGGCGCGCTGTAGGCGCTCAACGGCGATACCCATATCGGGCAGATCATAGGCTGAAGCTGGCTGGTAAAGATCAGGATTCAGATAGGCTTGAACTTGCTCCGCCTGGGTGAAGCCGCGCTGGTAAAGCACTTTGGCCACCAAGGGATTCCCACCGGCGGCGGCGACCAGCTCTTCCGGCACGCTTACCGGATAGGGTTCAATCCACTCAGCCATATCAGTATTCAATCTCACCAATCTGGTCAAAATCCAAATCATCCAACAGGCCTGTCGTGCCTGGCTCTGAATCGCCGCTAAATTCTTCAATTTCCCCGGCCTGCACTCCGCGCTGGCATAACGAGCGGTAGGTGCACAGGCGGCAGCGCTCTTCATAACTGGTGAGAGGAAATTCGCCGTTTGCCTGGCTGGCAATGCCGCTGATCAGGCTGGATAAGAGCTGTTCGTCACGCGCATACTGCGCCTGATCGTAGGCGAAAATCAGCGGCTGTTCGGGTTGGCTGGTATACCAGTAGACCATTTGTACCTGCACGGGCTGGATTTCTCGACCCAGCAGGCTTGCTCCAGCGCGCACCAATACAAACGGATAGATGTGAGTTTGCATGCGTTCTGCCAGGCGTCTGCGCTGCGGTGGAAAGCGTGAGGTTTTCCAGTCGATAATGCGCAGGGTGCCATCTTCCTGCAGGCACAGCAGATCGAATTTGGCTACCAGGATCTGCCCGGCCAGCTCGGTGGTGAGCATCGTCTCCGGGTATTTTGAAAGGCAATCACCGAGCAGCTTGCCGGCCTGCTTCAGATAAGCCTGCCACCATTGGGAAAGCTCTGGCTCATCCGCGTACGGCGCCAGGCGCGCCTCTGGAATGCCAATCAGATGTTGGTGCACCAGGCGATGGAAAGTTGATCCGCGGCGGATGAAGCGCTCGTTTTCCAGGGCCGGCTCAATCTCCACGGCTGGCCAGCTCAGGCGCAACAGGTAGCGCAGCTCGAAACGCCGCTGGCAGTCCAGGTAATCTTGCAGGCTGCTCTGGTTAAAGGAAAATTCAGCCGGTAAGGTCATCAGCGATCCTCCTCATCCTGTGCTCCACGTCCAGCGAATTCCTGTTCCCAGAAGCCACGCAGAGCTTCGAAAGCCACGGCAGGTCGCTGATCCTTGTGCCTGCCCGTGTTCCAGGTGATGACCAGCTCGCGCCGGGCGCGCGTGATACCAACATACAGCAGGCGCAGGCGCTCGCGCCCATAATCCAGGCGCGCCGACTGGCTGGCTTCGCCTTCCTGGTACCACTCGTTTTCATCGCTGGAAAAGGCGATGCGCAACTGCTCCAGGGTCTCCGCAGACAGGTTGAGCTGATCGCGGATGAACCATTTTTCGGCAATAAATTTCTCACCCGGCAAGCCGGCTGGGAAATCATACTGGCTGGCTGAAAGCAGGTACACGCGGTCCCATTCCAGGCCTTTGGCTTTATGGATAGTGGATACCACCACCTTGCCCGGGTAGAGATCGGGATTAAAACCAGAATCGCTGCTGCTAAAACCGATAAAACGTCTTTCGTTGCTGGCGATGACGTCAAGCTCGGCGGAAAGCTCGGGCAGCTTCCAGGAGGGGTTGGCCTGGCTGGCCTGGCGCAGCAGCACCGCCAGTTTGTGGTTCAGCGCCAGGTCTACCGGCGTGGAGAAGAGATCCTGTCCCAAAGTCAGCACCAGCTGATCGATGGGCAGCAGCACGGCTTTCTGCCAAGTCTGGATCTGGCGGCGGAAGTCATCCAATTCCTGGTAGGCGGCAGGGTCGCTTTCTTCCAGGTTGAGCGTGTCCAGCCAATCACCACCCGGTTCAGGCCACAGATAATTTTCCAGGGTCTGGCACTTGCGGATGCGCTCCGCATTACGTTTGCGGCGTTTTTCTGCCTGCGGGCCGCCTTCTGGTTTGGGCGTAATGCGCGTATAGACATCTGCCAGCAGGCGTGGATTTTGGGGGTCAGCCAGGGCCTTGAGCACCGTTTCCAGCGTGCCGGCTGTCTGGCGCGTGGCGGAAGTACTGCGCAGGAGATCATCCACAAAATCAATATTGCGCGCTTTCAGGGCGTCTACCAGCTCATTGGCGCGCACGTTGCGCGAGGTGAGCACTGCCACGGTGCGCGTGGGATTGTCCGGCAGCCAGCGCGCCAGTGAATCGGCAACTACGTTGATCTCGGCCTCAGGCGAAAAGGCTCTGGCGTGCAGATAGATTTGCTCCGGTTGGTCGGGCGGGTTGGGTTGGGGGTCATCCTGCGGCACGGGTTGGATCTCGGGAGCCGCGGCCAGGGCATCGCGCACGCCGGGGATGGGGTGGCTGGAGCTGGTCCACTGCGCCAGGAAATTGGCCAATTGGATCACACTGTGCGTGGAACGACCCGAGCTGGGCAGCTCGGCAGAGCGCACGCCAGGCGATTGGATAAACTGGCGCAAATAGCGTGGGTTGGCGGTGGTAAAGGTCTCGTAAATCGCCTGGTTAGAGTCGCCCACGCGCACCCAGTTTCCTTTCGGCCCGCTGAGCAAGCTCAGGATTTCCTGCTGCAGGCGGCTGCTGTCCTGGGCTTCGTCTTCCAGGATGTAAGGCCAGCGATACTGCAAGCGCTCTAAATACACGGGATCGGTTTGCAGCGCCTGCAAAGCCAGGCGGATCAGGTCATCAAAATCGACTGCCGAGCGGTAGATCAACGCACGCTGATAATCTGCGTACAGCTCGGCGCCAACCTGTGCCAGGGGCAGCGGCAGCGGTAGTTTGTCCAGGCGTGCCAGGACCTGCTCGGGCGTTAACTGAAGGTCTTTTGCGCTGCGAATGAAGGACAGTGCCAGGTCCTGGACCATTTCGGGGATATCTTTGCGGCGCAGCTGTATGGCTTTATTCTCTTCAATATCAGTTTTGATATAGTCTTCTAAAATATCCGGGTGAGCTCGATACCAGGAGACAGCGATCTCATTGCGGATACTGTCGGCGGCGCGCTCGTCTATGATGGAAAAGTTCTCCGGCAGGCCTACCAGGCTAGGTCGCTCGCGCACGATGTCGTGCGCCAGACTGTGCAGCGTGCGCACCTGGTAGCCCAGACTGGGCAGCAGGCCGTAGGAGCTGATGAATTGGCTGACGCGCTGGTAGAAGATATCAACGGCAGAATTTACCAGCGTGACGACCAATACCTCCTGATCGTCCGCCAGGGGGGCTAAGCGGATCAACTGGGCTGCTAACAGCGAAAGCGTGAACGTCTTTCCGCTGCCGGGCACAGCCGCAATTCCCATCTTGCCGCGCCGGTAGCGCAGGATTTGCTTCTGGTGATGCCGTAGACGGATTTCCTGCAGGGGAGCTTGTGGGGTGCTCATGCGCTTTCCCCTTCCGCCAACTGGCGCAAGACACGCTGGATGGCATGCAGCAGCGGCCCGCGCTGTTCGTAGCCTTGCTCGCCGAGCTCGCTCAAACCCAGGTACACCCGGCCCCGACAGCGCCTCAACAGCCCATTGGTCAGACGGTCCATGGTGTCGATATTGACTTTGAGCTCATCCATTTCGCTCCAGATGCGATCGGGGGGCCAGTTGCGGTTGAGCACATAGGGATGGGTGAGCGGCTGGTAAAGGCGCTCTGACCAGCCGCGTGAGCCGCTGTCCAGCCAGAATTGCACCTCGACCGGGCGATTGGACATCAGAAAAGTATGCGCCGGGGCCAGGAATACTGCATCGGTGGGCTCTGCCTGCCAGTTGTACAGGTACTGGGCGGCGATCACGCCCTCCTGCACCATGCGCAGGTATTCTTTACCCAGTGGAATCTCCTGCGCCTGCAGGATATCGCCGGTCACCCAGCGGAATTTCTGGATGGATTCGATCAGGTTGGCAGTCACCTGGGCGGCATTGTAATCGGTATGGAAACCGAAACCGGGTTGGGACAGCACTTCGCCGAACAGGCGGCTGAAGAAAATATCCAGCTCAGCCGCGCCACTGCCCTGGCTGTTCTCTAACCAGTCGCGCAAGAGCTGGTAGCGCGCTCCCAAGCGGTAGGTGATGCGCTCCTGCACTTCAGGGCGGATGATATCAAAGGGTGATAGCTGCGCCTGCCCGTCTTTGACCCGGTAGACGATCCTGGCCAGCAGCTGCGCCCGCACCAGATCGATCTCGGCGATGGACTGCAGCAAAGCGTAGGCAATATCAAATGGACTGGGGACATAGCCCCATTCCGGGTAAGCCAGCATCGCCAGGCTCAGCAGGCACTGCACGGCAGGTTCTTCGCGCAGCGAGCGCGAGGGGCGGTGGGAACGCGCAGGAATGCCCTGCGCCTCCAGGCGCACCGTCAGGCCGTGCCTTAAGGCATCCGAGAGGAAGGGCGCCAGTACCACAATTTCACCCGGCGGGACCCGGTTATCATAGATTTCGGCTGCCACCTGCTCTGCCACCCAATCGAGCATCTGCGGATAGTAGCGTTCGTAGGTGAAGCGCACAGCCAGACGGGTATGCGCTTTTTGCTCAGCGTCTGCCCATTCTAAAATATTTGGCGGCGGCGCTTGCCCTCCCAGGCTGGCCAGGGGGCGCTGGATGGAATGGTGCAGCGCCTGGCGCAACGTATCGATCCCAGGCTCAACTGCCCAGGGTTCCAGCAGCTCGGCTGGCTCGTCGCACAGAGATTTCAAGCGATACGCGCTTTCCGCATCAGCGCCCAGGAAGCTGCGGAAGCCCGCCTGTTGATCATAGATCAGGCAGGCTGATTCAGCCTGGGGCAGCCATTCCGCCAGGATATCGTGCGTAAGCGGCACGTCTTCTTCAATATTGTCGGCGATGAGATGCTGAAAACGCCCGAATAAGTATTCCCGGAAATCCGGCCGCGGCCAAAGCTGATCACGCAGCAGCTCTACCTGCAGAGAAAAATCCAGCAGGTTGTTTACCAGGCAGTAAGCGCGGAATTGGCTGGCGCAGGTCTGCACATCCTCATAAATGCGTAGTTGACCCGGATCGCCCTGCCAGGCAGCTTTCAGGCGCGTGCCGATTTCGGTATGCGGAAAACCCACCACGGCGGCTTTGTTGAGATTGTCCAGGATCTGGCTGTATAAGCGGTTGCGCTCCAGCGGCACATTGCTGAAAAGCCCTTCCGCCAGCAAACCGCCGGCGATGTGCGCCATATAATATTGGGCTGTTTCCAGGGTCAGAAATACCGGTAGCTGTTCCGGGTCAGTGAAACCAGCATTTTGAGCCGCATAAGGCCAAAATAAATCCACCATGCGGCGCGCCAGGCCACCTAGCGTGAGCAGGGTGACCATCCCGCCTGTGACCACACCCGGATGGTGGATGGCTTCCAGGTAGGGACCCGCCAACGTGCGCTGCGGTAAGAGCAGCAAGATTGAGTCGGCGGGGACGCCAAGCTGCATCAGGTGCAGTAGGCGCTCCACGCCAACCGTAGTCTTCCCGCAGTTGGCTGGGCCTTCGAGAAAAATGCGCTGATTTAGAGGTGTTTCGACCAGTCTGCGCTGGGTTTCTGTGAGGGGCAAGGAGACTCCTTTTAACTAGCCTGTGGAACCTCGCGACTGAACTGGGTCTCGTACAGGCTGGCATACAGGCCGCCATAGGCCAGTAAATCCTGGTGGCGTCCGCGCTCAACGATCTGGCCGCGATCCATGACCAGGATCAAATCAGCCGCCAGGATGGTGCTCAACCGGTGAGCGATGACAATGCTGGTGCGTCCTGCCATGACTCGCTTCAAGGCCTCCTGGATCAGGGCTTCGGATTCCGAATCCAGATGGCTAGTGGCTTCATCCAGCACCAGGATACGTGGATTTTTGAGGATCACGCGCGCCAGGGCCAGGCGCTGCTTCTCACCGCCGCTCAGACGGTAGCCACGCTCACCGACGATGGTGTTATAGCCTTCGGGAAGCTCGCGGATAAAATCGTGGATGTTGGCCGCCTGAGCAGCCGCTTCCAACTCGGCCTGTGTAGCGTTCAGGCGCGCATACAGCAGGTTGGTGCGGATGGTATCGTGGTACAGATAGGTTTCCTGGGTCACCATGCCAATCTGCCTGGCAAGCGATTCCAGGGTCACCTGGCGCAAATCCCAGCCATCCAGGCGCACCACGCCGGCAGTTGGGTCATACAGGCGTGGGATCAGGTAGGTCAGGGTGGTTTTGCCTGCGCCGCTGGGTCCTACCAGGGCAACCAGCTCGCCGGGGTTGGCCTTGAAGGTAATCTCCTGCAGGGCCTGTTCGCGTGCCTGGCTGCGCGGGGCTTCGCTGCTCTGCTCTTCACTGGTCTTGTCGATGGTGCTGGCTTGCGGGCTGCCAGAAATGACCGTGGACACATTATCCATACTGCCGTAGCGTGCCACGGCGCTCAGGATCGACTGAGCTGGACCTTCATAGTTGAAGCTGACGCCGTCAAATTCCAGCTCGCCGCGCACATTGCCCAAGGGCTGCGCATCTGGCTGTTCTGGGATATCCAAAGGCAGGTCGATCACCTCAAAAACTCGCTCGAAGCTGACCACCGATGTAGCGAATTCCACCGGTGCGTTCGCCAGACCTTGCAGCGACCCATACAGGGCGGTGAGATAGGAGCCAAAGGCAACGATAGTGCCGATGGTGAATTCCTGGCGAATGGCCAAAACGCCGCCGATGCCATATACCAGGGCGGTCCCGATGGCGCCCAGCAGGCCGATGATCACAAAAAAAGCCACACCATACAGCGCCCGGCGGATGCCAATGTCCCGTACGCGCGCTGCCCGGTCTTCAAAGCGATCCACTTCGTCCTGCCGGCGCCCGAATAGTTTGACCAGCAAAGCGCCGCCAATATTCAGGGTTTCGTTCATCATGGCGTTCATCTGAGCGTTCACCGTCATATGCTCGCGCGCAATATCGCGCAGCCGGTCGCCCAGTTGGCGGGCTGCCAAAATGAACAGCGGCAGGATGGCAATACTGATCAGGGTCAGGCGCCATTCCAATGAGATCATCACGCTGAGCACAGCGATAGTTTGGATGATATTGGTGATAATGCCGACGATGGTGTTGCTGATGGCGTTTTGTGCCCCAACTACATCGTTATTCAGGCGGCTCATCAGCTCGCCTACCCGTGTATGGGTGAAGAAGCGCAGTGACATACGCTGCAGGTGGGCATACAAGGCCACGCGCAGGTCGTAGATCACTCCTTCGCCAATACGCGCGTTCAGCAAGCGCTGGATGACGGTCAGCCCGCCTCCGACCGCTGGGATCATCAACAAGGCCAGCGCCAGGCGAATCACTTGGTTGATATCTGAATTCGGGATGGCCTGATCGATCATACCGCGTAAGATCAGGGGGGTCAGCAGGGTCAGCCCGGTGCTAATCAAGATCAGAATTAACGTGCCCAGAATATGCCAGCGATAGGGAAGTGAATAGCGTAGCACGCGCCCCAACAGGGCACGCGTAACTTTGGGACGCTCGTCACCGGAACGCACATAACTCCACCAACCGGCTCCACCATGAAAACCCATCCAATACCTCCTCCAGAAGCTTACTGGGGCTATTATAAGCGCTTTCAGGGACTGAATCCGTTCCGGGGCGCCATGAAACTCCTGGTATGTGATGCGCGGCTGCTGTAAGTCTCAGCCTGCCTGGAGCTGGAGATACTCCCGGTGGGCGTGAATTTTGGTCCGCAAGGCCAATCAATTTGAGTTAAACTTGCCTGAGCATTGAGGATCAAGCCTGATAGAGCGTATGCCCGGCGAGGGTGGTGAGACATGCAAGCACCTCCAACAGATCGAAAAGAGCTGCTGCGTTATACAGGCTGCTTGGCTATTCTGGTCGGGGGTTTTATCCTGTTTATGGGGCTGGTATTTCTGATTTTCATGGGCAATACAGCCCAGCTCAATTGCAGCATTCTGCTGGAACAAAAGATGAATTGCAGCCTGCGCACATCCTGGTTTGGAAAATTTCCAATTGCCACGCAAGAGCTGAGTGGTATCACAATGGCACAGGTCGGCGAATATTGTGACGAGGATGGCGATTGCAGCTATCGCGTGGAGCTCATCAACGATTCGCAGGCAGTGATTCCCCTGACTGCTTTTTATTCAACAGGACGCGCCGAAAAACAGGCTGCTGTGGATCAAATTAATAGCTATGGAAAACAGCCCGGTATTGAGAATTTGTCGCTTACCTTATCGGGAGTCAGCGGTCACATCTGGCAGGTGATCTTACCTATCCTGGCGGGAATGGGAGCTGTGTGGTTAATCGCTGCCGGTCTGCGCCTGAGACAGAACAACCGCAGGCTTACGTAACGGACCAGGCAGGCAGCTCGACGTTTTGACCGTGCCCGCGATACTCGTCTTCCTGCTCCATGCGCTCCCCGCACTGGCAGGGCAGCCCGGCATGGCAATCCGCGCAGCAATAAACAAACTGCTCATCGATCACAGGCGCCCAGGTGATCTCCACACCACAGCCATCACACCAGATCGTGTCGCGGTCGCGCGCCATATCAGCCTCCTTTCCTGGGAACCCTAAATCCTGGAAATATACTTTAATCACGCTGCTCTACTGTGTGCGGCTGCTTTTCCCAGTCCATCAGCATCTTCTGGGCTGTCATCGGCGCGAGTAGGTCGGCTCCAAACCCGTGTAAGGCTTCGATCAGCGGTGCGAGCCGGCTGTGCAGAACTTTGCCTCGCATCCCGTGGAGGGCATGATAAGTGACCTGGCGGGCGGGCTCATTCAGCGGCCCGCGGCTGATCTCCTCCAGGATCGCCGGCACTGCCTGACTCCCCAGGCGCGCCAGTAAGTCGGAGGTTGCCCAGCGTACCGCAGCATTATCGTCGCGCAGGCCGGTCACCAAAATATGAATGGCGCGGGTATCACCCAGCTCGCCTAATCCCCAGGCGGCATGCCAGCGGGTGTGATTGTCCGGATGATCCAGGATACTTGCCCAGGCTTCGCTGGCAAGCACACCCAGCGTGGACAAAGCTCGGTGTGCTCCATGATGCAGGATGCGATTGGATGAGCAAAGGGCATCGATCAACAGCGGCCCGCCAGCAGAACTGCCCAGGTTCGCCAGCAACCGCACTGTGCGGAGCTGCCATTCCAGGGTGGTGTGGGGGAACAACTCTTTGAGGCCGATGATGGCGCTGAGTTCTCCGCGGCTGACAAGCAGGTACTTGGCGATATAACGCTGCTGGACGGAATTCGACCGGGCGCAATCCTCAAGTGTGGCTGTCTTTGGAGCCGCTTCAGCCGGCGTACGATCCTCGGTAAACAAGTCGAGGATGCTTTCATCGATGCGCAGCTGGTGCTCTGGATCAGGATGTAATTGGATGGGTTGAGGATCATTGGCGACGGTCTCCCAGGTACGATCGGCCAGCACACTGACCAGACCGCGCCACAGCTTTCCATGGTTGATCTGCCGGATAGCATCCTGAAAGATGAGACGCAATTCCCGGCTTGGATGACCGAGCAGTTTCAACAGGCGCTCAACTGCTGTTGCATCCTCCTGAATACAGCGTTCGAGCAGTGGGCGGTTTGCCTGCAACTCATTAGTTTTGATCTCAGCGAGTTTCATCACACACCTGCCTTTCAAAGGGACAGCCCGGCTGGTAGCATGAATGCCAACCGGCCGGGCCGTGATGAAGGGCGCAAAGCTGCCGCAGGATAAATTGTTCACCCGACCAGCTTCAGAGACGCAGGGTGATCGGCGTTCTGAAGTAGAGCATTCCTCCAGACAAGTCAAGCTGGTGATCTCGGATCACATCTATACTGTAGCAAATTTTTACCTGATTTGCAAATTAGTGATTACCTTCACTGATCTGTTTCCAGTAGCGGTGGTCCTCCTGGCGGTCCGCATCCAGGTAGGCCGGATCGACCAGGTGCTCGATACGGTAACCATGCTTCTTCCACAGGTCAGCGGCCAGGCGTTTAGGGTTACCGCGGATGCCGTAGCTGGCGAAAAATTCGTACAGACGCATTAAATCGCGCTCGAAGATCCAGTAGGCATTCACATTCTGCTCCGGATGGATCGCCTGGGGAAAATCGATCAGCGTGATCTCTCCCTGCCAGTACAGGATATTGAACGCCGAAAGGTCGCCATGGATCAGCTGATGATCGAGCATGAGCTCGACATTGTGCAGGGCCTGTGTGTAGAGGCGGCGCGCTTCCACCTGGCTGAGATGGACTTCGTGCAGGGTCGGGGCGGCCTGGTCTTCATCGCCGATATAACCCATCAGGATGGCATTATTGCCGCGCGTATAAGGTGCTGGCACATCTGCCCCGGCTGCGTGTAGGATCTGCAGGGTGCGGTATTCGTACTCGATCCAGGCGGTGTGGGTTAGCTGTTTGCCATAGTCTGTCTTCTTGCGGATGGCATGCAGCATCCCGGCGTTGCGGATAGGATTCCCGTTTTCGTCCAGGTTCTCCCGTCCTTCACGGTAGATATGATCCTTCTTCAGGTTGCGAAAGCGGCGCGGCCGGTATACCTTGGCTGCCAGTAAAGGCGCTTGCAGGGCTGTCTTTGTCTGGCAGAGATACACCGAAGCCTCTTTACCGCCTTTGATCTGGCGCAGGATATCGCTGAACCACTCCTGATCGTAAAAATCACTGAGCGAATCCAGAATCCAGCCGCGTTCGTGACGAGAAGGCGTGTAGGTCAGCTCAATTTCTGCCAGGCCGTCCCCATTCTGCCTGGCAGTGCTCGTAGGGAGTTCCCTGACGTCTGGAACCGCTCGTTTTACCGGGCGTGGCTCTTTCTTCTGGCTGGTTTGCCTGGCATTGCGGATATGCCGGTAGGGGACTTCTACCAGGTCATCGCCAAATTCATCGATATAAGTTTTCGAAGGCATATAACAAAACCTCATCCTCTAAACTAGTACTCAGGGTGGCAAATTAAAAAGCCACAGGTGATTTACTGGCCTGTGGTATAAAAAAACCACAGGCGTTGTGCCGCCTGTGGTAGCAAAACTGGTTATTCCGGGGGAGAAATCAGCCGGCGTTCAGGCGCACAAAAAGGACTGTATATTCAGCACTGCGGGTAACTGTCACTTGTGCGCCTCCTTCTTGAGAGAATTTGATTAACTGCTTACAATAGACCAAGTTTACCCCGTCAGACAGCGGGCGTCAAGACAGTATGGCTGAATTTTGGAGCAAAATTGGAACCAACACTGCTGCACAAGCATATCGAGCAAGGACGCCTGCTGGTGGCGCGCCTGGAAAAACTCTCCCCGGACTCGCGCTGGGCGCGCCGCGCCAGCGGGGCGCGTGGCAATCTGCTGAAGCTGCTGGATGAGCTGCAGGAGCAGATGGATCAAGGCCAGGCTGTCTTGCCACCGGACGTGCAGCGCTTGGAGAGTTTGACCAAATTCGGCTTCTTCATGCTTGAAAAAGCTGCCCGGGAAATCGTAGCTGGCTAAGCTGGCTGGCTGGGGCTGCCGGGTTTGGGCCGGGTAGATAGAAAATGAAACACAAAAGCAATGATCAGGCTCATCACCAGCAGCTCACCACCGTCATCGATCAAATTGAACAGCGGGTTAATCACGGGGTGGTTGGTGCTGATCTCGAGCATGTCAAAAACAACTCCAAAGACAGCCAGCAACAGGATCAAAATAAATAACTGCCGGGAGAATTTCCGGGTGTGGGCGTCACTCAAGTAGTGCGCCAGGCCAATCAAAATGGCGAAAATAAGCCCCATAAAAGCATATACCGCCAGCTCCCCAAAATCCTGGGCGCGCAAACCAAAATTGGATTGCAGCAAGACAAAATTCGCCAGGGTTTTGCCGGCAGTTTCGTGAATCTGGAAAAAATCATCTAGCAAAAAATAAACGAATAGTCCGGCATAGCTGACATAGAGCAGCTTGCGCAACCGGACAGCCAGCGCCAGGAGCAGCAGGATAATGCAGAATTCTTTGACATATTGGTAGTATTCAGCGTAACCCAGATCGCGGGTGAGGCTGAAGAGGCTGGACGGCAGAAGCGTGCTAAATTTATGCAGCAGGTGCAGGATCACGAAAATCAGGTCACCGGCTAACAACAGGATTAAAAGTGTTCTGGTGCGCGGAGTGTACTCTATTTTCCTGGCAGTCTTCTCCAGCAAATCTAACCTCCGTTTAGGTGATCTGGACGGTTTAGAACCTCAGAATACCATGAATCAGCAGCCTGGTATGGTAAGAGATGGTTAAATAAAAAATCTCCCAGAAAAATCTGGGAGATTCGAGCGGTCCCGACGAGATTTGAACTCGCGATCTCGGCCTTGACAGGGCCGCATGTTAGGCCGCTACACCACGGGACCATGCGGACGGTAGTTTACCATAGGGGTAAGGGTAAGTCAAGTATAATGCATTGAAAAATATGATCAGGAGGACGCTTGATGTCTGAAGTAAGCCAGCCCATGTTTCCTATCTCCCGCCCGCGCCGCTTACGGCGCACATCCCAAATTCGTGCCATGCTGCGTGAAACCGAGCTAACGCCAACAGACTTTATCTACCCGGTCTTTGTTCGTCCCGGCGCAGGCATGCGCCAGCCGATCAGCTCGATGCCGGGGATCAGCCAGTGGTCGGTGGACCGGCTGGTGGAAGAAGTTGCCGGCGTGTACGAGTCAGGCGTTCCCGCCGTGATGCTGTTTGGCATCCCCGAGCATAAAGACCCCATCGGGAGTGAAAATTTTGCCCCCGATGGAATTGTGCAGCAGGCCATCCACGCCTTGAAACAGGCTATGCCTGAGCTGGTGGTCATGACCGATGTATGCCTGTGTGAACATACCGATCACGGGCACTGCGGTGTGCTAAATGAGGGCATTCAGCCGCAACTTGCAGAAGGCGCCATCCTGAATGATCCGACACTGGAGATCCTGAGCAAGGTAGCCGTGTCGCACGCGCAGGCAGGCGCTGATCTGGTTGCTCCCAGCGGGATGATGGATGGGATGGTCAAGGCTATTCGTTCTGGCCTGGACGAAGCCGGATACGACCAGGTTGCAATCTTGAGCTATGCGATCAAGTATGCGTCTGGCTTTTATGGTCCATTTCGCGAGGCTGCCGAATCGCCGCCAAAATTTGGCGATCGTAAATCACATCAGATGGACCCGGCGAATGCGCGTGAAGCGTTACGCGAAGCGGCTCTGGATATCCAGGAAGGCGCGGATATCTTGATGGTCAAGCCGGCTCTGCCTTACCTGGATATCTTGCAGCGCGTTTCCCAGTCGTATCCGCACATGCCCCTGGCCGCCTACAACGTAAGCGGTGAATATGCCATGCTGAAAGCCGCGGCTGCCAACGGCTGGCTGGATGAACGTACGGTCGTTTTGGAAGCCCTCACCGGGATCAAACGCGCCGGGGCAGAGCTGATCTTAACTTATCATGCCAAAGAGGCTGCACGCTGGCTCAAAGAGGGCTAAGTATGGAAACATCTCGATCTAAAGCCTGGTTTGCCGAAGCGCAGCGGCTGCTGCCGGGCGGCGTGGACTCCCCGGTGCGCGCCTTCCAGGCGGTGGGGGGCGAGCCGCTGTTTATCGAGCGCGCCCAGGGACCATATCTTTTCGATGTGGATGGCAACCGCTTTCTCGATTACGTGCTCTCTTGGGGGCCATTGATTCTGGGGCATGCCCATCCACAGGTGGTTGCGGCAATCCAGGCCGCGACAGCTCTGGGAACTAGCTTTGGCGCACCGAGTCCGTTGGAGGTGCTGCTGGCGCAAAAGGTGATGGCTATTATCCCATCCCTGGAAATGGTGCGCTTTGTCAATTCGGGCACGGAAGCGACCATGAGCGCGGTACGCCTGGCACGCGCCTATACCCAACGTGACAAGATCATCAAATTCGAAGGTTGTTATCACGGGCACGGCGATATGATGCTGGTCCAGGCTGGCTCAGGCGTGGCGACCCTCGGTCTGCCCGATTCACCCGGTGTGCCACCGGCTACGGTGCGCGATACACTGGTGGCGCGTTACAATGATGCGGAAAGCGTTCAGGCCCTGTTCGCGCAGTATACCGATCAGATCGCAGCAGTGATCGTGGAGCCAGTAGCCGGAAATATGGGGGTCGTGCTGCCTGAACCCGGTTTTCTGCAGGCGCTGCGCCAGGTTACGCAAGCCAATGGCGCCTTGCTGATCTTTGATGAAGTCATGACGGGTTTTCGCGTGCACCTGCATGGCGCTCAGGCTCTTTATGTCGTGCGGCCCGACCTGACTACTTTTGGGAAGGTGATCGGCGGCGGCTTGCCGGTTGGTGCGTATGGCGGGCGGCGCGACATCATGCAAATGATTGCTCCCCAGGGACCGGTGTACCAGGCCGGCACACTCTCGGGAAATCCTCTGGCAATGACGGCTGGTCTGGCTACGCTTGAGATTTTACAGCAACCGGGAGTCTGGGATACTATCGCGGCTGCCACAGATCGTTTGGTGGCGGGCTTGAAAGCACTGGCTGAGGGGGCGGGTGTGAATGTAACTATTCCGTACGCCGGAACGATGTTCACCATCTTTTTTGCGTCCCAGCCTGTGCGCGATTGGCAGTCCGCCAAACAAGCGGATACGAAACTGTTCAGCCGTTTTTACCTGGCCATGCAACAAGGTGGGATTTATCTGGCTCCCTCCCAATTTGAGGCTTGTTTTGTTTCTGCTGCGCATCTGGATGAGCACATAGACCTGACCCTACAGGCTGCCCAGGCAGCTTTCAGGTCTCTCTAGCTCCACAAGCTTAAGAGGCATGTTATGACCCTGGAAATTGCAGTTCTGCTTGGTATCATTGCTCTGGCGTTAATCATGTTCTCGATTGAGCGCATCCCTGCGGACATCGTTGCCATGGGCTTACTGGTCGTGCTGGTTGTCACCGGACTGCTGCCAGCAGAGCAGGCATTTGCCGGATTTGGCAGTGATGCGGTGATTATGATCTTCAGCTTGCTGATCCTGACGGCGGCCTTGTTACGCACGGGCGTCGTGGAAATGGCAGGGCGCATGATCATCCGTCGTGTGGGCGAGCACCCCAGGCGAATCTTGCTGGTTTCATTAACCGCTCCGGCCGTGCTCAGCGCATTCATCAGTAATACCGCCGCCACGGCATTTTTCTTGCCGGTGCTGATCGGTGTCGGGCGCCGGGCAAAGATCAGCATCTCGCGCTTGCTCATGCCGCTAGCATTCGCCACGATCCTGGCCAGCTCTGTCACCCTGGTTGCTACTTCGACCAACATCGTAGTCAGTAATTTGCTGACTCAGTATGGCCTGCCTCCTATCGGCATGTTTGAGCTGGCGCCGGTCGGGATCCCGATCCTCTTCGTTGGATTGTTATACATGTTTTTCGTGGGGCAGCATCTGATCCCGGATCGGGTTCCCACGGAGAATATGCTGTCAGAGCTGGGAGCGACCAAATTTCTAAGTGAAATACGGATCCAGCCAGATAGTTCACTGGTGGGGAAAACCCTGGCGGAATCTGGCCTGGGCAAGGACCTGGATCTGACGGTGCTGCGTGTGGTGCGTGAGGAAAGTGATTATATTGTTCCACAGGCTTCCACTATCCTGGCGGCTGATGATGTTTTGGTGGTGGAAGGTTGGCGCGATGAGATCCTGAAAGTCCAAACCACCAGCGGAATCAACTTTAGAGGGGATGTAGAAGTATCCTCAGCCTCACTGCAAGACGATGAGATCCGCCTGGTAGAAGTGATCCTGCTGCTGCGTTCACCCCTGGTTGGGCGGACCCTGGCAAGTCTCCAATTCCGCGAGCGCTACGGCATCCAGGTGTTGGCAGTCAGCCGGCATGGCGAGACGATCAGTAGAAAGATCAGCCACACAGTGCTCTATCTGGGCGATATTCTCTTGCTGCAGGGCAACCGCAACAGTATAGCTGCGCTGGAAGAAGATAAGGCTTTCCGCATCCTATCCGATGTGGACAAGCCGAACTATAACGCCCGGCGGGCGCGTATCGCGATTGCGGCTTTTATAGGCTCTCTGATGATCGCAACGATGGGCTGGGTTTCTCTACCGGTGGCGTTTCTCATTGGTTGTGTGGTCGTCTTTCTAACCAAATGTATCACGCCGGAAGAGGCTTATCGGGAAATCGAATGGAAAGCAATCATTTTAATCGGTAGTATGCTGGGAGTGGGCGGAGCTCTGGAATATACCGGGGCTGCAAGCTATCTGGCGCATCAGATCGTATCAATGGTAGGCGATCAATCGCCGGTCTTGTTGCTGGCGGGGTTTTTTATCCTGACTATGTTGTTAACACAACCAATGTCTAATCAGGCGGCTGCGGTTGTGGTAGTCCCAATTGCCATACAGACGGCATTCCAGCTGGGATTAAATCCGCGCACCTTTGCAGCCATGATCGCCGTGGCGGCCAGTTGTTCTTATATCACGCCCCTGGAACCTGCCTGTCTGATGGTGTATGGTCCGGGGCGATATCGATTTATGGATTTCATCAAAGTTGGTTCATTGCTCACAGTGGTGATATTCATCATATCGATTTTGCTTGTCCCGCTCATCTGGCCGCTCTAGAACTCATCTCAAAAATGTGGGGGGGTGTTTTTCGGAGGCGCTGCCGCCGAAAAACACCCCCCTTAATCTATCTTTGAGCTAGCTTCTACCGACAAAAAGGCAGCCCGTTGAAAGGCTGCCTTTTTTGTCATTGATCAAGCGATCGATCAGGTGGTCGTATTGTAGAACCAGTTGAAGGCGAAGTAACCTGAGCCGCTGGCGCTTTCGATACGAATGGCAATCTGGTGAGTGCCCTGGAGTTGGGCAGGTATATCAAAGCTTAAGGTCTGGCTGCCGCCGTCTCCGGTATTGAAGCTGTCTACGAGATAACCATCAACTGCCTTGGTGCCCATGGCGCCCATACGCACGTTGAAGCTCTCGTCCTCAGGCAGGTTGCTGACCTTGATGGTCACAGTCTGGTTGCGGGCGACCCCCTGGATGGTGAAGGTTGGATAACCCGTGTAGCCTGTGCTTGGGGGAGTCCCACCCGAGTTGGAGCCTGAAGTGTTGTTGTAGAACCAGTTGTAGGCGAAGTAACCTGAGCCCGAGTTGCTCTGCAGGCGGATAGCGATCTGACGCTCGCCCTTCAATGCAGCCGGGATATCGTAGGTGCCTTCGAATGAACCGCCACTACCAGAGTTAACAGTGGCGACCTTGATTCCATTGACGCCGCGCGTGCCCATGGTGTTCATCAGCACATCGAAAGAGTCATTCGCCGGGAAATTGTTGGTGCGGATCTTCACCTGGCTGTCTTTTACAACCGAGAGAATGCTGAAAGTGGGGATTTTGCCCCCAATGCCACCCGTCCCGCCAGAGGTAGACCCGGATGGGTTGTTGTAGAACCAGTTGAATGCGTAGTAGCCAGAACCGCTATTGGCTTGCACACGGATGGCAATTTGCTTATCGCCTTTTAAAGCATCCGGTATGTTATAGGTGGCGCTGAGTGAGCCGCCTCCGCCAGAATTCAAGCTGCCAACTTTGATGCCATTGACCCCACGCGTGCCCATCACATTCATCATCACGTCAAAGGTATCATTGGCCGGGAAGTTGTAGGTATAGATGGTGACGCTGGTGTCTTTGACCACACTCTGGATGGTAAAGGTGGGCACAGTGGCCGCGTCTGCAGCCGCTAAAGCTCCGCTGGGGAAGACCAGAGCGGCAAGCAAAGCAAGAACTACGATGAACCAGGTATTAGATTTCATTTCCTATCTCCTTCTAAAAAACGCTGTGGATCAATTATACAAACGTTCTTGTTTAATATAGCGGAAATCCCATTGCTTGGTAATCATCATTCGAATGAATCTACCTCCTACTTTGGTGTGATTTATCGATTGCATCAGAAATCTTCACCCTTGTTGCCTCCCAACGCACTGTTATACTTAAACCAGGAATAGTCGATGAAAATTGAGAATTTGCTCGAGGCATTGCCACAGACCTACACAGACCTGGACAGAGATCTGGTCCGCCGCGCATATCGAGTAGCTGAGATTGCGCACCAAAACCAGAAACGCGCCTCGGGTGAGCCCTACATCAACCACTGTCTGGCGGTGTCTGCTATCCTGGCTGAAATGCGCGTACCACCTTCTGTTATTGCCGCAGGATTACTCCACGATACAGTCGAAGATACTCCGATAACCCTTGACGATATTAAGCGTGATTTTGGTCCCGAAATCGCCATATTGGTGGATGGAGTGACTAAATTGACTCAATTGCCGCGCGTTTCACGCGGCGATCAGCACCCTGAGAAAGACCAGCTCGATGAAGAGCAGCGCCAGATCTCAGAGCGGCGCGGCCAGGCCGATCCAGAAATCGAGGCAGAGCGCATCATGCGTAGCCGGCGCTACGATCTGGTTTCGGAAACCTTGCGCAAGACCTTTTTGGCGATGGGCGACGATGTACGCGTGGTATTGATTAAGCTGGCTGATCGTCTGCACAATATGCGTACCTTGAGCCATATGCCGGAAGCCAAACGGCGGCGCATCGCCCAGGAAACCCTGGATATCTTTGCTCCCTTGGCCAATCGCCTGGGTATCTGGCAAATTAAGTGGGAATTGGAAGATCTGGGTTTTCGCTATGTTCACCCGGAAACCTATCGCGAGATTGCCGATAACCTTGCCCAGCGCCGCACCAATCGGGAAGAGCAGATGCATGAAATTGCCAAAACCCTGCAGGCCATGCTCAGCGAAGCAGGTGTTCAGGCTGAAATTACTGCCCGCCCCAAACATATCTATTCGATCTATAAAAAGATGATGCGCAAAGGCGTGCCCTTTGATATGGTCCATGATATCCGCGGGGTGCGTATCCTGGTTCAGGATGTTCCCAGTTGTTATGTGGCATTAGGCGTCATCCACACCCGCTGGCGGCCTATTCCGGGCGAATTCGACGACTATATCGCTGCCCCAAAAGATAATTTTTATCGCTCGCTGCATACGGCTGTGGTTTACGATGATGGGCAGACGTTAGAGGTGCAGCTCCGAACGAATGAGATGCACCAGAACGCTGAATATGGCATCGCTGCACACTGGCGTTACAAAGAAGGCGCAGCCCGAGACGATGATTATGAGCGACGTATCTTGTGGCTGCGCTCGCTTATGGAATGGCGCCAGGATGTCGAAGACGCCGGTGAATTTGTCGACAGCATGAAAACGGATGTCTTTGGAGACAGGGTGTATGTCTTCACCCCGCGCGGCGATATCATCGACTTGCCCTCCGGCGCGACACCGATTGACTTCGCTTACCATGTGCACACCGATGTTGGGCATCGCTGCCGCGGCGCTAAAATCAACGGTAAGCTGACTGCGCTGGATTACCACCTTAAAACAGGCGACAAGGTTGAAATCTTGAGCGCCAAACGCGGCGGTCCGAGCCGTGACTGGCTTAATCAAAATCTGGGCCTGGTGAAGACCCAACGCGCCCGCGCAAAAATCCGGCAATGGTTTAAGAAACAGGCATACGAGCAGAATGCTGCCCAGGGCAAAGCGATCCTGGAAAAAGAGCTGCGCCGCTTAGGATTGCAGGATGTCAATCAGGAGCGCATTGCGCGTGAATTTGAGTATAAAGGCGTCGAAGACCTGTACGTGGCGATCGGCAATGGGGATCTGACGCTCTCCCGTGTGGTCAACCACCTGACCCTGGGTGAGAAACCTGAACAGGAATTTACGCTCAGCGCTTCAAAAATAGACGGCAGTGGTCCGTCGAGCGATACGGTAACCGTCGTCGGTCTGAAAGGTTTGCTGACCAGCATGGCGCGCTGTTGTAACCCTGCCCCTGGGGATGCTATTGTGGGCTATGTAACGCGCGGGCGCGGGGCCACAATACACCGCCAGGATTGCCCGAATATCTTGCGGATTCGCGACCGAGAGCGCCTGGTGCGCGTATCCTGGGGCGAGCCTAAGAATACTTACCCGGTGCCGGTGCGGATCAAGGCGTATGACCGGAACGGGTTAATGAAGGATGTCTCCAGCCTGATCTCCGATGAAGGTGTGAATATGCCCAAGGTCACCGTCGAAGTAAATCGCAATCTGGCGGTATTCGACTTGATCCTGGAAGTACGTGATATTGTGCAGCTCAGCCGTGTCCTGGATCGCCTGGAAAACCTGGATAATGTGCTGGAAGCCCAGCGCGTGCGCCCAGGTTAAGGGTGAGCAAGGGGGAATTGCAGCTTGACATTTCTCTGACAGTGGTATAATTCCGCGCCGAAAAGCCGGGCATGCAGTTTGTGGATTGAAAGCCTATGCATCTGCCCGAGCCTGGTATGGTGATTTCCAGTGAGCGAGGGATTGGAGCTAACTGTTTGGTCATAAACCCGGATGCACAGCCGCTTCTCTCCGTATCCGTTGCCCGTGCGCGACTGTTGCAGCGTTTCTCAAGTTTGCCTGTTGAACAGGCGCCATTATCCGATGCTGGCGGGTGTGTTCTGGCGCAGGATCTACATGCCGCTATTGATCTACCTCCTTTCGCAAATTCCAGTATGGACGGTTTTGCCGTGCGAGCGGCAGATATTCAGCTAGCCCGCTCGGACCGGCCGGTTTGTCTGCGGGTGGTTGCCGATATTCCAGCAGGGAAATCAACCGAGCGTCATTTAGATAAGGGGGAAGCCATCCGCATCATGACCGGCGCGCCTGTTCCGTTTGGGGCAGATGCGGTGGTGCCGGTTGAACATACGGATTTCCATGATCGTTCTGCAGCTTTACCTGCCCCGGCGACAGTATGCATATCCCAATCGAGGGCGCCAGGGGATTACATCCGGGTACAGGGTGAAGATGTTCATTCCGGCGAACTGGTGCTGGCGGCCGGGCGTATATTGCGTCCCATGGAGATTGGCTTTCTCAGTATGCTGGGATTTGCCGAAGTGCCGGTCCATCGCCGGGCGCGCGTGGCAATTTTTTCTACGGGCGATGAGCTACTGCCCGTGGACAAGCCATTAACCCCCGGTATGATCCACGACGCAAACAGCTATACACTCGCCGGCCTGGTACAGGAAGCTGGCGCGCAGCCGGTCCAACTGGGTATTATCCCGGACGATATCCAGGCAGTCCGTCACGCACTTCAACAGGCAGTTGACCTGGGAGTAGATTTGATCCTCTCGTCAGCCGGAGTCAGTGTCGGCGCATTTGACTTTGTGCGCAAGGTGGTTGAAGAGCATGGCGAGCTGGATTTCTGGCGCGTGAATATGCGCCCGGGCAAACCGCTGGCGTTTGGCTCCTTTCAAAATCTGCCATTCGTGGGCTTACCGGGTAATCCTGTGTCAGCTTATATTGGATTTTTGGTCTTTGTTCGTCCAGCGATCTGGAAAATGAACGGATTACCGGACAGTTCTGCACAACATGCCGTGCGGGTTGAAATGGGCGAGCCGGTTGAATCGGATGGGCGCGAGTCTTACCTGCGGGCGGTGGTGAGCTCGCCTGGTAATCCTGCACGGGGATATCTGCCAAAGGCGCTTCTTGCCAGCCATCAAGGCTCTGGAAATTTGCGCTCATTAGTGCTGGCAAATGCTTTGCTGATTATCCCTTCTGGGGTAAAATCTGTGCCTGCTGGCACTACAGTGGACGCCTGGATGCTCGGCGATTACCAATCAGAGTAAGAAGCGCCTGGTTTTTATGACTTATCGTAGATTGATCAACCATCAGTTTTTATTAGGAGGAGAATATGCCCCGGATTCGTTGCCATTATATTGATTGTGTGTTTCTCGATGATGGTTATTGTGGGGCGGCAGCAATCGAGGTCGATCCGGATGTTGGTTGTATGACCTTCGCACGCGCCGATGATACGGAAGCAGAAGCAGATTGGGAAGATGATGACGAAGCCGAATTGGAAGAGTGGGAAGACATCGAAGAAGAAGACGAGGATGAGCTCTGGTTGGACGAAGATGAATTTTAGCTGTTCAGGCTGCATTTAGATGCTTAAGGTCATTGTCTTTGGAAATGTAGCCCTGGATGTTATCTGCCGTACTGTTAATGATGTACCGCGGCATGACTCAATTGTTTTTGATCAAGTCAGCGTGTCGGCAGGTGGTTGTGGCTCAAATGTAGCCATTGGTCTGGCGGCTTTGGGAATTCCGGTAGCACTGGTAGCTCGGGTGGGAGAAGATGACTCGGCCGGATTGGTGCGGCGTTATTGGGAGCGGGTGGGGGTATCGCAGATCTATCTTCGTTCGAATGCTGATTATCCAACAGGTGTTAGCGTGGGATTGGTGGACAGCCAATCCCAGCCTCGTTTTGTTCACACGTCAGGGGCCAATAAATCGCTGGTTTACACGGATTTAGACGTGCAGCAATATGTGTCTGCCGGCGCTCGCAACCTGCATGTGGCAGGTTTTTTTGTGCTTCCCGGCATCTTGAACCCGGAATTTGGGCAAAGGTTACAGGAAGCGCACCAGGCCGGGCTGGAAATCAGCCTGGATGTGGTGCGCTCGGTCAGCATGCGCAATCCAGGATCCCTGTGGAATTGCCTGCCGGCGATCGATTTTTTCTTTTGTAATGCCCAGGAAGCGGAGATCCTGACTGGATTAGCGCACACGCAGGCTGCGGCGCAGGAATTTCGCCGGCGTGGCGCTGGGATTGTGATTATTAAGCTTGGTGAGCAAGGTTGCTGGCTGGAGAGCGCGCAATTTTGCGGGAGGATCGCCGGCGAGTCAGTCCAGGCGCTGGATACGACCGGGGCAGGGGATGCCTTTGCAGCAGGTTTTCTGGCGGCGCGCGTCCAGGGAGCGGATGTGGTTGAGGCATGCCAGGCTGGTAACGCCGCCGGCAGTCGCATGCTCCAGTCGCTAGGGGCGGTCTCTGGCTGGTTTACAAGCGCTGGCGAAGGACCCCCGTCCTGACAGATCTATACAACTCATTGCTTGCTGAAAAAATCTTCAAACCATCGCCTCGGCTGAAGGGCTTCAGGGGTGGGAAATGATCGCCATATTATCCAGCGCAGACCAGGAGCGCTGGAATGAGGCGATGGTTACCGTATAGGCGCTGCCGTTATCGATGATATTCACCTGATTGGCGGGTATATCATAGCCGACCACCTGAACGACATGCTGGTAATTGGCGACGATGGTCGTATTGCCGTCGGATGGGGTGTAATAAGTGGGGAATCCGTTGTCTACCGATCCGACATCCCACACGAAAACCGGCTTTCCCGCAGCAATCTCAGAGCGTAAAGTCTCCCAACTCATCTTACGGTGCGCATAGGCGGAAACGCCATACTGGCGTAGCAACGCGGCAACAGGCTCAGCATGCACGCCATAAGGATTGGGCGGGATTTGTCCCCAAAGGCCATTTACATCGCCGACAAAACCGCGATCCGGGTTATCGGAGTGGGGTAGATTGTTGTAGAAATCCAATTCACGGATATAAACCTTGAAAAAGGAGGCATAATCCACAGCCACGCGGGACTCGCAATCCAGAGGCAGGCTCTGCGGGAAGCTAACCGCGCCGCTCACCCGAGCCCGGTCGGGCAGGCCTGGTGGGGGTGGAGGCGTCGGGGTAGCAGGTAGTGGACTGCCCACTTGCGTATAGATGCACCAGCTGCGCAGCGTACCGGTATCGTTGCTCTGGTAATCGGCCACGTTCAGCCGCCAGCCGCCATCAGCTCGCAGAGTGTCCAGGCCACTCAGCGCTTGCAGGGGTTTAAAGATGCCGCCAATGGCTGGCGGAGACAGGGCGAGCGTATTCTGCACACACTGGCTGTTGCCTGAGAGGATCGCTTCGTCGTCCAGGATGGCTTTTACATTGTTTTGGTTGCACCCGTTACCGGGTCTGCTCAACAGGTTAATAGTCGTACCTGTAGAAATGTGCGTCAAATTAACGACCAGGTCGCCTACCCAGGAATGGTTAAGATCCAGGCGGATGTCCAGATCCTGCACCCAGCGTCCATCCCCAATGTTGATCGTATCTGAGACGCCCGCCGTGTTGTTGTCTGGGATTGCCAGATTGGGGCTGCGACAGACCAGCAGCTTTTGTACGGGAACCAGGGTGGGAGTAGGCGAGGGGGTCACGGTGGGCTGGTGGATGATCAAGGGGAAGCTCAGGTGCGGTATGGTCGGCGTCAGGCTGGGGATTGGCGTATCCTGGACCTCTCCTACCCCGGTTTCGGTTGGAATGGCGCTGGTCGCTGAACTGGTAAAGGTGGCGGTAGGTTCTGTGTCATCGGAAATACCCGGTGGGACGGGGGTCGCGCTGGGAGTAACGGTATGGGTAAACTCGGGCGAGCTTTTGGCGCCTGGTGCGTTCACAGTTGGTGAAAGGGTTGCAGTTTCCTGTAGCGAGGTGGTTGTGGGGTTCCAGGTTTGAGTCAGGGAGGCTGTAGGCGATGGTGCAGTTTCCTGGGCTGTTA
>Ga0105100_10000396_pt1 | contig 25982 bp, 26 predicted proteins | sample PPLLak12cMay2015_2_FD_87033 | JGI IMG/M metagenome (GOLD analysis project Ga0105100, IMG submission 87033) | Freshwater sediment microbial communities from Prairie Pothole Lake near Jamestown, North Dakota, USA - PPLs Lake P8 Core (1) Depth... | ecosystem: Environmental > Aquatic > Freshwater >... | reverse complement strand
ATGACCGCGCCGCCGCCGCTCATGTCGTAGTTCATCTCGTCCATTTCGGCGGGCGGCTTCAGGGAGATGCCGCCGGCATCGAAAGTGACGGCCTTGCCGACCAGCACCACCGGCTTGTCACCCTTGCGACCGCCCTCGTGCTTCAGCACGATGAAGCGCGGCGGCTTGTCGCTGCCCTTGCCGACCGACAGGAAGGATCCCATGCCGAGCTTGTCGCAGGCGTTGTAATCCAGAATCTCGCAGCCGAAACCGTGCGCTTTGGCCACCTTCTTCGCTTCGCTTGCCAGATATTCGGGTGTGCAGATATTGGACGGCGTGTTGCCCAGGTCCTTGGCCAGGCCGATGCCATGCGAGATGGCCAGCCCACGCGCGAGGCCGGCCTCGCCATATTTCAGTTCGCCGCGCCGCGACACCGCGAAGGTCACGCGCTTGAGCGGGCGCCGCGCCTCGCTCGGCTTGCTCTTCATGTGATCGAAGCGATACAGCGCATCGTGGGCAACGATCACCGCCTGCTCGATGTTCCAGCTGACATCGCGTTTCCTGACCGGAATTTCGCTGAGGGTGATGACGGCTTCCATCGAGCCGGTGTCGCGCAGCGTCTTGACTGCACAGGCGATGGCGTCACGGTAGGCTTTCTCGTGAAAGTCGCGCTCCTTGCCGAGGCCGATCAGCAGGACGCGGTCCGCCAGGATGTTGGGCACCTTGTGCAGCAACAGCGTGCTGCCGACCTTGCCCTCCATGTCGCCGCCACGCAGAATCTCCGAAAGATAGCCATCGCTCGCGCGATCGATGTCGATTGCAGGGCCGGACAGCTTGCGGCTTTCAAAAACGCCGACGGTTACGCAGGCCGAGCGCTGCTTTTCGGGCGCGCCGCTTTTTATGCTAAATTCGAGTTCGATTTCCTTGTTTTCCATGTCCGTGCTCAAAAAAATACAATTTGCCGATAGGTCAACGATCGGTGCTGCCGATTGGGTGATTATTGGCGCGGGTGCGACGGAATGTCAAAAGTCCGTTCGCCAACCGGACGACCACAACATTTCCCCATGCTTTATCGCCGCGTACTGACCCGCGAAATGGCGCTCACCACGGGCGCCATGCTGACGGTGCTGATCGCGATCGCCTTGGTCGTGCTGTTCATTCGACTGCTGGGCGATGTGGCCCGCGGCGAACTGCCCAACGAGGCGGTATTCACCTTCCTCGGCTTCTCGCTGCTGTTTTTTCTGCCGGTATTGATGACGATCGCGCTGTTTGCCGGCGTGTTGCTTCCCTTGTCGCGCATGTGGCGGGATAGCGAGATGGTGATCTGGTTCAACACCGGCCTGTCGCTGATGCAATGGATACGGCCGGTGCTGACCTTTGCCGTCCCGTTTGCGTTGGTCATCCTGTTATTGACGGTGACGCTCAATCCCTGGGCGCAAACCAAGAAGTACGAGTTTCGCCAGGATTTGCGCAGCCGCAGCGAGAGTTCCATGATTGCGCCGGGTCTGTTCATCGAATCCAACGCCGGACAGCGCGTCTACTATGTGGAATCGATCAACCCGCTGACCGGCATCGTGCGAAATGTTTTCATGCAATCCCGCATCGATGGCCAACTGGGTCTGGTGGTTGCCCGCGAGGGCAATTACTCCGAGCTGCCCGACGGCTCGCGCTACCTCGTGTTCAAGGAAGGACGCCGCTATGAAGGCATTCCCGGCCAGCTCGATTACCGCATCGTTCACTTTGAACGCTACTGGATGCGGCTCGACCCCATTGCCGTCGGCGGCAAGGAGACCGGGATCCGCCAGGCGCCCCTTTTCGAGTTGATCGATGACACGTCGGCGCCGGCGCGTGCCGAACTGTTGTGGCGGTTGGGCGTGCCGTTCATGGCGATTGTCCTCGCTGTCATGGCCATCCCGCTCAGTTTCGTCAATACGCGGGCGCGCCGCTCCTATGGCTTGCTGGTCGCGCTGTTGCTGTATTTCGTCTACAACAACCTGCTGTCGCTTTCGCAGGCGTGGGTGGCGCAGGGCAAACTCAATCCCTGGGTCGGGATGCTGTCCTCGCACCTGATCATGCTGCTTGCCGTGTATGCCCTGTTTTACCTGCGCACACGGCTGCACGTTCGTCGCTGGAAACGCGCATGAGGCTGCTTGCCCGTTATTTGTCGGGTCAGGTGCTGGCGGCATCGGGATTCGTGCTGCTGGCGCTGCTGGTGCTGTTCGCTTTCTTCGACATCATTCAGGAACTCGGCGGCATATGGCGCAACAACTATGGCCTGGCTCAGGCGGCTATCGTGGTGGTGCTGAATATACCCGGCCACCTGTATGAAATTCTGCCGGTCGCAGCGCTGATCGGTACGCTGTTCGCACTGTCCCGCCTGGTGGTCAACTCCGAATATGCCGTGATGCGGGTGTCGGGACTGTCCAACTGGCGTGTGGCGGGGTATCTCAGTGTGATCGGTGTCCTGATATCGTTGCTGGTGCTGCTCCTGGGGGAATATGTCGCGCCGTGGTCCGAACAGGCGGCACAGCGGTACAAGCTGTCGGTCACCCATTCGGTGGTGGCGCAGCAGTTTCGCTCCGGCCTGTGGGTCAAGGATGGCAGCACCTTCATCAACGTGCGTGAGGTGATGCCAGACAGCACCCTGCGCGGCATCGAAATATACGGTTTCGGTGCCGACGGCAGTCTCGGCTGGATTCGTGCCGCCGAGTCGGCCAACTGGCGCCGTGACAAGGCATGGGATCTGCATCAAGTGATGGAAACGCATTTCAGCGCCGCCGGCATCCATCCCAACCACATCGCACGCCCTGACTGGAGGTCTTTTCTCACCCCCGACATCCTGGGCGTGCTGCTGATCGCACCGGAAAAAATGTCGGCGCGAACCCTCTGGCGCTATGTGTCGCACCTCAAGGAAAACAACCAGAAAGCGACGCGCTACGAGCTCGCCATGTGGTCGAAGTTCATCAGCCCGTTCGTCATCCCGATCATGATGCTGATCGCCATGCCTTTTGCGATCCAGGGTCCGCGCGCTGCAGGAACCAGCAGCAAGATATTCTTCGGCATCATGGCCGGGCTTGGCTTTCATTTGCTGAGCAGGCTGTTCGGCCATCTGGGGCTGCTGAATGACTGGCCGGTCGTGGTGGTGTCGTTCCTGCCCCTGCTGATTTTCCTTGCTATCGCGCTGGCAGGCATCCGGTGGCTGGAACGACGCTAGCCCCGTTACCTGCCAGGCTGGCCGCCTGCCTGCATGCCCGCTTGCCGGCGGAAAAGGTGGCCTGCGTGCATGCCTTGTGGACAGACTGGCAGGCCGGGCGCGTGAATCCCGGAGCCGCTGTGGCGCGTGCACCCATCGACCAGCCCGGGTGCCCGGATAGACCACCGCTGGTCGCGCCGCAAAAGGTGCCGCGGCGACGCGCCGACACGGTGCCCGGCCGTGCCGCACTCGTCCACGCGCTCGCTCATATCGAATTCAATGCCATCAACCTGGCGCTCGATGCCGCGCACCGGTTTGCCGGTATGCCATCCCGGTATTACGCCGACTGGCTGCAAGTTGCGGAGGAAGAAGCCCTGCATTTCGATTTGCTGAACGCGCACCTGGCAACGCTCGGTCATGTGTATGGGGATTTCCCGGCGCATCAGGGGCTGTGGGACATGGCACTGAAAACGGCGCACGATCCGCTGGTGCGCATGGCCCTGGTGCCGCGGGTGCTGGAAGCGCGCGGACTCGATGCCACGCCGCTCATCGTCGACAAGCTGAAGGCCGCCAAGGACCTGCGCATGGTCGAGATTCTGTCCATCATCGAGCGCGACGAAATCGGCCATGTCGCCATCGGCAGTCACTGGTTTGGATGGCTGTGTGCGGCACGTGGTCTCGAACCCGAGTCGACGTTTCGTCAGCTGTTGGACGATTACGACGCGCCGCCGCTGAAGCCCCCATTCAATTTGGCGGCGCGGCGTGCAGCCGGGTTCAGTGAGCCCGAGCTGGCCTGGCTGAGCAGGCTGCAGCGTTCATAAACCCAGCGTCGTCGCCGACACGCTGGCCTGTGAACGCTGCCACATCGCCTCGAAGCTCTGCTGCAGGGGAATAACGTCGTGCGGAGCATCCAGGTGGAGCGTGCCGTGCTCCGCTGCCTTGTCCGCGCGCAGCAGCACACCGTGGCGATCGGCAAGCACGAATGCCTGGTCTGGGCGCGGGGCGGCGGGGTCGGCCTGGCGAATTTCAATGACATGACCAAAGTCGCGCACCAGTTGCAGCAGGCGCGGCTGGTCGCGGGCGACATGACGGATATCGTCGAGCAACAGTTCGATGCGGCGTCCGCCTCCCGCCACACACAGGGCGCGCAGGCTTGCGTGACGCGGCAAGTGGTCGATATCGAAGCGACCGAGGTCATGGTCATACAGACGCAATTGACGCTGCGTGTGGGCCAGCAACGTATCGAAGGCAGCGTGAAATTCAGAAGGGGTTTCAAAGACAGTCATGGGATGTCGACCTCCAGCCATCCGGCTTGGTACCAATCATAAAGGCGCCCGCGCAGACCGGCGGGCAATGGTGGGGCGAGACGGCGCTGGTCGCCCAACTGCTGCAGGGCAACGGTTTCGTCCACTCCCGGCGTGAAGGCTTCGCCGTTGATGAAAAAGCGCCCTCCGGAAAACAGCAGTCGCGACTTGGGATCGAGCGCCACGCCAAACTTGTCCGACTGCTTGCTGAAGGCTGCGCGACTCAGCGGCGAATCGGGCGAGTCAAAAAACACGTTCGGCTTGGGATCGGACAGATAGCGTCCGGCAAACTCGGCGATATCGCGCCTGCTCCACTTGATGCGGGCGATCATGCCTTCGATCTGGGTCAGCATCGCCCGGCTGATCTCTCCCGGGTGGGTTTGCAGGCGCAGATCGGGGTCGGCATAACGGCCATCGAGCGTAAGCGTGTCCTGCAAATGCATCAGAAAGGCATGCGCCAGTTCCTCGGCCGTAGGGGCGCGGAAACCGATCGAATAGGTCATGCAGGCATCCAGCGCCACCCCGTAATGCGCAACATGCGGCGGCAGATAGAGCATGTCGCCGGGCCCGAGCACCCATTCGTCCTCGGCCTCGAAGCGGCGCAGGATTTTCAGCGGCGCGTCGTCCAGCAGCGCGAGGTCGGTTTGCGTGCTGATCTGCCAGCGGCGATGCCCCTGTCCCTGCAGCAGGAAGACGTCATACGAGTCGAAATGCGGCCCCACGCTGCCGCCCGGCACGGCGTAACTCGCCATCAGGTCGTCGAGCCGGGCATGCGGAATGAAATTGAATTGCGCCAGCAGGGCGTCCGCTGCGGGCAGCACATGGTTGAGCGATTGCACCAGCAGCGTCCATCCGGTCCTGGGCAGGCGCTTGAATTCGCTTTTCCTGAACGGGCCGTGGTCAAGCTGCCAATGGGTGCCGCTGCCCTGGATCAGGCGCGACTCGACATCGTCGCGACCTGCCAGGTGCAGCATGTCGTCAGGCGACAGCAGGCCGGTGAAGCCGGGCACGGCATTGCGGATCAGCAGCGGACGCTTGTGCCAGACATCGCGCAGGAAACGAGTGGGGCTCAAGCCGCCGAGCAGGGTATTGTTCATAAAATTAATTATAACGATGCGGCCGGAGTTGCCCTGTTAGAATGTGCCCGAAAAAGACACGTTGTGGAGTCAAAAATGCTGAAAGCTGGGGACCGCGCGCCGGATTTTTCGAATCCGGATGCGGACATGAATTTCGTTGAATTGTCCCAGTTTCGGGGCAAGACACTCGTGCTGTATTTCTATGTGCGAGACGATACGCCGGGATGCACCACCGAGGCGATCGAGTTTTCCGAACTGGAAAGCCAGTTCGCGAAACTGGGCGCCGTGGTCGTCGGTGTGTCGCGCGACGACTGCATCAAGCATGGCGAGTTTCGCGACAAGCACGGCATCAGCGTGCCGCTCCTGGCCGACAAGGAGCAGATCACGTGCCAGGCTTATCACGTGCTGCAGGACAAGGAGGTGGATGGCGTCATGCGCAAGAGCGTCGTGCGATCCACTTTCATCATCGACAAAAAAGGCATCATCCGTCATGCACTGTACGGCGTTTCCAGCCGTGGCCATGCGGAGGAGGTGCTTCAACTGGTAAAGGAACTCAATTGAACATCTGCAAGGACACTGTCGTCACCATCACCTATGTCGTCCGTGACCTGGAGGGCAAGCTGCTGGAAGAAAGCGACGAACCGGTCAGCTATCTGCATGGCGGATACGACAACATATTCCCGCTGGTGGAGCAGGCGCTGGAAGGCAAGGCCGTCGGCGACACCATCGACCTCAAGCTGCAGCCCGCGGATGCTTTCGGCGAGTTCGATGAAGAACTGGTGCGGCTGGAGCCACGCGAGGGCTTTCCCGCCGACATCGAGATCGGCATGCAGTTCGTCGGCTCGCCCGTCGACGGCAGCGAGGAAATGCTTTACACCGTGACCGATATCTCCGAAGAAAAGGTGGTGGTAGACGGCAACCACCCCTATGCCGGACAGGCGGTGCATTTTCAATGCGCGGTCGCCGAAGTGCGGGCGGCAACTGCGGACGAGGTATCGCATCGCCATGCCCATGGTGCCCATGGCCATCATCATCACTGAACGCCCCGGAGCTGAACCGGGTGTCAGATTGCATCGGGCTGTTAAAATCCCCAGCTAACCTGTTTCCATGACTGTTTGATGAAAACCACCTTCCTCGACTTTGAGCAGCCGATCGCCGAGCTTGAAGCCAAGATCGAAGAGCTGCGCTTTGTGCAGGACGACTCCGCGCTGGACATTTCGGAGGAAATCCGCCGGCTGCAAAAAAAGAGCCAGTCGCTGACCAAGGACATCTACGCCAAGCTGAACGCCTGGCAGGTCTCCCAGGTGGCGCGTCATCCGCAGCGACCGTACACCCTCGATTACGTGCAGGGGCTGTTCACCGACTTTGCAGAATTGCATGGCGATCGCGCTTATGCCGACGATGCCGCGATTGTCGGGGGCATGGCGCGATTCAACGGCGAGCCGGTGATGGTGATCGGCCATCAGAAGGGCCGTGACACCAAGGAAAAGATCTACCGCAACTTCGGCATGCCGCGTCCCGAGGGCTACCGCAAGGCGCTGCGGCTGATGCGCCTGGCGGAGAAGTTCAGGATGCCGATTTTCACCTTCATCGACACGCCTGGCGCCTATCCCGGCATCGGTGCCGAGGAACGCGGACAGTCGGAAGCCATCGCCCGCAATTTGTACGCGATGGCCGAATTGAATACGCCGATCATATGCAGCATCGTGGGCGAGGGTGGTTCGGGGGGCGCGCTGGCCATTGGTGTCGGTGACCGCACCCTGATCCTGCAGTACTCGACCTATTCGGTGATTTCGCCCGAGGGCTGTGCCTCGATCCTGTGGAAGAGCGCTGACAAGGCTTCGGTCGCTGCGGAGACGCTGGCCATCACTGCAGACCGCCTGAAGGCCAACGGGCTGGTCGACCGCATCGTCGAGGAGCCGCTCGGCGGGGCGCAACGCGACTGGGATGCCATGTTCCAGACGATGCGTCGAACGCTGGCCGACACGCTCGCCGAGTTGCGCAAACAGCCGGCCAACACGCTGCTTGACGCGCGTTACAAGCGCCTGCGCGCGTATGGCAGCTACAAGGAAACGCCTGTCAAGTAAGCCGGTCGTCGGTGTCGTGGCGGACAGTCTGTCGCGTCACGTTCCCCCACATGCCCGCCTGGTGCTCGCCTTGTCGGGAGGAATCGACTCGGTCGTCCTGTTGCACACCCTGTGTGCGCTGCGCAAAGAACATCCCTTCGAAATGCAAGCGGTTCACGTCCACCACGGCTTGTCGTCCCAGGCGGATGACTGGGCAGAATTTTGTGCTCGGTTGTGTGAAACACATGGCGTCGAACTGAGCATTCATCGCGTGCAGATTGCAGACGCCGATCCTGCCGGCATCGAAGCGGCGGCGCGCCGGGCGCGTCTGCAGGTTTTTTCCGCGCTGGACGCGGATTTCGTCCTGACGGCCCACCAGCAGGACGATCAGGCCGAGACGCTGTTGTTGCAGCTGTTGCGCGGCGCCGGCCCGAACGGGCTGGCGGCCATGGCCGAGCTGCAGCGCCAGCCTGGCTGGCGGGCTGCACATTTGCGGCCGTTGCTGGGTGTGCCACGGGCGGCCATCGAGGAGCATGCCATGACGCACACACTCGCCTGGGTCGAGGACGACAGCAATCAGGATGTCCGTTTCCGGCGCAATGCGTTACGCCAGCAGGTGATGCCACTATTGCAAACCCACTTTCCCGGGGCCACCACCACCCTCGCGCGTGCCGCTTCGCTGCAGGCTGAGGCGGCTGGATTGCTCGGTGATCTGGCGCGCATCGATGCGGTCGAAGCCATTTCGGGCGATCGACTCGATTGCGCCGCGCTGGTTGCGTTGTCGCTTCCACGTGCGCGAAATCTCCTGCGTCACTTCATCGAATCGCAAGGGCAACCCATGCCCAGCGCACGACGCCTGAACGAGGCGCTGCGGCAGGTCGGCGAGGCGCGGCATGATGCGGCTGTGTGTCTCCGGCTGGGGGCCGTCGACCTGGTTCGCTTTCGGGGCGGCGTCTACCTGGTGCCCTGTGCGCTGGTCGGGTCAGAACCGGTGCGCTGGCGTGGCGAAACGCGGCTGAGAGTGCCGGGTTCAGGCGTGACCGTGCAACTCGATGATGTGGTTGGGGCGGGGCTCAGGCGGACTCTGCTGGAATCCGCGACCGTCACCCTTGGCGTGCGGCAGGGCGGTGAACGCCTGCGGCTGCACGCGGGCGGACCGCACCGAAGCCTGAAAAACCTGATGCAGGAACTCGCCATCCCGCCTTGGCAACGCCAACGCCTGCCCTTGTTGTGGTGTGACGGTCGACTCGTGTGGGCAGCGGGGATCGGGCTGGATGCCGACGCGCTGGCCGCGCCGGGTGAGGCGGGTGTACTGCCACGTGTGGTGACATGAGTTCATCTCAAGCTTCCCGGGAGCCCAACCCGGAACGGGGTGTCAGGCGCGCGTTGAGCGTGTTGCCGCGGTAATCTTTCATGTCCTTGGCTGCAAATTCCAGCGCAAAGCCATCGTTGGCAGGTTGATGGATCCAGACGTCGGATGCATGGAAGTGCCTCCCGAGGCAGCCTCTGACTGAAGCAGACAGTCCGGCACGGCAATCCACCCAACAAGACAGACCCGGCTGCGCCATGTTATTCTATTAGGCTGATTTTCATCATGAATTTTTCCGTTTTCTCAATTATCTGGAGCATGTAAATGGCTGTTCAGCGCACTTTTTCCATCATCAAACCCGATGCCGTCGCCAAGAACGTGATCGGCAAGATCGTCAGCCGCTTCGAAAGCAATGGCCTCAAGGTGGTTGCTTCCAAAATGAAGCACCTGTCGCGTCAGGAAGCCGAAGGCTTTTACGCGGTGCACAAGGATCGCCCGTTCTTCAAGGATCTGGTCGAATTCATGATTTCCGGTCCGGTGGTGGTGCAGGTGCTGGAGGGTGAGGACGCGATTGCCAAGAACCGTGCGCTGATGGGTGCGACCGACCCGAAGAAGGCCGATCCCGGCACCATTCGCGCCGACTTCGCCGAGAGCATCGACGCCAACGCGGTGCATGGTTCCGACGCCCCGGAAACGGCGGCAATCGAGATCGCCTTTTTCTTCCCCGCCAGCGAAGTCTACGCAGGCCGCTGAGCCCAAGGCAGCATGCCGCAAAACCTGCTTGACCTCGATCTCGAAGGACTGACCGCCTGGTTCGCTGAACTGGGCGAGAAGCCGTTTCGTGCCAGGCAGGTGTTCCACTGGATACATCAGTCCGGCGTGGCCGATTTTGCGCAGATGACCGATATCGCCAAAAGCCTGCGCGAGAAGCTGCAACAGCAGGCAGTCGTGCAGGCGCCGGCGATCCACTACGCGCATGTCTCGACGGACGGTACGCGCAAATGGCTGTTCGATGTCGGGCCCGGCGGCGGAGCCGCACACGCTGAGGACAGCGGCGGGTCCGGCCGTGACCAAGGCTGGCGAAACGGTGTTGAAACCGTATTCATCCCGGAAGACGATCGCGGCACCCTGTGCGTGTCTTCGCAGGTGGGTTGTGCACTGGAATGCACCTTCTGCTCGACCGGGCGGCAGGGCTTCAATCGCAACCTCAGCGTGGCCGAAATCGTCGGCCAGTTGTGGGTGGCGCATCACGGCCTGAAAGCCGAACCCAATCGCACGACCGGAGAAATCTCTGATCGTCCGGTGACCAACGTGGTGATGATGGGCATGGGGGAACCGCTGGCGAACTTCGAGAATGTGGTGACCGCACTCGGCATCATGCTCGATGATCATGCCTACGGCTTGTCGCGGCGACGGGTGACGGTATCGACCTCCGGCCTGGTGCCGGCGATGGATCGACTGGCCGAACGCTGTCCGGTTGCGTTGGCGGTGAGTCTGCATGCACCCAATGACGCCTTGCGTGACCAGATCGTGCCGATCAACCGGAAATACCCGCTGGCGGAGTTGATGGCCGCCTGCCGACGTTATCTGGTCCATGCGCCGCGTGATTTCATCACCTTCGAATACGTGATGCTCGCTGGTGTGAATGACCAGCCGGAACATGCGCGCCAGTTGATTGAGCTGACGCGTGATGTCCCCTGCAAATTCAATCTCATTCCGTTCAATCCGTTTCCGGATTCCGGTTATGAAAAGCCGCGCGCAGAGGCGATGCGAGTTTTCCGCCAGATTCTGCAGGACGCGGGCCATGTCGTCACCACGCGCAAAACGCGGGGAGACGATATCGATGCGGCCTGCGGCCAACTGGCAGGCAAGGTCGCAGACAAGAGCGGACGGGTGATGAAACGACTACACAGGGAGGCAGCGTGAAGAAATGGATCGTGTTGGGAGCGGTCTTGCTCGCTGGTTGCGCGGGCGAGCCCGCCAGTCAGGACAGCAAGGCAGCCAGCCCTCAGGCCGATAGTGACGGTCTTCAACGTGCGCGCGCCTTTACGAATCTCGCCGGCGCCTATTACGCGCGTGCGCAGTACAAGATCGCCCTCGACGAGTTGCGCAAGGCGATCATCGCCGACAGCCACTACGGTCCGGCCTACGACGTCTATGGCCTGATCTACATGGACCTGGAGGAAGACACGCTGGCCGATGAGAACTTCCGCCGCGCCATCGAACTTGATCGCAACGATTCGGAAGCGCGCAACAATTACGGCTGGTTTCTCTGTACCCGTGGCCGCTACCAGGAAGGGCTCGAGCAGTTCAAAGCCGCCCTGCGTAACCCCCTCTACACGAGGCCTGAACAGGCCATGACCAATGCCGGCCTGTGCGCCGAGAAAAGTGGCGATTTGATGCTGGCCGAGGCCAATCTGGTGAAGTCGCTCAAGCTGCAACCCGACAACCCCAACACGATATTGAAGCTGGCCGCGCTGAATTTTCGCCAGGACCGGCTGCCGGATGCGCAACGCCTGCTGGAACATTATGCTGAACTGGCGCCGCCGACGGCGGAAAGCCTGTGGCTGGGGGTGAGGCTGGAGCGCAAATTGGGCAACCGCTCACAGGAAGCAGCCTATGGACTGCAGCTGCGCAAGAATTTCCCCGATTCGAATGAAGCGCGAATGCTGCTGGCAGGACAGTACGAATGACCGAAAGCGCGGCTTCCTCGGTTGGACAGCTCTTGCGTGAGGCCCGCGAAGCGCAGGGCATCACGCTGGAGGAAGTTGCCGGGCGTCTGCGCCTGATGAATCGTCAGGTCGAGGCGATGGAAACGGATGACTTCGGGAGTCTGGGTCAGCCGGTATTTGCCCGGGGGTTTGTCAGAAACTACGCACGCTTGCTCGAGATCGAGCCCGAGACGTTGCTGGCGCGCATGGAAGGGGCACCTGAAGAGAGGTCTGCGGTCAGCCCTGCCGATTCGCCGCCGCAACATGCCTGGTTGTCGTCACCCTGGTTGATCTTGCTGTCGCTGGGTGTGCTGCTGTTGCTGGCGGTGCCCGTGGCCTTGTACTTGTGGCTCAACAGCGGTACGGACGACAGCCCGGGCAGCCCGGCGCCGGTTGCGCAATCCCCCCATGCGCCGGCAACATCTGCCCCGGCGATCCCGTCCTCGTCTGCCCCCACGCATCCGCCTGCTCCAGCGGCTCCGCCGGAAACTGGAGCGGCTGCTACCGTCGAGCCGGCTGCGCCCACAGAGCCGAAACCGGCCACGGTCAACAGCGTGTTGCACCTGGAGTTCGGCGAAGAATCCTGGACCGAGATCAAGGATGCGAGTGGGCACATGTTACTTCGCCAACTCAATCCCGCTGGCAGCAGCGTGGATGTCCGTGGCCAGCCGCCGTTCGAGGTGGTGATCGGCAATGCAACCCTGGCCCGCATGAGCTACAACGGACGCCCCATTGACCTGAACCCCTTCATCGACGTGACGGTTGCCCGATTCACGCTCGAAGAATAACCCCTGGAAGCGTGATGCCTCAAATTCTCCGTCGTCCCACCCGACAGGTGCGGATTGGCAATGTAATTGTCGGCAGCGATGCCCCCGTCGTGGTGCAGTCGATGACCAACACCGATACCGTGGATATCACGGCGACCGTGCGTCAGGTGCAGGCGCTTTTTGATGCCGGGTCGGAACTGGTGCGACTCACCGTCAATACGCTGGAGGCTGCCGCAGCGGTGCCGCGCATCCGTGAACGCCTCGATGTGCTGGGCTGCCGGGTGCCGCTGATCGGCGACTTCCACTTCAACGGCCACAAGCTCCTGACCCAGGTGCCAGAATGCGCCGAGGCCCTGGCCAAGCTGCGCATCAATCCCGGCAACATCGGTCGCGGCAACAAGCGCGACGAACAGTTTGCCACCCTGATCGAGGTGGCGTGCCGCTACGACAGGCCGGTACGCATCGGCGTCAACTGGGGCAGCCTCGACCAGGCACTGGCGGCCCGCATGATGGACGACAACGCGCGCAGTGCACGTCCGGAAGACGCCGAAGTGGTGATGCGCCGCGCGATGGTGGCTTCGGCGCTGGAGTCGGCGAAAAAGGCCGAGGAACTGGGCCTGGGCGGCGACCGGATCATCCTCTCGTGCAAGATGAGCCGGGTGCAGGATCTGATTTCCGTGTATCGCGACCTCGCTGCGCAGTGCGACTATCCCTTGCACCTGGGGCTGACCGAGGCCGGCATGGGCAGCAAGGGCATCGTTGCATCGACTGCCGCCTTGTCCGTTCTGCTGCAGGAAGGCATCGGCGACACGATCCGGATTTCGCTCACCCCGGAACCCGGGGGCGAGCGCACCCAGGAAGTCCGGGTCGGCCAGGAGATCCTCCAGGCGCTCGGACTGCGTGCCTTCACGCCGCAGGTCACCGCCTGTCCCGGCTGCGGCCGCACGACCTCGACCGTGTTCCAGGAACTGGCACAGGACATCGAATCCTATCTGCGCAAGCAGATGCCGGTCTGGCGGGGCCAGTATCCCGGCGTCGAGTCCATGCAGGTGGCGGTGATGGGCTGCGTGGTCAACGGCCCGGGCGAATCCAAGCATGCCAATATCGGCATCTCGCTGCCCGGCACCGGCGAAGTGCCGGTGGCGCCGGTGTATGTCGATGGAGAAAAAACCGTGACGCTGAAGGGCGAGCGGATCGCCGCGGATTTCCAGGCAATTGTCGAAGATTATGTACGCAGCCATTACGGCGCTGCGTGACCCGTATCCCTGCAGATTAAATTATGAGCAACCTGATCCAATCCGTGCGCGGCATGAACGACTGCCTGCCCGATGTCGCCGAGACCTGGCAGGCGTTCGAGAGCATCGTGCGCGACTGGCTGCGGCGCTATGGCTACCGCGAAATGCGCACGCCGATTCTCGAGCAGACCGGCCTGTTCAAGCGCGCCATCGGCGAAGTGACCGACATCGTCGAAAAGGAGATGTACACCTTTGTCGACGAGCTGAACGGCGAATCGCTCACCTTGCGCCCCGAAGGCACCGCGTCTTCGGTGCGCGCGGTGATCCAGCACAATTTGCTGTACGACGGCGGCAAGCGCCTGTGGTACACCGGTCCGATGTTTCGTCACGAGCGCCCGCAGAAAGGGCGCTACCGGCAGTTTCATCAGGTGGGCGTCGAGGCGCTCGGCTTTGCCGGGCCCGATGTTGACGCCGAGCTGATCGTGATGTGCGCCGATTTGTGGCGCGCGCTCGGCATCGCCCCGACCCTGCAACTGAATACGCTGGGCGACATCGAATCGCGGCAGCGGCACCGCGCCAGGCTGGTCACCTATTTCGAGGCGCATCAGGATGCCCTCGACGAGGATTCGAAGCGGCGGCTGCACACCAACCCGCTGCGCATCCTGGACAGCAAGAATCCGGCAATGCAGGCGCTGAACGATGCGGCGCCCAGGCTGATGGACGAACTTGACGACGCGGCGCTGGCGCATTTCGAGGCACTGCAGGGCTTGCTGCGTGCGAACGGCATCGAATTCGAACTCAATTCGCGCCTGGTGCGCGGGCTCGATTACTACAATCGTACCGTGTTCGAATGGGTGACCGACCAGCTCGGCGCGCAGGGCACGGTGTGTGCGGGCGGACGCTACGATGGCCTGATCGAGCAGCTGGGAGGCAAGCCTGCACCTGCCGCCGGTTTTGCCATGGGCATCGAGCGGCTGCTGGCGCTGATGGAAGTGGCGGGCACCCCGCTTGCGCCACCGGTTCCGGACGCGTATATCGTCCATGCGGGCGACGCTGCCCAGGGTTTTGCCTGGCAGGTGGCGGGTGAATTTCGCAGCGCCGGACTCGACACGGTGATGCACTGCGGCGGCGGCAGCTTCAAGTCGCAGATGAAAAAGGCCGATGCCAGCCGGGCACGCTGTGCCGTCATCATCGGCGACGACGAGGCTGCGGCGCAGCAGGTAACGATAAAACCGCTGCGCGGCACGGCTGAACAGATCCGTGTCGAACTGGCGCGGGCAATCGAATTTTTGAAGAACGCATCAACTTAAAAAGGTAAGGCGCAATGGCAACCTATGATCTCGACGAGCAGGAACGGCTGGACGAACTGAAAGCCTGGTGGAAACGCTGGGGCAACACGATGATGATCGGACTGGCTGTGGCTGTCACCGCAGTGGCAGGCTGGCGCTACTGGCAGAACCATACGCTGACGCAAAGCCTGGAAGCGGCGGCGGTATACGAAAAACTGACCCAGTCGCTGGCGACCAAGGATTCCAAGGGCGCGCGCGAAGCCGGGGCGATGCTGATCGACCAATACAAGGGTACGGCGTATGCACCGCGCGCGGCGCTGCTGCTGGCCAAGCTCAACGCCGAGGGCAAGGACCTGAAAAGCGCGCAGATCCAGCTGGAATGGGCCGTGGCCAACAGCAAGGAGGCTGCCGTCAAGGATCTGGCGCGCCTGCGGCTGGCCGGGGTCCAGCTCGATCAACAACAATACGATGCTGCGCTGAAAACCCTGGCCGGTTCGCACAGCGATGCATTTGCCTTCCGCTTCCACGACCTGAAGGGCGACGTGCTGCTGGCGCAGGGCAAGCCGGCGGATGCGCGTGTCGCGTATCAGGCTGCATTCAGTGACATGCAGGAGGACAACCCCTACCGCACGCTCGTCGAGCTGAAACTCGACGCGATGGGAGGACCCGCCAAGTGAAGATGCGCATGCTTGTCATCGGTGTGTCGCTGGCCCTGTCCGGATGCAGCACGGTCGATTCGATGACCAGCACAGTGGGAGGCTGGTTCGGCTCAGGTCCGGCCAAGGCAAAACCTGCCGAACTGGTCGAATTCAAGCCGGCTGCCAACCTGGTTGAAGCCTGGAAAGTCGATACCGGCGACATCGGCAGCTACCTGTTCAGCCCGCAAGTCGAAGGCAGCGATGTTGTTGCGGCAGGCGGCAGCTGGGTGGCGCGCATTGCCGCGCCGACCGGCAGCCTGGCCTGGCGCGTCGATACCGGGGTGAAGCTGTCCGCCGGTGCGGGCGTGGGACAAGGGCTGGCGTTGGCTGGTGGCAGCGAAGGGGAATTGCTCGCGCTGGACATGACCAATGGCCAGTTGCGTTGGAAGGCGGCGTTGTCGAGTGAAGTGACCGGACAGCCTCTGGCGCTGGCCGATTCGGTGGTCGCGCGCACGGGCGACGGTCGCGTGCATGGCCTTTCCTTGGCCGATGGCAGCCGCAAGTGGCTGTACACCCGCAACCTGCCCTCTCTGAGCCTGCGTGGATCGGGCGGCATGGTGGCGCGCGACGGCGAACTCTACGCCGGCTTCCCCGGCGGCAAGCTGGTCGCGCTGAACCCCGCCAACGGCGCACAGTTCTGGGAAGCCACGGTGGCCCTGCCGCGCGGAGCCACCGAACTCGAGCGGGTTGCCGACATCATGGGCAACCCGGTGGTAGATGATCGACAGGTGTGCGCGGTGGCCTACCAGGGGCGCGTGGCCTGTTTTGACCGGCGCACAGGTTCGCTGCTGTGGTCGCGCGACACCTCGAGCAACAGCGGACTGGCGATGGACGAAATCAATCTCTACGTCACCGACGACAAGGATGCCATCACCGCCTACGATAAGAAAAGTGGGCGCGCCGGCTGGCGACAGGACAAGCTGGCACACCGCCTAGTCACCGCGCCGCTGGCGCTGGGTGCCTGGGTGGTGGTCGCTGACGGTGAAGGCTTTGTGCATGTGCTGTCGGCCGATGATGGCAGCTTTGTCGCACGTGCCCAGGTCGACAGTGGCGTGCGCACGGCACCGGTCGACATCGGGCCGGGCTTCGTGGTGGAAACGGCCAAGGGCAGCGTAGTCGCTTTCAGGCTTAATTGACGACAGACTCAAGTAAACAACGCGCCGGCCTGCCCGGCGTGCATCAAGGATAAGCATGCTACCCACTCTGGTTCTTGTCGGTCGTCCCAACGTCGGCAAGTCCACCCTGTTCAACCGCCTCACCGGCACGCGTGATGCACTGGTGCACGACCTGCCAGGGATGACGCGCGACCGTCATTACGGGCGCGGACGCATCGGCAACAAGCCCTATCTGGTGGTGGACACCGGAGGTCTGGAGCCGGTTGCCAAGGAGGGCATCATGGCCGAGATGGCGCGCCAGACGCTGCAGGCTATCGACGAAGCGGACGCCGTCATTTTCATGGTCGATGCGCGCAGCGGCCTGACGCCACAGGATAAGGTCATCGCCGACCGCCTGCGCCGCGCGACATGCCCGGTGCTGTTGGCAGTCAACAAGGCCGAAGGCATGAACCGCGCAGTGGTGACCGCCGAATTTCATGAGTTGGGCTTGGGCGAGCCACTGGCGATTTCCGGTGCGCATGGCGACGGCATCTCCGATCTGGTGGACGAGGCACTGGCGCCGTTTGCCGAAGAGGAAGAAGAAACCGACGACTTCGGCGTGCCCAAGATCGCGCTGGTGGGCCGACCCAACGTCGGCAAGTCGACGCTGGTCAACGCCCTGGTGGGCGAAGAGCGCGTGATCGCGTTCGACCAGCCGGGTACCACGCGCGATTCGATTTATGTCGAGTTCGAGCGCGACGGCAAGCCCTACGTCCTGATCGACACAGCCGGCGTGCGCCGCCGCGGCAAGGTGTTCGAAACGGTGGAGAAGTTTTCCGTCATCAAGACGCTGCAGGCGATCGAGGATGCCAACGTGGTGGTGCTGCTGCTCGACGCGCGCGAGAACATCTCCGAGCAGGATGCGCATCTGGCCGGTTTCGTGCTCGAAACCGGGCGCGCCCTGGTGGTCGCGATCAACAAATGGGATGGCCTGTCAGCCGAGCAGCGTGAAGACATCAAGCGCGATATCGGGCGCAAGCTGGCCTTCCTGGATTTTGCGCGCTTCAACTACATCTCGGCACTCAAGGGCAAGGGCCTGGAAAACCTGCTGAAGGACGTCGAGGCCGCTCACACGGCCGCCTTCCTCAAGATGTCGACGCCCAAGCTGACGCGGGTGCTCGAAATGGCGGTGGAACAGCACGCCCCCCCCAAGAGCGGACTGTTCCGCCCGAAGCCGCGCTACGCGCATCAGGGCGGCAAGAATCCGCCGGTGATCGTGCTGCACGGCAACGCGCTGGAGGGGCTGCGGGACGACTACAAGCGCTACCTGGAAAGCAGCTTCCGCAAGGCATTCAAACTACAGGGCACGCCACTGCGCATCCAGGTGAAGGAAGACAGCGGCAAGAATCCATACGAAGGAAAGACGCGGGCGCCGCTGACCGAAAGCGAGGCGACCCGGATGCGACGCAAGAAGCGGGTGCGCCGCAAGGTCTACGGCTCAACCTGAGCCGGGCGCGCGCGCTCCACCCGCAAGGGGCAGGCCGTGGTTGTCCCCGGCAATGGGGAGGCCATGTCTGTAAGCTGCTAAAGCAGCCACAGCCATGCACTAATGCCGATGAGTCGGCAACAACCACGCTCCACCCGCGAGGGGTAGGCCGTGGTTGTAGAGCCGCTGAAGCGGCAACAACCACGCTCCACCCGCAAGGGGCAGGCCGTGGTTGTAGAGCCGCTGAAGCGGCAACAACCACGCTCACTCGAGCCAGCGCACCAGATAGAACAGCTTGAAACCTTCCGACGAGCGCGAGGGACCGCTGGCAATGGCGGCATGGCGATTCTTGCCGGGGTCGGCATGCGCCAGCGCCTCCGCCTCGCTGCCGTAGACCTCGACTACGCCCTCGGGGAAGCGCTTGCGTGTCTTGCCTGACGGCGAATAGACCACCACCGCCGAGGTGCCGACGACCTTGGATTCGACATCGGTGAACAGGCTGGTGACTTGCGGCATGGTTGTCTCATTCGGGCATTGCTATTCGCAATGCATCAGTGCGTTTTCTTCGGGATGCTGCTGATCTTGACGGTGTGGCTGCTGGGCGTCTCGTCGGTGAAACGGGGGCGCTCTTCCAGCGTGCGGCCGGTGAGATTGGCCAGTTCGGCTTCGCGGCTGGAGATCACCATCAGGCAATCCTTGATTCCGAGCACGGTGGCTTCGGTCAGGGGGCTGGGGTTGCCGTCGCGCGGCGCGGTGTCGCGCACGATGGAGGTGAGGGTCTTGCGCATCATGCGCATCAGACGTTGTTCGTCATGCAGGGCTTTTTCGTTGTCCATGGGGAGCAGTTCCGAAGGGTCGGCAAGAAAGGCCCATTGTCGTTTCCGGGCGGGGCTTCGTCAAACCAAGGCCTTGGCCGCAACAGGGATAAAAAGCGTGACAGGGCACATAAGAATTATGAACCGACAGCGCCCCCCGGCTGATTTAAGCTAGCCGCCAGAGGAGAAACCGCATGTCAGACCCGAACACACCCGACACCAGTGAAGTCCGCGAAATTCGCATCAATCCCATCGTGCCGAGCGAATCGGTGCTGGTGGCCACCGCGCGCAGCATGCGCCCGAAAAAGGCCGAGGAACTGGCGCCGCGCGACACCCGCAAGCATGTCGAGACCTGCCCGTTCTGCCGCGGCAACGAGCACAAGACGCCGCCCGTGATCCTGGCCTGGCCGCCGCAAGGCGACTGGCAGATCCGCATGGTCGAGAACCTCTACCCGGTGCTGGGCGACGACCGTGCGCAGGCCAACTTCACCTTCGGCCTGCAGCAGACCATCGACGGCTACGGCCGGCACGAGGTCATCATCGATCATCATGAACACGGCATTGCCATCCACGACATGGCGGAAAGCCATCTGGCGGCGCTGTTCGGTGTATACCAGGCGCGAATGAAGCAGTTGTTTGCTTCAGATGATCGGCTGAAATACGTGCTGGTATTCAAGAACTTCGGCCCGGCCGCCGGCGCGTCGATCCCGCATACCCACAGCCAGGTGATCGCGATGCCGGTGGTGCCGGAAAACGTCGACGCCGAAGTGAAGAATAGCGCCGCGCATTACGCCAAGCATCACCATTGCATCTTCTGCGCGCTGATCGATGAGGCGCTGACTTTCGAGGCGACGCTCTACGATCGCAACTCGGGCGCGGTGCGGCGCAAGATCAATGTCGGCCAGTACGTGGTCGAACGCGGCGAAAAGTTCATCGCCATCAAGCCCTTCGCCAGCCGCTACGAATGGGAGGTGCACATCCTGCCGCTGGCGCACCAGGCCGACTTTCTCGACGTGCGTGCGGAAGACCTGGACGACCTGGCGCGCGTGATGAAACGCACCATGGCGCGGCTGGAAGCCGTCATCGGCGGCGCACAGTACAACTTCTTTCTGCACTCGGTCCCCCACGATGCCCAGCGTGATGCGCACGCGCCGAGCTATCACTGGCACCTGGAAATCTGTCCGCGCACCTCCATTCCCACCGGGTTCGAGTTGGGCTCCGGACTGTTCGTCAACACGATCAATCCGGAACAGGCGGCCGAGCGCCTGCGTGCGGTGGAGTTGTAAGCGTGGCTTGACGTTACAATGGCGGCCTGTCAGCACGTTCATCCGGCCCCATGCAGCCAGCCAACGAATCCGATCCGCACGAGCCGCCCACCCAGCAGGGTGACACGCATGTCGCTCGCCTGAACGCCTTGTGGAAATTGTCCGTACGGCGCGGGCTTTCCGATCCAGAACGTATTCGGGCCATGCTGAACATGGCTGCGGAGATGCTCGACATGGATCTGGTGGTGCTGGGAGAGTTCGGAGAGCGCTACACCGCGCGCTATGTCAGCGACCGCCTGGGGGTATTCCCGGAAGGGACAGTGTTGATGGTGGAATCGGTGTTGTGCCATCCGGTTCAGCTTGCCCGCACCGCAAGCCATGTCGCCGATTTGCGCGAGCATCCGCAGTATGCCGACCATGTGCTGGTCAACAAGCTGGGCTTGCGATCCTACTCCGGCCTGCCGGTGTCGGTCGGCGAGGATGACCGCTGGGTATTGGCTTTCCTGCGCCAGCGCTGCGAGTCGCCGCCCCAGGCCGTCGATATTGCCTACATGGAACTGATTGCCGACTGGCTCGGCAATACATTGCATCAGTCTGCGCAAAAGTCCCTGTTGCAGCGCATCGCCCTGACCGACCTGCTGACCGATCTGCCCAACCGGCGCGCAGCCGAAGAGCGCCTGCAAAAGGAAAAAGCGCGCATCGCGCGTGGCGGACAGGGCTTTTCACTGGTGCTGGCCGATCTCGATCATTTCAAGCTGGTGAATGATCGCTACGGCCATGCCGTGGGTGACGAGATACTCAAGGCCGTGGCGCGCCGTTTCGAATCCGGGTTGCGCGAAGGCGACTGGGTGGCGCGCTGGGGCGGTGAAGAGTTTCTGTTCGTGCTGCACGACAGTTCCGACGAAGAGGCCACCCGCATCATGGAACGTCTCGCCGACCAGTTCCGGACGTCCCCTGTCCAGACCAGCATCGGCGACATTTCACTGAGTTTCTCCGCCGGGGTGGCGGCCTTCGGTTCACGCGAAACCGAAACCCTGCCCATGCTGGAAAGAATCGACCAAGCCCTGTACCGGGCCAAGTCGGAGGGCCGTGACCAGGTCAGGATGGCGGCGCATACCCCTCTGCCATGGAACAGTACACTCCTGCGCAAGGCGCTGACGGAGAACCGGATCCGGCAGGCCTCGCAGGCCATCGTCGACCTGCAGAGCGGGCAGGTCGTTGCCGATGAGGCGCTGGCACGCATCGAGACCGCGGAAGGTGAAATCATCGAGGCCAAGGATTTTGTCGACATGGCCGAGGGGCTGGGGCTGATGGCGGAAGTTGACCGCCAGGTGATTCGCACCGTGATGCAGCGATGTGTGACGCGCATGGAGCAGGGCGGCTCCCCCGATTTCGCGCATTTTGTGAACGTTTCGCCCCAGTTTCTGGCACGCCGCGACCTGGTCGAGGAGATGCTCGAAAATGCCATGCTTTTTTGCCAAAGCTGCGGCGTGACGCTGGGACCGGTCAAGCCGGTCGTGCTGGAACTGACCGAGCGGCAGCGCATCGTCAGCCTGGACCAGTTGCGCGCCGACCTGCAACCCTTTATCGATTACGGTTTCCGCCTGGCGCTGGACGACTTCGGCAGCGGCTATTCATCCTATCTTTATCTGGCGCACCTGCCGGTCAGTTTCCTGAAAATCGAAGGCTGGCTGGTTTCCCACATGCGTCAGGATCGCAAGGTGGCAGGCATCGTCGAAAGTCTGGCCAGTTTTGCGCGCAAGGAAGGTGTCCTGACGGTGGCCGAGCATGTCGAGGATGCGGAAACTGCTCGCATCCTGGCCGATATGGGGGTGAACTACGGTCAGGGCTGGCATTTCGGGAAGCCGCAGCTGGTGTCTCAACTTGATTCGCTTTGAGGCTTCGGCACTGGAATTCGCATGTGAGATGCGCATGAGCGCTCGGAGGATGAAGCGTGTTTGAGCGGCACGAGGGCGGCGAGCGTGTCATCCTGGTGGCGCTCGATTTCGGGACGCCGGACTTTGCCGAAAGTGTGGCCGAACTTCGCCTGTTGGCCCAGGGCGCCGGACTCGACATCCTGGGCGAGGTGCAGGGCAAGCGCAGCCGGCCGGACGCAGCGCTGTTCGTCGGCAGCGGCAAGGCCGATGAGATCGCTGCTTTGGTTGCCGCCACCGATACCGATGTCGTCATCTTTAATCACGAACTGTCGCCGGCACAGGAGCGCAACCTTGAGCGACGCGTCCACTGTCGGGTGATCGATCGAACCAGCCTGATTCTGGACATCTTCGCGCGGCGTGCGCAGAGCGCCGAAGGCAAACTGCAGGTCGAACTGGCCCAATTGCAGCATCTGTCGACCCGTCTGGTGCGCGGCTGGACCCACCTCGAGCGCCAGCGCGGCGGTGTCGGCATGCGCGGCCCGGGTGAGAAACAGCTGGAAACCGACCGTCGCCTGCTCGGGGTCCGGGTCAAGGCGCTGCGCGAGCGTCTCGCCAAACTCGGCAAGCAGCGCCGCACCCAGCGGCGTTCGCGTGCGCGCCAGCATGTCCTGTCGGTGGCGCTGGTGGGCTATACCAATGCGGGCAAATCCACCCTGTTCAACGCGCTGACGCGTTCCGGCGCCTACGCGGCCGACCAGCTGTTTGCAACGCTGGATACCACCACCCGCAAGATCTATCTGCCCCGAGTGGGGGAGGTGGTGCTGTCCGATACCGTGGGATTCATCACCCGACTGCCGCACGACCTGGTGGCCGCCTTCCGTGCCACGCTCGAGGCCACTGCCGAGGCCGACCTGCTGCTGCATGTGATCGATTCGGCCAGTTCCGGGCGCGAGCGCCAGATCGAGGCGGTCGACAAGGTGCTGTCCGAGATCGGGGCGGACTCCGTACCGCAGCTCCGTGTCTATAACAAGCTCGATTTGACAGGCGTTGCACCGGGAGTGGGGCGCGACGAATATGGTAAACTCCAGAGCGTGTACGTTTCTGCGCAAACCGGCGCCGGGATTGAACTTTTACGCGATGCACTGTCGGAAATCCTGCTCGCGAGCCGCGATTGGGATGTGACCGGTTCTCCTGACGAAACCTCCCCCCAACCTATTTCTGAATAACAAAACGCTATGGCCTGGAACGACCCGCAATGGGGCAACAAAGACAACCGCAAGAACAGCGGGCCGCCCGATCTGGACGAAATCTGGAAGCGCCTCAACGAGCGCTTCAGTAGCCTGTTCGGCGGCAAGGGGGGCGGTGGCAACGGGGGCGACGGCGGCGCTTCCTCAGGTGGCTTGCCGGGCGGCGGCGGTCTGCTGGGTTTGCTCGCCATCCTGTTGGTGCTGGTCTGGCTAGCGAGCGGGTTCTACATTGTCGACACCGGCCAGCGTGGCGTGGTGCTGCGTTTCGGCCAATATTCCGAGACCACCGATCCGGGTCCCAGGTGGCATCTGCCGTGGCCGATCGAATCGCGTGAAATCGTCAACGTCGACCAGGTCCGCACGGTGGAAATCGGCTATCGCACCTCAGTCAAGAACAAGGCGCTGAAAGAATCGCTGATGCTGACGGATGACGAAAACATCATCGACCTGCAATTCGCCGTGCAGTACATCCTGAAAGACCCCAAGGCGTATCTGTTCGTCAACCGGTCGCCTGACGAGTCGGTGCTGCAGGTGGCTGAAACCGCAATGCGCGAGATCGTCGGCAGGAACAAGATGGATTTCGTGCTGTATGAAGGTCGTGCCGAAATCGCTGCGCGCGCCAAGGTGCTGATGCAGCAGATTCTCGATCGCTACGACACCGGCATCAGCATCAGCCAGGTGACGCTGCAGAACATCCAGCCGCCCGAGCAGGTGCAGGCGGCGTTCGACGACGCGGTCAAGGCGGGTCAGGATCGCGAGCGTTCGAAGAATGAAGCCGAGGCCTACTTCAACGATGTGGTGCCACGTGCCCGCGGCCTGGCTTCGCGCCTGAAGGCGGAATCCGAGGGGTACAAGCAGGCGGTGATAGCCAACTCCGAGGGTGAAGCGAGCCGCTTCGTCCAGATTGCCACCGAATATCAGAAGGCGCCGCAGGTCACTCGCCAGCGGATGTATCTCGACACCATGCAAACCGTCATGAACAACACCAGCAAAGTCCTGGTAGACCAGAAAGCCGGCAACAGCCTGCTCTACCTGCCGCTTGATAAATTACAGCAGATCGTCAGCCAGCCCTACAGTGGCGCGGCGGAATTGCCGACCCAGCCGCCTGCTGCGATGACCCCCGGAACAGTGGATACACGTTCGCGCGATGCCTTACGCAACCGTGACCGGGAGGAGCGGCCATGAACAAGCATCTCGGAACCTTGCTGATCGTCCTGCTGGTCGCCCTGGTGGTACTGAGCGCCAGCATGTTCACCGTCGACCAACGGCAGAACGCCCTGGTGTTCCAGCTTGGCGAGGTGGTATCGGTCAAGACCAAGCCCGGCCTTTATTTCAAGCTGCCGCTGGTGCAGAACGTCCGTTTTTTCGATACGCGCATTCAGACGCTGGATTCGGTCGAACCGGAGCGTTTCATTACCTCGGAAAAAAAGAACGTGCTGGTGGATTCCTTCATCAAGTGGCGCGTGATCGATGCGAAGCAGTTCTACGTTTCGGTGGGCGGCGACGAAACCCGCGCACAGATTCGCTTGAATCAGGCGGTCAACGACGGCCTGCGTGCCGAATTCGGCAAGCGCACCATCAACGACGTGGTCTCGGGCCAGCGTGACGAGGTCATGAACCTGATTCGTACCAAGGCCGATCAGGATGCGCGCAAAATCGGCGTGCAGGTGGTGGACGTGCGAATCAAGCGGGTCGATCTGCCGGAAACCGTTTCCGAAAACGTTTATCGCAGGATGGAGGCCGAACGCAAGCAGGTGGCCAACCAACTGCGCTCGACCGGCGCGGCCGAGGCCGAAACGATCAAGGCCGATGCCGACAAGCAGAAGGAAGTGATCATTGCCGAGGCCTACCGTGATGCCCAGCGCATCAAGGGTGAGGGCGATGCCAAGGCCTCTGCGATCTATGCGGCAGCCTACGGCAGGAATCCCGAGTTCTATGCGTTTTACCGGTCGATGCAAGCCTATCGTGAAAGCTTCAAGAGCAAGAGCGACGTGATGGTGCTCGACCCCAGCGCTGACTTCTTCAAATACATGAAGAACCCGCGTGCCGCTGGCGGTAAATGACCGGATTGAACTGGCTTGCTGCAGTCGGCCTGTTGCTGGTGATCGAAGGGGTGCTGCCGTTTGCCGCCCCCGCCATCTGGCGTGACGGCTTTCGCCGGATGCTGGAACTCAGCGACGGTCAGTTGCGTTTCATCGGCGCTGCCTCGATGTTGGGCGGCGTTTTTTTGTTGATGATGTTGAATTGAAGTATTGAATCGAGATGACCGCCTGGTTGCTCCCTGAAAACGTAGAAGACGTCCTGCCGCCGCAAGCCTGGCGCATGGAAGACTTGCGCCGCGCGCTGCTCGATCTGTTCCGCAGCCGTGGCTATCAGCTGGTGATTCCGCCGCTGATGGAATACGTCGATTCGCTGCTGACCGGCGTGGGGGCGGACCTCGACCTCAAGACCTTCAAGCTGGTCGACCAATTGTCCGGCCGGCTGATGGGGGTGCGGGCCGATATCACGCCGCAGGTGGCGCGCATCGACGCGCACCTGCTGGCTGCCAATGCGGTGAACCGCCTGTGCTAT
>Ga0105100_10000394_pt1 | contig 26000 bp, 20 predicted proteins | sample PPLLak12cMay2015_2_FD_87033 | JGI IMG/M metagenome (GOLD analysis project Ga0105100, IMG submission 87033) | Freshwater sediment microbial communities from Prairie Pothole Lake near Jamestown, North Dakota, USA - PPLs Lake P8 Core (1) Depth... | ecosystem: Environmental > Aquatic > Freshwater >... | reverse complement strand
GGCCAAATCAAAACTAATAAACTTCCTGAAACTTATTTTTTACAAACATAGGGCCTTGTCCCTATTTTCTTCAATACCCTATCACCCAAAGTATCCTCTCTTCATCAGCACATTTCTCCGTAAAGGCAATGAGATCCCGGTTTACGGCTTTGAGTTTTTCTTGGTGCTCTTTCCATTTATCGCGCCATTTCGGATGATGATGGCTGAGTTCCTGAAGAAAATCCTTTCCCATGAAGCGGCTTTCCGCCATTTTTGTGAATTCCTTCAGCGCATTGATTTTCTCCAGTTCCTCGAGATTTTTTAATAATTCATTGCGCAAAACAATAATCTTCCTGGAATTATATTTGGTCCCCGAAAAATAATCAAATATTTCATTGGCATTTTCAAAACAATGCAGAAACAAATTGAAAACATCAGTGTCCAGGTACTTAGACTCGGCATCACACCGGCGGTACTCATCATTGTCTCCCGTAAAATTCAATTCCACGAAATTCAGGAACTCGGAATTATATAATTCAATATTCATAATACTCCAACTTAATGAATAAAAATATTAAATATTGATTACAATACAAAATAATTCATCCGGGGCTATGAAAATGATTAAATTTGAAACCTGTCAAAAGAATGGTTTATGATATCTGTTGAGGAATTCCGTCTTGAAGCATACAGACTGGTGGATTGGATAGCCGATTATTATCAGAAAGCATCTGACTATCCGGTTAAATCTCAGGTAAACCCCGGTGAACTTTTATCACAATTGCCGGTTTCCCCGCCGGATCATGCAGAATCCTTCTCTGAGGTTCTTGCTGACGTTGAGCAAATCCTTATGCCCGGTATTACACACTGGCAAAGCCCCAGGTTTTTTGCCTATTTCCCGGCCAATGCCAGTTTCCCTTCCCTGCTGGGAGAGATGCTGACGGCTGCCCTGGGCGCGCAATGCATGAAGTGGGAGACCTCACCGGCGGCAACCGAACTGGAAGAACTGGTGATGAAATGGCTACAGCAAATGACCGGACTTCCTGATGCTTTTCAGGGTGTGATCCAGGATACTGCCTCCACAGCTACCTTATGTGCTATATTAACAGCCCGGGAAAGAGCCACTGCCTATAGGGTCAATCAATCGGGATTCCGCAACCAGCCGGTTTTCAGGGTTTATTGTTCATCTGAAGCGCACTCATCAATTGATAAAGCTGTAAGGATTTCGGGCATCGGCCATGATAATCTGGTAAAAATACCGGTTGACGATGCCTTTGCCATGGATACCAATGCGCTTGAAGAAAAGATTCAGCATGACTTGCAGCATGGCTACATCCCGCTTTGCGTTGTGGCTGCCCTGGGTACAACCGGCAGCACTGCTGTTGATCCCCTCAATGTGATTGCCGGCCTGTGTAAAGAACATCATATATGGCTGCATGTTGACGCTGCCTATGCCGGTTCAGCTCTCCTATTACCTGAATATCGCTGGATGACAAAAGGGATTGAAGCAGTGGACAGTTTTGTTTTTAATCCTCACAAATGGCTGTTTACAAACTTTGACTGTTCCGCTTATTTTGTAAAAGACAGGGATGCACTGATAAAAACATTTCAGCTGGTACCTGAATATCTGCGTTCCCAGGTACATGTCAATGCCAATGATTACTCCAACTGGGGAATACAACTGGGCCGGAGATTCAGGGCATTGAAACTCTGGTTTGTCATACGGATGTTCGGTGTCAAAGGATTGCAGGAGAAACTCCGGTTCCATATCAGCATGGCCGCGGAGTTTGAGAGACGGCTTATCAATACCGGCAATTTTGAAATACTGGCACCACGCCTTTTCAGCCTGCTATGCTTCAGGTATCATCCGGAGGGCAATCTGGACGAGGAACAACTTGACCGGCTAAATGAAGAATTATTAAATGCTTTGAACGCAACAGGCAGGATTTATATTTCTCACACACGGCTGAAAGGCAGGTATACGTTGCGATTTATGGTGGCACAAACCAATACTGCCATGGAACATATCAATGAAGCATGGCAATTACTGCTGGATAAATCAACTGAATTATACAATCCTGATAAGAGAATTCCACGGTGAAAGCTGACATTACACAATGGATCACAGGATTGTTTGAATCCTGGAGCGGAGAGAAAATGCTAACCCTTACTCCCTTGCCTGAATCAGGCTCTTACCGTCGCTATTACAGGATCAGGGGAGAAAAATCAACGGTGCTGGGAGCCTTTAATACCGATCTGAAAGAAAATGACGCTTTCGTCTATCTGGCAGATCATTTAAAAAAAGCCGGCAACAAGGTACCGGAGATCCATGCCGTTGAAAGGGAAAAAGGTATCTATTTGCTGGAGGACCTGGGCGATACCACATTGCTCGATTTTATACAGCAACAAAAGCCGGGACTGGCATTTGGAAAAAAAACCCTGGATGTCTATCGTCAAATTATAGAGTCCATGCCTTGCCTGCAATACAGGTCGGCCAAAGACCTTGATTTCTCGCGCTGTTATCCGCGGCCGGAATTTGAATATCAAAGCATGCACTGGGACCTGAACTATTTCAAATATTGCTTTCTGAAACCCATGAGAATCGCTTTTGATGAGCAGGAACTGGAAGATGATTTTGTGAAGCTGATCCGGTTTCTCCTGGAAGCCGGACGTGAATCCTTCATGTTCCGTGATTTCCAGTCAAGGAATATTATGCTGCATCAAAACGCTTTGTACTTCATCGATTTTCAGGGAGGACGCAAAGGCCCCCTGCAATATGACCTGGCATCCCTGCTTTTTGAGGCCAAGACAAGTATTCCTTTTAAACACAAGCTCAACCTGCTTGAATATTACCTTGAGGTATTCAGGAAGGAGTTTTCCTCCTTCAACCCGAAAGAATTCATGAAATACTACTATGGCTATGTTTATATACGTTTAATGCAAGCCATGGGAGCCTATGGTTTCAGAGGCTATATTGAAAGGAAACCCCTGTTCCTGCAAAGTGTTCCGCTGGCCGCACAGACCCTTGAGTGGCTGGTGCAACATGGTTCCATCCCGGTTAGCCTTCCAGCTCTTTTCAACGTATTTGACTCCATTATTCAATCAAAGGAAATCAGAGAATTCAATATAGTATATAAAAGTCTTACCGTAAGCATCAACAGCTTTTCATACAAAGGCATCATTCCCGAGGACCATTCGGGCAACGGGGGTGGATTCGTCTTTGATTGCAGGGCCCTTCCCAATCCGGGACGTTATGAGGAATTCAAGGAGAGCACGGGCACAGATGATGCGGTAATAAAATACCTGGATGAAAAGGAAGATGTGAATGAATTTCTGTCGCACGTGACGGCCATTGTGGACCAGGCTGTGTCTGTATACAAACAAAGGGGCTTTACCAGCCTGATCGTAAATTTCGGATGCACGGGAGGCCAGCATCGTTCGGTATATGCCGCCGAGAAACTGTACGCTTATCTCAAGAACAAATATCCGGTAAATATTATTATCCGTCATCGGGAACTTGAAAAAAAGAACCGTATCTGAATAAGGAAATGGTATAATATAATCAATGAAAGCGATGATCCTGGCGGCCGGTAGGGGTACCCGGCTGCTTCCATTAACAGCACACATGCCCAAAGCCTTGTTGAAGGTTCAGCAAGTTCCCCTGCTTCAGCATTGTATCATGTATTTTAAGTTCTTTGGTATTAATGAAATTATAATTAATGTTCATCACCTGGCTGACCGTATTGTTGAATTCCTTGCGGAACATAATAATTTCGGGATCCGTATCGAGATTTCCCATGAAAAAGAAGAATTGCTGGATACCGGGGGAGGATTGCTCAAAGCCAGATGGTTCTTTGACGATGGCCAGCCTTTCTTCCTGGCAACTTCAGATGTCATTACCAATCTCAATCTCGAACAATTGTATCAATTCCATTTGGAAAACAGACCTTTGGCTACCCTTGCCGTGAAGAACCGGACTACCACCCGTGAACTTTTGTTTGATGAGCAATATAATTTATGCGGGTGGCATAATAACATGACGGGAGAGATCCGGTGGTCAAGGCAGGTGGATCATTTCAAGCAGATTGCTTTCAGCACGATCCATATTATTGATCCTGCTTTATTTGACCTGGTAACTGAAACGGGTGCATTTTCGATGACTGACCTTTACCTTAGACTTGCCCGGGACCATACCATAAAAGGTTTTGAGCATAACAAATCACTCTGGTTTGAGTGCGGCCGGATCGAAAATCTTGAAAAGCTCAATAAAAAAAAGGAAATACAACATATTTACAGGCATTTCCATACTTTCTGCTGATAGTTTTAAGTAATTTTAATGATTCATTAATCAAAAGCCCGGTATATGATCCAATTTGACAAGGATATTCTGGTACCTGTTGATTTTAAGCAGCCCTCGGTTAACGCTATCCGGATGGCACTTAAAATGGCTCCTTTTGTAAACGGCAAAGTTCATCTGCTGCATATTATTCCTGTGGGAGGTATGCTGGCAGATCTGCTGGAATCAAAAAGCCAGGTGGTGAAGATCACTACTTCAGCCATGGAAAAACTGAACCAACTGAATGATCAGTATTTTGGGCCTTCAGGAATCGAAACCTTCGTTAAAGTCGAAGCGGGTAAACCTTATAAAAAGATCCTGGAATATGCAGGATCCATTGATCCATCCGTTATACTGATCGGTGACAATGACCAGTTTATTGATGACAACAAAATAATGGGATCGACCAACTCCCATATCATTGCCCATTCCCGCTGGCCGGTAATAACCATTAAGGGTGAGAAACCTACATCTCCGTCCAGGATCGTTTTGCCGGTTGACCTTTCTGTGCAATCCGGAATCCAGTTGTGCAATGCCATTGCCATGGCCAAACATTTCGAATCAACCATACACCTTGTTTCTGTTGTTATCGGAGGAATAAAAACAAAAGAAAGCAGAATCTATAAAACCCTGAAACAATTTCAGTCCACCATTAAACGGAACAAGGTAAAATGTGAAACAAAACTTTACACAAGGTCAAATGTGGATGTTTATCAACGGATTATTGAATACGCCAATGAGATCAGTGCTGATCTTATCATGATCATGACCCATCAGGAAGGGACAACGCATGATAATTATATGGGTGCCGTGGCTCATCATGTCATAAATGAGGCAAATATGCCTGTCCTCAGCCTTACCTACAGAGCGGCTTTTTATGAACCTGATGAGATTATGTCATTCCTTGATCCCTTAAATATTTTTACCGGACCTGCAAGCGGGATAAAAAGGAATCCCCGCATGCCGGGGAAGTGATAAGGCGAAAGCAGATTATCCGGCAGTTTCCGAAATATTTTACTGTTTATCTTTTTTTCGCGGCAGTTTCAATTTAAGCAAAAAGTAACTCAGTGAGAGGGCAACAACCATAATAGCAAGTCCAATGAGTTCCTCAGTACCGTATTTATCGAAATTCCAGATAATTACTTTCCTTGAAACTGCAATAATGGCCAGCAGCAGCACCAATTCAACATGCAATACATCATCCCTGAGATAAGCTTTAATGGTTTCAAGCAATTCGAGCCCAATAAGTATAATCAGAAAAAAGCTGAACAGATCCATGAGACTATCAGCTTTAATGATTAAAAACGGCTTTTTGTTCAATTCCATTATGATTTCATAAACAATATCAACAATGGATAACAGCAACAGGAATGAAAAAATGACCAGAATAATAATCAAAATCAATTTTTCGATTTTGTTAATATAGGCAATAAATGAATTATTGGGTTGCATATCATCTTTTGTTTAACAAATTTGTAAAATTGTTGTTATTAAATATAGCATAATCCTGAAAGCTTTTTAGCAGCATGGACAAAAATCTTACCGTATCAGGTGAAAATATTGACAACCTGAATGAGAAGCTACGGAATGCAGATCCGGAAGAAATACTGGAGTATTTCTGCCATCAGTATGAAAACCGGATAGCCTTTTCTTCCAGTATGGGAGCCGAAGACCAGGTAATCACGGATTTGCTTTCAAAGGTCAGCAAGGCCGTAAAAATATTTACCCTGGATACCGGCAGGCTGTTCCCCGAAACCTATGCACTCATTGATAGAACACGCAGGCATTACGGAATTGAGATTGAGGTTACTTTTCCTGACCGGAAAACCATTGAGAAGATGGTGAAAAACCGGGGTGTCAATCTGTTTTATGAAAGTGTTGAAAACCGCAAACTTTGCTGCTATAATCGTAAAGTCGAACCTTTGAAAAGGGCACTTTCCGGTATGAAAGCATGGATAACGGGTATCCGTAAGGATCAAACCCTTGCAAGGTTTAATACCCGGTTGGTGGAATGGGATGAAAACCATAACCTTATTAAAATAAATCCCTTATATAAGTGGACAGAAAAAATGGTCTGGGAATATATCAGGTCCAATAAAGTGCCCTATAACGAATTGCACGACAAGGGATTTCCCAGCATAGGCTGCCAGCCATGCACAAGAGCCGTCATTTCCGGCGATGATCCGCGATCAGGCCGCTGGTGGTGGGAAGACCAGGGCCACAGGGAATGCGGGTTGCATATAAAGGAGTAGGGGAGAAAGAGAGAGGGAGGCAGTAATGAAAATCGAATAGTGAAACCTGCCTACCGGCAGGCAGGAACGAAAAACGAACAAAGAACAAAGAATAAAGAACAAAGAACTGATCGGTATTTATTCTTCAGCCTGCAGCCTACAGCCTTAAATGCTAAACCGCTATTACAGATTGCACAACTCCCGGACTGCGAGGCTATTTAAGTAACCTAATGGCTGGAAATCCGTATCAATAAAAAAACCTTCGATGGCAAACGGTGCGAGTTTTATTGAATATAAAGGCAGGGAAATCTATTTCGTTGATTACAGCCACATCAAAACTAATGAAATGTTCCTGGAAGTAATAAAAGGTACCAACGCATTCAGGGAAGAAACCAAGGCAAAAGGGAAAAGGAATTTGCTTATGCTGGTTGATGTTACAGGCAGTTATATATACGACGAAGTCCTTGATGCACTCAAAAAAGCCGGCAAAGCTACCAAGGAATTAACAAAAAAAGAGGCTATTGTCGGCATTACGGGTGCGAAGAAAATTCTGCTCAGGATTTTCCAGTTGTTCACGGGTATGCAGATACGTCAATTTGATACCCTTTCCGAAGCAAAAGACTGGCTTATCCAGGCTTAGTATTTCCCCTGGGCTTTTTCAAGCCTAAAATTCAAAATTGTTATAAATCTCCTGCTGGATCTTTGTGCGGATATTCATTTCCACCAGCTTGTTATTGCTGGCATCAGGATAAACGCGATTGGAGAGAAAAATATAGAGCAGCCGGCAGTCAGGGTCAATCCATACCAGCGTACCGGTAAACCCGGAATGTACGTAACTGTTGGCCGAAACGGAATGACAGGCGGGACTTGGCTTTGAGGGGTCAGGTTCTGGTTTGTCGAAACCCAATCCCCGGCGGTTGTTGTTTTCACCATTTTGTTTCGAGGTAAAAAGCTCAATCGTTTCGGGATTAAAATATTTAATGGCACCATATGACCCTTTGTTAAGATACATCTGCATAATCTTTGCCAGATCGTTGGCATTGGAGAACAATCCGGCATGTCCTGATATTCCTCCCATCATAGCTGCTGCGGGATCATGAACATACCCGTGCAGTACCTGTTTTCGGAACACCTGATCATCTTCGGTAGGAATGATATTATCAAGGGTTGTTGTTTGGGTCGGATTGAAACAAAGACTTGATGTTCCCATCCGGCTGTAGAATGTCTTATTGAGGTATTCATCAAACGATGAACCCGTAAGGTTTTCAACCATCCTGAACAGCAATATGAAACCTAAATCGCTGTATTTGTATTGAGGCCTCCTGTCCACAGCTGATTTATTGATGGCTGCAAATATAGTATCCTGAATGCCACGCACAGCATAAAGTTCGTCTGCCACAGCGTATGGATAATCAGCCCCGGCCTGCGCAGCATAATAACCTTTCCTGTAACGGGTATACCGGGTTAAATATTGGTTTGAAGATATCTTATAGGGGTACAGCGGAGAAATCGTCTGGCTGAACAAAGACTGACTGGAAAACACCGGTTCCAGCGTGTTGATATAAAACGGAATCCAGCTGGTCAGTCCGGCTTTGTGCAGCAGGATATCGCGGATCGAAATATCCTTTTTATTGGTTGTGTCAAGAAATTTGAGATATTTTGATAACGCTTTTTCAATATCAATCTGTCCCTCTTCATAAAGTTTCATGATGGCAGGGACCGTAGCCATGACCTTGGTAATGGAAGCAATATCATATATATTCTCAGTGGTTACGGGCAGGTCCGATTTGTATACCGGATTACCATATGCCTTATGAAAGAATACGACGCCATCCCTGGCAACCAGTATCTGGCATCCCGGCATTACCTCCCGATGTATGGCGTCGTTCACAATAGAATCGATGCGAACATCAATCGAAGGATTCACCCTGCATTCCAATGGATTTCCATATTTCAGCCGTTCCAGGTATTTTGTGTCAAGACCGGTTCCTTCCGGGTAGTTTTCAGCTATTGTAACCGGCAGGCTTGCATGACCGGGTATGGCTCCGAAAATAAGCTGGGCAGACAGTTGCTGTACAGGCATCATATTTTCAAAGGAAACCAATAAACCTTTCAGATTGCTGAGCTGATTGAAACGTCCCAGTAAATAAGGACTGGTAAAAAGATCCAGAATAACCGTATGGTGCAAGCATAAACTGTCGATGATCGTAACCAGGGTGTCGGGGATACCAAAATCGCGGTTCACCCGCAAGTCATCAGTATGAACACTGACAATAAGTAAATTATATTGGTCTGCCAAGGCAAAGAGGCTGTCAGTTTGAAGCTGCCCATTGACCCGGTAATGAAAGGTATCGACCCGGGTATATAGCCTTAATGTCTGCTGGAATTCAGCGCTGCAGGCATCACCCAGGGCTATTGAGCCTACTTTCAGGGTATCGAGCCTTTGCAGTGGCAGCATTTCATCCTTATTGGAAATAACGGTCAGGGAACTCCCTATGATCTGCCGGTTAAGCAGGTCATAATGGGGATGATTAAGATCATCAACCAATCCTTCAATCCGGATGGGCTTGTATTGACTAAGGCCGGTCCAGTATTTGGCTGCCAGTATCTTTTTGCACCGTGCATCGATATCCTCCTGACGTATATTGCCCTTTTCAACTTCGTGTTTAATGGTCTTTATGGCATTATGAACATCAACAGGCATCAGAATAATATCATTGCCGGCAAGAAAAGCTTTGATTACTGCTGTGTCAGGTTCATAATTGTTGGTGATCCCTTTCATGGTCATTGCGTCAGTGAAGACCAATCCCCTAAAGCCCATTTCCTGCTTTAGCAATGTATCCACTATGGTGACCGACAGGGATGCAGGAATTTTACCAAGACTATCAAGAAAGGGGACGTTGAGATGCCCGGTCATGATCCCTGATATGCCACTGTATATAAGCTCTTTGAAAGGGAATAATTCAATGCTGTCAAGCCTTGCCATGTCGTGGTTAATGACCGGCATCTCCAGGTGGGAATCAACACGGGTATCACCATGGCCCGGAAAATGTTTGGCTACGGCAATAATCCCATTATCCTGCAAACCCAGCATATAAAGCAGTGATTTTCGGGTAACATTGGCACGGTCTTCACCAAATGAGCGGCTGCTGATCACAGGATTATCCGGATTATTATTGATATCGGCAACCGGCGCAAAATTGATATGGACCCCCATCCGTTTTAGCTGCCAGGCAATCTGACAACCCATATCATAGATCAGTTTTTCATTTTTAATGGAACCCAGCATCATCTGTCGCGGGTAACGAACCGTGCTGTCAATCCTCATGGCAAGACCCCATTCTGCATCCATAGCGATCAACAAGGGTGTCTTTGCCTGGTGCTGGTATTGGTTGGTCAGCATAGCCTGACGCGTGGGACTACCCTGGAAAAAGATAAGGCCTCCGATATCAAAATCTTTTATCGTTTTTTCAATTTCTTCCTCATGCTTTTTGTCCCGGTTGGAATAGGCAGCCAGCATAAAAAGCTGGGCTATCTTATCCTCCGGAGAAAGTGATTGCATCACCGAGTCAATCCATGACTGAGGTGCTTCGAGAAACAAGGGATCGGTTTTTGCTTTTCGCAGGCGGAATTCTTCATGATAAGCATGGCCGGCGGGCGCAAACTGTGAAAGTGTCATGACTGCTGTCAGACTTGCCAGAAAAACTGAGAGTTTCAGAAATCTACTTTTCATTTCCCGTCGACCATATAGAGATGACTACAAGTGTTAAACTGTAATAATGATAAAAGGGTTACATTTTCAGCGAATTTTAAAGATAAAGGATTGTTGAGTGCGGGGTAAGAAAAGTTTTTAACACGGTAGAAGTGGGTTGTGATTGTTGTAATTGTTGTGAGGGTTGTGATTGTTATGATTGCCTGCCGGCAAGGCAGGTTGTGAAGGTTGTGAGGGTTGTAGAGACACAATATCTTGTATCCTTACAAAAATTTCCGATGTGAAATCCGAAACCACCGATTACTGATTACCTTTTACTGCCTCCTGCCGCTGCCTCCTGCCGCTTTCTGCCCCTCAAATCCTCCCCGCCTGGCAGAGCCTTACAAAATTCTCAATACTCCGGTCATAGGTCTTTTCAATATCATCGGGGAAGTAACAGGCCGGTAATTCTCCCATGGCACGGTGATATTGCACGCAATCACAACAAATTCCTTTTCTGCTGCAGGGATAGGAACAATTACAAGGGGCCGCGTTCCGGTCCTTTTTACATTCCATGGGTGTCCTGCTATAAATTCAGTTTCTTCAATATATCTTTCGGTATCGCATTCTTATTTACCAGCATGGTTAAGGTCTTATAACGAACAAATTGTTCTGAAACATATAAATATCCCTGGTATGGATTATGGGTCCCCCAGGAATTCTTTACATAATAAAACTTGTTCCCGTCGTGATCTTTCACAATGCCTGTAATATGCATCCCATGGTCGTCCGTGGTCAGGTAATTATCGAAGGATTGCTGCCGCATCGCCTGGGTTATTACTGCCTCTTTAAGGGGTGGCCCGAAAGATGTTTCCTGGACTTTGATATTGACTGGCTGGGTAAATTCCTCTTCCGGCACTATAGCAAGTCCTTTGGAAAAGGAAAATCCTTTTTCACTGATATCGGTTGCCCATGCAACCGTATGATCATTCATCAACGAATAATCAATGATCTCAATCAGCTCGTCAACCGGTACATTAAAGGCCTCACCCCATGACCAGTTGTCAGGGACTTCAAGGATAAATTTGCTGTAAAAGGGATGATGTGTAAATGAAGTGAGCAGAACAAAATTATCCATGGATAAATCAAGAGCTGATGCAAAGGCAATAGCATCCATGGTTTTACCGTCCCACTCAAAAGATTGCGGTAAAGCGCCCAGATAAGCATCCAGAATGCCGCAAAATCCTTCCATCCAGACGGGACTCAGTTTTTTATTGGGATTCTTCAGCACACCATCAAGATAAGACTTCAGTACTTCATCCATCTCAGCATGGATATGATTTGCGGTATCTATCCGTTTGCCGGGATAGGCTGTTTCTGGTAAAATGCCATTGGTTCTGATAACATCAGGCACATTGTTCAGTGCACCTCCTCCGGTGAAGCCGATGGTACCATGCATCCTTACATATTTTTCAGCTTTCTTAATATAGGCATTGCGTACAATGAACATCTCGGAGAAATCGAATTCCCCTTTACCCTGCCGGAGCAATTCGCTTTCCATCAGCGATAATGCTGAGAAGCTCCAGCATGTATTGGTTCTGAATTGATTTTTGACGGTCGTGGCGTCCAGTTTTTTTACAATGGTAAACCGGTATCCTGTTGTATCTTCCGTCTGTCCGGTTGTATCCATTGCAAAAAGAAGAAACAACAGGTACAGAAAATACTTATGTTTCATATATATCATATTATGTTTGAATCTCAAATTTAATAAATAATGTTTTGCTATTGGTTTTACGAAAGGGCGACCACAAGTATCGCCCCTACCAGTTTCTGTCTTCCGTCTTCTGACCTCCTGCTTCTCATTGAAAAACAGCAGGTTGTCCGGTCGCTGCCAGTGCCGCTCTCCATTCCCATCCTGTCAGGTCAACCTGTCTGGACTTACGCGTTAACAAATCGATGGGTATATGGATAAAGGTGTCATGCAGGAATCCTATTACCAGTCCTGTTTTTCCCGCCATAGCCGCATGCACGGCATTACGGGCATAAAGGTCGCACAGCAAAGAATCTTCGGAATTGGCCGGACAACTGCGAATGGAATAACTGGGGTCAAAATACCGGATGTGGAAAGGTACTTTTTCAGCTTTAAAATACCTATCGATCTGATCGCGCATAAATATGCCAATGTCCTTCAGGATAATATTGCCTGAAGCATCGTACCGTGCTTCGCCTGATCCCAGCAGGTCCTGTCCAGCCCCCTCGGCAACCACTACAACCGCATGTTTCCTATCCAGTATACGGTCCTTAAGAGCTTTAAAAAAGCCTCTGTCCCCATTCAGTACAAAAGGCACTTCGGGGATCAGCACAAAGTTGACATCCTGGCTTGCTATGGTGGCGCCAATGGCGATAAAACCTGCATTGCGTCCCATCAGTTTAACAAGGCTGATGCCGTTTTCCACGCTTTTGGCCTCGACATGGGCCTTGCTGATTACATTACAGGCTTCCTCTACTGCGGTAAGATAACCAAAAGTCCGTGATACGAAGGATACGTCATTGTCAATGGTTTTGGGTATGCCAACAACGGCCAGCTGGTAACTGCGACGCTGTGCCTCTTTAAAAATCTCATAGCCGCCTTTCTGCGTGCCATCACCACCAATGGTAAACAGTATGTTGATCTTTTGTTTGATCAGGTTGTCAACGGCGGCTGATACGTCAACAGGGCCTCTTGAGGTTCCCAGGACTGTACCCCCGTCTCTATGAATATCATCTATACGGGCATGTGCCAATACCATGGGGTCAAGTTTGTTCCGGGGATCCAGGCCTTTGTAACCGTACCTGAAACCCACTATTTCCTTCACGCCGTATATAAAAAATAATTCAAGGAAGAGGGAACGGATCACGTTGTTCATCCCGGGGCATAATCCGCCGCACGTTACAATGCCGGCCCTTGTCTCAGCCGGATTAAAGAACAACCGCGACCGCGGTCCCGCAAGTTCAAACATCAGGTCATCATCATACTTTTCTCCCGGCATAACCTTAATGGAAGCCGGAATTTTAACCCGGTCATCTACAGCATAGCTAAGGGGAGATGGATATTTGGGCTCGCCAAGGGTTGTAATCATATTATTCGGTATTTGCTTTAATGCATAAAAGTAATTCATTTATGAAATTGCCGGCTCTTTTTTCCCAGACCGATGGGTCTCCTGGATTTCCTTTCTCATCAAAAGCATCCTGCACCTGGGTTACCGGAAAGGTTGAAGTGACCGTACGGGCGCGCATTTTCCATAATGAGAACTGTAGCGAAGTAATGACCTGCGTTCCGCCAAAGGGTCCGTCGGAGACAGTCGAGATCGCCACCGGCTTGCGATGCCATTCATCGTATAAAAGATCTACAGCGTTCTTTAAACTGGCAGGATAACCACCATTATATTCCGGTGTCACAATGATGATTCCGTCAGCTGATTTTATTTTTTCTGCAAAATCAAGTATGAGTGATGACGGAGATGGCAGGAACTTCAGCCTTTCATCGAACAGGGGGAAACTATATTCTTTCAGGTCAAGGATCTCTGCTGAGCCAAACTGTCGCGATTCAATATGCGTTTTAAAATAAAGTGCGACCCTGTGGCTTTTCCTTCCTTGTCTGATGCTTGATGAAATGATGGCTATGTGCGGCATGGTGCTTCAGATTAAAAATCATTTCACATAAAATTAATAATATTCCTTCTAAAATATGACAGAAACTGGTTTGTTTACACTTGCTTCTGTTTCAGTATGACATCCTTAGTCCTAGAATGCCCAGGATAATCAATAATGCAGCTGACAGCCGGAACAGGTTAATGGGATCATGAAATACGATGATCCCAAGGGTCAACGTACCCATGGCTCCGATACCAGTCCACACAGAATAGGCTATGCCCATCGGTATCTCTTTCTGTGCAAGCCATAGAAAGTAGCCGCTCAGGGCCATGGAAATAACTGAAAATCCAATCCAGAAATATTTTTAAGGAGTTGTCTGTGACAGTTTAAAGCCAAGCGGCCAGCCGATCTCAAATATACCGGCAATAAAAAGATAGGTCCAGTTCATAATAAAAAAAATTAAATCCGGAATTAAAGTAAGGAAAAATACGGATATGTTGATTAAAACGACCCCGATTCATGAGGCATGAGAAAGTAAAATCCCGGTAAGGTTTTCAGCAGCCTGCCGGGATTTCTGATACTTCAAAGGATCCTCAATATCCAGTTGGGATTGTATGAAGATTATAAATCCTCTATCTTCTTGAATTTGGGTACCAGGAAATGCATCACCGCCCATGCGACCAGATAGGCCAGCGCGCAGAAAACAAAGACCATGGTATAAGCTATGGTTAGTTTTTCATGTACGATCGGGGCCTGTAATGCCTTCAGCTGTTCAAACATGGAAGGGTCCACTGCCTGAACCTGCTGCAGCACTTCTGCCGGGAGGCTGCCTAATTCAACTTTATCAAGGTCTATTATGTCATTATGTTTATTCACCAGGGTCATGGATTGAATCTTTTCAAGGTATCCACCGAGGTTTTGGGCTTTTGCTTCGACCCACGATTTGGCAATGCCGGCATAGCGGTATCCGTCAAAAAGCCATCCTGAGCTTTTAGTTATTAAAATGCCTCCGAATCCACCTGCCATTCCGCCAATACCTGTCACACTGGCAACGGCCTTTTTGGGAAACATATCGGATACCGTGGTGAAAATATTAGCAGACCATGCCTGATGTGCAGCTGTTCCTATGCCAATGATAAATACCGGCATCCAGTAGCTGATTCCGCCCAGGTATTGGGCTGACAAAACAAGGAGAGGGATCAGGGCGATGATTAGCATAGCCCGCATGCGTCCTGCATAGGGTTCATATCCCTTATTGATAAAATACATGGGAAACCATCCACCGGTGACACTGCCAATAGTAGATATGGTATACAGCACAGCCAGCGGAAAGGCAACGTCCATTCCGGTCATGCCGTATTGTGCTTTTAAATAAGCAGGCAGCCAGAATAAATAAAACCACCATACGCCATCCGTCATGAATTTACCGAAGCTGAATGCCCAGGTTTGCTTATACTCAAGCAACTTAAACCAGGAAACTTTTTTGTCGTTTTCTACAGACTGCAAATCCGGATCGGCAAGACTATCGCTGTGAATAAAATCGTATTCAGCCTTACCAATGTTTTTGCTCCTGGACGGAATTTCATAGAGCCAGAACCAGAAAAGGAGCCATAAAAATCCAATGCCGCCAATGATCAGGAATGCTGCCTGCCAGCCAAGGTGCATGGCAATCCAGGGAACGGTAAGCGGCGCAATAATAGCACCCACGTTGGCACCGGAATTAAAAATACCGGTTGCCAGTGCTCTTTCCTTTTTCGGGAACCATTCTGCAATGGTTTTGATGGCTGAGGGAAAGTTTCCTGATTCACCAAAACCCAGTACGCCACGAGCAACCATAAAACCACCGGTGCCCTTGGCCAATGCATGCACCATCGCGCCTACAGACCAAATGATCAATGACCATGCATATCCCATTTTCGTGCCCAGCCAGTCAATGACGCGGCCGGCAAAAAGCATGGATATGGCATATACAAACTGAAAAACAGATACGATATTGGCATAATCGGAATCGCTCCAGTTAAACTGAACTTCAAGATTATCCTTTAACAGGCTGAGCACCTGCCGGTCGAGATAGTTTACGGTGGTGGCAAAAAATACCAGTGCACAGATCGTCCAGCGGTACTTGCCGATTTTTTCATTGAGTTCCTTAATCATTTGATTTGAATTAATTTTTTTAGGTACCAAACCGTGAATATTGAAAAACTAATGCAGAAATCCTATTTTCTTCCACATAATCTTCAATATTCTACATTCGGTGTTCCCTGCCTGCCGGTCAGGCAGGCTTGTTCATTATTTTTAGAATATTAATTAGAAACATAAAACACCTGATTATATCCGTCACTCTCAAATGTAAACAATGGTACACTCTGTCGGGCAGACAAACTATCGTAAAGAGGTGGACAGATTATCCTTTAATGCCTGCAATGATCTCAAGTACCTTGCGGGTGTTGTCCTCAACCGCTGCATAGTCCTTGTTCTTTATCATTTCCCTGGTGATGAGTTTTGACCCCATACCCACGCACCAGACACCTGCTTTGAACCAGGCTGATAAGCTTTCCCTGGTGGCATCAACGCCTCCGGTGGGCATAATGTTGGTCCATGGCATCGGACCTTTCACCATTTCCACAAAACGGGGGCCTCCCACTTCGGCACCCGGGAATATTTTCACCACCTCAGCCCCGAGTTCCTCCGCCCTGGAGATCTCGGAAACCGATCCGCAGCCGGGTGACCACAAAATCTTTCGGCGGTTGCAGATGCGGGCCATCTCTTCATTCAGTATGGGAGATACGATAAAGCTGGCCCCCAACTGGATGTAAATGCCGGCTGTAACAGCATCGACCACCGAGCCGGCACCCACGATCATGTCAGGCATTTCACTGATCACAAACTGGTTCAGCTCACGGAAGACTTCCTGGGCAAAATCACCCCGGTTGGTGAATTCAAAGATCCTTGCACCACCCCGGTAACAGGCTGATACAACCTCTTTGCATACCGCAATGTCAGCGTGGTAAAAGACCGGGACCAGTCCCGATTCTTTCATCTTTAACGCAGTTTCTATTCTGGTAAAACGTGCCATGATTGATTAATTTAATTTAGATTTATCGTGATACGCGACCCGATGCGTCACCCTGCATAAGCTTTTCCACTTCTTCAATGGTAACCAGGTTAAAATCGCCGGGAATGGTGTGCTTCAGACAGGAAGCAGCAACCGCAAAATTCAGTGCTTTCTGGTCATCATCCTTAAACGTGAGCATGCCATATATCAGTCCTCCCATGAAGGAATCGCCCCCGCCCACACGGTCAACAATATGGGTAATGTCATATTGGGGAGCCCGCAACAGCTTTTTGCCGTCGAACAGCACCCCCGACCAGGTGTTATGGTTTGCACTGATCGATCCCCGGAGGGTGACGATCACTTTTTTAGCCTTTGGAAACTGCTTCATCAATTGGCGGCAGACCGATTCGTAGGCCGCAGCCTCCACATGACCTCCCGTAACGTCAACGCCCTCGGGCCTGATACCAAACACTTTTTCGGCGTCTTCTTCGTTGCCCAGGATGATGTCGCATCCGGAAACGAGCTCAGGCATTATCTCTGAAGCCTTTTTCCCGTATTTCCAGAGATTTTTGCGGTAGTTCAGGTCGGTTGAAACGGTTATTCCTTTCTTGTTGGCTGCCCTGATCGCTTCGAGGCACACCCGGGCCGTACTTTCGGAAATGGCCGGCGTAATGCCGGTCCAGTGAAACCAGCCGGCAGATTCAAATGCCTTGTCCCAGTCAACCATGCCGGGTTCAATGGTGGATATCGATGCATGTGCACGGTCATAGATCACCTTGCTGGCACGGCTGACAGCACCGGTCTCCAGGAAATAAATTCCCATGCGCTCACCGCCCCAGACAATGTTCCCGGTGCCAACACCGTATTTGCGCAGGGTCATGGCAGCTGCCTGGCCGATATCGTTCTTCGGCAGACGGGTGACATATTCCACCGGGATACCGTAATTGGCCAGTGATACCGCCACATTGGCCTCACCGCCCCCAAAATTGATGTCAAAGCGGCCGGCCTGGACAAAACGCTCGAATCCGGGTGTGCTCAGCCGCAGCATGATCTCTCCGAAAGTGACTACGTGATTCATTTTCTGATCTTTTGTTTATCTTATGTGTTGACTATTAGCCATTGCTATTTCCCAAAACAACTTCAACAACGTGTTTCGTCCCATTTTTCTGCAAAGGAACGGCATTCCCTTCCACCTTCTTCCCGTCCACCGTAATGCTTTTAACCCCGCGGCATTTTCCATCCGGATTTTTTACCACGATGGTGAATTCAGCCCCTCTGAATTTTCTTTGAACGGTATATTCCTTCCAGGTGGATGGAATGCAGGGATCGATCACCAGCCTGTCATACCATGGCTGAATGCCCAGTATATACTGACTGATAGTGTAGAAATTCCACGCTGCCGTCCCGGTCAGCCATGAATTCTTTGCCTCGCCGGGTTTGAAAGAGTCTTTCCCCGCTATCATCTGGGCGTAAACATAAGGCTCTGTTTTATGCAGGTCGCTGATATTTTCGAGGTAAGAGGGGCATATTTTCCGGAAATACTCCCATGCCTCATCACCGCGTCCTACGACCGTCTCCCCGATCATGATCCAGGGATTGTTGTGGCAGAAAATACCGGCATTCTCCTTATAGCCTGCCGGGTAGGATGAGATCTCGCCATACTCGATATAATACCGCGTATACGCCGGATTATTTAAAACAATGCCGTGTTCGCAATCGAGGTGTTTCTTCACCGAATCGAGGGCCTTGGTGCACATTCCTCCTTCTTTGCCGATACCCGCCATCGTGCACCAGCCGTTTGATTCAATGAATATTTTCCCTTCTTCATTTTCCCTGCTGCCTATTTTGCGGCCATAATAATCATAAGCCCGGATAAACCATTCGCCGTCCCATCCATGTTTTTTTACCGCTTCAACCATGGCATCAACATGTTGCTGAGCACGGGCTGCTTCATCATTTTTGCCCAGTTGCCTGCAGAGCTCAATATAATCGCGGCCGCAAACCACAAACAGTCCGGCTATCATCAATGATTCAGCTTTTGAGCCTTCGGCCTTGTTTTCCGTGGTCTGGAATGATTCGTTCGGATCGTTTGAAAAACAGTTCAGGTTCAGACAATCATTCCAGTCTGCACGGCCTATAAGAGGCAGTTTGTGCGGACCAAGATTATGAATGACATGGTCAAATGAAACAGTCAGATGGTCAAACAACGAACGGGCAATCGTCGTGTCATTGTCAAAAGGTACCATCTCATCAAGTATGCCGAAGTCACCGGTTTCCTTAATATAGTTGACTGTGCCGAAAATAAGCCACATCGGATCATCATTGAAGCCGCCGCCGATATCATTGTTGCCGCGTTTTGTAAGCGGCTGGTATTGGTGGTAGCATCCTCCGTCGGGAAATTGGGTGGAGGCTATATCGATGATCCGTTCACGGGCACGTTCAGGGATCTGATGCACAAATCCGGCCAGATCCTGGTTCGAATCACGAAAGCCCATGCCCCGGCCGATACCTGATTCAAAAAATGAAGCCGAGCGGGAAAAACAGAAGGTGATCATACACTGGTACTGATTCCAGATATTGACCATCCGATCGAGTTTTTCATCACCCGAACTGACAGCGTATACACTTAGCAGGTCATCCCAGTATCTCCTCAATTCGGCCAGGGCAGCATCGACCTTGGCAACCGTATCAAACCTTGCAAGGGTGGCTTTTGCTTTCGCTTTATTGATCACCCCTTTTGATTCCCACTTTTCTTCTTCTTTGTTCTCAACATAGCCCAGTACAAAAACAAGGTCTTTCTGCTCACCTGGTTTCAGCTCTATTTCGAGATAATGCGAGGCTATAGGCGACCAGCCGTGAGCGACGGTCATGCCGGGTTTTCCGTCTGCAACAACCCGGGGTTCGTCAAATCCATTGTACAGGCCAATAAAGGTCTCCCGGTCGGTATCATATCCCTGAACGGGGGCATTTACCGAGTAATATGCGTAATGATCCCGGCGCTCTTTGTATTCGGTTTTATGATACAGTACCGATCCGTCAATCTCTACTTCTCCGGTCGAAAAATTGCGCTGGAAGTTCTCCATGTCGGTAGCGGCATTCCAGAGGCACCATTCAACGAATGAGAATAATTTGATTTTTTTGGTATCCTTTGAATTATTGGAAAGAGTCAGCTTTTGAACTTCAGCCCATGTTTTCAGGGGGACAAAAAACAACACCTCAGCGGTCACTCCGTTTTTCGAGCCTTTAATTACGGTGTAATTCATGCCATGCCTGCATTCATAACTGTCAAGCTCAGTCTTCACAGGCTTCCATCCGGGTGACCAAACTGTATCCTGATCCTTGATATAAAAATACCTTCCTCCGCTGTCCATGGGCACGCCATTATATCTGTATCGGGTAATACGCCTGAATTTAGCATCCTTGTAAAAGGAATAGCCGCCGGCAGTGTTGGATATCAGTGAAAAGAAATCTTCATTGCCGAGATAATTAATCCACGGCCATGGGGTGCGGGGATTGGTAATTACATACTCACGCCTTGAATCATCAAAGTATCCGAATTTCATAAATATATATTTGAGTTTTAAATGCTAAAAATAAAACTTATTCCTATCGGATTGTCATAATCTGCTAAAATTTCACTATTATTTATAACCAGCAGATAATTGAATAATAATCTCGGTCGAATGACCTTTTTCAGTTTTTCTTATTATCAGTAACTTGATTCCTTTATTATGTTCTTCAGGTTCCATCTGTTCTGCTGAAATAACCTCAAAAACAGCATCATCGGGTTGAATTACAGCAGCGCATACTATTTTCCCTCCCTTTCTGAGTTCAGCTTTTCGGCCAGACAACGTAATATCAGCATCTGTAAGCATTTGCCATTGTACCAACTTTTGAGATCCCGCCCAATTAATCGTATCTTTCAAAATAATTCCTGATTTTTTATTTAGCGTTATAATTCTATAAACTGATTGTGCATGAGGAACATAAGCTTCTGATAAATCTATAACTCCAGTGGATTCATCCGCAGAAATCTGCACATCACCAATCTCTGATTTTGCCCTGGCCCGCTGGTTATCATTGTTTAAAACAAGAGTATACTGGGAATGGGTATTCAATCTGAAATACTTCCAGCGTCCTCCTCCTTCTGACAGATCAAAATAACCGGGTAAATCGTAATTATCACGACCCAATTCTAATGCCCACCGCACTCCATTCATATCAACAACAAAGGAACCTTGATCGAGATGAGCATGGTCGGCCTGATTATTTCCACCTTTTATTGCAGTAAAAATAGCCTCATTATTTGCCCATTCACTTCTCATATATAAGGCATTAATGTCACTAAACAGCCTGGTTGTAGGTAAAACCCGGGTACTTCTTACAGCAGGTTGATACCAGACCAGGTTAAAAGCATTAATTTCTTCATTATTCAGCAGGCTTTTTTTAAGCAAACGGTGATTTTCGGCAATACAGGCATCTAAATTGAATTTTTTCCCCAACCAAAATAATACGGGCAAGGGTTTGTAATCCTCCTTTGCATCAGCAAAGTTAAAATACCGGTCATTGGGCCCGGCAGCGTATATCGGCAACAGACCGGTTTTTTCAAACCCCTTTGTTTTTGAAAGTCCCAGGTCATTGTCTGTTACTGACTGCAATGCATCAATAAGCAAGACACTGTACCAGGTGGTATACTCCCAGTAGTCAGGTCCGGCCTCCCAGCCCCCGTCTTTTCCATAGCTGTTGAAAGCCAAAGACAGATTTTTTGTAGTAAACCGGAATATTTCACTGGCCAGCTGAGGTTCTTCATCACCAATCGATAAGGCACCTATAATAAGAGCTCCGTTACATACCTGATTCCAGTTATATTTATGTGTAGCCCACCAGACATTGTTTTTGCATTCTTCAAGGCCCGGTTTTAGACCTTGATTTATCATTGCACTTTTAATGATTAAAAGATCGGCTTTAGTCAGTATATGAAACAGCCAATCATATCCAATAGCAAAGGCAGTAATTAATTCAGCAGTGTCCAGAAAATGATCTTTATTCCAATGTGGAAAACTGGCAGCCGAAAATAACTCCTCTTTTGCACGCAGCGCATATTTGTTATCTCCGGTCAGATGAAAGGCCAAAGCAAGAGTTGATACGCGTGACAGGATCTCCTGGCAATTTTTTAACATACGCGGACCTGTAATCTTAAATTCCACCGGATTCTCGCGTGTTAACCGGTTAGCCTTTTTGAATAATCCTTCCTTAAGCTCTTTATAGAAGGTATCGGATTCTGCTAAATTCTTTATCTCCTTCAGTAATTCCGGATAAATATATAAGCGTGGGTGTCCCGTTCTTAAAATTTTTACCATTTCATTTAATGTTAATTATTCATACGCCGGAGATATTTTATGAATATTCATGGGATCAGTATCTTCCAAAATATCCGGCTAAATACCTTGTAGTTTTAGAGAAAAATGACAGGCAACCTGGTGATCATTTTTTATCTCCCGCAAAACCGGCTGTTCAATTTTACAAATATCTTTAGCATACTGACAACGGGGATGAAAATAGCAGCCTGAAGGTAAATTTGAAGCATCGGCAACGCCACCTGTAAGCCTCTTACACCGTTTCGTTTTTGAATCGGTACGGGGTATAATGGATAAAAGTCCTTCGGTGTAAGGATGGGCCGGATTGTTAAATATGTCTTCACTCAACCCCATTTCCACTATTTTGCCAACATACATAACAGCAAGGGTATCGCACATGTACCGTATCACACTCAGATCGTGAGCAATAAAAAGATAGGTCAGGCCGAGGGTTTCCTGGAGTTCTTTTAACAAATTCAATATCTGGGCCTGAACTGAAACATCAAGTGCGGAAACGGGTTCATCGGCGACAACCAGTTGGGGTTTTGTAACCAGCGCCCTGGCAATTCCGATTCTTTGACGCTGCCCACCGCTGAATGCATGAGGATATCGATCCATATAGTCGGCACTTAAGCCCGATTTTTGAAGAATGGCTGCAATTTTGTTTTTATAATTGTTCATGTGTTCCTTACCTGCTGCCCTCAAGGGTTCTCCGACAATTTGCTGAATTGTCATGCGTGGATCGAGGGAAGAATACGGGTCCTGAAATATCATCTGAATTTTCCTGCGCAAAGGTCTCATTTTCTTATTAGAAAGTGCATTTATCTCCATTATGCCTGTTTCGTTATCATGGAAAATAATCGTTCCTCCGGTTGGTTTCATAACCTTCATAATGAGCCTTCCTGTAGTTGTTTTACCGCAACCGCTTTCTCCGACCAAACCAAAGGTGGAGCTTTTAAAAAGGTTGAAGGTGACTCCGTCAACGGCTTTAACCACACCTCTTACCTTATCAAAAAAGCTTCCCTGAACAGGAAAGTGCATACATAAATCTTTTACTTCCAATAGAAGTTCTTTCTTTGCTTTGTTCATCATTAGCTGGTTTTCTGTGATGCGTTATATAAATGGCATGCTACCCGGCAATTTAAGGAAACATCAAGGAGACGCGGTTGAACCATGTCGCATAAACCATGAATTAACTTGGGACAGCGGGGATGAAACGGGCATCCGTCAGGATGATTATATGGATCAGGAATACTTCCCTGCAAAACTTCTAATTTCTGGTTTTTATAGTCTTTGTCAATGTTAGGGATAGAGTTTAGCAATGCTACTGTATAAGGATGTTTTGGAGAAGCAAACAAGTCGGAAACCGGAGCGTGTTCAACAATTTGTCCGAGGTACATTACCATAACTTCATCAGCAATATTGGCGACAACACCCAGGTTGTGTGAAATGTATAGAATGGATGTTCCCAATGTTTTCTGCCGCTCAGCCAGCAAGTCGAGAATTTGCGACTCAGTTGAAACATCGAGTGCTGTTGTAGGCTCATCGGCAATCAATACTTGCGGATGACAAATAAGCGCCATGGCTATCATAGCACGTTGCCTCATACCCCCGCTAATTTGATGGGGATATTGTTTTATTAGCTTTTCTGGTCGGGGCATTCCGACTGCGCGCAAGCTTTCAACTGCCATCTCAATGGCTTCAGTTTTACCTATTTTATTATGCAATGTTAAAACTTCTGAAATCTGATTACCAAAGGTATGCATGGGGCCAAAAGATGTCATCGGTTCCTGAAAAACCATGGCTATTTCTTTCCATCGGAGTTCTCTGATTAATTCGCCTGCCGGATCCAACCGTTGAATGCCAACTTTGCCCAGGCTTTTTGATTGGAAATTAATTTCACCTGATAATAATTTTCCGGGTGCTTCAATACGCATCAGCGAGCGGGCAGTAACACTTTTCCCGCATCCACTCTCACCAACAATACCGAGAACATGACCTTTCCTTAGCTGAAAGGAAACATCATTAACTGCCGTTACATTGCCCTGACGCATTTTAAAAGCAATCTTCAGGTTTTCTATATTAAGTATGACTGCATTATCTTCCATAAACCTAGTTTTTGTATGGATCGGCAGCATCACGTATTCCGTCACCCACAAAATTAAAGGCCAGCACCGACAATATTACCATTATAGCAGAGATCATCAGCCAGGGATAGGCAGAAATAGCTGCCAGATTCTGTGCATCCTGCAAAAGCACTCCCAGGCTTACGGTTGGAGCCCTCAGGCCCAACCCCAGGAAACTTAGTGTTGTTTCCCCCAGGATCATTTTGGGAATTTCAAGGGTTAAACTAACAATAAGATAACTCATAAATCCTGGCAGTAAATGGGTCGTAATAATTTTCCAATCGGAAGTTCCCGCAACTTTGGCAGCCACAACAAATTCTTCTTCACGTAGTTGCAGCAGTTTGGATCGAACCTGGCGTGAAAGCCCGGTCCAGCTTCTGAGTGCCAGGATAACTGTGATAGCAAAATATACTTTCAGGTTTCCCCAGTCCGATGGAATGATGGCTCCCAAGGCCATCCACATGGGAATGGTTGGTATGCTGGAGATGAATTCCATTAGCCGTTGAACGATATTGTCTGCAATCCCTCCGTAATATCCGGCAATGCCACCAATAATACAACCCAGTATAAAAGTGATAATAACCCCAATTAAACCCACCGTAAGAGAAATCTGCAATCCCCTGATATTTCTTGAGAAACAATCGCGTCCCAATACATCGGTGCCCATTAAATGGATACCAACTTCATCAACAACACCAAATAAATGCCTGTTTCCTTTAATAAAACCAAGCCAGTGATATTCAAATCCTTTCACAAAAAACCGGATGGGATACGGTTTTGAATAGTCGGTTTTGAATGTCCGGTTGAAAGTTTCCGGATCGGTGAGAATATTCTCCATATATACAAAGGGTCGGTGAATTTTCCCGGCATGAAACAGGTGAATGCGTGTTGGCGGACAATATATATATCTTGAATCTTCCCATGGATCGTAGGGCGTAATTATTGGAGCAAAAAGAACCGCAATATAGAATAAGGCAAGGATTATTAATCCAACCAGGGCTAATTTGTGATCTTTAAATTTTACCCAAATCAGGGTCCACTGAGAAGCGGAATAAAGCGGATTATAATTTTTGTTCCCTTCTTTTTTGCTTTTCGAGTGGCTTTTTATTTTTTGCAGTATTTTCAACTTATCGGATTTTTATTCCAGTCGGATTCTTGGATCGCTTATGGCCAATATGATATCCGAAATAAGTAATCCTATAATGGTTAATCCGCTCAGGATCATTAAACAACCTGCTGCCAGATACATATCTTCCCCCAACAGAGCCCTGTACAAAATGGGCCCAATCGTTGGCAGCCCTAAAACAATAGCTGCAATCGTTTCCCCTGAAAAAAGCTCAGGCACCAACCATCCTCCGGAGCTGATAATCGGATTCATAGCAGCCCTGACCGGATATTTATAAATGAGCTTATTTTCTGCAAGCCCCTTTGCCCGGGCCGTAGTAACATATTGTTTCCCAAGCTCATCCAAAAGTGTGGCACGCATGGTTCTGATCAGTGCTGCCGTCCCCGACATGGTAATCACTATAATAGGGACCGGCAGATGCTTTATCAGATCAATGAATTTTCCCATTGTCATAGGTTGATCCATG
>Ga0105100_10000392_pt1 | contig 26013 bp, 23 predicted proteins | sample PPLLak12cMay2015_2_FD_87033 | JGI IMG/M metagenome (GOLD analysis project Ga0105100, IMG submission 87033) | Freshwater sediment microbial communities from Prairie Pothole Lake near Jamestown, North Dakota, USA - PPLs Lake P8 Core (1) Depth... | ecosystem: Environmental > Aquatic > Freshwater >... | reverse complement strand
GCTCGGTTCGTGCAACTAATCGCACGACCCGTGGTCCCCCCCTCCTCTTTTAAGTGCACGCCCACCGCTGACGTCCCCATGCGCACGGGCCCGCCTCTCGCTCTGACACTGATCTTACTGGCGTTATGTTGTGCCTTCCTCGTGCTGATCGGAATCGTCGTGCTCGGATTTGTCGTCCGCAACCAAAACCGCAAGGGAGGGAATCATGTTCAATAATCTTTCTCGCGCTGAGTGCTTCGCGATCGAAGCGCGCGCAGCGCGGGTACTTTGCCTGATTTTGATTGTTGTTTTCACACTCAGTCTTTCCGCACCGGATCCCGCCTCAGCGTGGCAGGCAGATGTTCCGCTGGACCAGGCTCTGGTCCTGGAAGGAGGCGAATCCACGAATCCGCGCGATTATGATCCCGCGACAACGTTTGGCTCGGGAGATAAGCTGGTCTTCAGTGGTCTCGTCTCGTTTGATCCGCATTTGAATCTGACACCTGATCTTGCAGAAAAATGGGAGGTGAGTCCGGACGGGATGACTTATACCTGCCACCTGCGCCAGAATTCAAAATTGCACAACGGCAAGCCCGTCACCGCACAGGATGTGATCTATTCCTGGGAGCGCGCTGCCAGCCCCGCGCTCGCCTCGGACACGGTGCTCACCTATCTCGGCGATATCCTCGGTGTGCGTGAAATGGCTTCGGGACAGGCTGAGCATGTGACCGGTCTAACAGCGCTCGACGAACATACCCTGCAGGTGACCATCGATGCGCCCAAGCCATACTTCCTCTTGAAGCTGACCTTTCCCACCGCGTTCGTTGTGGACAGGGAGAATGTGGAAAGCGGCGAGGAATGGTTCCGCCAGCCAAACGGGACCGGGCCGTATCGTTTGACGGAATGGACCCGCTTCGAGCGCGTTGTCTATGAAGCGAACCAGGATTTCTATCTCGGCGCGCCGTCCATTCCTTACATCCTCGTGAATTTGTATTCAGGCGACAGCCAGCGGCTGTATGAAACGGGTGAGGTGGATATCACCGGCGTCTATTCGATCGAGCGCTTTCTCGACCCGACCGAGCCCCTGCACCGTGAACTGCTCACCGGCGTCAACTTGTGCACGGGTTATGTGGTCTTCGATACCAGGCACCCACCCTTCGATGACGTGAACGTGCGCAAAGCCTTCAGCATGGCCTTCGACCGGCAGAAATATATAGATGTGGTCCTGGATGGGCATGCGCTTCCCGCCAATGGTTTGTATCCGCCGGGCCTGCCCGGGTTCAACACCGCGTTGAAGGGATTGCCCTATGATCCCGCTCAGGCACGCCAACTATTGGAACAATCAAAATATGGCGGGCCTGCCGGTCTGCCGCCCATCGTCTTTACCAATTCAGGCATTGGCAGCTATATCAGTGGGGATGTTGCCGCAATGGCCGAGATGTGGGAACAGAATCTCGGCGTGACCATCACCGTGGAAAACCTGGAACCCAATTACTATATGGAGCAGATCTATGCGGGGAACCACGGCCAACTCATCAGCGGAGGCTGGTGTGCGGATTATCCTGACCCCGAGAATTTTGCAGATGTGCTCTTTCACACAAGCTCACCGCAAAACAATGGCGGTTACTCCAACCCTCAACTCGACCAGATCCTGGAGGCTGCCCGCGTCGAACAGGATGTGACGGAACGCATCGCCATGTATCAGCGAGCCGAACAATTGCTCGTCGATGAGGCTGCCGCCTTATTCACCGCGCACTATCTTTCCTATCAATTGGTTAAGCCGTACGTGAAGGGATATGTCTTCACCCCGATCGATATCCCGATTGAACGATATATGTGGCTGGAAGGGAAATGACCCTGCCCCCACCCAGCCTCCCCCAAATACGCAAGAAAAGATGGGATCATAATTCAGTTTCCAGTGCGGATTTGGGGGAGGGTGCCCGCTAGGGCGGGTGGGGCTATGGCCTTGCTTCTACTGCGAACTCAACCCGCGCGATCTCTCCCCCAATACTCGATATCATGAACTCGAACGGAAGAGTTCCACCCGGTGATAGACCCGCGTCCGATTCCCACCTGCGGACGCCGACCACGCGTCCTGCTTCGTCGTACGCTGTTCCCGCCACCCAAACCTGACTCGCAGTCCCGGCCTCACCCGGCAACAACACCTGCCCATTGACGCGCGCACTGCGCCCCTCTGCATTGACCTGCACGAGCGTGTTGCTAAGGGTCGCGGGTACATATCGTTCATCGTCTGGCAATAAGCGAATCGCCGTCAAAATTTGAACTTGAGGCTTTGCATCAGCAGGAATATCAGGAGGGAAGAACACAGCAAGAGGTAAGGATGTATTCGGTGGCAGGATATTGAGCGGGGACAACGCAGTCTGACTCACAAGTGCTGCATTGTCCGCATCGAGCAATGTCACCTGCACACTGACGTTTTCCATGAAATCCGAAAAGTCATTGTGGACGAGCACAAAGCACCACATGCCTTTATCCGCTGTTGGGTAACACTCGATCTGCTGGACCGTGAACGCGGCAGGAGTCGGCGTGGGCTCACCGGAGGGGTTATCAGGGTTGCTCGGGATATTGAGCACCTGTCCAATCGACATGCTGTTCGGTGAGATTTCCGGGTTCGCAGCTTGCAGGTCGTCCATGGATACGCCAAACCTCAGCGCGACATTGCTCATCGTGTCACCGGATTGCACAGTGTATGTAAAAGGCGTCGGGCTGGGCAGAGGCGTCTCAGCCGCAACCAGGCCTTCGGGAGTCTGCACCGTCTCCAAAGTGGCACGCGGGCTTTGGGTTGAGGTAGCGAATGGGATGAGGGTTGAAGACAGAGGCGTAGACTCGGTTTCTTGTGAGGTACATGAAATCAAGAGAAAGCTTGCACTGAGCAGCGTCGAAGTGAGGGCAGATGAAAGAAGGATGCGGTGCATGAGACGATTATAATTGCATCAAAATACCAACCGGAGGCAAAATGGAATATCGTCATCTGGGAAAGACGGGGATCAGAGTAAGCGAGCTATCGTTTGGTTCGTGGGTTACGTTTCATAATCAGGTGGATGTAAACGCTGCGATGAAGATGATGTCTGCGGCATATGAGGCGGGGGTGAATTTTTTCGATAACGCGGAGGTGTACGCAGGCGGCAAGTCTGAAGAAGTAATGGGCGCGGCCCTCAAACAGTTGAAATGGCGGCGCAGCAGTTATCTCGTTACGACAAAATTCTTCTGGGGTTTGCATGATAACGTGAATGAGAAGAACACGCTCAATCGCAAGCGACTCATCGAGGGAATTAATGGTTCGCTTCAACGCCTGCAACTGGAATACGTTGATGTGATTTACTGTCATCGCCCCGATAAAACCACACCTATCGAAGAGACTGTCTGGGCCATGCACAATATCATCGAGTGGGGTAAAGCGTTCTATTGGGGCACGTCACAATGGTCGGCAGATGAGATCATAGCGGCCATTCAAATCGCGGAGAGACATCATCTTCATAAGCCTGTCACCGAACAGCCTGAATACAATCTCTTCGAACGCAAGCGCTTTGAACAGGAGTATGCACGCTTGTTCAAGGATTATGGCTACGGCTCTACTACGTTTAGTCCACTGGCATTCGGTATGCTAACAGGCAAATACAACAAAGGTATCCCCAAGGACAGCCGCGCCACGCTCAAAGGCTACGACTGGTTGCATGACAGCGTGACGGACAAAGACAGAATCGCGAAAATCCAGGCGCTTGAGATGATTGCCAAAGAATTAAAATGCACCCTTGCGCAGCTATCTATCGCATGGATCCTCAAGAATCCAAACGTGAGTACAATCATTACCGGCGCGAGCCGCGTGGAGCAACTTCACGAGAATCTGAAAGCTGCAGAGGTCGCTCCGCACCTCAGGCCTGAGGTGATGCAAAGAATTGATGATGCATTTGGGGTAAAGAAGGAAGAAGAAGATTGAATAAATTTGTCCAGGAGTCCCACAGGGATTCTTCGCAATTGAACTGCTGGATTAATTTTTTTGCATTGTAGATTCATCTATATGGGAGTACATCCGTTCTTCTCACATCATTAACTTTAGACTAAAATAAAAACTAAATTAAAAAAACCAAAAAAACTCATATTCGTAAGGAGGTGCCTTCCAAAAAAACTGTATCAAAGCCTATTTGTAAGAAACCCATTGAAAGGAGAATTGCAAATAATGCCTACAAAGAAAATGCTCGTTTTACTTGGCATCCTGCTTGCCGCCACTGTGGTATTTACAGCCTGCGCTGGCCCACAAGGCGAGCCCGGACCCGCTGGGCCTGCTGGTCCGGCTGGTCCCGCCGGCCCTGCTGGCGAATCAGTTTCAGCTGCAGACCTGACATGCACCGAATGCCACAATGAAACCACCTTGATCGTCTCCAAGGAAGCGCAGTTCAGGGAGAATTCCGTGCATGGGACTGGCGAAGCCTTCGAGAGAGGTGAAGAGGCCAGCTGTGCTGGCTGTCACGGCACAGAGGGCGCCAAGGCGCGTATCAACGCTGGCCTACCCCCTCATGACCCGTCGGTTGAAGCCGTGACGAACGTCTCGCCGTTCGACTGCCGAACCTGCCATAACATCCACACCACTTACACTAAGGCTGACTTCTCCCTGACGGGAGGTGAACAGCCAGTGAAGATGGAGTATACCGACGGAACCTTCGATGGTGGCGCAGGCAACTTGTGCGCCAACTGCCACCAAATCCGCAACGAAGCGCCCGCTGTTGTTGGAGAAAATGTCGAGATCACATCCAGCCGGTTCGGCACCCACTACGGTGTTGAATCCCAAATGCTGCTCGGCGAAGGTGGACTGGGCGTGAGCGGCAGCCCAAGCGCGCACTATCAGACAGTTGAGAACACTTGCGTGGCCTGTCACATGGGAGAGGAAAACAACCACACCTACCTGCCCGAAGTGGAGCGTTGCCAGGCCTGCCATGCTGATACCGAAAACTTCGATATCAACGGTGTGCAAACTGAAGTTGCGGCGCAGCTTGAAGAACTTCATACCCTCTTTGTCGAGAAAGGCATGCTGAACCCAGAGACCGATCTATGGAACGCCACCGAGGATGCTCCCATGAACGTTCCTGAAGCAGTCGCAAACGCGATGTGGAACTACAAGTTCGTAACCTATGACCAAAGTAAAGGCGCTCACAACTCGGCGTATGCCAAAGCTCTGCTCAATGCAGCCCTGGAAACGGTGACGGCATACACTCCATAAGGATTAACAACGAAACATTGGGAAAAAATGAATGGGGCTGCCTAAAAAGGAACGGGCAGCCCCTCCTCAAACGGGGAAAAGTTGGCCTGAAGAGACGCATGAATGTGTTGGCAAAGCAAGCGGGCAGGCCAATCATATGGAACGTTGGTATAACACATTGCGACAATTGTGTGCGTGCTTCGTCAGAAAAACATTATCCTTTTCAAAATCAGATTCGATGCACGAAATCGTCGCACAGCTTTTTATCATCCGTCACAACCTATCATTTATGACTTGACCACTACCTATGTATCGCGTTGGCAGGTTTTCGATTTGACTGCGGCTCTGATTCAACGATTATTTTTCGGGCGCGCCCGCCTCAATCCATTGTTTGACGATTTCCAATTCTTCAGGCGTAAGGTTGGCGAAGTGCCCGCCTGCGCTTTGGAGTTGGATGAAGACGCTATTGGCTGAATCCCCCGGAACGATCACAGGGCCATTCGAACTACCTTTCATGATGCCAGCATAAGTCAGCATATTAAGTCCAGCTGTTGCTAAATCACCATGACAAGCCGCGCACTTCGCCTCAACGAGCGGTCCAACAAAACTAACGAAGGTGGGCGCCCTATCGTCGGATGCGGGCAGTTCGGGTGTCGGTTCAGGGGTGGGCAACTGTTCCTTCAAGATCTCGCGCAGTTTGGGTGCATCAAACCCGGCAAATGTGTACACGCTTCCATGACAGGCTGAATTCGAGCAGAACGATGTATTGCTCGTGCCACCTGGGTCATCCATAGTATGACATGCTGCACAGGATGCACCAAATGCCTGGTTGTGCAAACTGATCCAGTTCGGATTCAGATGCGATTCGGGTTCGGGCCCGCGGCTGATCTCGATTTTTGTAACAAAATCCTCTGTGCCAGCGACGACAGGAATGGAGTGGCAGAGATTACATTCAAGACGGATGGCCTGTTGATTCGCATCGAGATGCTTGCCATCATGGCAGCGAAAACAGCCGGGAGAATCAATATGACCAATATTGGTAGGATGAGAATCCCAATCTACCTTTTGGCTAATGAAGACAGAGTTTGTATAGATTTGCTGTAACACCCTGACAGCATCAGCAACTTTTCCGGGGTTGAGTTCATAAAACTCAGGATAGTTATTTTCGTAGTAGGACTCCAGCTCGGCAATCCCAGCTTGCGCCGCGGCCTGAGTGACATAATCACCTCTTAGGGCCTCAACCCCTCTCTCCCGAATTTCAGGAATGCTTTGAGAAATCTGGCCAAGAGTGAGAGCGCGGTCAAGTGACTCCTCGGGCGTATAGATGCGATGTGTGATGCGGTTATGACAGGTGATGCAATCCATCTCCTTAAGTTGGCTTGAATCCATATTGGCCGTATCAAATTCCGACTCGATATCCACATAATCAACAGTGGAGCCATTATCGTTAATCACACGCACGAACGGAATACTCTGTTCTTCGGAGTCAGTAGGGTAATAGTAGATTTGATTCACAATGTGCCAGTGAATACCGCGTCCTAATCCCTCGCGTTTTGCGCCGCCACCAGTCTTCAACACAAGGTAGATGGAATAAGGTGTATTATTCTCGTCATCCTTGAAATGGGAAACAACACGCAGGCTGTCATCTGAGAACTTTTCAGGTGAGTGACATTTCTCGCAGGTCTCGCGTGCCGGGCGCATGCTCTTAACACGGATGGGATACTCATACGTTCGGGATGCCATGGCGATGATGTGCTTGATATCGCCGGCCTTGCGGAAAATCTGATTTCCAATGAACTCCCGCCCAATGTGACATTCAACACAGGCAATGCGCGCATGCGGCGAAACCTGGTAAGCCGCGTACTCAGGCGGCATTGTATGACACGAAGTGCCACAGAATGAAGGGGAATTGGTATAGTCCCACGCGTACGCTCCACCAACCAGCAAACCTAATGTCAGAACTCCGAGCACGGCATAAGGCAACACCATGACCCAACGCGGTGAGCCGTGAGGAGGAAAGAAAAATCTGCGAAGGGAAGCCCGGATTCGTTTCAGCATAACATTCACCTCTTTAGTCATTTTTGGCACCGGCAGCAATCCAATCCAAAATCGCCTGGATCTCTGGTTGAGGCAAACTGCCGGATGGAGGCATGAGATTGCCTATTCCTTGGATGCGCTGTGCAAGCAGGCTATTCACAGCGTCACCAGCGATAACCGTTGGGCCATGGTCTCCACTCGTCATCACCGTCTCGTACGAAGACGCGTCCCAGCCTCCCAGTGTAGTACTGGAGTTGTGGCACATCGCACACTTTGCCTGGAAGATGGGCAGAATCTGTTCCGAGAAACTCCCCGGGGTGCCACTGGATGGCAGTTGAACAGGCGCGACCGGAGTGGGAGTACTAGCCGGGGGAGCTTGAGGGGGGATGTCCGCAGGTGGGTTCGCTTCCCAACTACGAATGAAGGCAACAAGCGCATCAATTTCATCTGTGCTCAACGGACCACCATTTATATCTTCGAACGGAGACATGCCAAAGTTTGGTTGTCCTTGCGAGATAATATTTCGTATCGTAGTATCATCCCGGGTTTTCAAATACTCTGCCGAACTGATTGGCGCAATAATATCGCCTGATCGTGTAGGATTAGGACCACCCTGCCCAAATTGACCATGACAGGCGCTACAGTTCTCAGCGAAAATGCGTTCGCCAGCAGCAGCTCCACTACCTTTGCTGATTTCGAATGTATATTTTACAAGCGCATCAAGTTGCTCTGCAGTGAGGATATTCCCCCATACCGGCATGGTCACATGGGCGCCGCCACTGCTTATGATCTTCTGAGCACTCTCAATATCTGGAGCGGAGGGCACCCTGTCACCATGACAAGCTGCACAGTGTTGGCCGAACAATATCGCCCCAGCAGGGTACGAACCTGGGTCAACAACATATGTCGCCAGCGCGAACATATTATTCTCATTGAGCGTACCTTTCCATGCCGGCATTTCAAGATGCTGCCCGCCTTTTGCGATCAGAGCACTCAATTCCTCTTCGGTGCCATTAAATGCCACGCCCTGACCATGACATCCGGAGCAATTCACAGCAAATAGGCGCTGACCATCAGGCGCAGCCAGGAAATTGAGTAGCGCATTTTTTTCATCTGTAGAAAGGGCATTCTGCCAGTCGGGAATCTTCACTTCCAAATGAGGGGGGTAATTGTTCCCTTCGTCAAAAACTCGTTGCAATTCCAAAGGATTGCCTGTTGCCTGGAGTGCGTTCTCATGGCAACCACTACATTCACGGGTAAACAGGATGCTGCCATTCGGTGAAAGGATGAAGCCAACCAGGGCGTCAATTTCATCGGTGCTCAGATCGCCGCCCCAGGCTGGCATGCCCTGGTGATTACCCGCCGCAATGATCTGATGCAAATCTGTTCCAGCGGGAACATCAATGCTGGGACCGTGACAATTGGCACAGTTCTGGGCGTATAAGGCGGCTGACTGGTCCACAACAACCGCTTCCTGTGGAGGCGGCGATTCCTTGACAGCCAAAAAAGTTAACGTCCCTATCCCAACGACAACCACCAGAGCTGAGATACTGGCAAAGGGCCGATTCATAAAATGGCGTTTCGGGCTTTTATCAATAAACGGCAGGATGAGCAGGAGCAAAATAAACAAGCCAGGAAGAATCATGGCCCCGATGACTTCCAACTTCCCCGGAAAATATTTTAGTAACTGGAACAGAAAAAGGAAATACCATTCCGGGCGGGGTGTATAGGACGTATCGTTTGGATTTGCCCTGGCTTCAACTGGCGCCCCAATAAAGTACGCAAGCGCCACCAGAATGATGAATACGATCAGTACTACAATCGTGTCCTTAAAAATAATATCTGGGAAAAAGGGCACACCTTTTTCCTTTGCTTCCTTATATTTTTTATCGTAGGCTTTTTTCTCTTGTTCGTTCATGGCTCACTCCTCTTTCCTTAAAGGTACAGCTGTGATGCCAATGCGGATGACAAGATAAAGATGTACAAGTATCAGAGTCGCTAAAGATGCCGGTAACACCCAGATATGGGTACCAAAGAAGCGCGCCAATGTCACCGCCGATAATTCATCTCCACCGCGTGCAATTCGTAACAACCAATCACCAACTACCGGGGCGACCCCGGCAATGCGGGTGCCAACGGTTGTTGCCCAAAAAGCCTTTTGATCCCATGGCAACAGGTAGCCGGTAAAGCCAAAGCCGATAACGATCAGCAAAAGGAAAACACCTGTTATCCAGGTTGCCTCACGCGGATATTTGTAAGCACCATAGAAGAATACACGCAACAGATGAGCAACTGTAACCACAACCATGGCGCTTGCGCCCCAGTGATGCAATCCCCGGATGAACCAGCCGGCAGGAAGCTGGGTAGAAATGTAGACGACACTGTCATATGCATGATCAGGTGTGGGTACGTAATAAAGTGTTAGCAAGATTCCGGTAATCCCCTGAAGTATGGCTAAGAACAGAGTGGCACTCCCTAATGTATATAACCAATTAACGTGAGGAATTTTGCGCAGGAAGATCGCTTCCCAGACAGCACGCCAACCAAACCGATCATCCAGCCAATTCACAAGATTCAGAAACATGTTAGCCTCGCTTCACAAAAAGAACACCGTCTTCAACCTTGCTCTCGAAACGATCAAGGGAACGAGGCGGAGGGCCGGATACAACGCTACCATCTTTTGAAAAGACACCATTATGGCAAGGGCAAAAGAAGCCTTCTTTTTCTGCGATCCAGCGCACCCTACACCCCAAATGAGTGCAAATATTGGACATCACTGTAAAATCCTGTCCATTTTCCGTCAACACGTAGGCCGAAAATTCCTCCTCGGCATTGATCCAACCTGTTTGCTTTTGAATAACTGTCTTGAAAAGGGTTGGGATATTCACCTCAACCTTATTCACCGATCCCAGGCGGATCCACTCATCAGTCCCTTTTTGTAGGGCAGGACCAACTACATAGGCGATTGCCGGCAAGCCAATCGCCGCGCCAATCACTCCGCTGATACCAGCAATGATCACCTTCATGAAATCGCGGCGGCCCATTTGGTTGTTATTTGGGGTACTCATATCCTTCTTTTCCTTTCGTGAAATTTCGATGAATTCTTAGACTACTCCAACATTGAAAGCGATATGAGGCATCACACCTGTATGCTTCAATCAAGTTACTTTTCGAGGGCGCCTGCGTCGATCCACTCGATGATCTGGGCGATCTCTTCGGGCGTCAATTGACCCGGATGCCCGCCTGCCAGTTGTTTCGCTACCAGAAGACTATTGGTGCTGTCACCCGGGATGATCACCGGACCTGAGGCGCCACCTCTCATCACATCGGCGTAGGTGGAGAGGTTCAATCCGCCCAACGCGCTCGCGCCGTGACAGGCTCCGCATGTGGGTTGGAGCAATGCGCTGATCGCGCCATCCCAGGTGAGGGTGGAGGAAGGAGTCGAGGGCGTGGAATCAACCGCCGTCTGAGTCGGAACCGGGGTTTCTGTCGGTGGGAGAGTTGGGGTCTGAGTCGGCGCGGGGGTGGGAGTCTGCGGTACGAAGACTTCCACGGTCGGTACCTGTCTTTCGATAGTCGTCAGAGCCGTGTCTTCTGCATTCACAAAACCATAGACTCCACCCAGCATGAAAAGCGTTAATACAATGGCGATCGGGAAGTACACTCTCTGGCGTTTGCGAAGAGCAGCCGGGTCAAGAGGCTGATCCGCCATTCCCGCTTTGATATCTGCCAACTCCAGGGGATGCTCATGCAGCATTTCCCCTTCGGTCATCTGACCTGTCCACATGGATTTGTTAAAGCGTTTGATATGGACGCCATACATGTGCCAGATGATGATGGCAAGGACGGCCAGCACAGCTTCCCCACCATGTGCGGCCTTCGCGGCAGGAATGACTTCACCCGGCAGAAACTTTGCTGTTGTAATCGGATTCCACATCATGAAGCCCGTTGCACCCATGACGATGGCGCCCCACACAAATGCCCAGTATTCCAATTTCTCTTCGAAGGTGTAGCGTCCCATCTGCGGAGGCGAATTGGCCAGGCCGATGTTATACAGGAGAGCCCGCCAGCCATCTTTCATATCCTGCAGGGAGGGCAGCATACTCAAACGCGTGCGACGGACATACCCAAGGTATCCGAAGACAATGATATGCCAGGCAGTGCCAAGCATCATCACCATGGCAGCAAAATGATGGATGGTACGGAGGCTTTCAATCCCACCAAGGAGATTGACAAAGGCAATCGAAAGGCGGGCATCGGGAAATTTCTGCGGCAAACCTGTCAGTCCCAGCGTGGTGAACGACAACAGCATGATAAGATGCTCGATGCGGCGGGCAAGCGGAAAACGCTCATAGGTCCGGGGAGTAGTAGTGTTGCTCATTTGTGCGTTCCTCCTTTCGCATGCGCCCGGCGCAGAGCAAATCTGCGATAAACGTCGGTCAACACAAATAAGATCATGCCACCCAACACAGCCGGAATGAAGAACTTATAAAACAGGTTGACGTAATAGACCAGCGGGAACACGTCCGGACTCGGTTCGTAGTGACTCATCCACGAGTCGGTGAAGGTTTCTGCGGTTGCATCGGGATGACACTGCTGGCATTTAACGAGCAGATTTCGCTTGAAGGCAATGCCCGCATCGGGATGGTCTACTTTGAGGATGTCATGGACGCCATGACAATCGGTGCAGACCGGTTTGTTCGTGGGTTGGTCGGGATAATTCTCTTCGAACATTTTCACGGTTGTGCCGTGGAAGTCAGAAACGTACGTGGACAGCACGTTCGTCGAGATACCATATTGCTTCATGAGGGTTTCATTCGTATGGCAGTTGGCGCAAAGATAAGGCGTGCTGTTGCGGAAGGTATTCGATGTGGGATCCCCGATATTATGGACGCCGTGGCAATCAATGCAGGTCGGCACATACTGATTCCCTTCCTGAGTCAACGCCGCGCCATGCACGCTTCCTTTGTATGTTTCATAGATCGCGTTGTGGCATTTGGCGCAGGTCTGAGGGATGACCAGGCGAGCTCCCAACAACAATTTTCCGGTATCCTTATTCGTGAGACGAGCCTGCGTATGCGGATTATGGCAATCGGTGCAGACAGCAGCATTTGTATTTCCCGCCGCCAGCGCACGCTGATGAACGCTGTCCAGTACCTTCTCATATTGCTCTGTGTGACACTGCTGGCAGACGGGATACAACTCCAGCGAAAAATCACGTGGACTGCTGGCAGTCACAGCGGGATGTGGAAAACCGGTAATATTCGTGTGGCAATCAACGCACGCAATCGCTTCCGTCCCATGCACCGAAGCCGAGAACACCCCGGCATCGATTGTCAATGGGAGAGGTTGTCCTCCAATCTGAACCGTCATTCCCGCCTGCTGGTGACAGGCTAAACAAGTTTCGTCAGTGGGCTTATCACCTTGAGCCTGAGGCGCTGCCGCGACGGGTGTTGCGGGCAGGCTCATTAACACAAGCAGAAGGAAAATTCCAAGGGCAAGACCAGCCAATCCAAACTGCGACCGGTGAGCATTTATCCAATTGCTCATTACACACTCCTCATTAAGGCAGGCTGTATAGTTTTAGATTATATCAGCCAAAATACCCACATTACATGTGGGGTAATTCACCCAATTCTAAGAGTCTCTGTCACATAATTGAAGTGTAGAATATCACGAAAAATGCACGATAACTGGGAAGGATGATCCAAAATGCATGGAATCCCAGCGAGTCTTTTCAACAGGATTAATTTGGAGAATTTATGTGACATTCATCCAACTGGCTTCTCAGTCGCTATTAATCTCCCCATGTAAAATAAAAAGCACTGCAATTCATCCATTTTTTGTATTATCCGGCATCGGAGGTAGACATGAAGGTCAATAAATTCGTCATCGGCGGCCTGCTTGTTCTGGGAGCAGTTGTCTTCTTGATTTGGACCGCCACAGCCGCAAACGCTGAATATTTCCTGACCATCGATGAACTAAATGCGAAAGGATCGAGTATCGTGGACAAGAATCTGCGCGTCTCTGGCGCGGTGATCGGCGACTCGATTCTCTACGACCCCCAAAGCCTGACTCTCAGCTTTGAGGTTGCTCACGTCCCTGGCGATAATGCCGACCTCGAGACCGAAGGCGGACTCGCGGAAGCCCTGCATCAGGCTGTGCTGGATCCCTCGCGCGCCCGCATGAAAGTCGTCTATGTTGGCCCGAGACCAGACCTCCTGCGCAATGAAGCGCAAGCCATCATGACAGGTCACCTCGGAGGTGACGGAGTCTTCTACGCGGAGGAACTCCTGCTCAAGTGTCCTACCCGATACGAAGAGGCCGTGCCTCAGCAGGCCGAACTGTAAATGAGAAAACCCTAGAGGTTTGAAAGACCTTTAGGGTTTTTGCCGCTTTTGCCACACTTCGTAAGTTTTTCGCAAGCAATGATGAACAAATATCAGATTTCCGGCTTGGTCGTTGATGCGGCACCCTGTCCTCGAAGGAGACTCTAATGGTTGCAAATTTTGGGTATGGTGTTTTAGTTATTTCATTTTTGGTGGCGCTTTACAGTGTCTTTGCCGCAATCTATGGGGACCGCAGGAAAATACCGGCCATGGTGGAAAGCGCACGGCGAGCCATGCTGCTGACCTGGCCTCTGCTCACATTGACCGCCGGCATCCTGATTTACTTGTTAGTGAATAATCACTTCGAGGTCCAGTTCGTCTACGAAGTGACCAGCCGCTCGATGCCCACCTATCTCAAGGTGACGGCCTGGTGGGGCGGGCAGGCCGGTTCGCTGCTCTTCTGGTCGTGGTTGATGTCCGCGTTCGCCTCATTGGTCACCCTGCGCAAATGGGATCGTGACCGCGAGTTCCTGCCCTGGGTGATCGTCGTCGCCTGTGTGACAATGGCCTTCTTCATCGGCATGAACGTTTTCTTCGAGAATCCGTTCGCGCAGCTGTATCAGAACATGGATGGGGTAAACGCATACACCTTCCAGCCAGCGGACAGCATTCCCTTCACTCCGGCGGATGGGCGTGGATTGAATCCGCTCCTGCGCCACCCGGGCATGGTCATCCATCCCCCGATGCTTTATCTTGGCTTCGTCTCTTTTGTCATCCCGTATGCCTTCGCCATGGCCGCGCTGATCACCGGCCGCACGGATGACCGCTGGATCCGTCTCACGCGCCGCTGGACGTTATGGGCATGGCTGTTCCTGTCATTCGGACTCGTGCTGGGCGGGCGCTGGGCCTACGATGTGCTCGGCTGGGGCGGCTACTGGGGCTGGGACCCGGTGGAGATCGCGGCCTTCATGCCCTGGCTGACGGGCACCGCCTTCCTGCACTCGGTCATGATTCAGGAGAAACGCGGCATGCTCAAACACTGGAACATGCTGCTGATCATCCTGACGTATGATCTGGTCATCTTCGGTACCTTCCTCACGCGTTCCGGCGTGCTTTCATCGGTACATGCATTTGCTCAAAGCGCCATTGGTCCACTTTTCTTCGGCTTTATCGGGCTCACGCTGATCACATCTGTCGCCCTGATCATCTACCGCTGGAGTAGTTTGAAATCAGAGACACAGATGACTTCCATGCTGTCGCGTGAAGCCTTATTCCTGCTCAACAATCTTTTGTTCATGGGCATCCTGGTTGTATGTTTCTGGGGTGTGATCTTCCCACTCATCTCCGAACTCTTCACAGGTCAAAAAGTGACTGTGGGTCCTCCCTTCTATGAACGTGCAACCTCACCGCTCTTCGCGGCGCTGATGCTGCTAATGGGTATCGCTCCGCTTTCCGCCTGGGGACATTCCACGGTCAAGACACTGGGCCGCGCCATGTGGAAACCGATCGTCGCCGCGTTAGTCATCACCGCCGTGATCTTCGTCACCTACACACAAAAAGTTGGCGCGTTGATTGGATTCTTCCTGATCGCTCTTGTCCTCCTTGTCACGCTCTATGAATACTGGCGCGGCGCTGCTTCCCGCCAACGGAGTCAGGGCGAGAATGTTTTCACCGCCTTCTGGAATCTGACCGGGCGCAACCGCCGTCGTTATGGCGGGTACATCATCCATCTCAGTATGATGCTGATGGCCATTGGGATTCTCGGCATCGAAATCTTCCAGGTGGAGACCCAGGGCACACTGACGCAGGGCCAATCGCTCTCAGTGGCAAACTACGAAATAAGATATCAGGAGATCGCGCAATGGGATGACATGCCAAGCGGCGTGAACTACCGGCGCGCAGTCCTGGATGTGTATGAGAACGGTGAGTATCTGGGCCAGCTCGCCCCGCGCATCGACTATTATTACGACTCGCAGCAAAACATGACCATTCCCGGGCAGCGCTCGACGATGAGAGATGACCTGTATGTTCTGCTTGTGGATTGGGAGCCTGCCACAGCGGCAGGCGCGACCTTCAAAATTTATGTCAATCCATTGGTCAACTGGCTCTGGCTGGGAAGTCTGCTCTTCCTGGTTGGCGTGGTCATCGCAGCCTGGCCGGAGAAAGACCCGGAACGCGTTGCCGTTCGCGAGAAAACACGGATCACCCAACCCAGCGCGGCGGATTGAGGAAGGTACACAGGTACACAAGTAGACAGGTAAACAAGATGAGATCATCACGTTTTACTTCTTGCTTTTTACTCTTCACTTTCATTCTCGCTGCTCTTTGGACGATCCCTGTCTCTGCCCAGGGCCCCGCGCCCACTGACGATGAAGTGAACAAGATCGCCAAGCAGTTGTATTGTCCGGTTTGCGAAAGCACGCCGCTGGATGTCTGCCCCACGGAAGCCTGCCGCCAGTGGCGTGAGTTGATCCGTGAAATGCTGGCACAGAATAAAAGCGAAGCGGAGATCAAGCAGTATTTTGTAGAGCATTACGGCCCTCAAGTGTTGAACGAGCCGCCGAACCGATGGGCATCCTATCTTGTGCCTGTCGTCGCGTTCCTGCTGGGCGCGTTCATGCTCTTCCGCGGCTTCAGGATGTGGCTGAAACCTTCCACAACGGAGACAGGTCCGGCCGGCGCGACGCGTGAAGCGCAGCCCGTCCAGGATCCATATGTCGCAAAGTTGGAAGAAGAATTGAAGAAACAACAATAATACTCTCTCCCATTCGCCTCCCGGACTATGTGAGCGGACATGAAGTAACCCTGACTGGTGGCGCCAAGGCGCCAGGTGACGAAGGGGAGAAGGAACAAAGTAGAGAATACCATGACAGAATCAACAATCCCTGCCGCACGCCGCGGTGTGCCACTCTGGACACAAATCATCATCTGGGTATTCCTGGTTGGCCTGCTCGCCATTGTTGCCGTTTTCCTCAAACGGGCACAGGAAGGCACCGTCCAACCAGGCGCAAAGATCGAAGATTTCACGTTCACGCTCTTTGAGGGATATGGATACAACGGGCAAAACCAGATAAAACTTTCAGACCTGCGCGGCAAAGTGGTCGTGGTTAATTTCTGGGCTTCATGGTGCAAACCCTGTGAACAGGAAGCCGCCGAACTGCAGGCGGCCTGGCAGGAATATGAACCAACGGGACAGGTTGTGTTCATCGGCGCGGATTACGTGGATACGCCCACCGAAGCGGGCATCTATCTGAAGAAATTCAACATTACCTACCCCAACGGCGAGGATCGCGATGTACAACACGCCCGGCCTTTGTCCCAGTACTTCCGCATCAAGGGTGTACCCGAGACGTACTTTATAGATAAAGAGGGCGTGCTGCAATACGTGCAGGTCGGCCCATTCACCTCCATCGACCAGATCCGCGCGCAGATCGACGCGTTGCTTGAGCTTGAATAGAGGGTAAATGGAACTTACCGCCATTTTCTTTTCGCTCGCAGTACTTATTCTTGTTGGCGTGTATCTGTACGCGCCCTTCATGGAGCGCCGCGCCCGCCGCGTGACCGAAGAGGAGCATGAGCTCTCGGCGCTGATGGCAGAACGCGACCGCGTGATCAACTCATTGCAGGAACTCGACTTCGATTTCAAGCTCGGAAAGATCCCCGATGAGGATTACCCGGCGCAACGCGCTGGCCTCCTGCAAAAGGGCGCAGATATATTGCGGAAGATCGATTCGCTCGCCCCACCCTCTCCCTTTGGGAGAGGGAACGGAGGTGAGGGGCCGGATACCGAAGCGCGGCTGGAAAAAGCCATTGCCGCACGCCGCGCGGACGGGTCTATGGCCAAACCCGACGTTTCGGACGATGATCTCGAATCGATGATCTCTTCACGCCGCCGGATTCACAAGAACAAATCGGCCGGCTTTTGCCCCAAATGCGGCAAGCCCGTCATGGTATCGGATCGGTTCTGCCCATCCTGTGGAAAGTCCTTATCGTAAAAGGTAATTGGTACTCACCCGTACCAATTATCGATGGAACACATCATGAAATTTCGTCACTTTATTTTGCTCACGGTTACAACAATCATCATCACCGCCTGCAATTTCACACTGGCTGAAGATATCACTCCCCCTCCGAACTACGTGCCACCCACCCCCGCGCCGACGCTCGGCCCACTGTATCCCGCGCAGGCGCCCAGCGTGGAGAACGGCGCGTTGATCTACGCTGAGAAATGTGCTCCCTGCCATGGCGCAACCGGTTTAGGTGATGGAGAGCAGGGAATCCAACTGGGAGTCACCGTCCCCGCGTTTGGATTGCCTGAGCTTGCGCGGCCTGCCTCGCCTGCACAATGGTTTACCACCGTCACGCAGGGCAACATGGAACGCTTCATGCCTCCGTTCCGAAGTCTTAACGATCAGGAGCGCTGGGATGTGGTCGCCTATGCCCTGATGTTCCACACAACGGATGAGCAGCTTGAAAAGGGTCGGGAACTCTTCGAAGCCAACTGCGCAAATTGCTCCACAGACTTTTTCAAGGATCAGGCGAAGATGTCCGCCTTGAGTGAAGTGGAACTGGCGCGCATTGTCAAGCAAGGGAATGAAGCAGTTCAGGCGCTCGGGTCCACGCTGACAGACGACGAAGTGTGGGCCATTGCCGCGTATCTGCGGACTCTCTCCTTCGACACCGCCTCCATTGCATCAGCGTCCACGCCTCTACCCACGGCGGAAGCTGTCACCGTTACCGAGACTCCAGTTTCGGCTGAAACAGGCATCCCCACAGAGCAGGGACAGCCGGTCGAAGGCACGGCCCAGGCTCAGGTCCCGTCTGAAGCGGAGCCCGTTCTGCGGGAGGGCTTCGGAAACGTAAGCGGTTCGATCGTCAACAACACCGGCGCGGATTTGCCATCCGATCTCAAAGTCACGTTGCACGGCCTGGATCATGGCGCCGACCCCAGCGCGGGCCCGCAGGAGGTGTTGACGCTGGATGGCAGGGTGAACGCAAATGGCACGTTTGTATTCAAGAACATCGAAGCCCCTGCCAATCGCATTTACATTGCAGAAATTACATTTGAAGGCATCACGCTGCAATCGGATTTTGCCGTGGTGCCGGAAGGCGCGACCGATGTAAGCCTTCCACCGATCACACTCTATCATCTAACAGAGGATACGTCCGCCCTGGTCATCGACGAAGCGCGTATTTTCTTTGAGTATGGCAGCAATAAGGTCCAGGTCTTCAATGTCTATTTGTTCCGCAACCCGAGCGATGAAATCATTGTTGTAAAGCTGAATGAAAACAGCGAGGTCCCGTTCATCAAACCACCCGAAGGCTCCTCCGACATCGGTTATGAACCGATGCAGGATACGGAGCGGCTCGTTGCCACCGATAACGGATTCGCCGTTCCGCCCAGCGAAGGCACTTATGGTCTGATTGCGTTCGGGTCCCTGGCGACTACTGAAGAACTGAACTTCTCTCAGCAGTTTGTTTTGCCTGCTGCCACTGTCAGTGTATTCCTGCCGGAAGGTGTGAGGGCTGAGAATTCGGAAATGACCGATCTCGGTGTGCAGCCGATTCAAGGTTTTAATTTCCAGATTTATGAAGTGAATGATATCGGCGCGGGCGATAAGGTTGCGTTCACTATTTCAGGGTCGCCGCTGGAGGCCTCGGCTGCCTCGCCTGAGGCCAGTACGACTCCAAATCAGAATCTTTTGATCGGGGCGGGCGCGCTCGGGATCGCCCTCATCCTGGCCGGCGCGTGGATGTATCTGCGCGACCGCAACCGGGTCCAAGATGAGGATGAAGAGCAGGACGATGAGTTTGATTCTGCTGAAGACGCAATGGATGCGATCATCGCCCTCGACGATCTGCACCGCGCCAAGAAAATTTCCGATGAGGCGTACCAGAAACGCCGCGCACAACTGAAAGAAATATTGAAGGGAATGATGTAAATCTTTGGAGTCCAACAGCTTGCTGTTGGGAAATCCAGGAGCACGCCCTTCGGGCAGTCCTGGACTCCAGAAGCATGAATTCATGATCACCGTCAAAAAGCTTGTGAAGCGATTCGGATTGAAGACCGTCCTGCGCGGCGTGGACTTCGAAGTTCAGCCGGGTGAATTCGTCGCGCTGCTCGGTCCGAACGGCGCGGGGAAGACCACGTTCCTGCGGATCCTCGCATCGCTGTCGCGGCCCTCGCTGGGTGAGGTGCTTATCTCGGGCTACAAACTGCCTCAGGAGGCCGCCCAGGTACGCGCACGCCTGGGCGTGGTTTCACATCTCCCGTTGCTGTATGGCGATCTGACCGCCGAGGAAAACCTGCGCTTCTATGCGCGCATGTATAACGTTCCGAATCCTGAATTACGAATCACAGAAGTGCTGGAGATGGTCGGGCTCGAAGCAAGGCGCCGCGATCTGGTACGGACCTTCTCGCGCGGCATGCAGCAACGACTCGCCATTGGCCGCGCCGTGCTCCATGACCCGGATGTCATCCTCTTCGATGAGCCCTACACTGGCCTGGACCAGGATGCATCCTCCATGCTCGATGACGTACTGAAGACCGTTGCCGCCCAGGGACGCACCATCGTGATGACATCGCACGATCTTGCGCGTGCCGAAGACCTGGCAACACGCTTTGACATTCTCTCGCGCGGGGTGATCGCCGCGTCGGCTTCGCTTCAGGAACTGAGCCAGACAAATCTCCTGGCGTTTTACAGACAGGCACTGGCGGGTTGATATGATCGACAAAGTGACTGACGTCAAACCTGTGAGCAACAGCCGTACAAGGCCATCCGGCAACTTCATCAAAGCGGTTGCTGCTGTCCTGTGGAAGGACCTCACCGCTGAATTCCGCTCACGCGAACTATTTTCGGCGATGCTGGTTTTTTCCCTGCTGATCATCCTCATCTTTAACTTCGCCCTCGAACTTGATATCAAAACGCGTCAATCCGTGAACGCGGGTGTGCTCTGGGCAACGTTTGCCTTTGCAGGAACGCTGGGCCTGAATCGCTCGATGGCAATCGAAAAAGACCGCGGCTGCCTGGATGGTCTTCTGCTGGCGCCTGTGGATCGCTCGGCCATCTACTTTGGCAAAGTCCTCAGTAACCTGGCTTTCATGCTGATCGTGGAAATCATCGTCCTGCCAATTTATAGTGTTCTTTACAATGTCAATCTATTTCTGCCGGGATTATTGCTGGTGATCCTGCTGGGCTCGATCGGTTACGTCGGCGTAGGCACTTTGCTGGCAGCCATGTCTGTGCAAACGCGGACGCGCGACATCCTGCTCCCGATTCTGCTTTTCCCGGTTGTGATCCCTGTTTTGTTGGCAGCGGTCAAAGCCAGCAGCGGTATTCTCGCCGGCGCTGAACTGGCAGATATCCTCCTGCCCATCAATCTTCTCATCGCCTATGACGTTATTTTCATCGCAGTTGCATTTATGGTATTTGACAGTGTAGTTGAGGAATAGACTCTCGTGTCAGGATGCGTTCTCCAGTGCATCCTCCGGCGTCAGCGTGTCGAAGCCGGGACGCCGATACCACAAACTTATTGAAGGAGACTCCATGCCATCCAAACCCCTAACTCTTAGAATTCTCGATATTGTTTCTGTCATCGTGCTTGGTATTTCGGCGTATATTGCGCTGTTCGTCGCTCCCACCGAACTTGTGATGGGAGATGTCCAACGCGTGTTTTACTTCCACATTGGCACCGCCTGGACGGCCCTGCTGGGTTTCATCCTTGCGGCAGGGTTCAGCGTGATCTATCTCATCACAAAAAATCTACTATGGGACCGTCTTCAGGTCGCGGCGATTGAAGTGAGCCTGGTGTTCTTCCTCATCACAATTGTGCTTGGTTCCATCTGGGCCCGCCCGGCATGGAACACCTGGTGGACATGGGACCCACGCCTCACCACGGCTGCCGTTACCGAATTGATCTATATCGCCTATTTCATGCTCCGCCAGGGAATCGATGACCCTGACCGCCGGGCACGTTTCGGCGCTGTCTACGCGCTCATCGGCGGACTCAGTGCGCCGATCACGTTCTTCGCGATCCGCTTGTTCCGCACGATCCATCCGGTTGTCATCAGCGGTTCCAACCCGGAGGCGGAGGGCGCCTTCAGTATGACTCCTGATATGCGAACGGCATTCTTCTTTGCCTTGTTTGCCTTCACGGTCGTCTTTATCGACCTGTTCTGGAACCGGATTCGGCTTGGCGAATTGCAGGATAAGGTCGAACAACTCAAGTTAAAAGTCACGATGTAATGTTGAGGATGTAGTTCGATTTGCTGAGCAAATCGAACTGCGGACAAACTCTACACAGGAGACCCGATGTTTTTCCAGGAAACCACCCCCGATACCTCAGGCTACATGATCGCCGGCTATACGATCGCCTTTGTTGTGATGGGACTTTACGTCCTCAGTATTTACCTGCGCAACCGCAATCTCAGTCAGGATATGACCATCCTCGAAGAGATGGACAAAAGCAATGCAGAGAGTGAAGCGGGCAGTGCAAACCAGCGGAGAAAAAGTCCGCAAAGCCAGGGAACAAAATAACAACAGACCTGTAACCAAAACGAGGGAGCAAAAGTAGCCCTAACGAAGAAGAGTCCGCTATAATAGATAAAAGCGGACTCATTTTTTTATGAAATCGGACAACAAGACTCGGATTCAGTGGCGGAAACGGTTCATAATGCTGAGCCTTGTCTTGATTTTCGCGGGAAGCGTGTCCACCTCGCTCCCACGGGAAGCTGCCGCGCAGGGCGAGGAACCGCCCGGGCCCGATCGTTTCTCGGTCACCACCGTCGATTACACAAGATATTTCTGGTGGCTGGTACGCTGGAGATATAACGACATCCGCTGTGAGTTCGAGACTGACCATGAAGGGTTGCCAACACCCGAGGATGTTTTCATCAATTGCGGGGAAGATATTTACGACAATTGGATTAAATACAGACCCTGTACACAGGCTGATACATCCACATGCAAGGGGCTGTATGCCGTATTGGTGGATCAAAAACCTGCACAGAAAGAAGTCTCTACAAAACTTCCCGCGCCCACCGTGCAGGTGACACTGGAGAATTGCAGTCCGGTCTACACCTCATCTACAAATATCTGTGAGTTCGAGCCGATCTTGGTTTTGACCGGCATCGAGCCTTTGCCTGACCAGCAGATCATCGGTATCCAGGGGCTGTATGAAGGGCAGCCGTTTGGCTGCGATCCCATCTGCCGATTACAGCTGCCTGTCACAGACGAAGATGGTTTTATCATCCAATTCTGGGCCTATTCAAGTTATGGAGATAGCAGCGAAGTCTTCGAGGCGCTGGTGCGCGTGGCTGTCACAGACGCGGGCAACCCGGATGCCTCCTTTTGGTATGTAGATGTATTAAGCAGTCAGTGGATGGGCGTTCCGGTCGCAAGTTGCGTTCAGACCTGGGGAACCCTGCCGCCGGTCGGTGGCCCCCCCGAATGGCTGAGCACGCCCACAGAAAGTGAAACGCTTGGCACCACGATACCCTACAATTATTTAGCTGCGCAGTTGATCCGCAGCCTGGCGGTTGACGTCAGTGCGTGCCCGGATGGCGGCTTATTGCCTGATGGAGGCGCGTCCACCTGTGGCATGGAAGCGGCGCGTCCGGCCGTGAACGAATGGCAGAACCAGTTCGATGAAATCATCCTCAATGTGGGGAAGGACACAGGGGTGCCCGCGCACTTGCTGAAAAATCTCTTCGCAATCGAAAGTCAGTTTTGGCCTGGAGCGAGCCTGAAAACCGACATCGGTCTGGGGCAACTGACCGAACATGGTGCAGACACCGTATTGCTATGGAATCCCCCGTTCTTCTATCAGTTCTGTCCCTTGGTGATGGATTCCGCCGAATGCAGTAAAGGATATTTGCATTTGAGTGATGAGCAACAGGAATATGTACGGCTGGCTTTGATCGATGCCGTAAATGCAACCTGTGAGGCTTGTCCATTGGGAATTGATTTGGACCGCGCCAAGTTCAGCATCGGTGTTTTTGCCCACGCCATGCTTGCGAACTGTGAGCAGGCCGGCCAACTGGTACAGAACGTGACCGGCGATATGGCGGGAAATGCCGCGTCTTATGAAGACCTGTGGAAGTTCACTCTGGTTAACTATAACGCGGGACCAGGCTGTCTGGGCGAAGCGCTGGGCTCTGCCTCTGGAGAAGATGAAGGATTGACCTGGGAAAATGTCTCCTCCCACCTGGACCCGGCATGTCAGAGCGCCATCGAATATGTGAGCGAGATAAGTAGATAATCATCAGACTGGCTGTCATGTAATTGTATACGAACGGAGGCTGCGCCTCCGCTTTTGTTTTCTGTGCTAAACTATTGCTATGGCGTCATTGCGAGTCTTCGAGAAGCAACCGCTTCCTCATGAGGGGATCGTCCACGAACACTTGCAGTGATTTCTGATTTCAGGAGATAATTATGCTCACCCTCGTCGAAAAAATTCTCTTTGCGATCGCTGTTTTTGTCTCATTGTATTTCACCTATCGCGGCGTCATGCGCGTTGTCAATCATATTTCAAGCGGGCAGGGCAAACCGGATTGGAGTCTCATCTGGAAGCGGATTGGCGACCTCATCGTCAAAGTGGGTTTGTTCCAGCCTGTGTTTCGTTTCCGACTGGTATCAAGCATCTTTCATGGACTCATTGGGTGGGGTCTGTATATCTTCCTGATGGTTGATCTTTCCGAATTGATCTACGGTCTGACAGGTTTCCGTTTACTCGATCAGGGCGGGATCATCGGCGATATCTACCGTCTCATGGCAGACATAGCCAATACAGCTATCATTATTGGCATTGTTGCGCTCGTAACCCGCCGTTTCATCCTTCGACCGAAAAACCTGACAACGCGCGAATCAACCTTGCTCCACCCCGACGCCCGCGCCGGCATCCGCCGAGACTCGGCGATCGTTGCGGCGTTCATTCTTATTCATAACACAGCGCGTCTGCTGGGTGAATCCTTTTTCATCGCAGAGCAAGGCCATGACAGTTGGCAGCCGATCATTTCAACGGTGGCAGGTTTTTGGTCAGGCTTTGACGCGGATGCTTTGTTGATCGGCGAACATGTCATGTTCTGGCTGTCCATTGGCGCGGTGGTGGCGTTCCTTCCGTACTTCCCGTATTCGAAGCATATCCATTTGTTCTTTGCCCCAATAAATTTCGCGCTGAAGCCCGAGAGAAAATCCATCGGGCAATTGAGTTATATCAATCTCGACGACCAGTCCATTGAACAATTCGGCGCAGCGACGATGAAGGATCTGGGCTGGGAACAGATCATGGATAGTTATGCCTGCATCATGTGTTTCCGCTGCCAGGAGGTTTGTCCCGCGTATGCCACAGGCAAGGTACTCTCCCCCGCCGCGCTGGAGATCAACAAACGCTATCATCTGAATGATGGCGGCGCGACGGACGTGCCAATGCTGAACCTGATCTCTGAAGAGGCCGTTTGGGCGTGTACAAGCTGCGGCGCCTGCGTGGATATTTGTCCCGTTGGCAACGAGCCGATGCGCGACATTCTGGATATCCGGCGTAATCTCACGTTGATGGAAAGCAATTTCCCGAAGCAATTGGAGACTGCGTTCAAGGGCATGGAACGCAACGCCAACCCGTGGAATATTTCGCAGGCAGATCGAATGAAATGGGCGGAGGGGCTTGATGTTCCAACGATTGAAAAGAATCCCGAGCCTGAGATCTTGTGGTGGGTGGGATGCGCCGCCGCGACCGATGCGCGCGCGCAGAAGACCGCGCAGGCCTTTGCAAAAATCTTGAACGCCGCGGGAGTGAGTTTTGCGGTGCTTGGGCAGAACGAACAGTGCACGGGTGATTCCGCGCGGCGTGCAGGGCGGGAAGACATCTTCTTTGGTCTGGCTTCCGCCAATGTTGAAATCTTGAATGAAATAAAACCGAAGAGAATTGTGACGACTTGTCCGCATTGTTTGCATACGATCAGGAATGAATATCCGGCCTTTGGCGGAAACTACGCAGTAATCCATCATACACAGTTCATCAACGAGTTGGTCGGTATGGGAAAGATCAGTCTGGAAGTGAGCAGGGATCAGTATACGGTGACATTTCATGATCCCTGTTATCTGGGGCGGCACAATAGGGTGTTCGAGGCGCCACGTACGGCGCTGCAAAGTACCGGTGTAACCACCATTGAAATGCCGCGCAATTCGGCGAAGTCCTTTTGTTGTGGCGCGGGCGGCGCGCAGATGTGGAAGGAAGAGGAGAATGGCACGCTGCGCGTGAATGAAGCGCGCTTCAAGGAAGCGAAAGAGACCGGGGCAAACACAGTAGCGGTCGGATGTCCATTCTGTTTGACGATGATGAACGACGCCTCGAAAGCGGACGGCAGCTCATTGCAGGTGAAGGATGTGGCAGAGTTGGTTGCCGAACGGATGAAGTAAGTGGATGGATCAGAATTGATGCCACAAAAATACGTGG
>Ga0105100_10000391_pt1 | contig 26061 bp, 23 predicted proteins | sample PPLLak12cMay2015_2_FD_87033 | JGI IMG/M metagenome (GOLD analysis project Ga0105100, IMG submission 87033) | Freshwater sediment microbial communities from Prairie Pothole Lake near Jamestown, North Dakota, USA - PPLs Lake P8 Core (1) Depth... | ecosystem: Environmental > Aquatic > Freshwater >... | reverse complement strand
GACCCTGACCAGGAAACCGGTCTCGCTGGATTTATTGGTTCATCGTGCGGTTGAATCGTCAATGCATCGGGCTCACTCTTCCCAGGTGATCTTGCATGCCAATATCCCACCCGACCTGCCGTTAGTGAGCTGTGATGAGGAAAAGATCGAGTGGGTTGTTTACCAGTTAATCGATAATGGGTTAAAATTTACCTTGAAGGGGGGCAAGGTAGAGATAAGCCTCTCCCAGATCGGAGAACGTGTAGTCTTGAAGGTCATTGATTCCGGGATCGGTATTCCGGATGAGAAATTGCCGGAGGTCTTTGAAGCTTTCCATCAATTGGATGGCTCCGCGACCAGGCGTTATGGTGGTACGGGACTGGGCCTGGCTCTGTGCCACCGGATTATCGAGGCGCATGTCTCGATCATCGACGTAAAATCTCAGGTTGGAGTGGGCACTGAGTTCTCCTTCTCCCTCCCTATTGCTGCAAACCTCCCAGTGGATGATCCGGCATGAGCGACGAAACCACGATCTCCGGCACGTTGCGCCCTGAGGAGCTCGAGGCGGTCTACGCTATCAGCCGGTCGGTCGCCCGGGCGGTTGATCTCGATTCGGCCCTGGATGAAATTATCCGGCTGGCTCGACCGGTATTCATTTTTGACAACATGGTCCTCTATCTGCAGCGTGGGAAAGATAACCTGGATCCCGCCTATGCACGCGCCATTGGGCGCGGCAGGTCCCACGAAGCCGATCTGGCCTGGGGCTATTCAACCGCCAATGAAGCCCTCGAGACGGCCCAGGTTGTTATTCGTATTGAAAAAATGGAGAATTACGAGCAGGATCGCACGCAACTGCGCTACTCGCTCGGCTTGCCGTTATACTGGGCTGCCGAAAATGCCATGGGCGCTCTGGTTTTCATTCGTTTCGGTGGTCCATCCTTTAACCCGGACCAGATTCGCCTGGCGGAATTTATCGCTGTGCATGTTGCTCAGCTCCTGGGGCATACAAATCTCATGGAGCGCGTTGCCAGCCTGGAGGCTGAGCGCCGCTTGAACCGCTTGCAGGAAAATTTCATTGCCACGGTGTCGCATGAGCTTCTGACCCCATTAGGATTTATAAAGGGGTACGCGACCACATTGCTGCGGGATGATACAAATTGGGATGACAGCACCCGCCGTGAATTCTTGACCATCATCGATGATGAAGCGGATAGGCTTCACGAGCTGATCGAAAACCTGATGGATTCCTCTCGCCTCCAGGCAGGCACATTGCGGATGAGCTTCCAGCTACTACGCCTGGATACCTTCTTGAAAGAAATGGCGCTGCGTACAAACTCACGCAATGAAGATATCAATATCGTCCTTAAGTTGCCCAAAAACGGCATTGTCGTGCAGGCCGATCCTACCCGCCTGGCACAGGTATTCGATAATTTGCTGTCTAATGCCATCAAGTACGCTCCTGGAGCACAGGTAACCATCACTTTAGTTAAAAAAGACCAGGCTGCCCACGTATCCGTAAGGGACAATGGTCCAGGTATTGCACCAGAACACATGAAGAGCTTGTTCGAGCGTTTTTTTCGAGCACCCACCAAAAATACGACGGTGCGCGGCACCGGCCTGGGTTTGTACATATGCCGGCGGATCGTGCAGGCTCACGGCGGTGAGATCTCAGTCGAATCGATCGTCGGTGAAGGGACCACATTTCATATCAAGCTGCCATTGGAACATAAACAAAATGAGTTGGAGCCGAATCTATCATTGAGGGAGATGAACCTATGAGCGCCCGAATTCTGATCGTGGACGATGAACCACGCTACCTGCGTCTGATGGAAGCCAACCTGATCACGGACGGATACCTTGTCATTAAGGCCACCAATGGACAGGAAGCGGTCGATGTAGTTGCCTCACAGCAGCCCGATCTGGTGCTGATGGATATCATGATGCCGGTCCTGGACGGGTTTGGGGCTACAGAGAGGATTCGCGAGTTCTCCAGCGTGCCGATCATCGTAGTCACTGCCCGCGGGGAGGAGAACGCGCGCGTTCGCGGTCTGGACCTGGGCGCGGACGACTACATTGTCAAACCTTTTTCGGCTACCGAGCTGCTAGCCAGGGTGCGCGCAGTTTTAAGGCGTGTAAAAACCTCTGGCGGCACACAGCAGGCAGTCTTCACACACGGCAATCTGCGCATCGACTTTGCCCGAGCTGAGGTATTCCGCGGGGAGCGGATTGTTTATCTCTCTGCAACGGAATATCGTTTGCTGCTGCAGTTTGCTCACAACATCGGCAAGGTTCTCAACTCAGAAGAGCTCCTGACCAATGTTTGGGGACCTGAATATGGAGAAGACAAGGAGATCCTGTGGGTCAGCATCTCGCGGCTGCGCCAGAAACTGGAAGACGATCCCAAGAATCCGCAGCATATCGTCACGCGCTCGGGTTTGGGATACACCATGCCGCCGCATCAGGATTGAGGCTTATAGGCTGAGAGCAGCTTTCATATTAGTGAGGTGAGGCCGCGCAACACAGTCCACGCGATTACTCTGCTATAATGGCAGAGTGAGGGACCATTGCCACATCTGTAGGACGGTTTTCAGCCAATTTGTTTACGGTCACGAAATAGTCTAACTATTATGATTAATGGTTTATCTGATGCCCTTTGGTTTCAGGAGTGCTTGAGAAGATGAATTCATTAGCCTTGACAATTCGAGCAAAGAAACTGGGCGCTCTGATACGGGATGCGCGTCTGAGCGCAGGCAAAAAGATGGATGAATGCGCTGCTGCAATCGGTGTGACTGAAGCAGCAATTGAATCCTATGAGATGGGAGCATCTTCGCCTTCCCTTCCGGAACTGGAACTGCTGGCTTACTACCTGAATGTTCCCCTGGAGCATTTTTGGGGTAACATGTCCATCACGACTGGTTCGCTATCTGCACGCCAGGTTGACCTGGAGCAATTGATGGGCATTCGCCAGCGTATGATCGGTGCCTGTTTGCGCAAGTCGCGCATGGAAGCGGATTTATCCTTGGATGATCTATACGAACGGACAGGTATTGACTCAAAGCAGCTTGAGTCGTATGAATATGGTCAAACGCCTGTGCCACTGCCTACCCTGGAAATGCTCACGGATACATTGAATTTACCCATCAAGGAGTGTTTCGATAAACAGGGACCGGTGGGCAAGTGGGTCGGTCAGCAGCGCCTTGTACAGGATTTTCTGCAGCTGGATCCTGTACTTCAGTCATTTGTCTCGAAACCTATTAACCGCCCATACCTGGAGCTGGCACAACGATTAAGCGAGATGTCGGTAGATAAATTGCGGTCTGTCGCTGAGGGTCTGTTAGAAATCACTTTATAGTATTTAAAATGAGTGAAGCGCTTTCACCTAAACAATTACTCGATGAAGCCCGCGCGGATTATCAGCGTGGGAACTATTCCGGTGCAGCCCGGGCTTTCGAGGCTGCCGCTGACGCTTATCGATTAACCGGTGACGAGCTGGCAGCCTCTGAGGCGCTCAACAACGCTTCGGTGGCTCATTTGCAGACCGGGGACAAAGCGGCGTCATATCGTGCAGTGGATGGGACGGCGGAAGTGTTCGCTGCCGCGGGAGATATCCGCCGGCAAGGCATGGCCCTGGGAAACCTGGGGGCCGCCCTCGAATCTCTGGATCGTTTAGACGAGGCAATGGAAGCCTACAAGCAATCTGCAGAACTGCTCGAACAAGCCGGTGATAATGCGTTGAGAGCGCACGTGATGCAGTCTCTATCCTCCGTCCAGCTGCGCACTGGTCACCAGCTTGAAGCTCTTGCCAGCATGCAGGCTGGTCTTGCAGGTGTTGATAAGCCCAGCCCCGTCCAACGAGCGCTGAAAAAATTGCTGCGCGTCCCATTTAACCTGATCAATCGTGGGTGAGGGTAAATTTTGTTCCTCATGAGAGCCAAGCGGCTAGCAATCCAGTCCGCTTCGGTTGATGATCGCCAGCAACTGGCTAACCTGATCCATTTTGGCGTACATGTTCACCGCCACCTGGATTGGCGATCGCCTCTGGATTGGGTCGGACACCAGCCCTTCCTGGTTGGATTTCAAGATGGTGAGATGCTGGCTGCTCTGGCATGCCCTCCGGATCCGCCGAATGTTGCGTGGATTCGAATCTTTGCGGCTGCAGAGAGCGACATGCTGAACCATCTCTGGTCTGAGCTGTGGGAAGCCAGCCTGGCTCAGCTCAAGGGTTTGTACGCTCCAATGCGCATAGCAGCTATCCCAATGCAAGGTTGGTTCAAGAATTTGTTGGAGGCCAGTGGATTTGCCTGTGATCATCGTGTGGTGGTGCTTGCCTGGGAGGGCAATGAACTACCACCCACGCCCTCCAGCCCATCCGTGGTGATCAGGCCAATGCTTTTTGATGATATCTCCCAGATCGAAAAGATCGACGCGGCTGCATTTGGTGGAGTCTGGCAGAATTCCCGATCCTGCCTGGAGATTGCTTATCAGCAGAGCGCAGTGGCGACGGTCGCCGAAACAGAGAACCATTTGGTTGGCTACCAGATCAGCACAGCAACGCAGATGGGTGGGCATCTGGCGCGTCTGGCAGTTCTCCCCCAATCCCAGGGTCACGGAATCGGTTACTCTATGCTGCACGACCTGCTCCTCCAATTCCACCACCGCGGCGCGCGCGCAGTGACCGTCAATACTCAACACGATAACTTCGCCTCGTTATCTATCTATAGAAAAGCAGGTTTTCGCTTGACCGGCGAAGAATACCCGGTATATGAGTACGAAATGGGCAGGCATATCTCTATCCCGCCTCTTTCCGCTTAATATCTCCTAATTACTTGTAGATTTGATCTAGACAAACCACACTGGGCATGGTGTAATTTGTGCCTGTATCCTAGATATATGGAGAGAAGATGGCTAAAAAAGTAGAGAACAAGAGTAAGCGCCAGATGATCCGCGAGCAGCGCGCACAACGTCAGCGCCAACAGCGTCTGCTGGTAATCGGGATCATCACCCTGGCTGCCCTGGTGGTGGCGGGGTTGTTGATTTATCCGTCCTTACGCGATGCTGCTGCACCTGTGAGTGAAATCGTCAGCATCACGCCGGAAGCACGCCCGTTCGCCGACGGCAAAGTCATGGGGGAAGCCAATGCACCCGTGTTGGTGGAGGTCTGGTCAGATTTCCAGTGCCCGGCATGTCAACAGTTCGCTCAATCGGTCGAGCCTCTGTTAGTGGAGAACTACGTTGCTACCGGCAAAATCCGCTATGAGTACCGTCACTTCCCTTTCATCGATGACCAGGCAATCGGAGATGAATCAGACCAGGCTGCCAATGCCAGTATGTGCGCCGCCGCGCAGGATAAGTTCTGGGAGTACCATGATTTTCTATTTGCGAACTGGGATGGCGAAAACCAGGGCGCATTTGCTGATAAGCGCCTGGTTGCCATCGCAGAGGCGGCAGGCCTGGATATGGCACAGTTCAATGATTGCTTCGAAGCAAACACGTACGAGGATGTTATCAACCAGGATCTGGCGGATGGCAACAGCGCCGGTGTTACAGGCACTCCCAGTGTGTTTGTAAACGGTACGATTATCAAGCCTGGTTTTGTGCCATCCTTTGATGATGTCGCCCAGGCAATCGACGCCGCCATCGCAGGACCATAACCGCATCCCGAGATTCAGGCATTTTCAAAATCACTCCCCTTGGAAGAGGGGGGTTTTATTATCAGCAACCGGCTTTGGATGAATTTGTTGTTACAAATGTCTGGCAACTACTATTGAATACCCAGCGCTGCCAGCACTGCTACGATTAATGGCGCAATAACCAGGGCTGGCAGGAAATTCCCCACCCGGATGGGCTTGATCTCCAACAAGCTGCTGACGGCAATGCCGATCAATAGGATGCCCCCGACAGCCGTCATTTCGTTCATCATCGCCGGGGTGGTCACAGCCTGCGCCTGGGCTGCCAGCATACTGAGCCCGCCCTGGTATACCAGGATGACCGGTATCGAGAAAAGCACGCCCACCCCCAGGGACGAAGCAAAAGCCAGCGCAGCAAATCCATCCAAAACCGATTTAATTGCCAGCAGGTTGTAGTCTCCGGTTAAGCCGTCCTGAATCGATCCTAGAATAGTCATCGGACCAACGCAGAACACCAGCGAAGCAGTCAAAAAACCGCGTATGAAGCGGCTCCCCTCTGAGTTGGCCTTGTTGGCGGTGAAGCGCCTCTCCAGTAAAGCCCCTAAATCGGACAACCGGTCTTCTATGCGCCACCATTCTCCCAATAGACCGCCAACCAACAAGCTGCCCAGGACAACGATGGCATTTTCGGTGTCCAGGAACATCTGAATACCAAGTGAGGCTGTGAACAATCCCAGACCGGCAATCACAGTCTGGCGCATGCGGCCAGGTAGCCGCGCTCCCACCAGCAGTCCAACGCTGCCCCCGATGAAGACGGCGATCATATTGATGACAGTACCTGTCATTGGCTGGACCGGTTTATTCTTTTGCCAGCGTCGGTTTGGATTTCCCCGCGGCTTGATTTTCGAGTAATTCCAGAACAAAACACAGGGATGACAGCCGGTTGAGATAGCGCAGCAATTCCGCATTTTCTAGTTCACCCATGTGGACCAGTTCGGCGATCTTGCGCTCAGCCCGGCGTACTATCGTGCGCGCGAGAGACAGCAGCCCCCCGGCGGGAGAGTCGCCCGGGACAATAAACTCTTTGGGCATCTCCACCTGTGCACTGATCTGGTCTACCTGGCTCTCGAGCCAATCGACCCTGCTTTCGTCGATCACCCTGAACCGTCCAGCATTCTCAGGCGTGGCAGCTACTTCGGACATCATGTGGTATAGATCGCGCTGTGTGATGAGCAGCAGCTCCCTGGATTGTTCCACCTGGCAGAAGGCGCGTGCCGTGCCCAGCGCTGCGCTGGCTTCGTCGATCGTTCCCACTGCCTCAGGGCGTGGGTGGTACTTGGCGACGCGTGACTCTCCCAGCAGGTTCGTAAATCCATCATCACCGCCACGAGTGTAAAATTTGGTCATGCGCATAATTATAATCGTTCCAGATCATCTGGCCCGGTCTACACCGAATTGGACTAATGTTGTATACTATAGTTCAGCTTGGTACTCCAGGCCTTGGAAAGGAGATCGATCGTATGCAAATCCGTTGCTATCACTGCCACAAGCCTTTCGCATTGGGCAAGGAGACTGTCCACCAGGCCCTGGATCAGATGGTTGAACAGGAGCTGGGACACTATAACGCCCAATGTCCGCATTGCCGGCGTGTAAACAGAGTATCACGTGATGAACTGCTGCGCGCTGCCCCGGATTGGAAGGCTCCCAAACCTGAAGACACTCCTTCCAATACATAACTCACTTGACGAAGCAGCCCGCATCGGATCTGAGGGGTGGAGTGGGTTGAATAAATATGTGTAATTTACTCTATTAAGGTTGCTTTATGGATAAAACCCTGCGCTTTGACTCCTCAGCTGAGATGAAAGCTGCTCTTGGTGAACAGCGGTATATCACCAACGATGAGATTGCAACCATCCTATACCTCAGCCAGCAGCTGGGTAAGCCGCTCCTTGCTGAAGGTCCGGCTGGAGTGGGCAAGACAGAGCTGGCAAAAGCTCTCGCTGGGGCTACCCGACGCGAACTTATCCGCTTGCAGTGCTATGAAGGCCTGGACGAAACCAAGGCGCTCTACGAGTGGGAGTATGCCAAACAGCTGCTGTATACCCAGCTGTTGCGCGATAAACTCCAGGAGACCTTGTCTGCTTCATCTAGTCTGGCTGAAGCCGCTGATCAGCTGGCTGCAGAAGAGGATGTGTTCTTTTCCATGCGCTTTTTACTGCAGCGCCCGCTCCTGAAGGCCATCCTCAGCGAGCTCCCGGTCGTGCTTCTGATCGATGAGATCGACCGCGCCGATGCCGAGTTCGAAGCCTTCCTCCTCGAAGTATTGAGTGATTTTCAGGTCAGCGTGCCTGAGCTTGGAACGCTGGCCGCGGTGCACCGCCCGTTGGTAATCCTGACCAGCAACAATACGCGCGAGCTGAGTGAAGCTCTCAAGCGGCGTTGTCTGTACCTTTTCATTGGCTATCCTTCTATAGAACAAGAATTGGCAGTGGTGCGCTTGAAAGTTCCAGAGCTGTCTCCCAGGTTGGCGCACCAAGCGGTCGAGCTGGTGCAAAGCCTGCGCGCAATGGATCTGCGTAAATCACCCAGCATCAGTGAAACCCTGGATTGGGCCAAGGCGCTGGTGACCCTTAATGCCCGCAGCCTGGACGAGGCTACCCTACAAAACACCCTCAGCATACTGCTCAAACACGAAAGCGACCTGCAGCGGGCAAAACGCTGGCTACAGCAGCCTCCGCCTGGTGGACGATCCGGAGACGGAGATGAATCCCGTCTGACCCGCTGGAAGAATTAATCCGGAGCAGGAGCATGGAAGAGCGGATCGTAAAATTCATCTCTGCATTACGCTCGGCGGGTGTGCGTGTGAGCCTGGCAGAGAGCGCTGATGCTATGTACGCGGTTGATGTGCTGGGGGTTAAGAACCGGGAAGCATTCCGAGTCAGCCTGCGGGCCACTTTGATTAAAGATGCCAGGGATATCCCGGTGTTCGAGGAGCTGTTCCCGCTTTTCTTTGGAGGCGCAGAAAACCCGCCGCTGATGAATTTATCCGACGACCTGACCCCCGATGAGGCGAAAATGCTGGCAGAAGCAATTCGCCAGTTCAACGAACAGATCAAAGAGATGTTCGACCGTTTGATGAGGGGAGAAAAGCTCAGCCAGGAAGATCTCGAGCGCCTGGCAAAATTCGTTGGACTTAACCAGGCGGACGATCTGCGCTATAGGGAGTGGATGGCTCAACGGATGCAGAAAGCCCTGCATTTTCGCGAGGTCCGGGAGGCTTTGCAGGAGCTCGCTGAAACCCTGGCCCAGATGGGGATGGACAAGCAGCGCGCCGAGCAGCTGCAGCAGCTATTGAACGCCAACCTGCAGGGTTTAGAGGACCAACTGCGGCAGTTTTCCGGTCAGCGTATTGCCGAGAATTTAGGCCAACAGCCTCCTGAGGATGGAGTGGACCGGTTGATGAACCGTCCGTTCAACGCTCTAACCGAGAAGGATATGGATCTGCTCCGAAAAGAAGTACGACGCATCGCGGCTGCCCTGCGCACCAGGATTGCCTTACGCCAGAAGCGTTCCAAGGGTAGGCAGCTGGATGCTAAGGCTACTATACGCGCTAACCTGAAGCATGGGAATGTGCCGATCGAGATCAAGCATCGCGAGCATACTCTGAAACCACGTCTGGTCGTCTTGTGCGATATCAGCACCTCCATGCGTTTTTGTTCTGAGCTGATGCTCAGCCTGTTATACGCTCTCCAGGACCAGATCAGCAAGACCAATGCTTTTGCTTTTATCGACCACCTGGAGTACATCTCGCCTGATTTCGAAGGCCGGGACTCACATCAAGCTGTACGACAGGTGCTGGAGCGGATGCCGTCGGGCTATTACAACACCGATTTGGGCTTCAGTTTGGATAATTTTTCGGGAAAGTACCTGGATACAGTCGACAGCCGCACGACATTCTTGATCGTGGGTGATGGGCGTAATAATTACAACGATCCGCGCACCGATATATTCAACACGCTGGCTCGCCGTAGCCGGCGTATGATCTGGCTTACACCGGAAGCGATGGCTTTATGGGGTACTGGCGACAGCGATATGCTGAAATACGCCGTGGACTGCGATGCAATCCTGCAAGCCGATACACTATCGCAGCTCACTTCGGCGGTCGATAAACTGCTCACTCAAGTTTGAACACACCACAAAGAAAGTACAATTTTCGGATAGGTACGAATCCAGTAAGGAGCTACGGACTTTAGAAATAATCTATCGGGGGTGGTGCCTGCTCCTCGGAAGGCTCAGCCTCATTCAGCCGGTCGTATAAGAAATTGATCTCTTTCACTCTCGCCTGAAGCGCCTCGTCCAGGCAGCCGGCTGGCATGCGCCATGCCCAGTTGCCGCTGGGGTTGCCAGGGTAGTTCATCCGGGCTTCGTTTCCCAGGCTCAAGAGGTCCTGCAGCGGCGCAATTGCATAAGCAGCTACTGACCCCCAACATGCCCGGATCATATCCCAGGAGACATCCCTGCCATCGCGTGCCAGGTAACGCCGGTAGTAAGATTTTTCTTCTTCGGGGGCGCGATCATACCAACCACGCACGGTGTCGTTGTCGTGCGTCCCGGTGTACACCACACAGTTCTCGATGTAATAGTGCGGCAGGTACTCTTTGACCCCCATAGAAAAAGCAAACTGCAAGATCCTCATACCAGGTAGGTGAAACTCCTCCCGCAATGCCACTACATCTGGAGTGATCACCCCCAGGTCCTCGGCGATGATGGGCAGAGTTCCCAGAGCATCCTCCAGTGCAGCGAAGAAACCTTTTCCCGGTCCTGGCACCCAGCGTCCATTTTCAGCGGTTTTGTCACCTCCAGGTACCTCCCAATAGCCGGCAAAACCACGGAAATGATCCAGGCGTACGATATCGACCAGGCTGAGCACCGAGCGCATCCGTTCCAGCCACCAGGCATATCCTGTCTCCTTGTGAGCATCCCAGCGGTAGAGCGGGTTGCCCCATAACTGCCCGGTGGGGGAGAAGTAGTCCGGTGGCACACCTGCCACCAGTGTGGGCTGACCAGTCTTATCCAGCGCAAATAGCTCAGGGTGAGCCCATACGTCGGCGCTGTCGTGCGCTACGAAGATTGGGATATCTCCAATAATTCGGATGCCATGACCGGCTGCGAAATCATGCAGTTGTGACCACTGGCGGAAGAAGATGAACTGCCGGAACATCTGCCGCTGGATCGATGTGTGCAGATCTCCCCGGGCTCCATCCAGCGCCTCTGGTTGGCGATCGCGCAATGGCGGTGTCCAGGTGCTCCACGGCGCCCCGCCGTGGTACTCTTTGAGCGCCATGAACAGTGCAAAATCTTCCAGCCAGTCAGCTTGGGATTGCTGGAACTGCTGGCTTGCCTGGCGAAGTACTAGGGAGGCGGACCGCTCGAAATTTGCATAGGCGCGGTCGAGCAGCGCCAGCTTCCAAGGGATGACTGCCCCGAAATCGACACGTCCCTCCGGGAAAAATGGTCGTTCATCCAGGTCACCCTGGCTCAGCAGCCCATCCTCCAGCAAGCTCTGGGGACTGACAAGATAGGGATTGCCGGCAAAGGCGGAGAAACACTGGTAGGGTGAATCACCGTAACCGGTGGGGCCAAGGGGCAAGATTTGCCACAGCCCGCAGCCGATCTTCGTCAGGAAATCAACCCAGGCGATTGCTTCCGGCCCGATATCCCCGATGCCGCAAGGTCCTGGCAGACTGGTGGGGTGCAGAATGATCCCGGACGCACGGTTAAACTTCATATGCCAACCTCTCGGTTTGGATATACTCTCCGCTGCGCACAATGTTTGAAGAGTAATCGGATGGAACGACATCTGTAGCGATAATTGCACCAGCCTCGATCATCATTCCAGATGGCACCTGGCTGTTCTTGCCGATCATCGAAATCGGATGCCCTTCGCCCGTATAGCTGCTGCCAACAGTGGCTTTTTCCTCAATATGAACCTTTTTATCGATAATCGCACATTCCACCATACAGCCCGCTTCTATCCTGGTATCGGAAAGGATCACCGATTTACGCACCACTGCGCCGGGGCCTACCCGCACCCCAGGTGAGAGAATGCTGTTCTCAACCAGCGCGCCGGGTGCGATCTCACAACCATTCGTGATCATGCTGTCAATGATCGTCGCTCCACGGGTAATGCGCGCCGGTGGGCGTTCTTCGGTGCGTGTGTGGATGATCCAGGACCGGTCGTTCAAATTGATCGACGGTGGTTCTTTCAGGAGATCCATCTGGGCTCGCCAATACGATTCGATCGTCCCGACATCCACCCAATAGCCGGTAAAGGGGAACGTAAACACCCGGTAGCCTCGGTTTACCATTAATGGAATCAAATCTTTACCGAAATCGTGGGACGATTCGGCATTCTTGTGGTCTTCCCACAGCAATGGATCCAGCACCTCCCGGTTGAACAGGTAGACACCCATATTCACCAGGTCGGAGGGTGGATTGGCAGGTTTCTCAACAAAATCGACCACTCGGTAATCATCTCCAACGCTTAGGATGCCGAACCGCGAAGCCTCCGACACAGGCACTCGGAAGCTTGCCATGGTGAGGTCGGCGTCATGGTCGGTGTGAAAAGCCATCATGGCGTCGTAGTTCATCTCGTAAATATGATCCCCAGACAGGATCAAGATCAGATCTGGATCACCGGCCTTGATAAAGCGGAAATTCTGCTGCACTGCATCTGCGGTCCCCAGGTACCAATCGGATGCGCCGCGTGCTTTGTAGGGCATGAATATGCGTACACCACCGGTGAAATCCCGGTTCAAGTCCCAGGGACCGCCTGCCCCAATATGTTCGATCAATGAGTGCGGGCGATACTGTGCCAGGATCATCACGTCAAAGAAGCCGGAATTGACGCAGTTGGATAGAGGAAAATCGATTATGCGGTATTTACCGGCGAATGGGACTGCAGGCTTGGTGCGCTTGGCGGTCAGGATCCCCAATCGCGAGCCCTCTCCACCCGCCAGGATGATGGCGCGAGTCTTCATGTTTTAGCTCCTCATTCTTGTCAAATTAGAGCAAAATTACCTAATTTCTTATCAACTGGTGTTACAATAGTCTCTGCCTTGCTGTCAGGACTACGCCTTGATGGCAGAGTGCACACTGTGGCGTGTATAAATTGCTTAGAAGATTATCAGAACTGTAACGCGAGCATATTTTACACGATTAACCAGGTAAGGGGATTATCTGACGAGACCGATGGTCCGCTGAACGAATTCGATTTTATATAAACCTATAGCGAAGTTGTGATGTTCGTCACTTATCACAGATGCTCGAAAATGATATATTCTCCTGGCTGTAATTTGCGTTGAACACGGAATGACTTTGCGCACTTATTGCATCCACGCCCATTTTTACCAGCCGCCGCGCGAAGACCCCCTGACCGGCGAAATCCCCCAGGAATCTGGGGCTGCTCCCTACCCTAACTGGAACGAACGCATCCTTTCTGAATGCTACCGCCCAAATGCTGAGTTGGGTAATTTTGCCCGTATCAGCTTCAATATCGGGCCAACCCTTTACCAATGGATGTCCATGTACGATCCGGCTACCTGCGCGAAGATCCAGGCACAAGATGGTGAGAATGTCCGGCGTTTTGGGGTGGGCAACGCAATAGCCCAATCCTATAACCACACCATCTTGCCCCTGGCTTCGACTCGCGATAAAGTAACCCAAATTGCCTGGGGTATTGCCGAGTTCGAGCACCGCTTTGGACGGAAACCGCAGGGTATGTGGCTGCCCGAGACTGCTGCCAACCTGGAGACGTTATCGATTATGGCAGACCAGGGCATCCAGTTCACCATCCTGGCTCCCTGGCAGGCCGATCATAATAACCTGGATGTAACTGAGCCATACAGGATTCCCTTACCGGGTGGGCGTAGCATCACTGGCTTTTTTTATCACCAGGAACTCAGCGGCGGGATCAGCTTCAATCCGGGGATGACGATCAACGCCGACCAATTCGCATCATCTGATCTTGTTTCCCGGTACCTTGGCGAGAAATCCCAGCGTGGGGAGCCCCAGCTTCTCCTGCTGGCCTCGGATGGTGAACTGTACGGGCACCACCAGCCGCATCGCGACCTGTTCCTCGCGCACCTGCTCAACGGCGCAGGGCGTCGTTGTGGGCTAACCCCAACTTATCCGGCGCTGTGGCTGAAAGAGCACCCGGTGCGGCGCAGCGTGAGCTTACGTGAGGATACCTCTTGGAGTTGCCACCATGGGCTGGGACGCTGGCTGGGCACCTGCGCCTGCATACCTGGTGACGTAAGCTGGAAGCCCCAGCTAAGATATGCCATCGAGCGGCTGTCTACAGCCATTGATGACCTGTACGAACAATCCCTGGCAGGCTGTATCGCCGAACCGTGGTCGCTGCGCGATCGCTACATCCATGTAATGCTGGGAGAAATACCGGTTGAGGAGCTGATCATGGAGTGCGCCGGTTTGTGCTTGTCAGATGACAAGATCGTACAGATCCAAATGTTGCTGGAAGCACAGCGCGAAAGGCAGCGATTCTATACGTCCTGCGGCTGGTTCTTCGACGACTTTGATCGTATAGAGCCGCGCAACATCCTGGCGTATGCTGCCCAGGCAGTACGCCTTACCCGACTGGCAACTGGCGTCGATTTGGAGCCTTATCTCTTGCACGATCTGGCCAAGATCTACAGCCTGCGCTCGGGGCTGCGCGCCGATCGCGTCTTCCGCCAGCATCTGCACCGATTGGTCCTCGACGGGCGTCTGGTGGCGGGGGATTAACCGACCCATTTACCTGTTCTCTACGGCCGTGGGTGAATTACCCTGCTTGTAACCTGCTCTCTATTGGTGATCGGGACTCACTGTCTGATCCCCTCTAACAACTTCTCCACCTGGTAGCCCGAATCAGCCGCGGCATCCTGCAGCTCCTGGATGACTGCGCGGCATGCCAGCAGACTATTCTCGATCGCCTCGCCTGCCTGCTCCTCCGCCGCTGTCTGCAGAGCCTGGGCGGTAACCATCCACCACAGCCACTCATCGAGGGCTTCTTTATTGAACCACAGGACGCCTTGGTAGCGGTTGACTCCCAGCCAGCGCTGCACGTCGCCGTCCTCCAGCCAGCCCTGCAGCGCCTTGAAAGCTGACTGCCGTATCTCAGTCCTCTTACTTATCCTGAACTGCGGCAGCCAATCCTGGTGAGTGATCAGCAGCTTGATCGTAGCGACCATTTTCTGTGCTCTGGATTCGTCAATGCCTAAATCCCTGAATGCCTGCCCGAGCAGCTTGCCCAGCAGCCATTCATCGATCCAGGCCCGGCTGATCTCTGCACCATCCAGCTTATCCAGCATACTCCCCAGGCGGCGTGTAAACAACCAGCCCAGCAGCGTGCCCCAGATAGACGCATCGCCTGCCAGCAGGGCGCTGCCCGGCGAGCCTTCTGTGCCGGATGCCAGGTAATCTAACGCAGCCTTTATTTTGCGCTTAACTGGTTGGCCGATATTCTCCTCAAGCTTTCCTACCTTGAGCAGCGCCAGGATGTCCTGGCGAATCAGGCGGGCCACCAGCTGCGGATTACCGCTGCCATCGATGAATTCCACGATCTGCGTCAGCAGCAGGCGGGCTTTCTCTTCCACTTCGTCCAGCACCGGCTCCAGGTCAGCTTCCGGATAAATGTCTACGCCGGCGCGGTGGTCGATCAGCCATCTAATCTGACCGGCATTGACCAGCTCTCGGAAGGGGGTGTGAACAGTTTGCAGAAAGATCTCCTTGAGAGCTTCTTCGATATCTGGCACCCCGCGCCCGCCCAGATAGCTTGCCAGGTGGGCGTATTGGCGCCAATCGTTGTCTTCGACCTCCCGGAAGTCTATAAAAACATGGTATTTGTAGGCGTCCAGCTCGACGTACAAACCCTGGTCATGCAGCTCCTGGCTGTTGCGGATATACTCGAGTCCTGATATCGAGTCGCGGAAGATGGTATAGTACCGTCCATCATGCTGCAGCCCTAAACCTTCCCCAAGCGTGCGCTGTACGAGGGTCTTTTCATCGCCATTTCCGGACTTGACCGGGTATGCTGACGAGATGCGAATCCAGCCTTGGGCGGAGGCGAATTTATTGTGATACACCACCAGAGCCCGTTCCTCTCCGGAGCAGTTGGAATAGGCGTATACATCTTCATTGACATAGCCATCAGCTGTGTAGAAATCGTACAAGAGGAAATCTTGGGCCTCAGCGAATATGTAGCGTTTGCGCAGCAGTGGGAAGATCTCGCGCTGGTGGCGTTCGACCAGGTAATTGTCCACGGCTTCATCCCAGTATGCCTTGCGGTATTCCATGCCGTATTTCTCAGTGAAGCCCTCGATCTGCCCATGCCCGAACATCGGCAGCCCCGGCAAGGTTGCCATCATGGCACACGTCCCAAAATACTTGTCTCCTTTGCCGAACTGGTCTACCGCTGTGCGTTCATCAGGATTGTTCATGAAATTAACATAGCGCTTGAGAATCTGCGGGTCGAACTCCAACGTGTTCTTGATCACCAACCGGTATTCCTGGTTCTTCTCATCGCGCAGCATATTCATAAAGGCGCTGTTGTATACCCTGTGCATTCCCAGGGAGCGGACAAAATATCCTTCCATCAGCCAGAAGGCCTCTGCCAGCAGCAGGGTATCGGGCTGCTCTTGAGCCACCCGGTCGACCACCTCGCGCCAGAACTCGAGCGGCATAACAGCATCGAACTGCTCGCGCGTCAAACCATATTCGGAGCGGGAGGGGATATCACCACCACTGCCGGGTTCCGGATACCACAGGCGCTGGTAATGCTTCTTGGCCAGGGTCATGGCGGCGTCGAAGCGGATGATGTGGAACTTGCGCGCCACATGCAGGATGGTCTGGATCACGGCCTCGCGCACTTCGGCTTTGAGATAATCAAGCTGGGCGGTATCGTTCCAGGGGAATGAAGTGCCGTCGTTTCCGTGGTAGATGTATTTCTCCTGACCGCTCCAGAAGTCAACCCGCTTGAACACCACCGCCGCGTCGCTGTTGTCGTAATAATGGTCCTCCAGGTAGAGCCCAACCCGCCCATCCCAGGATAAGTTTGGTCCGTTAAACGTATACGAAGGGAAAGGACTATAATCTAGAGAGACGAACCAGTTTGGGTGTTCGATCACCCAGCGCGAGTCTATCCCCATATGGTTGGGAACCATATCAGAGGCCAGCCGTATTCCGTATTTCCAGGCACGGTCACGCAGCACCTGGTAGGCTGCCTCTCCCCCCAGGTCAGCAGCGATATCGTAAGCGAACAAGGAATAGGCAGATGCAACTGCTTCCGGATTGCCGCGTAATTGCTTGATGCGCTTGGAGGCAGGGCTGCGCTCCCAAAGCCCGATCAACCACAGCCCGGTGAAGCCATAGCGTGCCAGGATTTCGAGCTCTTCATCGGGGATTTGATCCAGCGTGGTGATCGAGCGTTCATATTTTTTTGAGAGCTGGTCCATCCACACGTAAGCATTTTTTGCAATCAGCACGCAGCTGGGCATCCAGTCCCGGTCGGGACTGAATTTCTCCAGCTCCAGTTCCATCCCGGCAAACTCGTACACGCGTGCCGGACCAGGCCCAAAGAAAGTGGCTTTTTCCTCTTCTTTGATCAAGTCCAGGCTGGTCAGCAGCCGGTAGAGATACCTGCCCAACAGAGTAGCCCAGCGAGTGCGGATATATTCCAGCTGGGCGAACAGCGAGTGCGGCGCGGCCAGCGCCGGGCTGCGCAGCATGTCAAGCAGATTCTGGTTATCCGGACCGAACGTGGGTTGGGTATCGAAGAAATCGTGCAGACTGGCGATGATGGCGTTGTAAGCGGTTTCTTGCTTGAGAGCGGTATCATCGAACAGTTCGTAATACGGAGCAAATGCCGGGTTGGCGTTCGCCAGCCACAGCATGATCATTTCTTCGAGCACCACCTGGCGATGAGGCACCCCGTCCGTCGCTCCGCTGAGGTAGTTGTCCAGGCTGATCTCTTTCCGGTAGACTGCGACCGGTGGGAACTCCTGGCAGAATTTCCACACTGCCTTATTGACCTGCTCTTCCCCTACCTGATCCGTTAACCAATCTAATGCCTGGCCCACTACAAGGGGATTGCGCTGCTGCCGGTAAGCTGCAATCGTGTAATGCAGGATTTCGTCGATCAGCCCCATGGCATTGATCTGCCCGGCGCGCACCGCTCGTTCCGGGTAGTTGACCAGATCGCGGCGCTGGTTCATCCTCTGAGCAAAGGTGCGGGCAGCGTGGAAATTGGCGAAGATCACGTTACCGGTCAAAGAAAAGAGCGTTTCATCAAATTGGTAGTAGTCGCGAGCGGCGCGCGAAACGTGAAACTCCATGCAGACATGCCGTTGAGGACGGGCTGGTTTAATGATCATAAACAGACTCCCAAGGCGGGGAATGGTTAGTGGTGCGGTAGGGATTATTTTATCATTGTATGGATGGTTGACCGCTCTTAGTGGGGGTGTTAAACTAGGTTAAGCTCTAGAGCAGTGAGGAACTGACCATGCCATATACAACCTTGATCTCGGCGGACGAGCTGTCTGCTCATCTGGACGATCCACAGTGGGCGATTATTGACTGCCGCTTTACCCTGGGAGATGCAGAGCGCGGTCGAAAGGATTACCTGGTGTCACATATCCCCGGTGCGGTCTATGCTCATCTGGATGAAGACTTGTGTGCGCGTGTGATCCCGGGCGTGACCGGGCGGCACCCGCTGCCTACAATCGATCAACTGGTCCAGAAATTCTCAGGTTGGGGTGTCGATAGTGAAGTTCAGGTGGTGGCTTACGATGATTGGCCTGGGATCGGATTGGGGACAGCCGCCCGCCTGTGGTGGACGCTGCGCTGGTCGGGTCACAATGCAGCGGCAGTGCTGGATGGCGGTTGGAGGTCGTGGTCCACGGCGGGACTGCCAGTACGGCTGGGGGAGGAGAGGCGCGCACCGCGCACCTTTCAGCTGGTGCTCCAATCTGAGTTGCTGGTTGGCGCAGCGGAAGTGGAGCGCCTGCGCATCGATCCAGCTTATCGTTTATTCGATTCGCGCAGTGCCGACCGCTATAGGGGGGAGAACGAGACGATCGATCCGGTTGCCGGACATATCCCCGGGGCGATCTCAGCGCCGTTCGCCGAAAATCTTGGGGTCGATGGTCTGTTCCTTTCACCGCAGGCATTGCGAAAACGATTTGAGGGATTACTTGACAAGACTCCAGCAGAGCGTGCTGTATTCTACTGCGGGTCGGGGGTAACCGCAACCATCAACAACCTGGCCCTGGCGCACGCCGGACTGGGAAATGCCAAACTATATGCTGGCTCATGGAGCGAATGGATTACCGACCCGGACAGACCGGTAGAGACGGGACCTGGTTAGAGGTTCTGATAGCGCGAGTCATCCAGCTCTTTGCGTAGGTCGTCTTCGTCTGACGTAGATTGGCCGGGCTCACCTGGCTGAACTTGCTGCAGCTCGGCCTCTTCTGCAGTACGCAGCGCGTCTGGCCAGGCGCGCCGCACCAGACTCCAGCGCCCGCAGTGCGGGCAGCGGTCCAGTTTGCCTGCGACCAGGTTAAGTCCCCAGATATGCATGCCGAAAGGGCGTCCACACTTCGGGCATATCGCACCCCCTAGGAGACCATAGCTGCGCGGCGCTCCCAGCGGCAGATGGCTGCCCTTTTTGCGGCCCAGCACCGATGGCAAGACGTAAGACAGCAGCATTACCAGGATAACCACGCCGACGAGGGGTATGACGATCTTGCCGACGGTCTCCAGGCCCTCCTCAGCAGGTACGAATTCTCGGCGCTGCTCGTTAGACACCAGCTCTTTCCCATCCGCGGTGTAGCCTCTGGCGCTCAGGGTGTGCACGCCTAAAGGATAATCCCCGGTATGAAACTTCACCTCAAACGGCGGCTGTGTGATTTCCCCCATCTCCTGCCCGTCGATCAGAAATATCACCCTGTCGAGGTTATCCGGACCTTCAACGATGGCGCTGAACGAGCCCTGGATCCTGCCGGTTCCAGAGGAATAGCCGAAATCGCGTCTCAGGGACAGCCTGAACTCTTCTTGTTCCTGGGCCCATCCGGGCAAATAAATAGACAGGCTGAAAAGGCTGATAAGCAGCAAGAAAGTAGTTCTCTTTAGCGAGAATGCTGGGCGTGAGCTGGTCATGTTATCCCTGCTGAGCTTATTTCCAGCGCGTCAGTATGGTCTCGCGCTGGAACAGGTGGGTGGAAATATATAGCAGCAGGACGTCGACCACCAGCACCACCACGATCATAAGGAATATCAACGAGCGATTGATGATGAATAGTCCGGCGATCTGACCAATGAAGACTGCCAGGATGGGTAAGATGACAACCGCTGAGACTTGCTCGGCAACCCGGGGCTCATTGACACGGGATGAAACCATGATGCTGAAGTTGACCGACATGATTGCCAGTAGCGGTCCCAACACGATGACAGCCAGCCACCACATCGGGTCCAACAATGCAGCCACAACCCGGGGTGATTGCACCACCAGTAGAGTACCGACAATATAAATTAGGAATCCTCCCCAGGTCGCCAGGATAGCTGGGATCGCTGCGGCCAGGTTCTTACCGGTCAGCAGTTCACCCGTAGTGATAGGCGTTGCCAGAAGCGGCTCCAGGGAGCGAGTGGTCTTCTCCCCTACTATCGAGTAGGCGGCAATGTTGACCGGGATCATCAAGGGGATGATCATGAACAGTAGCAAAAATTGGTTGGAAAGGTAGACCTGGAAGCACTCGCCGGCAGTCAATCCTTCCTGGCAGAACCGCAAAAATTCCGAGGGCATATCGCTGGTAAGCTCCTCTACGCTGCTGCCCCGGGTGAGGTAGTTCATCATTAATGGGATCATGGAGAGGATGAGGGGCATAAATATGATCGTGGAGATCACCAGGCGGTTCTTGAAGATTTCTGCCCATTCTTTACGAATGATTGTTCTGATCTTATTCATGGAGAGGTCTCAAATCGGTTTCATTGAATCTGTTATTTTGCTGACCGATGGTGGATTGATCGCTTGCGAGAAAGTTTACACGGCTTTCATCAGTTGCAGGTAGACATCTTCCAGGGAGTGGCGCAGCTCGCCGACAAACTGGACCTGAGCGCCGGAGTTTACCAACAAGCGGATGATCTCAGGATTATGAGCCTCCGGATTATCCAGGCTGACCAGGAGCTTATTTTCAATGCTGCGAACATCTTTGACGTAGTCCAGGCTGCGGATTACAGGCTCGAAGCTGGCATTCATATTGGCGAGATGGATCACCACTTTTCGATCGAACACCTGCGCCCTTAGATTGGCGGGTGTATCCACAACCAACAGGCGTGATTTGAATATACCTATCCGGTCGCACAGGCGATCGGCTTCATCCAGGTTGTGTGTGCAGAGGAAGATCGTCCTGCCTTCTTCACGCAGCTCGGAAATGAATTCACGTACCAGGTGAGCTGCTTCTGGATCCAACCCCGATGTTGGCTCGTCGAGAAAGAGAATGCGCGGCTCGTGCAGCAGGGCGCGGGCGATGGCAAGCTTCTGCTTCATACCTTTGGAAAATGATCCTGCTTCATCCATACGGCGATCCCATAAGCCAAGCATGCGCAGGTATTTCTCAACCTGTCCTTTTACATCATTCACTTCGTAGAGGTTGGCATACACCTCCAGGTTGAACTCAGCGCTCAGATTATCGTACATACCGGGTGCTTCGGTGAGGATGCCTACGGTACGGCGAATATTCTGGTTCTCCTTGCCCAACTCGAAGCCGTTGACTGTGGCAGTTCCAGTGGTAGGAGCGATCAGGCTGGTGAGCATGCGCACCGTGGTTGTCTTACCCGCCCCGTTGGGTCCCAAGAATCCGAAGACTTCACCTTCGGATACCCGCAGGGTTAGGTGGTCGACGGCTAGGGTGCCATCTGGGGTTGCTCCATTAAATTTCTTGGTCAGGTTTTCGGTAGTTATCATAGCAGCAGCTATATTGGATTTGGATGGATATCTGACACATTTTAATGCTTTATTGGTAACGCGACTCGTCCAGTTTTTCTGAACTGATATCCGGAGGGTCTATCTGAGCTAAGATGGAGGAATCGGATGCCCGGATGGGCTCAGGCGCTGGCTCTGCTGGCGGCTCTGGTCGGCGGAGGATAAATATGATCACCAAACTGGCACACGTGAACAATCCGATGATCAGCTCAGCCATGTAAGCACCCCAGACATTCGCTGTGTACACAGCAGCAGCATCGAGCAAGGCATGCCAGCCGATTGCTGCCCACAGCCAGATCATTCTCCTGCGGGTGAAGCACTGGAGAACCAGGATAGAGAGCGACAGATGCACCGGAATGGTAAGGGCTCGCTCCAGGCTTCCAAAAAGCGATAGGTACCAGGGCAGTGACCAATATACCGCTTTCTGCTCCTCTAACAAGGCAAGCTGATCGGCGGGCAGCATCCCAGACAGGTCAATATTCTGGATCGCCAGCATAATCAAATATGTGAGCAAGACCAATGCGCCAAATACGATCGCCTCGATGCCTCCATGACCGGCACCCAACAACAAGCCGCGCGCCCAGGAGCGCGCATCTTTGGCCCACCAGCGGTAAGCGGCATAGCGTGCCAGCTCTTCCCAAATGCCAGCGCTCAGGCCGAGCACGAGGGCATTGAAGACCAACCGGTAGGCCTCGGGTGGTGCGGGTAAAATGCCTCGATTAAAAAGAATGCTGATACCAGCATTGAATGGGATATGCCCGACCTGGGAAAGGATAAACGTGCCCGCTCCAATCCACCACAAACGCCAGCCAAGGTGAAAACGTCGTGTTAAGAATATGCCTAGACCGACTGGTAAGGCGATCATCAGCAGCCCATTGAGGAAGTGGGTGATGACGAGAATATTCATACCTTGGGAACGGAATCAGGGGAACAGCTGTATACTTACCAGAGAATACCCTTATCCGTGAATGCTAATTGTACCTGACTGCCCGCATTATCCACGGTTTCAATAAGTTTTCTAAGGAAATCCTGAAGAGCTGCTCGTTCAGAATTGGGTATCCTGCAATTCCCAAACACCCCCATCCACCCACAAAGTGTGTAAGTCCTAAAAATTAATACTCCCATCATCTTTTTCAATACAAGCGCTGGTTACAATTGTAAGAGAGACGCAGCCATAATAAATCCGGCAGTGTGTCTGCGGTCGGCCACCTGGGATGAATATCCCGGTTTGTTAGAAGGTACTTATAGATATTTCTGAGAGGCAAAACATTGTGAAATGGGATTTACGCGATTTTGATCGCAGCCCTGAACTCAATTCAGATATCGAGTGGATGCTGCAAAGCGGGCAGGTAAGCCGCATTTTCTTCCTGGAAACTCTGACAAGTGCCTACTTTGCCCCGATATCTCATCTGGCGTTATCCTTACTGAATGATGTCACTGCAGCACGCGCGGCTGTATATCGGACATTCCTGAAGGCCGCTCTCAACCTGCACCGCTACCGCAGCCAATATGGGGTTGAATACTGGTTGTACAAGATTGCCTGGGAAGAATGCAAACGAAAGCAACAGGGTGAGCGGCTTTGGAAAAGGTTGGAGGCGCTTTTATCCAGCGCAGGAGATTTTACTGATCCGGTGCAGACTCTACCTCCATCTGAGCATGACCAGGAAATCTGGGACGCCATCGACAAACTCGAGGGGAACTGGTGGTCTACCTTGATCTTGAAATTTGCTAATGGTTGGAGTTCAGAGCAAATAACAAAAATAATTGGCATTGGTGGAGACACCGTCGACCGATACCTCAGTCAGGCATTGCGCGAGGTAGCCCGGCAGACTTCGCAAAGCCCGGCTGATTTAGAGTCTGATCTCAAACGCAGCCTGGATGTGCGCTGGCCTCCTCCCCAACCTAGTGCTGTGGAGATCGAGCAGTTCGCCCACCTGGTGGATAAGCGAGCGGGAGCCGGGCATTCGATGCGCCACGGATTTGCTACATTGAAGGAGTTGGCGATCATCGGATTGGCGATCCTGCTGGTGTTTTTGGCTATATGGGGCGGCAATCGTTATTTGCTGCGCACAGAAGGGGATACCGATTCCAGGGGCTCTGGCTCGTCCAACCAACCGGGAGCTGCCGAATTGGCTGAGGGGGATGGTGGATCGGAGTCGGTCTATTCCAGTACACCGCAACCAGGATCGACCCGGGGAGCAAACGATCTATATCCCGGGCCAACTCCCACCCCGACCCCAACAGGTATATTTTATTATGTACAGGAAGGTGATTCGCTGGAATCTCTCGCCGCGACGTTGGGGTCCTCGATTGAAGCCTTGCGCCAGCTTAACCGCATTCCTGCCGGTGAAACTCTAAGAACTGGGCAGGCGCTGCTTATTCCGCGCAATCTTCCCGAGTCGCTCCATATACGCGCTACCCCAGTGATCCCTGTAGTGCACGATCTACCCCTCCGCCAGCCAATAACATCTCGAGATGTCTTTGATCTGTTAAATCCTGACGTGTATCCTTTCAGCACAATTTGGTTTGACGCACAGGTCTTGACCTATGCGACCGGGGACGAAACCATCTCCCCGGTTGTCAATCGCATCCAGGTCTGGTTGAGCCAGCGCCAGATGCTGCTGATCGGCGGACCGGCTGGAGAAGAGCCGACCGAAGTGGGGATTGGCCTATGGGGTAACTTATATGTGTCAAAACCGGGGATTGGTGAGCGCTTTTTCAAGGAAACGATCGAACCTTCGCTTAGTGGGTTCACGCTTTATGGTGCGATGATGCTGTTCGGCGAATCGGACGAGCTGGCTTATTCAACCTATGAAGTCATTGGCGAATCAGAGGTTGCTGGTCGGGCTGTCTGGGTGGTCAGCCGGTTCATGGAGGATAGAATACGGCAGTCGTTGCTCTGGCTTGATAAAAAGACCGGGATGGTCCTGCGCATCCGCAGGAATAATGAACCGGAGATGGATGCCAACACCGGCGAGTACCGTCCCAGTGAAGTGATCGTGCAGTCGATTGCCTACGATGTCAATTTCCCCCAGGATTTATTTGACATCGCTCTTCCCTGGCGGGGTGGTTTTGCTAGGGATTCTTCAGGTGAGCCGGCAGCCTCCGGTGAACAAACACCGACCATCAGGGAAGGGCAGTTGGCATTACGGGAGAAACGCACCAGCCCGCCTGAGGGATTCGACCCCAGCTCCAGCCGCTTGAGCTTCCGCTATCCCATTGGTTCATATCAACTGCCATCCATGGCAGGTACGGACATCCTGGCTGATGGCTACTACCTTATGCGTCTTCGAATGGGGGTTCCCTGGAATGCGATTTGTGAGCGCTCTCCGGATGGTGCGAAATTGGTTTTTGTGAATCATTCCAGCGATCGCGGCGGTACGGGTACCCTCTCAAGGGGACCTTATTATTTCGATCTGCATACGCCGGGCGAAATATACCGGTTGTTCCCCACAGCAGATCGTATTGGGGATGATTTCGCCATCTCACCCGACAGCCGTCAGGTGGCATTGTGGGCTTGCGAGCGGGAACAAGGCGCTTGCGGCATCTACCTGCACGATATGACTACCCATACCCGAGAGCTGCTCCTCGAGATCCAGGATGGTGCTGATGCCCTTACCTGGAGTCCCACAGGCGACCAGCTGGTATTCTTGACTGGCGGCAATACCTTCATGGTGGTGGATGTTATTAGCAGGGATGTCCTCTTTACTGGAGAATACGATTCTCAAAACATGGCTGCAACCTCTCAATTTCCAACAGAAAGCTGGGGCTCTACTTTCCCTTCTTATTCAGGTGGGCTGGAGGCCTGCGTGGACTCCCCCCTGGAGTAAACCGCCTTCCGGGTATAATATAGATATTGTTTAGAATATTGGGAGGAATTATGCTGCACACAGTTCGCGACTGGATGAGCCGACCGGTGGTTGTGATTGATCCTGACAGTAGCGTTTCATATGCGCTCACCCTTATGCGCCGCCGCAACATACACAGCCTGGTTGTTGATGTCCCCGGTAAACACCCTATCTATGGTATTTTAACAACGACAGATATTCGCGATAAAATAATCGCTGCTGATCGCAACCCGGCTGAGACACGCGTGCGCGAGATTATGACTGCTCCGGTGGTGACTGCCAATCCAGACTGGACCCTGAAAGAGTGTTCTGTGAATATGCAAGTCAACCACATCCATCATATGCCCGTGATAGATGAGAACGGTAATCTACTGGGTTTAATCTCCGCCACCGACATTTTTAGGGCGGCCGAGGAGATCGGCTGGGGTAATCGGGCATAGGACCGACGATCTGGAGCGGTCTGGTATAATTAGGGTTATTACAGGGTCGGAGTAGGTAAGGGTTTGGACATGCAACGCCGGGGCAATCCCGGTGTTATTTTGCATAAGTATCTATCCGAGAATTTCCGGATAGG
>Ga0105100_10000389_pt1 | contig 26136 bp, 26 predicted proteins | sample PPLLak12cMay2015_2_FD_87033 | JGI IMG/M metagenome (GOLD analysis project Ga0105100, IMG submission 87033) | Freshwater sediment microbial communities from Prairie Pothole Lake near Jamestown, North Dakota, USA - PPLs Lake P8 Core (1) Depth... | ecosystem: Environmental > Aquatic > Freshwater >... | reverse complement strand
CAATAATCGATTGAGTATTTTCCGCCGAGAACTATGTACGGTTCATAATATTTTTCAATGTGAGCGAGCCTTATTTCCTCAGCCTTGGGTTTGAGAAAACCGAATTTGGCAAAGAAACTTTGCTTATGCTTTTCACCCTTCATTCTCGCCATATTAGCATCCAGTCGACTCCTCAGAATGATCGTCCTATTGTCCACCGTCTTCTGAGGAAGAACTTCGATCTCTGTCATTACGTACACTTCTATCCTGCTTTTCATTTTTGCCTAATTAGCTCTTATGAATCAGTACTCCACATTCAGTTTTGACATACTCTTTTTAGACAAAAACGGGTTTGTACACCCATGATCTCTGATAACAAAAAATGAGTTGAAAAAATAAAGCATATAGTGAAGTGAGCGTTAGCCCAATTCTTCACTTTGCAGGTTTACTCTCTTATGGCTTAGCAGCTTTCTGGTCTTCAGCGCGTAGGTTCCTGTTGCCATGCGGGAAAGTTGGAACTGTGTAGACTTCTGTGACGCCGTTCATGTCTTTTACTTTCTTTTGTACAAATTCAAGTGCCTGATTGCTGTCTTCAGCGTTGATCCAAATACCAACGTCCCAAGCACCGAAAATGTTCATCGTGTAGCAGAGGTCCACGCCAGATACTGGTTTTTCAGAGAGGCTTCTTATGGCTCCCAACGTGTCCATTATCTTACCCGGGTTTAGTTTCATCAGAACCAAATAGTCAGTCATGTTCTTGTTTTCCTCCCGTTTTTTTGTTTGAAAGCTGATTCTCGTCCGATTAACTTAACACTTATGAATCAAGAATCTTGATAGCTTGTCAACATGTTGGCGAGACCGCACACACAACTTTTTCGAAACGATATTTGGATAATTTAAAAAATACGATTCGCAGGAAATATGAAAGGCTATAGTATCTGATGAACGGTCGAGTCCTCAATGATTACAATTGAAGGAATTAGGGTAAAAGCGAAAACCATTCCACGGAAAAAGCTTGAAGCAATCTGGGCTGTGCTGACAAGGAAACCCTTCCCCAAAGTGAGGGCTTTCCAGCTGAGGGACGACGACTTTGACAGAGTCATAAGGCTTAGAAGATGTGACGAAGACAGGGAAAGAGAGTTAAAGGAGTGGGGAAAAGTGCTTTCTACTGAGGGCACCGATGCTTGCGTGTTCAACGACGCCGAGACAATAACCGAATACGTTATACTGGTCCGGGAACGCCCTTATCACGATATAGCCAAAATCTTGGTGCATGAGCTGTCGCACATTGCCCGAGGGGACTTTTGAGGCTCAAACTCTCATCGTTCTCAGAATGTCACGTTGTCTTTTTAATGAAGGCGTCGGCGAACAGTCTTAAGCTATCTACTTTCGGAAGATCTCCAAAGAACAGCATGAAGAAAGTCACACCTAGTTCTTGGTATTGCTTCATCAGAAGCATAAGTTCTTGAGGGGTTCCCGTGAAGCTATCCGTCTCGGTTTCGGGCAACAAGTTTGTCGGTTTTTTTCTATTTTTCTCTTGATGAATGAATATCTGACCCGCTGGCCAACATGACCTCTCAATTTCTTGAGAGTCTCTGTTAATCACCCGACAGTAGTCTTGTAGAACTGCTAATTTGTGCTTGAAAACAGCTGGTGATGGCAAGTAGCCCCAGTCGAACCTGTCCGCGTGCTTTGCCGTTACTTTCAGCGTCAACTTTTCGCCCCCTCCAGCGATAGTTATTGGAGGATGTGGTTTCTGCCGAGGTTTAGGTTCACACACTGCTTCTTGCACATGATAGTATTTTCCTGAGTAGCTTGCTTTTTCTTCAGTCCACATTTTCTTTATCACTTCAACGGCTTCGTCCATGCGGTCTATCCTGTCCCTGGTGCTTGGAAATGGTATCCCATAGGAGATGTGCTCAAGTTCTTGGGCTCCAGCTCCGATGCCCAGTTCCAACCTGCCATTTGATAAGACATCGACCGTGCTGGCCATCTTAGCTAGCAGGGCTGGATTTCTAAAGGAGTTGCATGACACCATGGTTCCAAGTCTGATCCTACTGGTGATTGAAGAGAGCGCTGAGAGGGTAGTCCAGCATTCAAGAATAGAACTATTTCTGTACATTAGATGGTCATCTAGCCAGACAGAATGGTAACCACATTTTTCGCATTCCAAAACAACATCACGAAGAGCATCAAAGTATCTACCGTTGACATTTTGGAAAGCATAAAAAGGCAAAAACACACCAAATTTCAGCTCAGTCAAAGAATTCCACCCTTAACATAATGTTTTACACTTGTTCTTTAGATCTTAATAATTTTGGCACGAACCAAGAAAGAGGGGAAGGCCAAAACCAGGCGAATCTTGTGGTAACAGTCTGCTTGAAGTTGTTGTGATTTGTACAGAATCTCACACAACAACATCTTGGCAAAGGATACAGAAACAAAAAAGGAAAAAGGAGTCTTATGGTTGCCATTTCTCTATAAGATATTTAGGTATCTCGGAGGAGTCACGAGGTCCTACTTGGACTTTCCAGCCGCTCAGCTCTTCAATTTCGCCGCTTATCCTTGACGCCTTGCCTGGAATTATGATTTTTCTGTGCTTCACCTTGCCTTCAATACCTGTTGTTTTGATGGCGTCTGCGACCTTCTCAGCTGTCAGTTTTCGTCCTGCAACTCCGCTGTCCACAGCTGATCCTTCTGAGTCCACGACTATCAAATAGGCATTGAGTTTGGAGTTTTCAAGGTCGGAAGCAACAGTGTAGTATGTTAAGGCAAAGTTAGTGGTGAAAAACACTGGCGATTCTTCGTCGGGCGTACCGAATACCTTCAAACCTGGATCCACAGCTACTGGCTTTCGAGGGTCTGTGTAAATGTTTTGTCGGAGTACTGCGTTCGGAAGAAGCGACCAACCGTCAGCTCCATGCATTATGATGACATCGGCGTAGCGAACGATCAGCATACCTGCCAAGTACGCCTCTCTCCACTTGACTATTTCGTCAGCAGCGTCGCCCTTGTCCACCCAGGTAACCATTGGAACGCCTATCAATGGAAAGCCGGCAAGTTCCTCGCCTGCCTTGCAAGCTGCTCGGCGAAGCATTGTGAAGTTGTTCAACGTGTCAGACAATCCTTCATTTGGGAAGGTTCCAGGATCTAAAACGATGTCTTCAACCCCGTAGTCTTGAAGAGTCTTGGCCAAGGAAACAAGCATGTTTAGATCGTTTGGTGCAGAAGCAACAATAGGACAATTGTACATCAAGGCTAATTCGGCCATTTCCTTCCAGTTATCCATGTTTGCTGCATACAACAGTGGCCTAGCTTTCGGGGCGGCCATCAAACCTGCTTCAGCAACATTTGAGTTTAAAGCGCACAGTATGAGAGGCAGGTTTGTGTTTTCAGACACTTTCTTGACGGTAGCTTTGAACTTTTCTGGGTCACCTGAGGTTGATCGAATTGCAATCATGTCCAGTTTCAGTGTATAGCCTATGTATTCGTAGCTGAATTTTTCCGTGTTCTTCATGCGTGTGAGAACTTCTTCTTCAGGCATTTCATCCGTGACGTCAATCGCGATTGCTGTCGGGTTAGAGTATGTGAACTCGTGGCGGTACATAACGAGCTTGCCTCCGAGCTTCACAGCCTTCTCTCCTACGCCCACGACTACTTCCTTTATCGGGGGCTTCAGCATCTCCTTCAATTGATTGTAAGCTTTCTCGTTTTCCTTCTTAAGCAAGGGCGGACACTGATCGATACTGACTTCGCGATTCACGATTTTAGTTGCAAAAGCCATACAGTTCTCTTGGCCACATTCTTTGCAGTTTGTCTTGGGGAGAAGTTTGTAAACGTCGATTGGACTGAGTTCTTTTACGCCGGCTTTTTTCTTTGCGCTCATTTCATTCCCATCCTTCATGGTTTTGTTGAAACCCAGTCGAGGAATTTGCAGGCGTCGGCTTTCTTTCCGCTTACCAGTTGACGGGTAACGTCCTTTAGCGTTTTTACAGCAGCAGGATGCATCATCATGAATAGGTCCACACCGGCAAGTAAGAGAGTTAGCGCTGTAGTCACTTCCCACAACGGACCCCTAAGCTCACGCGGCTCCCACTCAGGAGCCATTTTCAGCCAAGCCTCTCGTGCTGCCCAGGCGTTCGTTGTGCCGGAAGACAGCGGGTGTGCCAACTCAGTATCACCCATCAAGCCAGCAATCCTCGCACGTTCCATGTTTGTGAAAGCGTAATCCAAACCATAGCCCAGAGCAGCTGTTGTCAAGTCCATTACGATATCCTCTTTGCCTAGATAGTCATACAAACGTCGGTTAAGCTCGCGGGCCAAATTCAAATCCATGGGAGTGAAAGACAGCGCCACATGCCCGTTTTTCTTGACGAATTTCGCGCAACGTTCAATATTCATGTCGGCGGTTAACGAACTTATCAGGAAACGTTCCCCAGCGAAGGTTTCAGTGATTTCTGCAAAAACATCCGCGTCTTTAACTGGATCCCCGCAACCTCCGATTACCAGTGGCACGTCAACTGCCTGAAGTATTTGCTCCACAGTTTTAACCGCATCTTTGGGAGTCGCATTCTTCAGTAATGGATCTATGCTGATCAAATGAACTGTCACCATGTCTGCACCAAACTTTTCAACCGCAAGTTTAGCCCAGGCTGCAGGATCTCCAATGACGTCCTTCACGTGCATCTTAACCGCTTTAGATAGAGGAATCTCCATGTCGAAAACATCAAGCGTGATTACGGGTGGATTCAACATTGGCCTCTCAAAAGAGTAGAAAGCAGGGGACGTTTCTCCGCCGATTACAATTGATCTTCCACGCGTTCCGCCTTCGCCTCTGGTCGCGCCTAGTCTTACCTCAGCGATCTTGCCCGCGTAAGTCTCAATGGGGGGCGTGAACTGCGTCGCAATGAGCTCTGTTGGTTTGCCTTTGACGACAGGGATTGCCTTCGCTTGGGGTATCAGTTGCCTTGGTAAAGCTCCTGACTCAAGCCATATTTCCAAATCTTTAACTTCAAGCTCGAAGTCCTCAAGCTCAACTTCCTGAGCCTTTGCCAGAAGATCAAGCAGGTCTGGGCTTATTGCTAACCCAGAGTCTTCATCTTTCTTCTTTTTTTCAGCCACAGGGATTCACCTTTAGCTTTTCTTCTCGCCTTTCATCGTGCGGATTATGACTTTCTTGGCGTATATCTTGGCGTCCTTCAAGACGATTTTGAAACCGCCAGCCATTATCGGCAACGTAGCTGCTGTGGCTACAGGCATCATAGCGCCTTCTTCCATGGTTTCTGCTGGCACCGCTTCTTCAACTGTCGGGGTCTCTGTCCATCGTGCTACGACAGGGTGGTTCTTCTCTTTCAGGAATGCCTTTAAAGCATCGATATTTTGCACGTCTTCCTCGGTGGCTATTTTATTCACAACGTCTGCTGGAATGAAGTCTTTGACTCGCTCCTTGACTTCCTTTGGCAGCCAGACAATCCGGTTCCATCCGTCGTCTGCCGCGAGGAACTTCTTGGAGCGCATGTATTCGATTGACATTCCGTGGAATCCATCTATTTGTCGCCCTCCAGCGGTGGAGTCGGCAAGAGTTGAGAATGGCAGACCGTTAACAGTGACTCCTTTGAAGCTTCTGTTGACCACGCCGAAACCATCAACTTCTGGAATATAGAAGGCCACAGCTTCGAAGCAGCCACATGAAGTGTGCGGGTGATCGAATGCGGTGTAGAGCCACACTTGGTTGACTTCGCCCAGAGTGCGTTTCTTGACGGTCTCGTTTATACCGGAGAATTCGCCTTTTTCAGCGTTAACCAATTCACCCCTTTCTATGGCAAACACTGGTCCCTTAGGATCTACCTGCGCAGATGCACGGCCATCAAACCAACTGATTACGCCCCAGTTTGAGTAGAGTTGAGGTGTGATAACACAAACGTGGCTAGGAGCAAAAGATTGGCATAGGACACACCCGTAAAATTTGTCAACTTCCTCATCTTTCAGGCCCCTTGCTTTGGCGTCTCTTGTCTCGTAATCTTGCATGGCTATGGGATACATCTCCAGTACTTTGGCTGGGTCGGTGACGAAGGTTATTTGAACCTTCTCGATTATCGGAAGTTCGCTTTTGAAAAGTTTGTAAAGCACTTTGCCAACGTATTCGAAAGAGTTCAGGCCTTTCTGGAAAGATTTTTTGCCCAGGCGTATCCAGATGTCGTAGCGCTGGTTTAGGTGCATGAAGCCTTCGATGTAGTTGAGGTAGCCATGTATGCGTCTTTCGATTACTCCTTCGAGTTGCTGGTCCAGCGTTGACCCCGCGGCTTCCACTAAAATCCCAAGCGGGTAGACGCTGCCTTCTTTCATGTCTTTTATGTCGGGACCAATTATGGTTACTTTTCCGTCTTCAATCGCGTCCATGGATCTTACTTTGGCTAGTTCAAATTTCTCTTTGACTGTTGGACCGCCGAGTTCTACTTGCATATCGTTTCTGCGGATGCGTTCGCCCTCGTATATTACGCCAACATCTACAGGTATGTCTTTAAACATTGACATTTTCTTATTGTCCTCCTTCAAACTTTGAAGTCATGACTGTGAGATTTTTCGCCCATTCTTCCAGAGTTGCATTTGGGAAAGACCAACTGGCATGAGCGTGATACAAATTGTCCAGTGTCATCGTTTTGAGACTCGGAGCAAAGTGTTTGAGTCCGCAAATTATCAGTGCCTCCATGTAATACGGCATACCGACGAACATCGCCATGTCATACGGTCCTTTCCCATCAAGTCCCTGCCAATCAGGGTCAACCAAACGGTTGCCAATGTCCATAGCAGACATAAATCCGGCTGGTTCATAGCCTCTCTTGAGGAATTCGCCCACTACATGGGCTGTTGCTACCACTGGAACTTTTGACGCTCTGGCGAAGTCGATAAGAAAGTCGATTAGCTGCCTGCCTTCCATCCAGCGTTCAGTTACATAGCTACCCGCAACAAGGATTGGACGGGAAGCTTTCTTGATCATGGCCACAGCTACTTCGGGCTTCTGTATGGGGTTTGCTTTCTTTGTAGCAGCTATTTCTGCACATTGCCAAGGTTCACAGGACATTCAGTATCACTCCTTGACTTTTCTGATCATTCTTGGGAGCAATGTCGGATCCGGAATCACCGTTTCCTTCCAGCCTTTTTCATCGAGAATCTTGACGATTTCGTCTTTCATGGTCATGGGTACGTCTGCCATCGTACGCACGAACAAGTGTATGTCTTGCGGCATGGTTCCGTAGAGGCGTTTGCTCAGGTCTATGTAGTGTGAAAGCTTAATGCTGCGACCCTTCCAAGTGTCGTTGGGTCTAATGCACAGTTTTGCGATGGCAACCATGGCTTCCTGTGGGGTTTCGACAGTTTGGAACAAGTGTTCAGGCGCGGGGCCGACGTTAACCTTATTCCCTGTGCGGGCATCGTAAACTTCCCAGTCTTCAGGTTTATCCTCTCTACCCAAGAGCATTCGACGATACTTGCTGCCATGTGGACCCACAAGCACTGGCACACCCAGACTCCAAAAACCAGCTGCGATGGATGCTGCCTTCTGCGAATACGCGCCCCAAGCTAAACCAACTGCGCCTAGACGGTTGTGTATGTAATCAGCAATTTCTTCGTAGTTGCCTCTTAAGTTACGTTTGGCGAAAATGTTGGCCACTTTTATGGCTGCGCCTGCAATGTGCGCGTTTGCGACGCATGAGCCGACGTTGAGGACTCCCCCAGCTTCAAAGCCGCCAGGGAATTCCTCGTAAAGCGTTTTGCCCTCTTCGTTCTTGTAGGAACCTGCGGACATGGCTGAGCATCCTGATGTGACGACGATGTAGCGCCTGCTGGCGAATTCTCGGCATATGTCATAGACGTCTTTGCCGCCTTTTGGGTAGTTACTGCAACCCACAACTGCGACGATGCCGGGTATTTCTCCGAGCACAATTGGGCTGCCGACGTTGCGTATTTCCACGTCTTGAACCGCACCTCTGCCTGCACGACAGAAGTTTTTCTCCTCCATCATACTCCGCTCGCCAGCTCTGACTATGAAACCGTGGATTCCAAGTTTGACTGGGCAGGCTTCTTCACAGCGTCCACAACCGATGCAGTACTCATACAGATCAGTGAGCAATGAAAAATCGCCTTCAGACGCTGCCTTAAGCGCTGCAGGGATCTTGAGGTCTTGCGGGCAACTTCTCTGGCATAGATTGCATTGCCTGCAAGACTTGGCGAGCGTCTTAATCTCCTCGAGCTTCGGAAGATTACTGAATTTCTTCCTTATCGGAGCAACTTGTTGAGCCACTCTAACGGCTACTTCGCCGACTTTTTCTGGGTCTAGAATCAACACACCCGGGACCTTGCCGCTTACAAGGTCAGCAACTATTTCATCTGAGGGATCATTTGTACGGTTCTTGAAGCCCACGCAGTTTTTCTCTGACGCAGCGATCACCGGCATGAAATGGCGACTAGCCTCATCGGCAATATCTGTTCTGACGCATTGCTCGTCCAGAATAACAACGTCGGCAAATCCGCCTCGTATGAAGCGAAGCTGCCAAGAGATTGGTCCTACTATTTTGCCGCGGCTAAAGTATCGTGTGTTGTCAAGTGCTGTGCAGCATAATCCTACGACTTCAAGCTTGTCTGCGAGGTTGTTGTCTGTCATGTAATCGATTATTCCAACGGAGGGCACGACGTTATGGCCAATGCACATGATGACTGGCTTTGACGTGTCAACGGTTCCAATACCCATTTCAATAAGCGGCGCTTCTGGTTCAGCCTTTGGAAAATTAAGTGTTGAAATTTGAGCAATGTCTGCGACTTCCATACCTACTTGGTCAATTCGGCCGGCGTGGAATGCCTTTGATTCAAAATCCAAGTTATTTGCTTCTTGACCCGTATGTGCGACGGAGAGTAGGTGTGTGATTTGCTTCTCGCAGTATTCCAGAACTTCATCAAGATCTCCGAGAGTTTGAGGTCTTATTCCAGTGACAAGTCTAGTGACTGGAGCCTCAACCTTCACGTTTAGGCCGCCTACATCCAGTGGATAACGTCGGCCGTATTTCTCGACTAGATGATCGACAACATGTCGAGCATGTCCCGTGTGAGTTGCCGCCCCGATGCTGCAAGCTATAAGGACTATGCGGGATGACTGGTCGGCTATGTCTAAGCCGCATGCTCCACGCTTTCCGGCTGTCAAATCGCATTTGCCAAAAGTGCAGAGACAGCAGAGATCACAATCAGGCATGTAGAATGGTTTGTACTTGTTGAGAAGCATCAGGTCCCAATTTCGTAAAGTAGTCAGTCCCGGCATCGGGGTCGGACCCATGGGTTCCGTCCAAGAGTCATCAACAACTCTGCCTATAGAAACTTCGAGGTTCTTAATGAGACTGGTGTTACTTTTCATTTCACCAATTTTCACGTTCAGGTTCTTGCTAGTCAACTCTGAATCCCCAGTTAAGGTTGGGAGACCTACATAGTTTTAAACTTTTCCTGATGTGCGGGGGAAAACTTACTTCAAAGTCTGCCTCTTAAATATGAATATGTCCGTTGGTGTGTCCATCCACGCGGACTCTTAAATCGAAAAGCTCTTATAGCACTTACAAGCAAATGGATTGTTAGTAGGTAGGTAGGTAGTAAATGGTATTGTTTAATTGTCGACATTGCGACTACAAATGGGATTACCAAGGCGAGAACGAGTACTATGCCACCTGCCCTAGATGCCGTTACAAGGTCAGGATCCCCGAAGATAAGGCCGAATTGTTACGCAAGAAACGTTGGATGTGGAGCAACGCAAACGCGCGTTCAGGGTTGGATACAGAGGCGAAAACCAAACTCCCATCAAAAGAGCACCCTGTGAAACTGCTCGGTATTGCAGGAATAGTGAATAGGACAATAGAAGACTACCAATACGACAAAAGCATGTTAATTCAAATCCTTTTGAAATTGCAGAAAGACTTCGGCTGGCTTCCAATGGAAATGCTAGTAGAGGTAAGCAAGCAATTAGGGATATCTATTAACCAAGCATATCAAGTCGCAAGCTTCTATAAAGCATTCTCTCTCAGTCCTCGAGGGAGACATCTAATAAGGGTTTGCACCGGAACTTCCTGCAAGGTGAGAGGCGCCCCAACAATTCTTGAGAAATTGCAGAGCTCTCTAGGCATAGACACCGGTGAAGTCACAACAGATGGAAGATTCAGCCTTGAAACAGTAAACTGTCTAGGCGGTTGCGCTCTCGGCCCAATGATGATTATCGACGGCGAATATTATGGAAACCTGAAACTGCTTTCCCTCAAAAGAATCCTATCTAAATACACATAATAGGTGAATGAATTGGGAACTCCTAAATTAGTACGGTCACCGAAAGACCTCGAAAACCTTCGCGAAGAAATAAAATCCGAGAGGAAACCAAACAAGTCAGGCATCTCGGTTTGTGTCAGCACTGGTTGTGTCGCACTCGATGCCCCGAAGGTCAAGGAAGCCTTCATGGCAGAACTGGAGAAGCAAGGACTGAGAGATCAAGTGGAATTCAAGGAAACGGGATGCCTTGGATTCTGTGAACAAGGACCAAGAGTTACAATCTATCCGGAAGAAATCTGCTATTTTAAGGTCAAGCCCGAAGATGTCCCAGAAATCATCTCTCAGAGCATTGTTCAAAAGAAAGTTTTAGAACGGTTGCTTTACAAAGACCCAACCACCGGTAAAAGAGCGAAAAAGCTCGAGGACATAGCCTTCTACAAATACCAGCAAAGATTGCTTCTAGAAAACAACGCGAAGATAGACCCCAAGAATATCGAAGATTACATTGCTCTCGGAGGATACAGCGCCCTTGCTAGAGTCCTCTTCGAAAAGACACCGGAGGAGGTAGTAGAGGAAGTCAAGAAATCTAAACTCCGGGGACGAGGTGGAGGGGGATTTCCAACCGCATTAAAATGGGAAACGACGCGGAACGCACCCGGCAAACCCAAGTACGTCATTGTCAACTGTGATGAAGGCGACCCAGGAGCCTTCATGGATAGATCTCTGATGGAGGGTAACCCCCATAGTGTGCTTGAAGGTCTCATCATAGGCGCGTATGCGGTTGGGGCTCATGAAGGATTTGTTTACGTGAGAGAAGAGTATCCCATAGCTGTAGAAAACATAGGCATAGCCATAAAACAAGCAGAAGAGTACGGATTGCTTGGCTGGGGCATTATGGGCTCGAGTTTTAACCTCAGGGTCAGAGTTCACAAGGGCGCGGGAGCTTTTGTTTCAGGAGAATCGAGCGCTCTCATGACAGCAATCGAGGGAAGGGTTGGTGAACCTAAACCAAAATACATTCACACAGCAACTAAAGGCCTGTGGGACAAGCCTACTGTCCTAAACAACGTCAAGACTTGGGCTACGATCCCTCTAATAATCCTCAAGGGTGCTGACTGGTTTAAGGGCATAGGGACCCAAGACAACACTGGAACAATGATCTTCTCCCTCGTCGGGAAAGTCAAGAACACAGGCTTGGTGGAAGTGCCTATGGGAATGTCTCTTCGAGATTTAATCTTCAAGATAGGTGGAGGCATCAGAAACGACAAGAAGTTCAAAGCAGTTCAAATCGGGGGACCGTCCGGTGGCTTCATCCCAGAGGAGCATCTCGACATTCCAGTGGATTACGATGAACTTGTAAGAGTTGGTTCGATGATGGGCTCGGGAGGCATGGTAGTCATGGATGAAGACACCTGTATGGTGGATGTAGCTAAGTACTTTGTCGATTTTCTTCTTGAAGAATCATGTGGAAAATGCATCCCTTGCCGTGAAGGATTGAGAGTTCTCTCCAATACTCTGGGTAACATTTGCGCAGGGAAAGGGAAGGCCGAAGACATACAGACAACTGAGGAGATAGCTGAAACAATGAAGGAGAGCCTGCTCTGCGCGCTAGGCAGAACCGCGGCAAATCCTGTGCTCACATCTCTAAAGTACTTTGGAGAGGATTGGGAACAACACATAAAAGAGAAACGTTGCAAGGCTAACGTCTGCAAAGCTCTTATTGACTTTTACATAGATCCGGAGAAGTGCCAAGCTTGTCAACTTTGCCTAGCTGAATGCCCATCAGGAGCTATTCAAGGCGACAAGGACCAAGTTCATTGGATTGATCAAGAAAAATGCATAAAATGTGGGACGTGCTATGAAATTTGCAGTTTCCATGCGGTGCAGAAACTATCAGGAGAACCCATCCCGCCTGAACCGAAAGGAATTAAACCAAATCGAAAACTAAAAGGAGAGAAGAAGAATGAGTAAAGTGATTAGTCTACAAATCGACGACAAAGAGATCAAAGCAAAAGAAGGAGCAACCATTTTGGAGGCAGCGAAGCATGCAGGTGTGGAAATCCCAACCTTATGCTTCTATGAAGGACTGGAACCCTATGGTGCCTGTCGGTTTTGTAGTGTAGAAATCGAAAGAGGCGGAAGAAATCAAGTGGTAGCCTCCTGCTGCTATTCAGTGGAGGATGGATTAAAGGTGAAAACCAAAACTCCCAAAATCACGAAAATGAGAAAGACAATACTAGAATTAGCTGCTGTACGTTCTGGAAAAGATGTCAGTGGAAGGATGCTGGCCTTGGCCAACGAATACAACGCGAATTTATCTCGATTCAAGATGAAAACACCTTTGCCCCAGAAAAAATGCATACTTTGCGGACTATGTGTACGTCGTTGTACGGAAGCAAACTGGGAAAGCGCTATAGGATTCATTGGTAGAGGAATATACCGACGCATTGCACTTTTCCCTATGCCAGCGGCAGGGCTCTGCTCTACATGTCACTATTGCGCTGACGTATGCCCCACTGGGAGGATTACCACTGGAAGCGGTCCTCATCCTCCTTTCCCCAGAGTTGACGACGTAATTGCCGGGAGAGAATGAAGTAGAACTCGTCCAGAACTACAACAACCATAAGTTAGGCTTGCTTTCAAATCTGTCACTGTATGTAGCCCGTCAGTCTCATAATGGCCTTGACAGAAACATACGCTGGATTGTCTGAAGGCAAGCCCAGTAATGATTTCCCGTTAAGAACGTAATCGTCTACCTGTTCATCGGCAGCAATTTTTCCCAAATACTTAAAATTCAATTCGGCTTCAGCCTTGTTGCCGAGTTCGGCTGGAAATCTGTAGCCGCCGATGAGGTAAAAATTGTCAAATTCCATGCTGACTTCTTTTGCGATGCGGTACGCTCGTTTAACGTGGTCTAAGCTCTTCTTAGAGTGGTCTAGAATGTCAAGAATATCATCGACTTTTGATGTTATGCGCCTGTTCAAATGCTCAAGCCCTGCTGGGGAATCAATCAGGACATACGTGTAATTCTTGGTCAGAGATGCCAGTGCCCCTTTCAAGGCGGAGTTTGGCATACAGTAGCAGCCTTCAACCCATTTGGTGCCCACAGCTATAAAATCGAAATCGGGACTCTCAAACAGACCGCTACTCCATATCTTGCTCTCTATTCTTTCAGTTGGAGGTACTCCGACAGTTGTACCCCCTTGTTCAATGAATGTGTTAACAAGAAGCTCCGAAATGGTTTTTTTGCCAGCTTCTTTGAGGTCGACGCCCACCATCTCGGCAAGATTCTGGTCGGGATCAGCATCCACCAGTAACAATGGAGCATATCCTGCTTCCACAAAACTCTTAGCCATCAATGCTACGAAACTCGACTTTCCAGTTCCTCCGCGGCCAATTGTTACGATAGTTTTCATTCAGACATCACCCACCTTGATCAAATCAACCTATTTACCCTTTTTAATAAATACCTCGCATAACCCATCTATAACTCGCACAGCCTCGATATCCTTCTTCATAAGAGGGGTTTCTCCTTTCATATCCGCGTCCGTCACCTTCGAGTCAAATGGAATAAAAGTGAGAATGGAAAGATCATTCTTCTCGGCGAAAACGCGGATAGCGTCTTTCTGAGCATCATTCATAACCCTATTCCCAACAAGAAAAAGCTGCTTCATTCCAGCCTTCGCCGCCAAATCATGAATGTTCTTAGCGGTCTCCAGAGATTTTAGATTTGAGTCTGCCACTATAAGCAAAGCATCAACTTGTTTTGCAGTCCCTCGGCCTATGTGCTCAACGCCCGCTTCCAAATCTAAGACAACAGCCTCATTTCTATCAACAATCAAGTGACGAAGCAAAGCTCGAATAACAGCGTTAGGAGCACACATACAACCCGAGCCCATCGACTTTACAGTACCCATGACAATCAAATTCACACCAAGAGGGGTACTTACAGAATACTCACGAACAACATCATCAACAGTAAACGATAAACGATAAACTCCTGAGTAGCCAGTGCTCGTTTTGGAGTCAACTAACTCTTTATTCTCAGAGATGGGTACAATCTTGCGAGCCTCTTCAGCTGACAATCCCAAAGTCAAAGCGAGATTCGGCGAAGAATCCGCATCAATTGCAATAGTTTTTAGCCCTCTTTCAGCAAAACCACGCGCAAGACCCCCTGCAATCAGGGTTTTGCCTACGCCGCCCTTACCGGAAACTGCGATCTTCATATGTTTTCAACAAACATTTTTTCTACTTAAGGCTTATTTACGTTTCCTCTTAGATTTTGTAGAAAGAATGCGAGCGCACCTTGTTAAGCCAAAATGGTAGAAGACTGCAAGATAAAATCACAGACAAATATCGAATCAAAGACGGCTCGGCTCAATTGCCTCTGGAAATGTAAAGTGCGCGCGCTGTGAGACAGGATAAAATGGGCGTTTCAAACTTTGGAACGCTCGTTTCAAAGTGTCCCTTAACTGGAGGATTAACCATTACTTCCGATGGTGAAATAAAATGTTGAAAAAAAGCAAAGTCACCGCGATGGCACTGTTAGTATCCGTCATACTGTTGGCAAGCCCACTGATGCTGGTGCAAGGCCAGACTCTAACCTCGCCAGCCGCTAAGGTGGTTTGGATCGCTGAAAATGCAGGACAACACATTCAAAACCTGATAGACTTGATAAATGCAGATGAAGATGCGCTCACAAAGATTGCCGTTGTTGAGCTCACAGAGGACTTTGAAGCTAATGTGACGTTATACGAGACTGATGGCTTGGCAAACCTAGAAGCTGCACAAGAAGCTCTGGCAAACACTGAATACGAAGATGCGGTTGATTCTGCGGTTGAAGCTTTGAGAATTTTCAGAGAAGTTTACAGTTCAATACACATTATCATGGAGAAAGCAGGCATCCAGAGAGATGACTTGATTGAGAATCAGGGACTGCTGGAAGCAATAACGCGCGAACTCCAAAGGATCGATCGTCTGCGAGAGATCCTGTCTGATGATGTGCCGCAAGATATTCTCGATTCGCTTGATGCTGCTGAAGCGTTGTTGAGTGAGGCTAGAACGTTGCTGCTTGACGGTGATGTTGATGCTGCCAGGTCTGCGTTTCTTGAAGCCAAAGAGAGCATATCAGAAGTCTACGTTTACTTGAAGGCGCAGGCTGTGGATTACAACACTTGGCGACTCTACAACTACTGCGAGCAAGCCCGTGAGAGAATCCGTGAAAGATTCCGATATGGTCAAAATCAAGGGGTTGACTTCTCGGGTGTGCTGCAATCATACGGTTACCAGAGTGAGAACGAATTCATGGAGGCTTTCCAGAACTGGGCTCAGACAGCTCAGGGCGAACAAAACTTCGGCGATGCACTGCGGGATTGCCAAGAGCTGAGCCAGATGGTTCAGCAGATGGAGCAAGCTCTTAACCAGGAAATCAATAGGCATCAGGGACAATATGGCTCAGGCGGCAGCGGCTCGGGCAGCGGATACCGCGGTAGTGGATCTGGATACGGCGGCAGTGGTTCTGGTTCCGGAAGCGGTTCCGGCGGCGGTTCCTAAAAAGAGAGTTTCCCCACCCTACCCAAACTCTCTCTTTTCCCTTTTTGTGTTTTATTTTTTGAGTTGCACTTGGTTTTCGAGTCCAATTCTCTGGATTTCAACAATTTCCAACGATTCCAAGCGTCTGATTAGTCTCCAGAGGCTTGTTCTAGGCATATCAGGAAACCGTTGGCGTATCTCAGCTTCGAAAGCTTTGCCTTCTTTCTCGGCTAAGAACTCGATTACCGCCTTGTCTTCCTTCATCAGATCCGGATGGCTGTTAAGTATCTTTTTGACGTTAACTTTTCTCTTTCGCCTAGTGACAAAAAACGCTATGAGAACAATAGCTGCTGCGGCGGCCGCAGCGATCACGTATTCGATTGGAATTGCCCAGGCTGCGCTGTTCGGGTCTTCCTGCTGCAACGGCACGATATAGCTAAGTTCCCACTGCCCAGGATACAGGGACAATGACAATTCGTCGCCAGCCGTGTCTATTGTCGTCGGCACCTGGTTCAGGTAGACTATTGTTGAGTTTCTGGGCAGAAAGACCGTTAAATTGTAGGGATGATTCAGGATTAGGGTCCATACGTCAGCTACTTTGTTTGTAAGTGCCAGGGTGTCATATTCAACTGAGAAGTGGGAAGCTCCTAGGGTGAACACGGTCACGTTCTCCGCGTTAAGCTGGTAGTCTACCGTTAGCTGGTTCTCATCAAGAATGATCAAGTTTTCAATGGATGAAGTTAAGAGGGTCAGGTCTATTTCGGGGAGAAGATTGTCCACAATCACCGTCTGTGTGATGTGAGCTAATCCGTCTCTGTAGACTTTGACTGCCATTGTTTCGACTTCGAACGTGATCTGAGCTGTTGCCGTGGTGGTTAGAATTGAGAATAGGAGGATTGTGAATAAGACCGTGGTTCCAGCGTGTTCGCCGTCGAGGTTCATGCGATTTCACATTAGATTTGCCAGTTGTAGTTAAGATTTTTGTGTATCATGAATACAGGTTGAATGTGGTAGTATCCTGAGGAGACAAACGTTAAGGTTTGCGCAGGTGCGAGTTTGAGGACTGAGATGGTGTGATATGATAGTATTTCATATTTGAAACGGTTATTTCACAATGTCCCTTAAGTCAGGCGGCAGCATATAGTATATCTCGTGATTCGCGATGAAGAAATGTCGAATATCCAACACACATAAACTCGGAACCTTCATCATGGCCTTGCTGATCGCCGCGTATGCGGCACCCCTATGCGCAGCTTCTGCTGCTGAACAGGCACCAGGACTCGGAGACCCCTCGGGCACGGGTAACTTTCCAGACGTGCCAGGAGTCCCCGACAACGCCGTACAATATAACAAAACCGATGTCACCCCCGTCGCTGAAATGGAAAAAGTCCAGGCAGGAGAACCAGCATTATTCCAATACAGAAACATGACCATGCTCATGAACTGCACACAGAATTGCACCGTAGTCTTCACAGCAGACCCAGACGTAACTTCGAAGGTTCTCGGCCTCTCCGTGGAACTCAATCAAACGATGACGCTGACTATGAACATGTATGGTCTGCCGCAACAGGGCGAACAGGTTATGGAGCGAACTTTGAATTTTTACTTGGGCATTGAGCCGAATGCAGAGCTACAGCTGACTGCACAGATAAGATTGCACGTCAACCAGACAGAGCTTGATGAGGAACTCAACAGAGAGGTTAACGCTTCGAGGCTGACGTGGATGTACTGGAACCGGACTCAAGCTCAATGGATACCGGTTGAAAGCTTCATGGATCAGAACGGATACTTGGTTTGCAACACTAACCACTTCTCATTGTGGACGGTGGCCGAATTAGCCGACACAATGGAACCTCCAGAAGATACGACTCAGGGTGGAATCCCCGTCGAGTACATCTACATCGGGGCAGCAGTGATCGCAGTCGTGGCGGTCGCAGCAGTAGCATTCGTATACAGGAAACGAAAGTAAAGGCAAAATCAAATCCTCCCTCTCCCTTTTCCTTTTTCTCGAAAATTCCTACTAACGCACGCGTAAACCAGCCTTAATAAAGCTAACTTGGCATGTGTATGAATCGTCTGAAAGCCCCAAATGCCCTTTAACGAGCTCAACGCTGATTTATGTTAACCTTGACTTCAATTCCTTCTCTAATACTTTGAGTTACGGTACAATAGTTCTCAAAAATATCCAAGCACCGCGGAACCTTCAGTCTGTCCTCCTCGTTCACTTCAAGATGAATCTGAACATCTAAACCCGCGATTCTAAGGTAACCCTCTTTGTTCCTTTCTATATTCGCCTTGACAGTTGTGTCGAGTTTCTTAACCTTGACTCTCGCCTTGCTCAAACAGTACAATAGACTAGAGCTCAGACAATGACCGACCGCAGTTGACAACAGTCTCGAAGGATTCGGACCCAAACCCTCCCCAGTGGGCTTCATTTCATCCACAAAAAGGCTCGGAACACCATCCACGTCAAATCCAGCTTTAAACCTGTACCCCTCAAGAAGCTCCAGCTTTGTCAAAATCGACTCAGACAACATCAACCCCTCCGAAACACATTCATTTCCTTACAGTTTCTATTCGACAAGGTGCCTCTTATTCATGATGTGACTACTAGCACACAACAACAAATGATTAAGAACAACGTTCACTTCTGAAAAAGCGTTGCTTATCTAACAGGTAATGTAGAGGTGAATTGATTGTTGTATGAGGCGATCCATTCTCACCCAGCAGCTCAATGTCCATTGCTGAAACCCGAAGGAAAAACAATGATCAAACAGCTATTCTCCGATGAAAACGTAAAGCAAGCGGGAATCAAAATTGCGGCGGCATATATGAGTTGCCCAAAAGACACAGCCATAGACCACAAAGGCTTCTTCACAATAGAAGCAGATAACCCAGGTGCGATCACCAAATTCTTTGGACCGATGACAGTTGAAGTGAGACCAGTCCAACCCCTGAGCGAAATTGCCAAAACTCTTTAGAGTCTAAAACAGCTTTCCCCTTTTTTTTATACGAGTTGCCTCTTGCAGCAAGCGACGACCGAGATTCTAATATAATCGGTGCTACAGTGAACCAATGTGTAACTTGACGATTCATCAAAGTAGTGACTGGTTAATTTGCCACCCAAAGAACTTGATTATTCCGATCAAAAAGACGCAGAAGCAGTAAACTCACTATCCAGCGGCCCATTAGAAACGGGGCTCAGTTCTGCTGAGGCCCAAGAGAGACTAAAGCAATACGGGTTCAACGATGTTCCAGAAAAGAAACCCAAAACAATTCTGCAGTTTGCAAGGAAATTCTGGGGTCTAAGCGCTTGGATGCTTGAAATAATCATCGTTCTTTCTCTGTTTCTCCAGAGATACACTGATGTATATATCGTAGCGGGCCTGCTTGTGGTTAACGCAGTACTAGGTTTTGCGGAGGAGCAAAGGGCCTCAGGAGCTGTTGAAGCCCTGAAAGCAAGATTGCATGTGAACGCACGCGTTTTGAGAGACAGCATCTGGAAAGTTATCCCGGCGAGAGAACTTGTCCCGGGTGATGTAGTAAGGATCAGGGCTGGTTATTTCGTGCCCGCAGACGCTAAAGTGGTTCATGGAGATGTTGAGGTCGACCAGTCAGTATTGACAGGTGAATCTTTGAGTGTGGAAAAGAAGCCCGGTGACTTACTCTACTCTGGGTCAATAGTTAAACGTGGAGAGTCAAACGGGATCGTCGCATCTACCGGAGTCAAGACCTATTTCGGAAGAACTGCACAACTTGTTCAGATAGCAAAGCCTAAGCTGCACATAGAAGCTGTTATTTCAAATTTGGTGAAGTGGCTTCTGGTCATGGTTTCAGCATTGATTTTTGTTGCAGTCGTCTATTCTCTAAGTCGCGGTTTCAGCCTTCTTGAAGTCTTACCCATTGTTCTTGTGGTTTTGCTGTCCGCTATGCCAGTGGCTTTGCCCGCCATGTTCACCGTGACCATGGCCCTGGGCTCATTGGAACTGGCAAGAAAAGGTGTCATAGTAACAAGGTTGAGTGCTTCAGAGGATGCGGCAACAATGGATGTCCTCTGCGCCGACAAAACAGGCACAATCACAATGAACAAGCTTACCGTGGCAAAGATAATTCCACAAAGCGGTTTCACTGAAAGCTATACGGTCTTGTATGGAGCTTTGGCTTCACAGGAAGCAAATCAAGACCCCGTTGACATGGCTTTCATCGACTTTGCCAAGCAACAGAAACTCAATATTCATTCATATAGTCAGAAGAGTTTTGTCCCATTCGATCCCAAGACCAGAAAGACAGAAGCAACTGTCCAGAAAGACAGCGTTGAGTTCAGAGTTGCAAAAGGTGCCGTGAAAAATGTAGCAGAAACGTGCGGTTTCAGCAAAGAGGCAATCGAAAACCTCGAGGATCAGATGCGGGAATACGCTGCAAAGGGATATCGAACTTTGGCTGTTGCCAAGACTGAGGACGAAGGTCCATTTCAACTAGTAGGCTTAGTTGCACTCTATGACGCGCCAAGACCTGATTCAAAGGATCTCATTCACGAACTCAAGAGATTGGGCATATCTGTCAAGATGCTGACGGGTGATGCGCTTGCAATCGCTGAGGAGATCGCAAAGGGTGTTGGGCTGGGAAACAAAGTCACGAAAGCGGCCGATCTTGAAGAATCCATCAAGAAAGACGCGATGGAAGCTCAGGATGAAGCCGAGAAAAGCGATGTTTTCGCAGAAGTTTTCCCGGAAGATAAATATGCCATCGTCAAAAGCCTGCAGGCACGCGGACATGTTGTAGGCATGACCGGGGATGGGGTGAATGACGCGCCGGCTTTGCGGCAGGCAGAAGTTGGGATTGCGGTGAGTAACGCAACGGATGTGGCCAAAGGAGCTGCGAGTGTTGTTTTGGTCGGCGAAGGTTTGACTAGCATAGTGAACCTCGTCAGTAATGGCCGAGTTATCTATGAAAGAATTACAGCTTGGATTGTTAGCAAGATTGTTCGCACGCTTCAGGTCTCCGCTTTTTCAGTTTTTTCGTTCATTCTTACGGGTAGCTATGTGGTTTCAGCATTCGCAGTTATTGCTTATTTCTTTTTAACGGATTTTGTGAAGATAGCTCTCTCCACTGACAGGTTTACTCCATCTGATATGCCTGACACTTGGAATTTGAGGAGCGCTGTAAAAGCGTCCGTAATTCTCGGGCTGCTTGTCATCGTTGAATCGTTTGGACTACTATACGTAGTGTTGAACTATTTCCACGTGGGAGTTGATAACCCGGTCATTTATAGCTTGACGTTTGAGATTCTTTTTTACTCTGCCATTTTCCTGATTTTCAACGTGAGGGAACGGGGGCATTTCTGGAGTTCAATGCCGAGCAGGACTCTTCTATTGTCTATAGTGCTAAGCCTGGTCGTTGGGACCGCTATAGTGACTGTGGGTATTCCGGATTTGCCCGCAGTTCCAATCGGCGAAACGATTCTGATTCTGGGTTTTTCAGCGGTCTTCTCTTTTCTGGTTAACGATACAGTGAAATACGTAATGGCAACGCGGGCCAAGATCTGTTGGTAGTATTGTAGTTTGGCAAAATATTTAATTGCTTAATCCAGTAGAGATGTTTGAGGAGTTTTTAGGGATGCCTAGAGCATATGTATTGGTAAATGTGGAATCAGGCTCCGAAGACGAAGTTCTCAGAGAACTCATGAAGATAGAGGGTGTGGAAGAAGCTTACTTCTCGTACGGCGTCTACGACCTAATCACAAAAATCAGGGCAGACACGATGGAGAACCTCAAAGACACCATCACCCGACGAATGAGAAGCCTGAACAAAGTGCGGGGTACGCTCACACTGATAGTGATGGAAGAATAGAATCAGACTCAGGTGCTAACTGATGGCAAAACGAGCGGTTTGCTAACACAGCTCGCGCGCTAAAGTGCAAGAAGAATTAACATGAGCAGGATTTAAATTCTGCCTACCTATCCTTGCAGTAGGTGGACTCGTTATTGGCAGAAGGAAACCACGATGACTGGCCGTATGACACAATTGAACATTGGCCACCCATGACTTACCGAAATCGAGCAGCGCCAACAGAAGAAACCCTCAAAGCCTTCACTGGTTTCCTGCAAAAAGAGAATACAGCAACACAAAAGAAACAGTTGCAGCCGTGGATTCCATTCTGCGAAGGAAAATGCAATTTCTGCTATTTCCCGGTTGACTGGGGAAAACAAAACATAAAACCTTACATTTCAGCCATGGAAAAGGCATTGACCGCCTACGCAAAAAGCAAATATATACAATCAAGCGTCTTTGACGAATTGTACATAGGCGGCGGAAGCCCAACCGTCCTTGAGAACGAACAAATCATCGACCTATTGAGGTTCTGCAGAGACGAGTTCAAACTAAGCGAAAAATGCTTCATGAAATTCACAGCCTGCACCAATAATCTTACAGAAAATAAGATCGAGCTGCTGGCATCTGAGAGAGTTAACCAGCTAGACATTGGCATTCAAACATTCAATGAGACTCTACGCAGAAACTTGGCAATGCGTGATACTGGAATAGAAGCGATTGGGAAATTGAAAGAAGCAAAGAAGCGTGGATTGATGCTCAGCATTGACTTGCTTTACAATCTTCCAGGACAGACGGTTGAACAATGGAGAGCAGATTTGAAGCAAGCACTGGACTTAGATGTTGAAAGTGTAGATTGCTATCCGCTGGATCTGTACTCAGGAACTCCACTGTCAGACAAAATTAACAACGGTGAACTGCCTTCAAATCATAATGTTGGGAAAGAGCTCGAGTTGTACCTTGAAGCTTACAACCTGTTCAAGAAAAACGGCTACCGTCCAACGTGTCATAACAGATTTTCAAGAATTAAAGAGGACTTGGAGAAACCATCCTCTGAAGTTATAGGTACAGGAGCTGGCTTCTTTATGGGTCGCTTGGGCAGCTTCCAATACTCAGACATTGAGAATGTGAAAGAATATATGACTGCCGTACAGGATGGGATGCTTCCATTGGATCGCCTTGCGGAACTCTCGAAATTGGATGAGATGAAGAAGGCTATGATGCTTGTCTATATTCGAGTGCCTGTAGAGCGTGAAGAGTTTAGGAACAGGTTTGGTAAGTTCCCTGAAGAAGCATTTCCAAGAGCTATTGCAACCCTGAAACGGAAGGGTTTGATTGACGATGAAGATGGGAAATTTGCTCTGACTGAGAAGGGTGACCCTTGGCGATTTAACGTAGCGTGGGAGTTCTTCAAAGAACCTCAGTCTAACAAGCCATAATTGGAACTTCTCAACTAAAATTCAGTGCAAGAAAATAACTCATGTTCTGATCCGTCTTCAGTAGGGAAAAATGCGTTGGTTGAACGTGGGAAAAGGCAGTTCAAGGGGCATACTGCAATTTTTTCATTTCAAAATGGTACGTAAGGCTTTCTCAGGCTGGATGAGCGGGCTTTTTCTACCTATTTAGTAAAGTAAACAAAAGCAGTAAGAGTTGAGCAGAACCTTCATAAAATTAAGGTTTGATAAGATATGAAATCTGCCGCAGACCAAAAAGTTGAAGAAATAGCTGAAAAGGTTCTTACTGAAATAGAACATTCAAAGCCGAAAGAACTTGCAGATTCCGAAGTAGTGATCAAGGCTCTGCATTTTACAAGCCCACACACCGCAAAAGAACTTCTGGACCACGCAGAAGAGCGAAATACCAGCAAGAAGGCGACAGGAAGGATATTGCTATTTTCAGCCTGGCATTCAAGACTATACTTCATTATACGCTCAGTCATTATGGGGCTATTGGGCGCGTTGTTTTTTCTCATTTTCGTGTTGGTCTCTCAGCCGATAACCCTAGCTTTAGCAGTTCCCGTAGGTATATTTTCTCTTAGCTGTATCCCGACTGTTAGATGTTCAGATAGTGAAGGCAACAAGAATCATAGTAGATTACCTGAGTAGCCACAAGACCTTAAGAAACTTCATTCTCAATCACTTCTAGCGCGCTGCCTTGTCCCGATATTAGGTGTTAGAGTAGGTTGGGGGTTCGCTATGATCCAAGAGACCATAATATTACAGGTTTTATAAAGGGTTTGTAGTTGGAGGATTACAGTCACACATAGTTATATTATCGTGCGCGTTAATTCAACTATAAGAGATGATAGTATATGGCACACTGTCATGATATGAAAGAAGGTCAGGTTTATGTTTGTGAAGAATGCGAACTCGAACTAAAGGTTGAGAAGAGCTGTACTGTGAATGGTAACCATCCCAAAGGAGTATCTTGCACTCGTTGCATTCATGTTTGCTGCGATAAAGATATGAAATTGAAGCGTAGCTAAGAGGTGATAATATGTGTGAAGGTGTTCCGAAGAAAGATGGCTCTGGAGAAGGCAGGGGGCAGCCTGGAAAAGGTTGCGAGGGGAATCCACGAAAGAGAAAAGGAAGGAATCAATAAAGTTAGCGCGCGCTTATATCGCCGATTGAAAAACCAATCATCATATCTTCTGACAAGCGACACTGAAAAATATCAGTTCTGACATAGTTATGTTCTGGAGGAGAATTTTTTGCCAATAGCCTTTGTCTTCATAAACACCGAAACCGCAGCGATGCCAGAGGTCCTGAACAAAATAAAAGCAATTGAGGGCGTAGAAGAAGCCGAAATGGTGTACGGCGTCTACGATATAGTTGCAAAGGTGAAAACAGAAACCATGGACCAACTCAAGCACATCATTACTTACAAAATAAGAATGCTCGCCAACATCCGTGCAACTCAAACCTTGTTAGCTGTCCTCCAAGGATAGCTGGTCAAACCCAACCTTCACTTCCATTAAGTCTCTATTCGGTAATGTGTCTCCTATTCATGATGTGAAAAATAATGGAATGCCAGAGCTGCAAGTCAGCCCTCAAAGAAGGAGAAACTTACGACCTCAATGGTAAACTCTTATGCGAAGACTGCTATATTTATGAGACTAACCCTCCAAAAGCATGCGACCCCATGGCTGTTTCATCCGCCTTGTTTATTCGGAAACGGCTAGGCCAATCAGGCAGCTCAGGCTTATCAGAGTTACAGCAGAAGATTTACCGAGTAATAGAGGAACATGGCAAAATCACCAAAGACGAATTGCTCAAAATCATAGACATTAAGCCTGAAGAATTAGAACAAGAATTTGCTTTTTTCAGGCACTGTGAGTTACTTCGCGCATTCAGAGAAGATAGCAAAGTCTACTTTACAAAGTGGCAAGCGGAAAAATAAGAAATCAGAGGATCTTGCCAATACGCGTCGAGTCATCTTTTATCACCTGCAATTGTTCAGCAGTGGGTTTTCCCCGGATATCGCCTAGTCTGCCTATTGTGCTGTTTTCGAGTGAGCCATGGAATTCGCTTAGGACGTACCATTCGTCGATGATATTGAAACCTATGTGTTCAAAGAACTGTCGTATATCCTTACCAACGGGGATTGCTTCGTCAATACCTGTATGTGGCCCAGAGTAAGTAACAAAAACTAAAGCGTTTTTACCTGGTATCTTCGGGGCTGAAGGCTTGATTTTGCCTTTTTGACGATATTCAGCGAATTTCTTCTTAAGAAAATTTGTCATCGGTTCAGGAAGATGCCAAGAGTACGATGGAGCGCCCACGCAAACTAGATCGTAGTCAAAATAGTCTAACGCTTCTGCTTCCTCTGGCTTCTTGACGGCAACTTGGATTTTCACCTCTTCTAGCCCCTGCTTAATTGCATTGGCCACTTTCTCTGTGTTGCCAGTTTTGGACCAGTAGATTATTAGCGCAGTTTTCATTGGCTAAACCATAAATTTTTTATTCCGTCTTTACCTCAAACTCGACTCTTACTTGAATTGGCTCTTTGAAAATGGATAAGACTGGACAATTCGCTTCTGTCCTTCTCCAGGCAGCTTCCAATAGATCTTTTCTCGCTTTGGCAGAAGCAACCACTTTCATTGTGACGTCAGATACTATGGGATTTCCAGGAGTCTTTTCAGCTTCCACCTCAACCTCAACTTTGCTAACTTCGATGGTGCTCTTTTTGCAAGCATCAGCAAATATGGTTGCACCGCAGTCAGCTAAAGCCATTAACGCCAGTTCTAACGCTGTGGGGCCGCTGTCGTTTCCTCCCTCGGGTAACGTAAGGTCACAGACAACGCTGTGCGTTCTCGAGTTATCAACTATTGAACGAACGTTCTCAGTCCACTTTGCCTTCGCCTTTTTCTTTGGCATTTTTTCACCAGCTCATTTCTTTGCACTTCAGAAATTTAAGGTTAGCCGTTTGCGTCTGATTCGACTCTTATCCTCAAGATTTTGCAGTCATTGAATTGAGGTTGTTCACCCAGTCTTCTGAAGTTGT